>LULN01000020.1_pt1 | contig 28308 bp, 26 predicted proteins | sample 728131 | NCBI WGS metagenome assembly LULN01 (sample SAMN03860288, study PRJNA289734) | marine metagenome | biome: seawater column; feature: ocean; material: water; isolation source: Red Sea water column Station 149 - depth 100m | place: Saudi Arabia: Red Sea | collected 2011-10-15 | depth 100 m
CATAAACACGCACATGGCCAGCGTCTCCTGCGGTACCATCATTCAAATATGCGCCGACCGCAATACGATCACCTGCGGCATTTAATGATACTGCAGAGCCGAAATAATCACCTGCTGTTTCACCATTCATATCTGCCCCAAGCTGAACGGCAACGGTATTTAAGGTTGCGGTATTATTGTTTTGACTAGTAGCTGCCGATTTTCCTGCTTTATCGAAAATGCTATTTTGCACAGGATTAACGGTTAATGTCTCAGTGCCATCTGGCGCCTCAGATAGCCCAATGCCAAGTGTATACAGGTTACCATTGGCTGAAAAACTTGTTGGGGTAGCACTGGAAAGCTTAGCGGTGCCTCCGCTAATTGAAAAGATAAAGTCTGTAGCCTCAAGATTGCCCACACCACCAGAAGAATTATATTTTACATATAATGTATTAAAATTATCACTAGATTCTATTTCAGTTAATCTATTAACTACTGTAGCAGTAACTCCTGATGTTTCTCCTTTAATCTTAATATTACTATCTACTAACTCTTTGGTATATAAATTAACTGGAATATTTAAAAATTCTGGATCTATCCTTACAGCAAAATATTGAGTATCAAGAGTAGTTCCACCAGGAACTACAACTGTACCTTCTTTGAAAAAATATTGACCAAATCTTTCTATTTGATTCTGAAGAATCGTTTGTAGAGTAGTTAATTCCCTTGCCTGAACAGGAAATCCAGGTTTAAAAAGTACCTTATTGTAACGTTTACTCTCATCAAAATCATCAAAATATGGAGAGATATTTAAATTGGTATTTTGTGACATTTTGTTAGAACTCTACTACGATTTTTAACTCTTCTTTTTGAGATGATGACCTTGTTATTGGTGCTCTGTTATCTATATAGATGATATCTCCAGAGTATTGTTCCACATCTGGAGGAGCAATTCCATTTGTAAATGTTTGCCCAAATTGTTCATATTTTGCATTAATCAATTCATAACTACCATTAAAACTGGTATCAATACTTAATGCAGTTCCACCCTGAACATTAATTTGTGTACTAGGAACACCACTAGAACTAAAATCTAAAACCTTATAACCATTTGAAGAACTTGTAGTAAGTCCAGTTGGTTGATAATATCTTAGAACTCCTGTTTTTTCACCAAAAGATGCAACCAAACCAACAGCTGTCGATCCCACACCAACAGTTTGAGTAATTTTGTTATTAAGAGGGTAGTCTCCAGTATTAGGAACAGCAAATTTTATTGCTGGTAATGCTGTTGCAGTAGCAACATTAAGTCTTTCTGTTTTACTACCATATGTTGTTGGATTTTTAACTATTCCAATTCTGGCAAATGTATTTCCAACAATATAATCTGGATCAGCATCGTATTTAGAGTAGACCATTACTCTATGAGCACCCAATTCTCTATAGATATTTGCTCCATGCCCACCCTTTGGTGGAATAGAGATTTCAAAGGTAGCACCACTTCCAGCAGTACATTCAACTTGTGTTGGTTGACCACCAACATTATAAGTATTTAATCCTTCAACACCTGAACCTATAATAACAAATGCTCTGGTATATCCAGAACCACCAGAAGTTATTTTAGCAGTTTGTATTTCACCACCACCAATACTCAATTCTACCTCACCACCAACACCATCTCCATATATTGGAACTCTTATAGTGTTTCCATCATTGAGTGTATAGTTACTTCCCCTAGATGTTATTTCTATAGCATGATTTTCCAAGAATCCATCAATTGCTGCATTTTTTACTGATGCAGTTGATCCACTACCCCAATCTTTTGGAAGTGGAATATAATCCTCCGTTGCAAATTTTATAATATCTGCTGGACTTATAGTAAATAGATATTTCCAATAATAACCATCATCTATTGTATTAGATGCTTGTCGTGGAGTAATACTAACAAAATTTGGTTCTGCTAGTGATTTTTTTCCATTAGGATTTTCTGGATCAGCACCATTGTTTACGCAAAGATAAACTTTATATTCAGAATTTACTACGATATATTTTGATTCATATAATGTTTTAGCATTAAGTTGTGGTGAAGCATTATTAATATCATAATTATGCTTATACATGTCATATGTAGAACCATTTTGCCAATCAAACCTTGGAACTATTCTAGCGATGTCATCTGTAGTAATTTTTTTCAAGAACAACATGCTGTCGTGATAATCATTTTCTTGTTTAAATGAGTCTCTAGGTTCTGGTGTCTCGGTATTCCAATCATTATCACCATAATCATTTACCTGTACAGATAATCCTTGTGGATCTGGAGTACCAAGAAATGAGTAATAATAATTTGCAGTAGTACCTACTCCAACAAAACTGTTGACAAATGTTTCAGCATTTAGTATTCTAAACTGATCGGAGATTATTGCTGGCATTGCTATGTTTTTTTGATTATTTATATACGATAATATAGTTTATGGTATATCACCACTTAGAGTCTCCTTCAATCTTATATTTCTTGAAATATAAGCAGAAGTTTCTATTCCTAATACACCATTTTGATTGAAACTAGTAAATGATTTAGCAGTTGCTACATTTCTAGTTACATTAACTGTTCCCCATGTGTAAGAACCACAAATACGTCCAGTAGATCCAGACTTAGGAGCAGGTAATCCAGTAGTATCTATACCAGATAATGATCTAACATAACAAGTTACACGAATTGATGAGTTACCAACCCCTGTAGTACTCCAATCTTGTGCTTTATATATTCCATCTATCCATGTGGTTCCTGTACCAACAACGGATGTACTAACTCCACTTCCACCTAGTGCAGTAACACCAGAACCTATGGTTGTATTTTCAATTACAAAATAATCACCAGTACTTATTCCAGGTCTCACTGTATTCTTTGGTTTAAATACACCATCATGTACATTGGAGAATTGTGTTGCTAGATCAAATATAAGTCTAGGAGTACCTACACCAGTTGGTCCCCTTCCAGTATGAATACCAGTAATCTGTCCATAGTCTCCAGTATAATCAACTCCTTTAATCACCTCTATATTAGAAGTATCTAAAGCAGTAGTTCCAAGACCCACTATAGTAATATGATTTAAACTTGCACCATAATCATCATATGCTTCAAATGCTGGATATGTACTCTTAACATATATTTTGGTATCTGTTGATGCAACTGATGCAATTATATTTGTATTTGGAATAACATGTGGAGTATTTAATGTTCTCGATTTTGAAATCTTTCGACCATCAATAATTGAATCAGATTGTTGTTTTGACCAATAAACTGGTCTTTGGAAAGAACCATCTGTTGATATTCCAGCTCCACCATAAGTTTGAGTTTGTACAGTATCAGCAGAAAGTAATTCATATATTATTCTATCATCTTGTTCAGGCCAATTATTTACAGTTTCTGGAGGAGTAATATCATAATCCCATTTTCTTTCTTGATGGTGAATGAAATCTCCAGTTATGGTATGCCCCATTCCTGGAGTTGCTATACCAACAAAATCTTCACGTATTAATACTCCATTAGCATCATACTGAGGTACCATTTGTCCAAGAATATTTAATTTATTTGCATCAAAAGATCTTCTCTCCTGAATTCTTAAAGTATCACCTTCTTTAATAGTTTGATCAACATCAACTTCAAGATAATCAACATTAGAACCCACATATAAGTACATTCTACATTTACTTCCTGGTTTTGGTGGTTCTTTGAATTCTATTCTAGTACCACCAGTAAACTCATAATCTACTACTGGTTGCTGTAAAACATCATTTATGAATATCAATAAATTATTTGCAAGAACAATTCCAGAATCCTTATGTGCAACTATACTATAATATTCTGGTTCTGTTATTGTTCTTTGTATTAAGAATGTTTTCCTATATCCATTAAATCCTTTACTTGGATCATCTAATTCTAATATTTGTCCAAAATTCCACCCAGAGAATTTATCCTGATGTCTTGTTTTTACAGTTAATTTAATTGGTTCTGTTGATACTCCAACTTTGTAAGGAACTGGTTGTAAAGTTAATTCATCATTTACTGAATAACCTCTTCCTGAAGATGCTAATTCGTATCCAATTGCACTACCACCTACTCCAATTACAACATCAAGTTTTGCACCAGATCCAGTTCCACCAGATAGAGGTAAATTCTTCCAAGGTGATGGTTCATCAATTACTACAATTGGTTGATATGTACCTGTATATCCACTACCAGGATTAGTTACTGTTACTCCAGTAACCATTCCATTGTCTATGGTAGCAGTAAAGGATGCTCCAATACCTGCTGCCCTCCCAACATTAACAGTAACATCATCTCCAGAAACATTAGTAATTGGTAATACTCCACTATTCAATTCACCATTTGATGTAGATGCTGGATCAGTTGGTCTTGGATAAGCATGATTTGTTGAATAACCATCTTTAGAACATTGGAATGTTAAAGTATTATTAGTAATTCGAAGATTATTACTAGTAGTTAGTGAATGGTTATCTATAGTTAATACTAAATCACCAGTTTCAGAATTATATGTTGCATGTGAAGGAGTCCAAGTAGCAGAAGTATTATCTGTAAGTGAATTTGGTGATGCATGTACAAATTTGTGATCGAAATGATAATTTGTAATAGCAATACCAACTCTAGGTGCATTTAAGTATCCAGAACCACTATTTCCAATACTTATTGAAGCAATTGTTCCACCAGCAGAGACATTTGCAATTGCAACTGCTCTAAATGCGGATTGTATTCCAACACCTTCTGTAATATCAAATGAATCTATTATTCCACCTTTTGGTAGATCTTGATTTAAAGTAGATCCAGTAAATTTAATACTACTACCTGCTCCTGTAATTGTATAATCAGATATATCCAATCCACCAACTTGACCAAAATGAGGATCTTGCCATATGTTATTAACTAAAACAACTCCATAATTTGTTTCTATTCCTACTAATGGTGTTCCATTATTTTTTATTAATATCTCACTAGTTTGACTATCAAAACTTTCACTAATATCATCATAAACATAACATTTATCATAATTCAATTTATAGAAAGATCTTCCATCAAAAGTTGATCTAGTAGTTAAAGATCCAACTCCTATTGGACCATAAGGTGGAGCATTAAAATGAATAGTACCATCCTGAATTCTATAATTACCTGTAACTACTGTTACACCATTACCAACAGTATGTGCAGTAGCAACTGTACCCATAATTGCTCTAGTAACATTCAATGCTTGTGTAGATCCTAAACTAACAGTTGCATCTCCAGGTGTAATTCCAACTCCTACTAAATTCACCTTAACTAATTCATTTTGTATTTTTAATATTGAATCACCTTCAATACTACTTACATCATTCAAATATATTGTTTCTGTTCCAACTCCAACTGCAGTTGCCAATCCAATAGTAACATCTTTTTTAAATGCCAATGGACTTTGTAGAATATTATCAATAGAGATCATAACTCTCTTTGTAGCAATATCAGAATCTACAGAGAATGTATGGGTATTTCCAGTACCTATAGATGTAATAGATGCAGCAATTCCAGCATATGCAGCAGTTGTAGATATTGCAACATTAAACTCATCTCTTTCCCTAATACCATCTGAAACTGATACTATAGGGTATACGACAGATGGCATATTAGTTTCACCACCACTACCATTATCAATTTTCATTGGATTTCCACCATTTGGTGAATAAATTAATTTTTCACCAGTATTAAATTCATTATCAGCAATAACAATTTTACTTAATCCTGTTGCAACTCCACCTTCAGTTGTAACACCAACAGATGGTTGAACAGTTTTGTAAAATAATCTTTGTGTACTAACACCTACTGGTACCCTATTTTCTGTATCTACTGTATAAAGATCAAACGTTGATACACCAACTACTTGCCCACCAACTATAGGTATGTTTATTTTAACATCAAACGCATTTCCTACTGTATTTTCTAAAGTCAATACACCACTATTAAATTTGGAATTTGATGTTGATCCTGGATCAGAAGCACGAGGATATAAATGATCTGTTGCATAACCATCTTTATCACATCTAAAGAGCATACTATTATCAGCAATAGAAATTGTAGCACCATTTGAAAGTCCATGTCCTCTTACAACTGAATCAGTTCCAGCACTTACAAATTCATGAGGGTAATTACCACCAGAAATAATAGCACCACTTGCTGTATGTCCTGGTTTCCATCTATGATTTGACTTATCACTAATACTATCAGTTCCAATACCTACAGTAATGCTTGTAGCACCAATTCCTGTTATTTTAACAGGTTTATTATATGCAGGATCTGGATTGTTAGATGGAGCACTAAAGGATACTGCTGGTGGTGCAGTATAACCAAGTCCAACATTAGTAATCGTTACACTATCAACTTCTCCATTACCATCAATAGTTGCTGTTGCAGTTGCAGTAGTTCCTATACCTACTCCATATTGTGAAGTGCTTATTCCATTAATGTATCCAAGTACTCCCGAAGGAACAGATAAATCAGTAAAACCAGCACCAATATAAGCAGCTTCAATTACTTGATAAGATATTCTCATCCAAGGATTGTCCATACTATATCCCCAACCACCATATACAAATTCAAAATCATCACCTAAATCTCCTTTTCCCAACCTACCCATTGCACCAGGAGTAGAATTGTAAGTAGATCCTTGCTTTACTTTTGTAACTCTAATTTTTGCTTCTGTTCCAAGACCTGCTGAACCAGGACCACCACCAGTGTATGGGTATCTATACCATAATGGATATTCTGCACCAACAATAAATCCATTACCACCAGCCCAAAATCCAATATCCGTCATAATTCCAGTTCTAATTCCTGGATTTGCAATAGTAACGGTAGGTGCTACTGTATATCCACTACCTACATTAGTAACATTAATACTCGTAATTTGACTAGGTACGTTACCATAAGGTTGATCAGTAAGTATTCCAGCACGAATAGCAGTACCAACAGCACTACCTCCACCATGACCACCAGGACGAGGATATGAGTGATCTGAAGCATAATTATCCTTCTCACACTGGAATACTAAAGACTCTTTAGCAAATCTAATACTATGACCAACCTTAAATCCATGTCCACTGGCAACAGTTAGACTCATGACTCCAGTATTTGGATTAAATTCTCCTCCAGTCACATTATGAGTTGCACTAAGTGATGTACCAACATTTACAGATACTGATGTAGCAGAATAAGTAGTAATTCCAAGGAAATTATCATAAGCTGTTGTATCAAGTCCAGCACGAGGATAAGATTTACTACTTACTTTTCCATCCATCTCACATTTAAAGTTCAATGAATTTGGTTCCATTCTAATATAATCAGTAGTAGTCAATCCATGTCCTACAGGAAGTTCTAATCTTAATTCACCACTAGAAGCAGTATATGCTGCTCCTGTTGGAGTATACTTATCAGTATCAACTACAACTGTAAGATAACCTGTTGATGGATTATAGGAAGTTCCTTTATATTCAGTTGTACCAGATCCTATTATTGGAGTTAATGAACCAGAACCACCAGAAACTATATTAATTCCATTAGCATCAGATCTTATGAATTGATGTTGACCAGTAAATGTTTCTTTTTTACCAGTAAATTGTGAACTAATATCATCAATCAATAATACTTTATTTGTTCTAGATTCATTATAGTCAGTAATGATTTTTGAATCAAAACTAATCAATGTGGATATATTATCAAAATCTGCTTCTTCAGTTACTCTATCGTAATAAAGTCTTTCATAAACAGCAGCTTTACTTCCAATCTCAACATTCAAATTAAGTCTACCAGTTGTAGTAGTCATTCCAACAGTGTGTCCAACTCCATTTAAAATTTCTAAATCACCAAAAGGTTTGTATCCAGATATATGACCTAAACTTTGAATTGGTTCTTTCCAATTTTCATAAGGAACTTCACCTTTTATAGAATATGAAAATCTCTGATAATAATCATTATCATGAACTCTTTGACTATCAAAATTCAATTTTCCTTTATCAGTATCCCAATCTGTAGATTTATCAATAGTAGAATCAATGGTAAGACTAAAGTTAAAATCATATGCTTCCTGTATAATAGATTTGGAATTGGTATAATTACTACTAATTTTTTCATTTTTAGTAAAAGTTCCAAGAACATTATTAAGTTTTAAAATTTGTGAATTTTCATCCCACCCATCTTTAGCAACATAACCAGAAGCATCAGATGTATTACCAATTTCTTCTATTTTTTCACCTTCAATAAATCTAACTTTTTTCAAAGTTGGTTTAAATACTGCCAAATCATCTGCTTTTATAACTCTACCAACTTTTTTTGATATATCAAATGCACCACCAGTGCTACCAATACCAGCTACAGAATATGAAATTTTTTCTGTTCCAACATTAGTATCAATAGCAGTAACTGTAAAATACCTATAATCATAATCACTTGAATTATATCCACTAGCAGTAGTATTGCCTATTCCTGGAGGACCATCAAGAATTTGTATATTTTCAACATATATCTTATCTCCCACTGCAAATGGGAAAGTAGCAAATCCTTCTACTGGTGCATTTAATTCTAAAGTATTAATTGCTAAAGTTGAAGAAGCACCTTTAACTCCTACTCCATTAGAATTGTAAGTTGGAATCAATTCTAAAGATTCAGATAATCCACTATCATTGTTAATTACTTCTACTTCAGAAATAGAACTTCCATCAACATATGCTCTAGTTTTTACATCACTATTTCCAATAGCAACTATTATTGGTGGACTAGTATAATTTCTTCCACCAGTTACTATACCAACAGATTCTAAAGTATAAACATTCTTTAATTTTAAAATAGTATATGAATCTGCTCTTGGATTTAATGTATTATCTTTATTAAATCCTAACCCTTGAGATTTAACTTCTACACCTTGTATACGACCAATATCTATTGCATTTTCAGAGAATACTGCATTAACTCCTGTAGAAGCAACTGATACTACTTTTGGAAGATCTTCTAGTTCTAATGTATTTTCAATATCAATTGAATATACTCCACCCTTTGCTGTAGGTGATGATGTTGCATAAAAAGCACTACTGAATCCAGTACCAGAGTAATTTGATGTTTCTGCAGAACCAACTAATGTAACAGAGAATGTTGTACTACCAATAGCAGAAACTTTATGTTTTGTGTTTATCTTTGAATCTACAAGAGATATTTTAGAATAATTTGGTACATCAGTATTAGTAGAATCTGGATAAGTTTTTACAAAATTATTATTTCTACCTTCAACTCTATAATAAAATTCTTCAGGGAAAGTATCATCAGTTCTTATTTCTATACTAGTAACAGAAGAACCAGAACCAATTTTTTGAATTCCATCTGTTATGAATCTTGCTTCAAATTCTTTATCATAGTAGAAATTAATGTCATAATCTGCCATAGTAGCAGATGAAACATCAAATCTCATAATAGAACTTTTAGTTATATTAATAGACGGATTTATTTTAGCTAATGAAACTGAAATATTATCTGTATTCCAGAAAACAATATTTTCATATGGGAATTTGGTTGCATCGTAAGAACTACTTGCAAGTTTAAATGTATCTTTTGAAATTTTTATTACATGAACTAAATCTCCCTTAATTAATGGTCGTAAACCACTTTCCTTATCAGCATTTCCATGAGAATATGCAAGAATATCACCAGTTTCTAATTCATGATCCCTAATAGTGATAATGGATGATGTTGTTCCTAACCCAACAACATTAGCATCATCAGCAGTAAACTGTATAGATTTAGTTGTTATTTTTCTATTAAATTCATCAAATAAGAATTGTTTATCTTCAATTAAGTTTGAATCTACAACTAATGTAACATCGTCACCTATAGATAATCCATGTATAGTATCTAATGTTACATTTGCACGAGTTCTCTTAGAATTTCCAGTTAAATTATTGGTAACTTTCTCAAGTCTATGATCACTTCCTTCAGTTTGAGAAGTAAAGTAAACTCTACTTGAACTAAAACCAACTTCTGTTGATACTCCTATTTTTTGTGTAGATATTCCAATAAATTCACTACTTAATTTAACACAGAACATTGTGCTAATTCCAGCCAAATCTAATTGTGGAGATAAAGTATCATTAATTGAATATTTTATAGTACTTCCAACAGAAACATATTTAAGTTGATCACCATTTTCAAATGGATGATTTGGAACATAAATTGCTCTTGCTGGAATAGTTTTATAGATTGGAATAGTTCCAGCATATCCAACAATTACAGATGTTTGTGTACTACCAATTCCTACTGCAGTTGAAAAATCAAAATTAACTTTCTTGGGAGAATCTACATTCTTATTATTCAAATTATTAGATATATTAAAAGTAAATGCTCTAGGTAATTTAGTAACAACAGCACCAGTAGCAATTCCACTTGCAGATGCTGAAGTATTATCATGCATTCTAGAAACTCTATATCTATCATTAAGACTATCTTTATTGAGAATTAATAGTTTTTCATTTCCAATTTTAACAACATCATCAACGTTAAACTTATTATCATCTACTGAACCTATAAACGAAATAAATGTAGCAATTCCAGTTGCACCAGTATTACCAATTGCTGCTCTAACTCTAGTATTTACTGTTGATACTCCTACAGTTTTAACTCCTTCTAATTCAATATATGATGCTGAAGATATTCCAGAAATTTCAACAAAATCACCATTAACATAATCAATAGGAGTTTCACTATATGCAGTTACCTTACTTCCAGTGACACCAAAAACTAAATCATTTGCTTCAATAACAGCAGTTGCAATTCCAACTACATTTTTTCCATAAACTTCTTTAATACTTCCACTAACATATTCTGGTTTTGAGAATGTAACTACATCTCCTGGACTATAAAAATTACCAGTATCATCTACAGCAACTGTAGTGATACCACCAACAGTTGTAGAATCAATAATTAAGGAAACATCTGACATTAATGGATCTGATAATGCTGGATAGTTCCTATGTCTATCATCTAACCCCAAATGAGTTACATTTCTTTTATATTCTCCACTATTGATATACTTATCTGATTGTTCTATAAACAAATCATAATTAAATTCATCGGTTTCATTATAGTGTTGTAGAGTAACATATGGGAAAGATGGATTACTTGAGGATTGTTCTATAGATGAGAAATAAGCATAAGATCCATTTGGAAAATCATCATTTACCAAATATCTACCGTTATATTCATCCAAATCTCCAGATCCAGGTTCATATTGATAATCATCTACAAAATACCCATTAGGGTACTTTGTAATCGTTGGTCTTAAATTATCATCGCCATTTACATTTAAATTGTAACTTGAAATAAGTTTTTTAACATTTCCAAAATTACCATTAGCGTCAGCAACACCATTAGTATTTCCATATGGTCCATAAATTGGATTTCCATCATAAGCCCAACCAATTATTGGAGAATGTTTAAGATCTTCTTCTGCTAATTCATCTCCACTAGAATCTAAATTGTCACCAAGAATATCTCTAAGATCTTTTGGTACATAAAATGTAGTTAATTTATTTCCTTTTGATTTTAAATTTGATTGTAATTGAACAGTGTCTTTATAAAGTGGATTAGATAAAATATGATCATATCTAATAACATCATTTATTGTCCACTTATGGACTTCTGAACTAAAGTTTGCAAGAGATCCAGCTGGATGTATTAGTACAGTTGTAGTTTCTGGTGAATAACTATTTCCAGGATCCAAAACATCTACAGATACAATTTTACCATCAGCAATATTTGGTTTTAATTTTGCAAATTTTCCTTGTTGAGTTCCTATTCCACTACTTACGACCTCTATTATAGGTGGAGTTGAATAATCTTTACCACCTTCAATAACATAAGCACTAACAATACTACCATTACTATCAATTGTAATACCAACAACTGCTTGCTCACCAGTTTGTAGACTAATATTTGGTTCCCTATTGTGATTAATTATCTCACTTGAACCATATCCAACTCCACCAGACTTAATGAAAACATTATCTACCTTTCCTTTCACCATAGCATATGCAGATGCTTTATAATATGAAGGTTTAGTTGCTATTGATATCGAACCATAAGGAACACCTTCAATATCTACTTTAATATCTGGATATTTGAATATATGAGTACCAATACCAACATCCTCAAGATTAACATATATTTCATTATCATAATCTAAAACTTGAGATTGAATATCAACTGTTTTTACAAGTCCAGAAGTTTTAATATAATCAGTTGAAGTGGTTGACTCTTCAAATTGAGCACCCCAGAAATACCACATATTTCCAGTAGTTCCAGAATTGTCATAACCACCAATATGAACAGTATCAGTTACTGATGGAATGAATGTCCAAGAAACTTTGTGCCAATTATTATCGGTAGGTACATACCATTTTCCTGTGCTAACTCCAGTACCAACATTTGAATTTTCAGAATAAAATATACCATCTACTTCAATTTTTCTATACTTATGAACGAAAGACGGTAATAAAGAAGCTGCATCACTCCTAAAGGCTTGGAAATTCCAACCAGCATTAGCATTAATCCGTTTCATCCACCATGAGAATGTATATGATTTCCCAGCCTCAACAATCATACCAGAATGTTCTAATCTTCTTCCATTTAATGCTGATATATTATATCTTGTTGATGTATTAGTACCATCTGGAGCAGTTATACCAGAAACATTGGAAGTTATAGTTGTATTGGTACTCTGTCTAGACCAACCATAAGGAACATTTGGAGTTATTCCTTCTGGTTGTAAATTTTCACTATTAACTATTAAGTTTGTTCTACCAAGTTTCTTTCCTGCTTTTGCTAACTTAAATCTGTCATGATCAATAACCTTTACTTTGTATTGTATTGCTGTTGATAAACCAGTAATATTTGTAGTAGAAGTAGTGGGAACAATACCAGTTCTAGTATACTCTATAATTTCTCCATCTGCAAAATTATGATTTCTTGCATATATGTAATTATCATGAGTATTAATACCAACAAATGTTGTCAATATTCCCGATCTAGTTGTTGGTGGAAATGGTACTGCATTCACTTCAACTGTATTACTCGAATAATCAATTCCAGGTGATGTTACAATAATTTCATCAATTACCTTTCTTTTTCTTGTTGCAGTAAATCTATGTGTTCCCGATCCATCGGATGTGAAGTTAATAGTACTAACTCCAGCAAGTGCTCTTTCTCTTGTAGAAGCAAGGGAGAATGAAACTCCAGATCCTACAGATCCATTTGTAACATAATATGTTCCACCATTTACAAGAAAATTAGTTGAAAGTCCAACATTAGTACTACCAACACCAACAGGAGTTCCATCATTAGTGTAAATTACTTCTTCACCATCTAAAAACTTATGCTCTGCACCTAATATAAACTTACCAAAATTAGGATCTGCTACATCTATAAAAACAGAATTATCACTAAATGAAACGTTATGAACGTATTCTTTCATTTTTGCTCTGGCTTCTGCTCCAGTTCCATTACCACCAGAAATAGTTACTGCTGGTATTTCGGCATAATCGAACCCAGGAGTAGTTAAAACAATTTCCGATACATAACCATCATTTAACTGAATCAAAGCATCTGCAGATGATCCTGAAGTGTCTCCAATAGCAACACTTGGTGGATTTATAACGTCATAATCTTTACCAGAATTTGAAATGTTAATTTGATCAATTTGTCCATAAAAAATAGAATCATTAGAAATTGCGGTATTTAAATCGATTCCTGTTACAGTAACTCCAATAGGATCTTTATGTTTTTTGTGTTTTCTTGCAAATTGTGGTTTTTTAACAATTCTCTTAAAATTATTTTGATTTTTTAGTGATCCTCCTTCCCATAAAGTGTATGGTGTAATTATATTTTGATCATGTGTTTGTCCATCCCAAACTGGATACAATCCATTTGCATTATCCCATAATGTATCTTCCATAAAGATATTTTGTCTACTCAGTGCCAATTTAATTGTATTATTATCAACAACATTAACATAATATATTCCAGTTTCTATACCAATTACACTTGTAGCATTAAGAGCACCAGTAAGTGGATCTATACTGCCCAACCTAATTCCACTGATATCTGTACCTACTCCTGCTAATCCTGGTTGTAAATATACCTTCTCACCATTTAAAAAATTATGATTAGTAATTGCTATACCAGTTCTATCACTACCAAGACCAGCAGAAGTAAATGTTTTTGATCTATTAGTTGTACTTGTTATTCCTGATGGATATCCAGAAAAAGCAACATAAGTATTACCTTCTCCATCAACAAAACTATTTTGTATATCAGTTAATACATTATCAACATCAGTATCCAAACCATTAGAAACAAAATTTAGTTTTTTTCTAACTTCATATTCTGCATCTTGTATGGGAAGTTCAGCTAATTGTCCAGAACCTGTTGTTCCTTCAGTTCCGCTACCATTATATGAAAACTTATAATCATTAATGACTTCTGTTACATTAACATTGCCATCTATAGGTGCTCTTGTTTGTTTATGGAGTATGTTTACTCTATCAGTTTTCTTTAAATAATGTCTATCTTTGGTAGTAATTGATTTATTAACAGTGTCAATACCTACATTGACATGTATATCAGTATAAGAAACATTATTATATCTCCAAGAATTAAATCTACTATCAGTTTCTGAAGTTTTTTGACCAAGATATTTTACTCCTATTTCATCCCCAACTTTATAAAATTTTGTAGACTCATAAGTATCATCTATACCAGATATTGATCCAACTACTCTCATTTGGCAAATTCTTGTTGGATCATTATCCTCATAACTAAAAATAAAATTATCAGTTATGATAGAATCACCTTCTTTTAATGTTTCTGTTAAACCAATGCATCCATAAAATTGATTATATGATTTTGATGTATATTCAACCTTATTATATGTTCCAACAGAATCTCGATAATAAAAACATCCTGCAGCATCAAATCCAACAGTAGAGTCAACTGTAACTACTGTTTCGGTGGAATCTTCTAATACCTTTGTTTTATTACTAATATTAAAAGTATCTACTAATGTTTCCTTTGAAATATAAATTTTATAGTATGTTTCATTACCTAAAAATATTTCTTCTACGTTTGCAATAGCACCTCTAGCAGTACTACCTTCTACCGTATCACCTTGATATACTGTAGAAAATTTAGTGTTTTTTGGATCTCCACTAATTCTCTGTACGATCATCTCATAAGCATTCATCCATTCTGCATCAGAAGCAGCAATGGTGCTATCGAATGGTTTTACAATTGTAACTTTTTTACCAAAAAGAACTTTGAATAGAATATCAAGTGAAGTGTCTGTTCCTTTTGATGTATAAAAATCTTTTGCTCTTGTTAGTATATTTTCAACAGAAAGTCCTGGTGCAAATGCTCTTTTTTCTACTCCTGGAAGGAATTGATCCTTAAATTTATTATAAAACTGTCCTAAAAATACAAAATTGAGGTTTAATATTACACTACCACCAGCATGTTCTTCTGCTTGAGTATCACTAAAAGTTAGAAATTCTGGATTTCCTTCTTGTTCAATTGCACTAACACCACTAAATCCACGTTTACATCCAGTAAATGAATTAGCAGTTTTACCAGTATATGTAATTATTTCATTATCAATTTTTAAAAGACCATAAGAATCTGGAAATCCTTTGGTATGATTGGTGTATATTACTTCATCAAAAGCAAATACAGTATATGGGACAACACTTTCATCAGGTAAAGTCACATAAGGTGCTACTACTACAACTTGTGGAGGTACACTTGTGCCAGGTGCTGGTATTGTTTGTGCTCTTACAGTTTCAATTTCAGATAAGTATGATATTTTCTTATATTCTGCTAAATTATCAGCAAGATTTGTTGCTCCGTAATCACGTTCTTCTGAAATATAATACTGTTCTAGAAATTCTTTAAATAAAGGATTTTCCTGACCAATAAAATCAGGTATCAAACTATTCAGAATATTTGAAATTTTTACTTTATTATCTGGCATGTTCTATCTTGTATACTGTTTAGTGCTTACGAAACTTGATGGTGGTACATAACCCACTCCAGACCTATTAGAACCAGAAGTGAGGACATCTTCTAATAATGTCAACTTGCTATTTGCTGTAGTATCTAGCACAATATAAAGGTTTTGTTTTGCGACAATATCATTAGATTCTGGTATTACCTCAATTTCAATTCTATTTAACAACCCACTAGAGGAGATGGATACAGGATATAGTATAATTTCACCCTTCACATAGTCTACTGTACCAGCATTTAAATTAATATAATTGGGTTTACTGTCAACTATAGTGAAAAATCTTATTGTCCCAAGTGTTCCAGTATCATCATTTGGCATATCTGTAAGATAAACATCACCTATTACACCATCAATTTTAAATGAAGATGATCTTATATTGAATCCTTCAGTATCAGCATGGAATTGATTACCATAACATAACTCATAGTTAGCAAATGCATTATAAACAGGAACTAAATCACGTCTCATTTTGAGAACAGTGATATTAGATGTTACAGAATTACTAACTTTATCAATAATATTCAACAATTTACTGTACTTTAATCTTCCACCAAATGAGTTAATATCACTTGATTTTGAGTACATTTGTATTGCTTTCTTTATATTTGATGCTAATCCTTCAGCATTATCAGTATGTCCTGGATTATATGATACTGTTGAGTCATATTCAATATACAAATACTTCAAATCTACAAATTCTTGCTTGATTCCAGCAACAGTATATTGTTTAAGTCCTGATTTAATTTCTGCTTTTGTTACATCAGATAGAAATTCACCATTTTTTGGTTTAATTGTAATATAAACTTTACCGTATTCTGGTGGACTTAATTCTTCACCACCATATGCAGTTACAGAATCAACATTTGCAAATAATGTTGGTATCAAACTAATGTAATCATTTGATGTCACTGCTCTCTGCTGAGACGCATAGACCCTTGGAGCAAGATATTTGATGGAATCTATAGATTCAATCTCTGCACCATTTTGAGACCCTTGTACAGTCGTTACAGGGGATATACCTTCTGTAATAGGAGTATCAGCACTACCCAAAATATAAGTTAATCTACCTGAAAATGTGAAGTTTGATGCACCGTCACCAGATTCTCCATTTGTCACAATATATGTGATAGTTATTTCACTTCCATCACCACTTGGAGAGTCTTTTGTTGCTCCTGCTTTCTTACCAAGAGTATTATCTCCAAAAAGTATCTGATATTTCTCATCTTCTATCTCTTGAACCAAGAATAACCTAGAAGTTGAGTCTGCTTGGAAGATATTATCGTATTTTGTGTACTCTTCTTCAATACCATTTGTATTTCTTACTGTTACTCTAATTGTAGAGGTGTCAATATTGGAATTTGGAAGAATATATTTCTGATTTGGTTGAGATGCATCAACTGTGAAGGTTTTTGTAAGTAAATTTCCTTCATAAATCCTCAAATTATCAAAAGTTGCGATATTTGAAGTGTCAGCATTCACAGTAACATCTTCTGGAATTGAAAAAATGTATGATCCGTTCTGTACATTACCTACTGCAACAACTCCTTTATGAAGTTTTATAGTATTTGCTCCTATAGAAGCAACATCTACGTTGAAATTGACGTTTGCAATTGATGATTTCTTCGATCTTGGTACATAACCTATATTTCTTGCTAATGAAACTACATTTTCTCTTAAAGTAGCACTATCAATGAACGATTCATTGACTGCCATGTTAGTATTATAAGCAGTAATGTAAGAATTATATGCTAAAGTATCGATTAATATGGAAAAATTAGACCCTTCGAAGTCAAAATCAGTAAAATTCGAGTTAGATCTCAAATAATCCTTGATTTGAGCACGTAAAGTGGTAAAATCTAAATTGGTAAACTGATTAAGTGACATTATACTCTGCTAGGTTGTAATAGAAACTCTATATTTTGTGGTGGAATAGGTAAACCTACAATATCATATTTAATAGTAACGTATAAAGCATTATTATCCAATTGATCATCAACAAAAACATTTGTCAATGCTATTCTTGGTTCAAAGTTATTCAGTAATGTTTTAATCTCTTCTTCAATTGAAGATCCAATTTCACCATCAGCCAATTCAAATAATGAATCTTCAATTGATGTACCTAATAAATCATTAAAAAATCTCTCATTCAAACGAGTTCTGCACAAATTAATGACAGATTTTTTGATAGCATCTTCGTTTTTAAGTGCAATTACATCATTAGTCACTGGATGCTTTTTAAAAGACAGACTAATATCCTTAAATGCACGAGAAATTGTAATAGCCATTCAACTATGATACACTTATAGTATATCTATAATGGTTTTTCTTCTTTTTCACATTCTCCCTCGTATATTGGTGAGTCATCATGAGCAACTTCTTGGAGAATTCTCCTTTTTTGATCAGTATTACTTGTTCTAGTCTCTTCCATAACCAGTGGTTACTCCATTATAGTTAAAAACTATTTATTTCATTAAAAAACCCCCAATTTTAGGGGGTTTTATGCTTTTCTAGGTTCTTCCTTGACCTCGATAGCGTTTTTTTGCTTTATTTCGACTGGTTGGAGCATACTTTGTATGTTTTCCGTTTCCTTGTCGTGTTTTTTTAGGGGTTGCTTCGTATTGTTCGTTGTTTGTTAACGATCTCATTCCCATAATTTAGAATCTCCTTTGAATGTTTACGGCGGCCGATTTTACGGCGGTTTTTTCATAAGAACTCTTAGATAATCCGAGTCTTTTCATGTCCTACTCGTATCGTAGGGTCACACCAGATCTCAAAACCTGCTTCAATGGCATCTAGACAGAATGAGACATCCTCGCCACACATGTCTTGTACTTCACCAGACTCAAATACTTGCATCTTCGGAGCAAACCAAGGATACTTAAGACCTTCGTGCTCAAATACGCCCTTCTTAATTAATAACCATCCAAAACCAGTATAGTCAACTGTGAAAGGTTGGCGACGCTTGCTCATCGTCTCTAAGGTCTCATGATTCATCACACCACCATTGGTTCTGAAATCATCTTCCTCTAACCAATGTGCTACTGATGTAGTCTTACCATCCTCTGTACAGTACCACCCTGCTGCAATGTCTTTATCCATTGCTACAAGTTTATAAAACTTCTCTGTATCAAAGACGATATCAGAATCGATCCATAATTGGTAGTCATACTTAAGTTTTCCATCCCACGGTACTTGATCAGGACCACGTAAGACGTTTGCACCAAGACACTTACATCTTGCAAAGTTTACCATTGAAGAATAGTCTTGACTTATCTGTATCGCTGCCCCACTCTGAACAAGATCAAAGCATAACTGTACAAATGCTTTTAAGAAGATATAAGAAACTCCTCTTCCTGGTAAACAGAATACAATTGTTTTACCTCTAATTATCTCTTTTGCAGCACCAAGATCAAACTCTGGTTTCTTTACCTTTTTTGGTGCAGCAGTCTTTACTGTAAATCCTTTAGCCATAATCTCTGGAATACTATAGTGTTATTATACCACTTCAATCAAATAATTGCAATGGTCTACGTATTTAGAGAGACACTGATGCTCTCTTCTATCTCTTTAAGGTTCGGTTGTCTGCTTTTCATGAAGATTATGTCAGCAACTTGTTCTTTTCTTATTTCTAAATTACTCTCTGGGACGTTCTTTAACACTAGCACGTCGTTCACAGAGATATTATACGTATTCATCTTCTTGAATCTTCTCTAATAGATCTTTGAGATCAGACTTTAATGAAGCATTGACTAATAGGTGCTCATCTTCTTCTATTCTGTAATTAATTGTTTCTAACAGAGTATCCTTTTCGTACTCATCCAGTTCTAATCTCATAACATTTCTATTATATCATTCAAAAGTATATATTGCAAAGGGGTTTTTAACAATTTTTTATACTGGGGATTTTTTTATAAGGCAATTGGGGTATTGGGGGTTTTTATATATCCTCGGAATTTTTATAACACTCGCTTTCTGGGTTCGTTGTAGGTTAGGGACTTTCGTTTTTTTATAAACGCAACGGGCATCAACGGTAACAACATAAAACGGCAAATAACTGCCCATAAGTGTTAAGAATATAAGAGAATATTAAAAAAGAGGGTGTTAATAACCCTCTTGTAATTTAACTGTCTTAAGTGTTAGTCACCTCTTACAACTTTATAGGGTTCAGTGTTATCTAAGACCCCAAACATGTCATAAAATAGTTTATAACCAGATTCCTCATATTCTTTGAGGATTATGTTATAAAATTCAGGAGAATAAGTGTTCATAAGTAATAAGAATTGGGAGAAGATTAGAGGACTGAAAGTGTTACTTTGATTAGAGGATATTGCCCCCACTAAGTATCATTCCGTCGATGAAATCTACTGTCTGATTGTTATTACTTTTGAAGTACCAATTCCACTGCTTTTGAAACACTTTGCAACCGTAATCTATCTCTTCTAAAATTGCATTTAGTCGGGATTTTGTGGTTACTGTTTCATATCCACAGGATGACAATTTGAGTGCCTTAGTGTTATGATCTAAGGTTGCAATATTGTGACCATGTAATAAAACTTGACTGCAATTAGTAAACTCATTGTATAAAACAGTGGTGTTACTTCCTACCCAGTTGTTTTTAGTAACTAGAGCACGATTCATAAGTCTTTCAAGTTTTCTCATAGTGAAAATAAGGTTGTTAAGTAACATTTTTTGTGGGTATCTCTCCCACCCTTATATAATACCCTGGATCGGGTCATTATGGGTAATTATTGGCAATAACGTTACACTGTGAAATATTTACATATAAGGTCTCAAATACGCTCAGAGTTGTTTATAAGAACGCACACCAATCTTATGAGAGATTGTGAATAAATCGGGTGAGGATTCTCTCTCCTTTCTTTACATCTTTCTCGAACTTTGTGTCCATTGTTAATGCTAACTCTATGAAAAGTTGTGCATAACATTCAGGAACTCTGATGTGTTTTGTGTTACCTGAGTTTGGAAACTTCTTCTTGAATGGCATTACTTTTCTGTGCCTATTTGCCTCCTTATGTGTTATTATACCAGATTCACTAATTATATGCAACCCCTTGACATTTTTATGCTTTGATGATATAATGCTCGCCAAGATCACTAAAGAAAGTAACATTTATCATAAGACTTCCACACACTTATTAACACTTATTCCACACATTAAGTATAACAATTCCACACGTTTTCCACACCCTAAGTGTCTATAAAACAGAGATTGTGGAAAACTAAGTAATAAACAGAGGTATATTTATAATGGCATTTAAAACATGTTTTTAAGCATATTTCTGTGGAAAACTGTACATTTCTGTGGAAAACTTACTTATAATACTTATTACATAGTCTCGTAATCTCTTTTCTCCAATATACCTTATGCTTATCATCTATCCAAGGTGAATGGTAATTAATATAAGCATTTTGTATCTCTTTCTTTATACTTTCATTCATCTAATTCATCATCTTCGTGTATAGGAAACTCATTCAATTTATATGTACTAAGTGCATTAATCATTACCCACATTTTCTCTCCTGAGATATACTTTTCATCACAATGATACTCAACTACATCTTCAATTAGTTCCATAATCTCTCTTGCTTCAGATTGTAATTGTTCAGGTGATTGCATAATGATTGTTGTTAGATAGTGTGAACGTAAGGTTTATGTAAGAGAGAGAAGTTATCCTCTATATGTGAAAAATAGATGTGAATCTTATCTCTATAAGATGTACTCCACGTTAGATACTTTCGATCCTTCGTTGACAGTTTAGGTTTGTTATACTTGTGATTACGATAACATTTACCATGAGAAATAAAGAACTTCATTGTTAATTAGTAATTGTGAATTGTTCTATAAGGTTTATAACAATATTGCTTTTCTTTCTCTTCTTGTTGATACTTTGCCTGTAGTAATTTGTATTCTTTTGTGTTAAGGAAAGGTGGTAATGTTGGTTTGTTCATTGTTATAATACACCTCCAACTTTTTCTGCTAATGATAAAGAACTGTCTTTATCCCACCATTCATCATCCTCTTTACTTGTCGTCTTAAATGAATCTAATTCACCTACAATTACATTATCTAAGTAATGACGAAGAGCAGATAATTCATTATCAGTTAGTGATAAATTGTTCGTGTTCTTAGGATTGTTCATAATAAGTTTGATTTAATAGATTTGAGTTGAGTACGTGTTACCTCTTCAGGTGTAATTGGGTTATCTCGTATATACTTTTTGATCTCTAATTCTTCTTCAAAAGGTGTTAATTCTCTATAATCTACATCAGGATAACTAACAACTAAGGGATTACTATTTGCATCATAGAAGTTGTTAATTACTGTCTCTAATCGTTCAAAGATATTATCAACATCATTCTTGAAATTGTCATCGATTTGATAATCATCAGAACCTTGAATATACCCTTCTAAAACATAAAGAATAGTACTGATTTGTCCTTCCTTAAGTGTTACTTTATGCTCACGATTGAGATTCTCTGGTGTATCACCAATAATGTAATTTGTGTCGCTCATTGTTAACCTCCAAAGGTGAATTGTGGTTCTTCAAGTATAATATCTCGTACTCTTTCACGATCTAAACTATCACCGTAACCCCACGTATAATTATCATTTTGTGAGTGTAATAGTCGATGTTTATACACATAAAAGGCATCAAATATATCCTCTTTAGTTAAACCTTTAATCGGATACAATTCGGATTGTGGGTTATAGAAACTCCACACATAATCCACGAATTCTTGTAAACTATTCATGTTAATTACACTCCTTAAGTATAAAGTTGTCAAGTAAATCTACATTTAATTCTTTATCATCAAAATCAATTTTTGCACATCCATCAACACCCCACTCTGCTAATTCTTCTACGAATTCTTGCCAACTAGAGCAGAAATATGCCACATTTAAAAAGTTATCTATCGCCTGTATTCGATTAATAATTGTTGTTGTTTTATTCATTTAATTCACCTCACTATTTGATACGAACTGAGGAAATCTGAATAGGTTATCTCTTACAACATAACCGTAATCATTAACCCTATTGTTTACATCTTCGTCCATAACTTCTTGGGTTACTACTCTTTTAGTCTGAGTTTGTCCCATAAATGATAAGATTCTAAGAAACTTACCCTCGATAATGTTATTATTCCAGTCCTTAATAGGATAGAAATCTAATACCATTGAACCCTTTTTAGATGAGATTTGCATTAGTTAGCACCTCCATTTGTTGTGAAGTTAGACTGAAATAGATCGCTTAATCTCCATAGAGTTTCTTTACATAAATCGGTGTAATCTTCGTGATCTTGATACTCACTTAGTGCGTAATCTATCACGTCCCACTGTTCATCAGTGAAGAAATTCCAATATCTGAATCTGATGATGGGGCCTCTACTTGTGATTCAACATTAGATTCTGCTGTTTCCTGAGTAGATTGCTCTTCATGCTCAGCAGGTCGCTCTTGAACCATCTCGCCGCCCTCTTCTTCTTTGAATTTATCCATAAATCCAGTCACGAATTAACTTCATTTTCCTCAAATAAAAACATGAAAGGATGAATTTTACACACATTTTACACACACGAAAAAATACAATTTTCCGCCCCCGCCACCAAAATTGCCATTTTTGGTCGATTTTTAGCCGTTTCAAACCCGTTCCGCTATGCGTTCCGCTGTGAAATTTCAAAATGTCCCTCATAAAGCTGGGGTTCGTATACTAGACCATGTCAAAACAACAATACAGATCCGAGATGGGAATTATGGGAGACATTTTAGATGTTACCATGAATGGGGGCCAACAAGGAGTAATTGTATCTGCAATCTCCAGAAGGGCAAATCTCTCTCACTATGCTGTTCTTGATAAGTGTGAAAAACTCATCAACGCAGGATTAGTCGAGACAAGAAGAGACGATAGAAACCGCAAATTCATGATTACTGAAAAAGGTCTAAAATTCTTTGATGAATTCAAAAATTTCCAAAATCTCCTAGAATCGATGAATCTGAGGTATTAGAAATGAACCAAGAGTCAGTTTGCTGTGGTTGGTTGGAAGATTCCAAGAATGATGGAATGCTTTTAAGCCCAACCGAAGCCCTGATTTTGATGGCACGGGTACACATGGCAGCTTTCGTCCTAATTCTGCTTGCAATGTCAGTACCGCTACAGCACTCTTTTGGCTCAACTCGAACCCTCGATTTTTCTCTTTTTCCTGATGGGTCTACACATGTTACTTATTCTTTAGAATCTGATCCATTTCTACCTGATACCGAAGTTTCACTTTATGGTGATTCTTTTGAAAATCTTGTGGTTCAAGATGAAAATGAATTCCTTTTAACAACACAATATGAAAATAATATCTTACAAGTTGAGACCCTGGGGTCTTCAAACATTTTAATCAATTATGATACGTATTCTTTAATCTCAAAGGATGGAAAGATATGGTCTTTTGAGGTAGATTCTCCAGTTGAGTTCAATGTCATAATGCCAGAAAACTCTGTTATTGTTGGAATGTCAACATTTCCAATTGATATGGGAGTTGAATCTGACAGAACCAAAATCCTACTTCCAAGCGGAATGGCTGAAATTACATACTTTTTAGCAGTAGCAGAATCTTCCCAGGTTTTGCCACCTGTCGAAGAAACGCCTGTAACTCAAGACGACGATAACACAATGGTTTATGCTGCTGTAGGTGGAGCAATTGCAGCAATTGCTGTGGGTGGCGCAGTTGCCATGAAAATGAGAGGTAAATCAAAACCAGTATCCACCTCTACTCCTCAAACCACTACAACTAGTGTAAAAGACGAGGCTGTCTTTGATATTGAAAAAGCAATGGACAAGCCTGATTTGAGAGAAGACGATAAAGAAATAATCAAATTTATTCATGAAAATGGAGGTAGCGCATTAGAAAGTGATCTCAGAAAGAAATTCCTTTTGCCTAGAACAACAATGTGGAGGGCAGTGAAAAGATTGGAAAGACACGGTCTAATTGAAATCACTAAAAAAGACCAACAAAATCTCATAAAATTAACAAACGTGGAGGCTAACAACAATGAATAAAATTTATGGAATTATTGCAATCTTTGCATTTGCTGGTCTCTTGATTCCAACATATGCGATTCAAGTTGAAGCTGCATCTGGCTTGGATTACATGTTAACAATTGCTGAGAATGCAAAACGATATGTCAAATCAAACATTGATCAAATGGATAACAACAATACTCAAGACTGGAAGAATAGACAAGCAGTACTTGAAATATACGACAAGAGTGCATATGAGATTGATCAACTATCAGATGCCATAGAAAATGGAGATGTAAAATCAGCAAGAGAACACTTCATCTCTGCAATGGGAAAACTCAAACAAATCAGCCAAATGTTAAACCAAATTGCTGAAAACAAAGCAGCTGATGCAGCATTACCTGATCATTCTCAAATCATTAAAAGATATGAAATGAATTACCAGAAACTACGACAAATATCAGACAAACTAGGTGCCAACATTGACTTCTCAGAAATGGAAAGTCTGCTCTCACTTGCAAAACAAAATTCTCAAAGAGGTGAAAGTGATAAAGCAAAACAAGCAATTGATCAAATTGCTCTAAAAGGACTCCAAATCTACAAGACACTTCAGACAATTAATGAAGAAAATAAAATTATTCGTGCTCAAGCACTGGCTGAAAGATATGTTGATAGAATTAACAGTTTGATTGTCCAGGCTAAAACATCTGGATTACTGGATTATGTTGAAAAACTAGAGAATACTAAAACACAACTTGTTTCTTCAAATTCTACATCTCAAATTTCTAAGAACATCAGAATTGTCATCACAATTCACAATGACATTAAAGAAATCAACAAAAACAATCTACAACAAATTGATGTTGATGATATTCGATTATCACAAACACAACGTATTACATCTGAACTAAACCAACTAGATACTAGAGCAAAATTACTTCACTCTGATGCACAAGAAAGCAACAAGGCTCTTTATTATGTCGAAAAAGCTCTTGCTATAATTGATAATGTGAGAAACAATCTAGATTCTCCAGAAGGTAAGACTGACGCTAAACTGAAACAGGTAGAACGATTGTTAGAAGCAGCTGAGAAGATCGTACAAGAGTCAACATAAACTTCATATAGATTTCAATCTCGTTTTTCAATATGACTTCAAAAGCAATTATTCTTGGTGTTGGATTGCCAATGGTGATCTTTGGAGCATTTATCGCACTTGCCATAGCCCCAATGGCTGAAGGAGTTGAATCAACAATCGAATTTGTTGGAAGCCTAATTGGAATATTGGGTGTAGTCTTTATGATCTCAGGTTTGTTCTACAAAAAAGAAATCATAGTTTCTGAATAATTGTGCCTAGAAAATCCACATCGTTTAAAATAACCTTCTAAACCATTTTACAACATGGATAAAGAGCGTGTCAAGAAACTAGTTCGAGAATTAATTATTGAGCTTGGAGAAGATCCAACTAGAGAGGGTCTAAAAGACACACCTAGACGTATCGCTGATGCATATGGAGAAATCTTTTCTGGATATGACTCTGATTCTGAATTGTCCGTTCAATTCTCAGAAGATTCTGAGATGGTAGTTGCAAAAAATATTCAATACTATTCAATGTGTGAACATCATATGCTTCCTTTCTTTGGTACAATCCAAATTGCATACATTCCAAATGGAAGAGTCTTCGGCATTTCAAAACTAGTAAGAGTTGTAGAAAAATATTCAAAGCGACTACAAATCCAAGAAAGAATTACAAAAAATATTGCAGATGAGATTTACGCTCAGGGTGTAAAAGGAGTTGCAGTTATGGCAGAAGGTGAGCATCTCTGTATGAAGATGAGAGGTGTCAGAAATGATGCTAAAGTGACATCTTCAGCATTTAGAGGAGTATTTGAGGATCAAAAAGCCAAAGAAGAACTACTAAAAGCCATTCAAAACTAGTAAGATCCTATCAAAAATTAAATAATCCCCTAATCAGGAATTTATCATGCCAGCACGAAATAACGTACATGTTCCAAGTGAATCATGGCCATTTTTCAGTTGGTATGTTATCGAATTTGCAATTGTAATCTCAATTGCAGTCGTAATTGGTTGGCAAACAAGTCCATTCTTTGAGGATTCTGTAGTAATGTATGGTTGGGAATGTGAGCAAGTATCACAAATAACTGAATGTTCTACGAGCGATGAGCCAGAGATGCAGCAAACAATGCTCAACTGGATATTTTGGGGAATTGTAGGTATGGTATTTGCTGCATGGTACTTGGGAATTCGTAGACTAGTTTGGAAAAGAAAAGTACTCTAATCTTATTTCAAATATTTCGTTTTATCTTCAATCTTTGCTTTTGCAAATGCTATCTTTCTATTATTACAGGATTCACATTTTCCACATTGCATCTTTCCGCTCAGATAACAACTCCATGTCTTGAAGATTTCATTTCCTAAAACCTTGTGACCTTTCTTTATCAAATCACTTTTAGAAATATTTTCTGAATATGGAGACCAAATTTTGATTTCTTTTCTTATTTTATTTTTAATTCCATCATGTTCGCCTTGGTTTAGGGCAGTCTGAATTTTTCTAGTAAACTCTGGTCTACAATCTGGATACTTTGTATCTCCTTTTTGTGCTCCATATGCTACTAGTTCGGCATTTAGGGTAAATGCCCATGCAGTAGCAATTGAGAGAAATATTGCATTTCTAATTGGAACCACAATAGAATATTCAAAAGAACTTGGCATCTTTTTCTTTGTACTGGTTAGAACATTGCTGTCTCCATACAATTCCTTCATGAATCCAATATCGAGAATTTTGTGCTCCTTTAGTTTTAGTAACTTTGCTATGCGCTTTGCAGCCTTTATCTCCTCAGATGCTCTTTGACCATACGCAAATGTAATCCCATAGAGTTGGTATCCTTTTTTCAAATATGATACCATACATGCTGAATCTAAACCTCCACTGAGTATGATTACTGCTTTTTTCATTTGTTACCTTCTGATTATTGGACCTTTACTTGGTTTGCAAACAAAAACTTTGGATTCTTTTCTTGCAGCTTTGAATCCACGTCTCAATGCATTAGAAATTTTCTTTGAATCATGTTTCTTGTCTGTAAATGCAATAACTGATGGTCCTGCACCACTGATTGTAACTCCATGTGCTCCTGCAGCTAAAGCATTCTTC
>LULN01000051.1_pt1 | contig 27819 bp, 27 predicted proteins | sample 728131 | NCBI WGS metagenome assembly LULN01 (sample SAMN03860288, study PRJNA289734) | marine metagenome | biome: seawater column; feature: ocean; material: water; isolation source: Red Sea water column Station 149 - depth 100m | place: Saudi Arabia: Red Sea | collected 2011-10-15 | depth 100 m
CTTTTAATCTAGTTTTAAAAGATCATCTGCCATCTAAAAAATACAGAAATATTTCAAAAGCAGTAGAAGAAATTTCACAACTTTCCTATGAAGAATTAAACAATATTGACTTACTTGGTTCAGTGTTAAGCAAACTTCCACTCGATGATTTGTCTATTGCAAAAGGCTACAGAGTTCTTGCAAGGTTGCCGAACCTACCAGAAAATTTACATGATTCTTTAGTCCAAAAATTTAAAACATTACCTAAACTACTTACTTCTTCTCCAGAAAATCTTTACAGTGTTGAAGGAATCGGTCGTGGTAGAGCTCAACAATTAAGGGATTATTTCGATACATTATTAAAAAATGTTGGTTTTTCCTATCTAAATGGCCATTAAATAGATTTCAATCTATAGTAATGTTGTAATCTATGGCAACTAAAACTAAAAAAACTCCAAAAGATAAATACAAACCAAATCAATTTGTTGTCCACCCACATCACGGTGCTGCGAAAGTAATTAGAAAAGTTAATAAAAATGTAGAAGTATTTGTTGAAGGTGAACCAAAGTCAAAGAGAATTCAGTATTTTGAAATTGAAGTTCTTACAGACGGTTTATTAGTTATGGTTCCTGTTGACAGTGTTGATGAAGTCATAAGACCTGTAATTTCAAAGAATGCAGTATCAAAAAAAGTATTCCCTATTTTTAAAGAAAAACCTGAAGAGGCAGGAACAAATTGGAGTAGATGGTACAAAGTCCTAACTGAAAAAATGACATCCGGAGATGTGATACAGGTTGCTGAAGTTGTACGAGACTTAACACATGCTCAAATTAATAAAGGTATTTCTCCAGCATTAAAAAGAATGTTAGCCAAGGCAAGAATGACGCTTGCAAGTGAAATTGCGTGTGCACTAAACGTTGATGAGGAAACTGCAATAGATAAAATTAATCAGCAACTTCCAGAAGAAGATCCTGAAGACGGTTTATAATCAAATTAAACCAAGTTATCTGAGGTAATTATGTTGGTTGGAATAGGTTTTGATATACATAGACATTCTCAAGAGGACGCTCTTTATTTAGGTGGTCTAAAAATAGATGGTCCTGGATTCGAAGCACATTCGGATGGAGATATTCTTTTACATACATTGTGTGATGCTCTACTTGGAGCTTTATCTAAAAAAGACTTAGGCCACTACTTCCCGTCTAATAGTGAGACGCCTAAAAAAATATCTAGTGTTGAGATGCTTGAAGAGGTTCTAAGGATTATTGACTACAAAAAATATATCGTAAACAATATTGATATTATTGTTATTTCACAAGTAATAAATGTTGCAAATATTAGAACTGAATTGGTTGAAAATTTAGGTATTTTATTAAATATTGATACATCAAAAATTAATATAAAGGGTAAAACAACTGACAATATTGGGACTATTGGAAGTAAAGAGGCATCAGCATGCCAAACTATAATATCCTTATCACATGCTTAAGTTATATAACACATTTACTAAATCCTTGGAGACTTTAGAAAGTAATGGTTCTGACATAAAGATATATCTTTGTGGTCCAACTGTTCAATCCTCTCCTCACATAGGACATGGCAGGTCCGCAGTAGTATTTGATTTCATGGTTCGGTATATAAAATTTTCTGGTAACAGTGTTATTTTTGCAAGAAACATCACAGATATTGATGACAAAATTATTGAAAAATCAGTTGAAGAAAATATTACATATCAAGAGCTAGGTGAGAGAGTAACTAAAGAGTTTAAAGATTCTTATGATGCGTTAAATTGTCTTACTCCAGATTTTGAACCAAAGGCAACTGAAACTATTGATCAGATGATTGAATTAATTGATGATTTGATTGAAAAAAATTATGGTTACATTACTAAGTCTGGTGTTTACTTTGATGTAAGCAAATATGATTCCTATTTAGAGCTTTCTGGTAGAAGTTTTGATGAGGTGTTAAGTGGAACCAGAGTAAATGTTGAAGAAGATAAGAAAAATCCTGAAGATTTTGCTTTATGGAAAATTTCAAAAGATAATGAGCCAAGCTGGAAATCCCCATGGGGCAACGGTCGACCAGGGTGGCATATTGAATGCTCAGCAATGATTCATGATATTTTTAAAGGAGAAATTGATATTCATTGTGGTGGCAATGATTTAATTTTTCCACATCATGAAAATGAGAGAGCTCAATCCACCTCTGCATTTAATCATAAATTTGTAAAACACTGGGTACATAATGGAATGATAAATTTCTCAGGTAAAAAAATGTCTAAATCTGAAGGAAACTCCAAATTTCTTCAAGAGTATATTAACAATTATGGTGGCAATGTATTGAGATACTTTTTTCTAAGAGCAAACTATAGAAAACCTCAAGAATTTTCTGAAGCTCTTTTAGACGAATCAAAAGCAACATTTAAAAATATAGAAAATTTAATTTCTGGAGTTGAAGCTGATTTAAAAGATAGCAATCTTGAAACAATATTTATTGAATCAATGAATGATGATTTAAACACACCAAAATTTCTTGGTGAAATGTTTGAATATATCAATAAGAATAAAAATGGAGATCAAACTCAAATAACTAATATGAAATCAACAATTAAATTTTTATTTGAGACTTTAGGCTTTGTTTTCGAAGACAACAAGCTAACAATTGATACCAAATTGCTAGAAGATATATTAACTGAACAAAATATAAAAATTGAAAATGATATGAATGTTTCAATTAATAAATTTGTTATAAAAAGAAATGATCATAGGAAAAATAAAGAATTTGAAATTGCTGATTACATGAGAGATAGATTAGAAGAAGTTGGAATTTGTGAGGAAAAAAAAATATTCGATGAAAAAAATTTTGAAAATATTATTTCTGAAAAAATATTAATACTAGACCATTTTCAAGATACAAATAATCTGGGAGCGGTTGCTAGAAGCGCAGCAGCATTTGATTTTCAAACAATATTTTTGCCAAAAAAAAGATCTGTACAAATTACTGAAAAGACATTTGCAATATCATCAGGAGGAATGGAATATATCAATATTGTTATGTATAACTCAATATTCTCATTAATTAAAAAGATAAAAAATCTTGGTTATTGGACAATTGGTTTAGATATGAATTCATCAAATCAAATTAAAGATTTAGATTTAAAAAATCAAAATATTGCATTAATTGTTGGATCTGAAGAGACCGGATTAAGTAAAGAAATTCAAAAAAAATTAGATCTAATTGTTGATATTTCAATGACAAATAATATGGAATCTTTAAATGCATCTGTTGCAACAGCAATAGCAATGCATGAAATTTTTATAAAAAAATAGATTTATTCAATTATCTCTTTGCTATTATTTTAATGTTCGCCGGAGTAGCTCAGTGGCCAGAGCAGCCGACTTGTAATCGGCAGGTCAGGGGTTCGACTCCCCTCTCCGGCTCCAAGTGACTAATTATCTCAAAACATTTAGAAATATATTTTATTTTGTTTTAGCCATACAGGCTTCATTAGTTTTGTTTGGAATCTTACGTCCTTCAATCATCTATGATTACTTAGATAATTGGCCATTATCTTTACTGCCAATTTTAATTTTAATTTTTAACAAAATATATCTAAGCAACTCTAGATTCGATAATTATATCTATGGTTTTTTAATTATTATTTATTCATTATTCCCAGCTGTACTTTTATCAAGCCAAGAAATATTAACAACAAATACTTACAGTTCGAGTTTTCGTAGCAGCAATTTTGAAAAGGATATTGTTTACAGTCTAAATATAGACATTGATGGATCAGTTAATTTAAATTCTTTTGAAGGATCAGGCTATATTATTGACATCCAAAATAGACCTGGAAATATTGGATTTCCAGAAGCTGTAGAATCAAATTTAGGAAATCCTCGACTCATTCAATTTAGAGAAATAGAAACTGATAGGTTGCTGCAGGTAAAAGGCTGGGACCTGCAACTAGGAAATCAGACATTATGGAATTTATATGTATTGTCATTTGGATCATATATAAATCTGAATGATATAAATCTTATAACGACTGAAATAATTGGTACAGGAGAGATAAATCTTGGAGATAACTTAAATTCAGGAGATATTGTTATAAGTGGAAATTTTAATATTTATGTTGATTCAAACTTACCAATAGCTGTTGTTGGCCAAGCAGAAGTACCAGCAGAATGGATAAATGCTACAATAGGATATTTAAACCAAACAAATGAAAATTATAAATTTAAGGTTATTGTTGAAGAAGGTTCAAATGTGGTTTTTCAAGATGGAGAATAATTAAGTGCTAGATCAATTAGGCAATGGTTTATTATTAGGAATAATAATCTCGGTAGCATCCGTTGCATTATCTTTACTATATGGAGTAACGAGAATTGTAAACTTTGCTCACGGAGAAATAATTGCATTGGGTGCAATTATGACCTTATTTTTTTCTAGTCCTGTAGATTATAGAGTGCTATTTTTAGATAAATATTCACCACTAGGATATAATTTTGTCCTATCTTGCATTCTTGCAGTAATCGTCTGTGGGCTTTTTGGTGCCTTATTAGAAATTTGTCTTTTTCGACCTTTAAGAAAGGGCAATGTTGGAAATATTGCTGTACTGGTTGTAACAATTGGACTCTCAATATTTATAAGACATCTGTATCTTTTGTTTGCAACAGGAAAGGTACAGGATTTTCCGCTTGAACTTCAGAGGAGACAAACATATTTATTTTTTGACATGACTCCAAGAAACTTAAATGTTCTTATTGCTGGAATTGTCGTAATGTTAATATTTGGCTTTCTACTTACTTATACACGATTAGGTAAGGCGATGAGAGCGGTAAGAGATTCTGAGGAGCTATCAAGCGTTTCAGGCATAAATTCTGACAATATTATTTTGATAACATGGATTTCATCCAGCATGCTTGCTGGTCTAGCAGGAATATTTCAAGCAATCATTAATGATGTCAGATGGAATATGGGCTTTCTAATACTTCTACTAATTTTTGCCGGAACTGTTTTAGGAGGGATTGGAACATCTTTTGGAGCAATGGTTGGAGGCTTTCTGATTGGAATTTTAGTCCAAGTTTCAGTTGGTCTTCCATTTATGGAGGGACACACTGAAGCTAAAAATGCGGTTGCTCTTGCAATTATGATTTTAATTTTACTTTTTAGACCCCAGGGAATTTTTGGGCAAAAAGAAAGAATCTCATGAAAATTTCAAATAAATTTTTATTTGCTGTCTTTTTAACAGGATTTTCAATTTATTTAGTATTTGCATTAAATCCTGAAGGTGCGTCAAGAATATTATTAAACTTACTAACTTTTGCAGGCATTTATGGACTAAGTGCAATTGGTTTAAATGTTCATTTTGGTTGGACTGGACTATTAAATTTTGGGCATGCCTCTTTTATGGGTGTTGGTGCTTATGTTACCCTTATATTAATGCCGCACGCAGCTGGTAGAGAAGGAGAAATTACCTCTACTGGTCTCCCATTTATTGTTGCTTTAATAATCGGAATATTATCTGCTGCATTGTTTGGACTTCTTCTAGGCTTACCAGCTATTAGGTTGCGTGGTGACTACTTAGCAATTGTAACTATTGCAGCAGCGGAAATATTTAGACTACTTGTTAGAGACTTAGAATCAATTACAGGTGGTGTTTATGGGATTATAAATTACACAGAAAATTTACAACAATACCGACCAAATTTTATTAATAATTTTTCAGAAAGTTTAGGATTTTCACCTTCTCAAGCATGGGTTTGTTTAGTTGCCTGGGTTTCAATATTATTTACAGTTCTTTTTTTAAAACGTTTGAATAATTCTCCTTGGGGAAGAGCTTTAAGAGCTGTTAGAGAAGACGAAGACGCAGTAAGGGCTATGGGTAAAAATGCTGTCTGGCTTAAATTACAGAGCTTTATGTTGGGAGCAGGAATTGCAGGATTATCAGGAGTTTTGCTTGCATTTAATTATGGGTCATTAGAAACTACTGTATTTGTCCCTCTACTTACATTTTATGTTTGGGCAATAATGATCCTTGGGGGAGTAGGCACTATTACTGGTCCCATATTCGGTTCGATTATTTTTTGGGTCATTATTTCTGAAACTGATCGATTAGCATTTATTTTATTTGAGGTTTCTCCTTGTTGGTTTGTTGATAATGGCTCTAATGATATTCAGACCAAGTGGGTTATTAGGCAAGAAAGAAGAGTTACTTTTAGATGTCAAATAGCCTCATTGAAGTAAACAATTTGAAAAAAACCTTTGGAGGTTTAACAGCAGTCGATATTAAACAGTTAGGGTTTAATAAGGGTCAGTTAACTTCAATTATTGGTCCAAATGGTGCTGGTAAAACAACATTTTTTGATTTAATTTCAGGCTTTCAGAATTCTGACAGTGGTGATATTCATTTAAAAAATAAAGATATCTCTAATTTTCAACCTTACAAAATTGCAAGAATGGGAATGGTCAGAACTTTTCAGCTTACAAAAGTTTTTGATAGGATGACAGTTTTAGAAAATTTACTATTTTCTGGATCAGAAATAAGTAATGACTCTTTATTTAAATCTGTAATTAAATCAAAATCTCAAAAGAAATATGAAAAAAATCTGAAAGACAAAGCTAAAAACATAATGGAAGATCTAAACATCTTGCATATGGCAGATTCTTATGCAAGAGAACTTTCTGGTGGTCAAAAAAAATTACTTGAATTAGCAAGGTCAATTATTAATGAACCCGAAATACTCTTATTAGATGAACCATTAGCTGGAGTAAATCCAAAATTAGCTGAGGATATTTTGTCGCTAATAAAAAAACTTTCAAATGAAGGTATAACAATATTGATGGTAGAACACAATATTGAAGCAGTAATGAAAATCTCTGAAAGGATTGTTGTTCTAGCTGAAGGGTCGCTAATTGCAGATGGAAACCCAAATGAAATTAGAACAGATAGAAATGTAATAGAGGCATATTTAGGAAAAGATAATGACTAAACAAATATTGGAATGCAACGGTATCGCTGCAGGTTATGTAAAAGGGTTAAACATTTTACAAGGAGTAGATGTAGTAGTTAATGAAGGTGAAATAGTTTCAATAATTGGACCTAATGGAGCAGGTAAGTCCACTTTATTAAAAGCAATCATGAGTTTGATAAAAGTATCCGCAGGGAGATTCTTTGTAAATGGAGAAGAAAAAACAAACCTATCTACTCATAGAATTGTTATGGAGGGAATAGGTTATGTTCCACAAGTAGCAAATGTTTTCCCATCTTTAACTATTGATGAAAATTTAGAGATAGGGTCGTGGAGTATTAAAAGAAATAAAAAAGAAGCACTCACAAAAATTTATAATGACTTTCCGATGTTGGGAGATAGAAAAAAAGACAAAGCAGGCAATCTCTCTGGGGGACAAAGGCAAATATTAGCTTTAGCTAGAGCGTTGATTACTTCTCCAACTCTATTGTTACTCGACGAACCTTCTGCAGGATTATCTCCGGTAGCAATTAATGAGGTTTTTACATCTATAAAAGAAATAAACGATTCTGGAGTTTCAATTCTTTTAGTTGAGCAAAATGCAAAAAGAGCACTTTCTTTTAGTGACAGAGGTTATGTTCTTGACCAGGGTCGTAATGCGTATCAAGGAAAAGGCGAAGAGCTGCTAAACGATCCTAGAGTAATAGATTTATATTTAGGAAAACTATAAAAAAAAGGCCTGATTACTCAGGCCTTTTTTTAAATCTAATTAAAGATTATGAACCGAAATCTACTGATTTAAGAACAGGGTTAGTATCACCCTCAGTTGTCCAAATATCGTAAGTAGCTGCTGTTGGATCACCAACTGCATTTAATTCGATTTCACCAGATGCGCCGACATAGTCAACATCCACACCGTCAGCTGCAAGTGCAATACATGCAACTCCGATACATTTTTCACCACCAGATGATGCAGCAACTAAACCAGAAGCAATTTCTGGACCAGTTACACCATTAGCAGCTGCTGATATTGCCATGAGCATTACAGCATCATAAGCTTGTGGAGCAAAGATGAAAGTTGGAGAACCATCTGCAGAAACTTCTGCGTAGGCTGCTTCAAATGCATCTTTTGCTTCACCTGCTGCGGAACCAGGTGCTGTTCCCTTGAATCCATCAAGTGCAGTTCCTAGACCACACAATGATGCAAGACCAGCATCTTTGACACCGTCAGTCATGTACCAAGGAGTGTCAAGAAGACCTTGTTCGAACGCAGGTTGAAGAACACCACAACCAGTTTCTGGGAATAAAATTCCCACAATTGCATCAGCACCACCTTTACCAACAGCAGTTACTTCAGAAGTAAATTCTGATGCATCTGTTGCGTGGTAAACGATTGTCTTAACTGTTCCACCAGCTGCTTCAAAAGCTGCAGCAGTAGCTTCAGCAAGACCTCTACCATAAGAGTCTGCTCTTGAAATTATAGAAACTGTTTGTACTCCATCTTCAACTAAGAGTGATGCTAATACATCACCTTGTAGAAGATCTGATGGAGCAGTTCTTGCATAAAATCCTTTTTTATCAATTTTTGTAAATTGAGGACTTGTATTTGATGGAGAAACCATTACAACTTCAGCTGCAATTGCTGTGTCAAGTATTGCAAGAGAAGTACCACTACATGCGGCTCCCATTACACCTTGTGCACCTTGTGCAATAACATCATTTAAACTTGTAAGAGCTACAGCTCCATCACAACCACTATCACCCTCTATGAGGACAACGGGTTGACCATTAATACCGCCAGCAGCATTGATTTGCTCAACAGCAAGAGCCGCACCTAGTGCAATACCAGGTCCCAAAGATGCTAGATCACCAGATAAAGGCATTAATGATGCCAAAACTAGTGGATCAGCAGATGGAGCAGCTGTAGTAGCAGGAGCTTCTGTAGTAGCAGGAGCTTCTGTTGTTTCAACTTCCACTTCAACTACTTCGTCAGCTGTATCAGACCCGCCACAGGCTGCAGCAACTAGTGCTAAAATCGCAATCAAAGCCAAAGCTTTGCGATTCTTCATATATAATTTCCTTTCAGTCACTGAAATTAAAAAATCCTACTAATTTGTAGGAATTCTTAAACAATAGCGGAAATTTAGTACTATTCAATAGCAGAGTTAAATAATTTAATCATAATATGAATAACGCAATTGAAACCTTACTTTTAAGCCTTAGAAATATTCAATATATTGAGCTATTCGTATATGTTTTCATAATATTTTTTATTATTTATGGTTGGAGAAAAGGTTTTCTTCTTCAGTTCTTTTATTTAATGACCTTATTAATTTCAGTTGCTTTAAGTTTCAGATATTCATATCAAGTTGGATCTTATATAAGCAGTTGGTTCAACTCCAATATTCAATTGTCAGAAATATTTGGTGGAGTATTGATTTTTATTACAATTTTGACAATTTCATCTTTCTTTCAAAATTTTATTATAAATAATCAAAAACAAAGAGATGTTGGGAACAAGCTTCTTGGCGCGTCTTTTTCATTGCTAGTTAGTAATTTAATTCTTACTCTTCTCTTTACCATTACATCTATTATTTCTGTTCCAAGCTTTTTAGAAAAATCAATTGAAAATTCCAATCTTATTTCGTTTTATACAGATACAAACGGAACCCCCCAGCAGGCGTTAGAACTTATTACAGGAACAGATCTTATAAAAGTAGTATCTAGAATTAAAGACCTTACTGGAAAGCCTTCCGTAGTAGTCAGTGAACAGGGGTGTATAGAGATACCTAAATATTCTCTATCTAATCTATCAAACAATACACAACAAAAAGATGAATTATATGGGTTGTTGTTAGTTGAGAGAAGTGAAGAAAGTTTAGTTCCACTTGAATTAAGTGAAACTTTATCAGAGGTAGCACTTAATTATGCTTAAGAATCCAACCAATGGCGAACTTGTAGGAGACAGGTTATCAAAAAAAGGTTTCCCTTATATAGACATTGGTGAAAATTTAGCCCTCTCATCCTCAGTACGATCTGGTCATAACAGTTTGATGAATTCAGAGTCACACAAAAACACAATTTTAGATAACGAATTTAAACGAGTAGGAATAGGAATTGTTTCTGGACCTTTAGGACTCATTATTGTTCAAATATTTTCCTCATGAATTTTCAATTTTCTGACCTAGTATCTCAGATAATCAAAGGTTTAAAATCTTATTTTGAAAAAAACCAAATAGAAGTAAATGAAAATTTTTATGAAGAATTAATGAATATATTAAATATTGAACTTTCTAAACCTTTTAATAAGCAAACATTTACACCAACACAGATATTAAATGATTATATTAAAAATGAGTTAAAAGAGGATTTAAAGATTACTCCCCATGAACTAGGAAGTGAACTTAATAATTCTTTAATTTTATGGGGTATAGAAAAAGCTAAGTATTTTAATGACAAATGAATTTAAAAAAAAAGAAGTTTGGCTAAATACTTATCCAATTTTTTTATGGTTAGTTTCTGAACCATTAGTTGGTTTAATTGATTCGAAAATTGCAAGTTATATAGATATTGATGTCTTATCAGCTGTAGGTATAGGAGAAACGGTATATTTTGTATTTATTTGGATTTTTGTTTTTTTAGCATACGGTACAACACCTTATGTGTCTAATCTACAAGCAACAAAACAAATACATAAATTAAACTACTTTATAACATTTGGTAGAAAGTCATCAGTACTTATAGGGTTAATATCTGCGGGTTTATTAATTTTTGCTTCTACTGAGCTAATTAAATTTTTTGAACCTACAAAAGCTGTTTCTTTTAATGCAAATTCATATTTAATATTACGAAGCCTTGGTTTACCATTCTATTTGCTAAATATGCACTCAACAGCTGTATTAAGGGGAATGAAGTATCCAAAAATTACTTTATATTCCTCAGCAATTGTTGGAGTAGCAAATGTGATATTAAGTTACTTTCTTGGGATAGTTTTAAATTTTGGAGTTGAAGGTATTGCGATTGCAAGCTCAATAGCTTTTTTATTAAGCTCAATATATTCAACAAAAGTCTTGATTAGCACTCAAACACAAACATCAAATTTTGTTAAGTCTCATGAAAAAAAAGAGATAAGTAAAAAGTTTTTTAGTATTGGGTTCTACATTTTTATAAGATCAATGTTCTTGACACTATTTATGGCTTATTTAAGAAATCAAGCTTCACTAATGTCCATGTCAGAAATAGCTTTGCAACATGTTTTATTGCAACTCTGGTCTTTTGGTTATGTTTTTGTTGATGCATTAGCTATTGCAGCTCAAACCTTAGTTGCAGAACAAAAAGCAAAATTCAATAATTACAAAAACTCAGAACTCAAAAAATATCTAAATAGTCTAACTTTTAAAATTGCAATCTTTCTCTTTATTACTTCTTTTATATTTCTTGAAAATATAGTTCTTCTAATTACAGAAGCATCCCTTGTTTTAATTATTGATAATGAACTTAAAACATTATTTGCATTGAGCTTACTGATTGGAAGCTTCGCATTTTTATGGGATGGCGTATTATTGGGATTAGACAAATCTAAACAGTTTTCAATTTTGACTGTTGTATCATCTTTGATTGGGTTTTTATCTTGTGTATATTTACTAAGTCAAGACAACTCATTATCTAGTTTGTGGATAGGTTTAAATTTAAGTTTGTTATATCGGGGATTAGTAGGTTTTTACTATCAGATAGAGGATTAATCTACCGCTTTTAATATTGGTCGGTCAAGATAATAACTTAATATCTGTAATTCTTGTGACAAGTCAACTGATCTTATTTGAACATCTTTAACATTTTTAAGGAGAACAGGAGCAAAATTAAGTATTGATCGAACCCCACAGTTTATTAATTCATCTGCCACACCCTGTGCAAATTCCCCTGGGGTGGCGATAATTCCAATTGCAACATTAAATTTATTACAATAATCTTGTAAATCACTCAAAGGTTTGACAACCAATCCTGCAACTTGACTATTAATTTTTTTTGGATCATCATCGAATAAGCCAACAACTCCGAAACCTTTGTCTTTGAAACCACCATAGTGAGCTAAAGCTGACCCTAAATTTCCTACTCCAACAATTACAGCACTCCAGCCTTCAACTAGTCCGAGTTCTAACTGAAGTTGATTTCTAAGTGTAGATACATCATATCCAACACCTCTAGTTCCTAAAGTACCTAAATATGAAAGATCTCTTCTCACTTGAGCATCATTAACTTTTGCTAACTCTGCGAGTTTTTTTGAGGAAATACCGATAGCATCTTGGTCAACTAGGTCAAGACATTGAAGATAAAGAGGCAATCTCTTTACTGTAGCTGGCGGTATTTTTTTATTTTCTTTCACTAATGCACAATCTAATTAGATATGAAAGTTATATGTAATTAAATCAAACTATTTATTATGTTTATTCAGTTTCTTATTAATGAATTTTCAATGTAAGTTGGTAAATAATGCAAAAATACACTGATTTATATGATGTTTTAATTATTGGAGCCGGCCCTGCTGGCTCAAATGCTGCAATTTCCTATAAAAAATTAAATCCAACTTTAAAGGTAGGTCTTATAGATAAAGCTATATTTCCGAGAGATAAATCATGCGGTGATGCAATTGGTCCTGGTGTAATTAGTGCCTTGAAAAGGTTCAACAATGAACATATTTTAGATAATGAACCACAGGTGGTATCAACTACTCTTTATGGTCCTGAAAACATTGGAATTCAAAATTATATACCTGAAGTAAAGAACAAAGAAGATTCAATAGTTTATGTCATTCCGAGGATTGATCTTGACAATAGAATATTAAATTTAGCAAAAGATTTAGAAGTAGATGTATTTGAAGGCTATAGCTTTGTTGCATTTGAAGAAGACATAGATAAAAAATTAGTCGTAGAAATAAAAAATGAAAACCACATTTTAAAATTTGGAACCAAAATTTTAGTAGGCGCTGATGGAGCAAATTCACGGGTAAGGAAACAACTAAATGTAAATAGGAATAGTGATTGGCATAAGGCAATAGCGATTAGAGCTTACATAGACAGTCCGAATTATCTTGAAATTTTTAAAGAAAGATCTTTGATGTTTGAAATTAATGTATCAGCTGAAAAAGGTTATGCATGGGCTTTTCCGAGTAAAGGTAATTTATTAAACATCGGAATTGGAGTACCTTTAAACATCTTTAAAAAGGAAAAACTAGACATTAATGTATTACTTCAAGACTTCATAAAACAGTTAGAAAATAGAGGAGTAGTAGTTGAGAATGTAAGGGATGAAAAATCATACTTGCTTCCATTTGCATCATCAAGACCAAAGATTACACAAAATGTAAATGTCACCTTAATTGGGGATGCAAGCTCAATGATTAATCCTATGAGTGGAGAAGGAATTTTTTATGGGATGGAAGCAGGCTACCTTTTAGCAGAAAATACTCATAATCTTTTGGACTCACCAGATTTGAACAAGGGAATAGTATCTTATGAAAAAGCATTTTCAAAAAGATTTAAAAAACATTATTTAAGTTGTGCACTAGCACGTCTTGTTCTTCAAAGCCCTTTCATGACTAAAAGGCTTTTAAAAGTAGCTTCCAACGATCAGGATACAATTGATTTTGTAGTAGAACTTCTATTTGATGAAGCTTATTTAACATTTGGGGAAGTGGTAAAAATTATGTATAAATTTTTACTTCCTTCAAAATTACTTTTTTTGCTATCGAAAAACTAATAGTCAGCTGAATTTAACATGATATTGATAGTAGAATAAGAAGTATGCTTGTGAAAATTTTCACAAATACGGAGGGAACATGACTGATTGGTTACCTGTTTTGGTAATGTTTGTTGTTGCTGTAGGGTTTGCACTAGCTTCGCTAGGTGCTTCGTACTTATTGTCTCCTAAAAAAGCAACGCCTGAAAAATTAGCACCATATGAATGTGGTATATTTCCTGAAGTAGAGCCTTCGCAGCGATTTCCGGTCAAATTCTACATGGTTGCAATGCTATATATAGTTTTTGATATAGAAATTATATTTTTATTCGCTTGGGCTACTAGATTTAATGATCTTGGATGGTATGGAATATTAGCTATTTCTATTTTTACTTTTTTCGTTCTTGAGACTTTGTATTATGTCTGGAAAAAAGGAGTGCTTGACTGGAATATTCCACGAAGAGAACGTTATCTCAAGCAAAATTTAACTGAAGAGGCAGCTTAATGTATACACCTGACAATATTCTTACAACAACTATCGATAAAGCAGTAAGGTGGTCACGAACGCAATCTATGTGGCCAGTAACCTTCGGTCTTGCATGTTGTGCAATAGAAATGATGGCAGCTGGAAGCGCTAAATATGATTTAGCAAGATACGGAATGGAAGTTTTTAGAGCATCTCCAAGGCAAGCAGATTTAATGATTGTTGCTGGAAGAGTTTCACAAAAAATGGCCCCTGTTTTAAGACAAGTATATGACCAAATGGCAGATCCAAAATGGGTTATTGCTATGGGTGCTTGTTCATCAACAGGTGGAATGTTTAACAATTATGCATTAGTTCAGGGAGTAGATCATATTGTACCAGTTGATATTTATGTACCAGGTTGTCCTCCCGGACCACAGTCTTTGATGCATGGAATTCTAACTTTGCATGACAAGATTATGGATGGTGAGATAAATCGATGAGTTCTGAGATTATTAACACAACTGTTGAAGAATACAAAAAATTAGTTGAGTCTTTGCATTCGGAAAACTATGAGATGATGGTAGATCTAACTGTAGTAGATTGGTTTAGAAAAAAAGAACCCAGATTTGAAGTAGTTGTTCAATTTTTATCTATTTCAAAAAATCAAAGAAAAACTATAAAAGTATTTGTTGATGATGAAGAATTATCAATCCCATCAATAACTGATATTTACCCAAGTGCCAATTTTTATGAAAGAGAAGCTTTTGATATGTTTGGTATAAATTTTTTAGAACATCCTGATCTAACAAGAATTTTGATGCCAGATGATTGGAATGGCCATCCTTTAAGAAAAAATTATGGTTCTGGCAGAATCCCAGTCCAATTTAAAAATGCACCAAAGGTTGAATAATTGAAGAAAGATACTAGAAAAAATAAATTTAAAGACAAGTTTGATTTCTGGGCAACAAATTCTGAGGAAGGTGGCTGGAACATTTCTTCTACTGATGAAGGCTCTCAGAAAATGCTTGAAGAAGAAAATGAAAAACAAATAAAAATTCAAACAGGGACAGATGTCATCGATGATTTTGTAATCGATGAAGATACCTCTGATGATGAAAGAATGATAGTTAATATGGGACCTCAGCATCCATCAACTCATGGTGTTTTAAGGCTACAAGCTGAGCTAGAGGGAGAAGTAGTTAGAAGAGTTAAGCCAATAATTGGATACTTACATACTGGAATGGAGAAAACTGGAGAAGAATTAAATTATTTTCAAGGTCCAACAAATACAACAAGAATGGATTATTTATCTCCATTATTTAACGAGTTGGTCTTTTCCTTAACTACAGAAAAACTAATTGGGATTGAAGTTCCAGATCGAGCAAAAAATATAAGAATTCTTATGACAGAGCTAAACAGAATATCTTCACATTTAGTTGCCCTGGCAACTGGTGGAATGGATATAGGTGCTTTATCAATGATGATTTTTGGATTTAGGGAGCGCGAGCTAATACTTAATTTTTTTGAAAAAACTACAGGTCTAAGGATGAACCATAATTATATTCGTCCAGGCGGAGTAGCAGCAGATCTTCCTGATGGATGGCAAAAAGATATCGAAGAAATTTTAAAAATAATTCCTGAAAAACTTCAAGATTACGATGATATGCTGCTTGACAATCCAATTTGGAAAGGACGTTTACAAAACGTAGGCATTCTCACAACAGAAGAGTGTTTTGCTTACGGCGTTACAGGACCAAGTTTAAGAGCAAGTGGCCACTCTTGGGATTTGAGAAAAGCTCAACCATATTCTGGAATTGAAAACTTTGAATTCGAAGTACCAGTTCTTAATGAGGGAGATGTTTTTGCAAGATGGAGAATTAAAGTTCTTGAGATTTTTGAGAGTTTAAAAATTGTAGAACAAGCACTTAACAAAATGCCAAAAGGTCCATACAAAGTTCAAGACAAAAAGATAACACCTCCGCCTAGAAAAAGACTTGATGAGTCTATGGAAGCATTAATTCATCATTTTAAAATTTATACTGAGGGATTTAAAGTTCCAGAAGGAGATGCATATGTTGCTATAGAATCTCCAAGAGGTGAGCTCGGCTGTTATATAGTTTCTGATGGTTCTTCGAAACCATACAGAATGCACGTCAGAGGACCTTCATTTTGTAATCTTCAGGCTTTGCCTGTAATAATGACTGATAGTCCAATTGCCGACGCTGTTGCTGCTATCGCATCGTTAGATCCTGTGATTGGAGATGTAGACAGATGAGTTGGAATGATTCAATGGTAAAGCAAGCTAAAAAGATAATAAAAATGTATCCTCAAAAGAGATCAGCAATTGGCCCACTTTTACACCTTGCACAAAGTAAAGATGGTTATATTTCAGACGACTCTATTACCGTAATAAGTGAATTGGTGGGCATTACAGAGGTTCAGGTCAAATCAGTGTCAACTTTTTATTCTATGTACAAGCAAGAACCAACTGGAAAATATCTTTTAAGTGTTTGTAAATCTATTTCCTGTGAGATAAACAATTCTAAAGAGATAATTGATGTTGTTAAAGACTTTACAGGGCTAAACAATAACGAAACTGATGAGAATGACTTATTTACATTTGAAGCAGTTGAATGCATTGGAGCATGTGGTGGAGCTCCTGCAATGCAAATAAATTATGAAACCGTTGAAGGTCTGTCTTCTGAAAACACTATAAAACTCTGCGAGTGGCTAAAAGAAGAACAACCTGATGTGATAATTGCTGAAGAAATGCAAGATAATTTCGGAGGAACTAAATCTTTTGACTGGGCTATTAAAGACCAATCGGGAACTACTGGTTCTGTCCCAGGATTTCAAACTTTTAACACTACAAAGGAGAAAAAGTGAAAGAAACTCTTCTTTTAACCAAACATATGCGTGAAAATCCTGAAGATAGCCATTTAATCGATAGTTATGAAAAAAATGGTGGATATGAAACAGCAAGAAAAACTTTAGTTAATGGTTCACCTGAAAACGTACTCGAAGAAATTAAGGCATCAAATATAAGGGGTAGAGGTGGTGCAGGTTTCCCCACTGGAGTTAAGTGGGGTTTTTTAGCTGAGAATGAAGATAGATATTTAGTAATAAACGCTGACGAATCAGAACCCGGCACTTTCAAAGATAGAATTTTACTCGAGAGAGACCCTCACCAACTAATTGAAGGAATAATTATTACTTGTTTTGCTGCAAACATTAAAAATGCATTTATTTACATTAGGGGAGAATATGCAAAACCTGCAAGAAGAGTTCAGGATGCAGTAGATCAAGCTTATCAAAAAGGTTATTTAGGAAAAAATATTTTCAACTCTGAAATGAATTTAGATCTAGTTGTTCATTTAGGTGCAGGTGCATATATATGTGGTGAAGAAACTGCATTACTTAATTCACTCGAAGGAAGACGAGGCGAGCCAAGGTTAAAACCTCCTTATTTTCCGGCGGTAAAGGGTCTATATATGAAACCTACTTTAGTAAACAATGTTGAGACAATTTCATCTGTTCCATGGATTATGGAAAATACTGGCAAAGAATATAACAAATTAGGCGTTGAAGGATCTACTGGAACAAGAATTTTCAGTCTCTCAGGTCATGTAAATAATCCTGGGAATTACGAAATTGAAATGGGAAGTTCATTTGGAGAGTTTGTTGAGTCCTTAGGCAATGGGATAAGAAATAATAAAAAAGTCAAAGCCTATATTCCTGGTGGTGCATCTGCCCCTTGGTTTAGAGGTGATCAACTTGATATCAAAATGACAATTGATGATGTAGCTAATAACAATTCTATGCTTGGCTCCGGGGCAGTTGTGATGATGGATGAGGACACAAATCTTGTAAACGCTGCAAAAAGCATTGTTAGTTTTTTTGCTCATGAATCATGTGGTCAATGTACACCATGCAGAGAGGGAACAACATGGTTGGAAATGATATTAGACAGAGTTGCTTCTGGTAGAGGTCGGGCATCAGATATCGACCTGCTTCTTGATGTTTGCGATAATATTTCACCCGGTCTATCTTGGCCTCCAAAAATGACAACTATTTGTCCATTAGGACCCTCAGCTGTATCACCTATAACATCTTTAATGAACGATTTCAGAGAAGAAGTTGAAAGTTTAATTCCAACCAAGGTTCTTTTATGAGCGAAAATATAAAAATAAATGTTAACGGAAATCAAATTGAATCAGCTCCTAACAAATTATTAATTGAAGCATGTGAAGACTCAGGTATTCACATACCAAGATTTTGCTGGCATAAAAGACTAGACCCTGTTGGAATGTGCAGGATGTGTCTAGTAGAAATAGACACTCCAAGAGGAAAAATGTTAGTTCCATCATGTACAACTGAAGTAACCGATGAAATGGTTGTAGATACTGAGTCTGAAGTAGTAAAAAAAGCTCAAGAAGGAGTTTTAGAATTTTTGTTAATCAATCATCCGCTTGATTGTCCTATATGTGATAAAGCTGGTGAGTGTCCTTTACAAGATCAGACTATGGCTTATGGGCCTGGGGAAAGCAGATTTGTCGAAGAAAAAAGACACTTTGAAAAACCAATTTCTATTTCTGAAATTATTCTTTTAGACAGAGAAAGATGTATTCTATGTGCTCGATGTACAAGGTTTTCTGATGAAATTTCTGGAGATCCATTAATTGAATTTATTCAAAGAGGCAATAAAACAGAAGTTAATACTTTTCCTAATGAACCTTTTAAGTCTTACTTCTCTGGTAACACAGTACAAATCTGTCCCGTAGGAGCATTAACGTCAACTTCGTACAGGTTTAAAGCAAGACCCTGGGATCTAAAATCAGTTAGATCAACATGTAATGGCTGTCCAGTTGGTTGTTCAACAGAATTAAACTCATCTCAAAACAAAATGCTTAGAATTTTAGGAATTGATAACGATAGTGTAAATCAAGGTTGGCTTTGTGACAAAGGTAGGTACAATTTTGAATACTTGAATTCAGAATTTAGGTTAAAAACTCCATTAAAAAAAATAGACAATGAATTTAAAGAAACATCTGCTAAAGAAATTTACACAGAATTAAGTGAATTAATTAGCGATAGAAATACAAATATAAATTTTTTAATAGGCACTAATAGTACCAATGAAGATTATGTTGCTTTTAATGAGTTTGCTAAAAACTTTCCTACAACAAATCAAACCTTCTATTTAAATGATGACTATCTATATGCTGGATATTTTGAAAAAGATATCAACAGAGCAACAATCGATGATTTAAATAACTCTGAAGCAATTGTAATTTGGTCTGAAGATTTAAAAGAAAATCTCCCAGTGCTTTATTTACGAGTGAGGCAAGCTGTAAAAAATGGTGCGAAACTTATAGTTTTTGGCCATTCAAACTCAACCTTAAAAGACATAGCTGATTTTTATTATTCCGAAGATACTGTCTCTAAAAATTTTGAAATAATAAAAGATATATCCAAATTAAAAGGTATAAAAGAGCACGTTAAAGATAAGAATGTGACAGCGATAATAGGAAAATCTACCCCTTATCAACTAGATGAGAATTTAGATAAATTAGTATCGTATTTAGTCGAAAATTCTAACTCAAAAATAATGAATGCATTTTCTAGTGGTAATACTTTTGGTGCAATTAATAATTTAGATAATGTAAAAAATCTGAGAGATTTTACAAAAAATGTAAGTTCTGAAAATACTGATTTACTATTTGTTGTTGGATCTGACCCAATAGGCAGATCTGTTTTCTCAAATCAAATTCATAGAATTATTGAAGATATAGATAATGTCGTATGTTTAGATTTATTTTTACATGAAACGTCTGAATTAGGCAATTACATTATTCCTACAAGTTCAACATTAGGAGAGAAAGAGGGAACCTTTACTAATATCGAATTTAGAACTTCAAGAATTGATAAGCTTGTACCTTCACCTGGCCAAAGCCTGAGTGATTGGGAGTTTATTTCTGGTCTTTCTAACTTTTGTAATTTCAATAATAATATTGATAGCCTAGATGGCTTAAACGAGTTAGCTTATCAAGATTTTGATAATCAAGACAGTCCATCATTTAAAAATTTAGATAAACCAAGTAATTTTGATGGGATTATTAATGATTACCAGCCCAATATATCAACTATGCCTAACGAAACTATTACTTCACAATATTTTGTTGGAAAAAAACTCTACGGTGATAATATAACTATTCGTTACTCAGACAGCATATCACTACTCGGCGCAAAACAATTTATTGAAGCAAGTGAATCAACAATTGAAAAACTTAATTTATCATCTGGTGAATGTACATTAAAACAGAATGGGCACAAAGTCTCGGCAAATTATGTTGTTAATAATAAACTTGCAGATGGAGTAATATTTATTCCCCAAAATAGAAGAAATTTTAACAGATTTGATTTTTCAGAAACTATTGAAATATCACCAAATCAATCCAAGGAAGCTTTAAATGTCAATTGAGTTAATAATTTCACTGGTAAAAGCAAACATAGTTTTGGCAGTTTTATTAACCAATACAATATTATTAATTTGGTTTGAAAGAAAAGTAGTTGCAGGAATGCAATCTAGAGTTGGACCTGATAGAGCTGGTCCATTTGGAATACTTCAAACTTTAGCTGATGCTATTAAGTTATTATTGAAAGAACAAATTCTCCCTTCAAAAGCTGACAGAGCAATGTACCTTCTTGCACCATTAATTGCACTTGTTCCATCTTTTTTAATCTTTATGATTATTCCTTTAGGACCTGATATCACGGTTGAATGGCAAAATGCACTATATACCATTCCATTAGTTGGTGCAGATTTAAACGTAGGAGTCTTGTACTTCTTAGCACTTTCCTCAATTGCTGTATATAGCGTTGTTTTGGCTGGATGGTCTTCAGGATCAAAATATCCTTTATTAGGAGGAGTAAGAGCTTCCGCACAAATGATTTCCTATGAAGCTGCGATGGGCTTAGCATTAGTCCCTGTTATTTTGTATTCAGGATCACTTTCCTTGGTTGATATTGTAAATAGCCAATCAGGAAATTTATCTAGTTCAATTCCAATTCTTAATACAATTGTTTCATTTATTCCTAAATGGAATATTTTTCCTCAATTTGTTGCATTTGGAATATTTTTTATAGCTGCAGTAGCTGAAGTTAATCGGGCACCTTTTGACTTAGTTGAAGCTGAACAGGAACTAGTTGGAGGTTTTCATACTGAATATTCAGGTTTTAGATTCGCTATGTTCTTTTTGGCAGAGTATATAAATATGTTCAACATGTGTGCGATTACAGCAACTTTCTTTTTAGGTGGATGGCTAGGACCTACATTTGAAGGAATATTACCTCCAATTTTCTCAGTTATAATGCCAATAATTTGGCTAGGTGTAAAAACTTTTCTACTTTTATTTGTTTTTGTCTGGATAAGAGCAACACTCCCAAGATTAAGATATGACCAGTTAATGGAACTAGGATGGAAAAGAATGATTCCACTATCTTTAGTTTGGCTAATACTTTCAGCAATAGTTTTAGGCTTAAGAGAATTTGGATTACCTTGGAGTTAAATTATGAGTGAAAGTTTCGGATTATTTAAGGGATTAAAAGTAACTTTTAAAGAATTGTTCAGAAAATCTGTAACTGATAAATATCCTAAAGAATTTAGAGAAAAGCCACAGAGATTTCATGGCCGTCATGTACTAAATAGATATGAAGATGGAATGGAAAAATGTATTGGTTGTGAATTATGTGCAGGAGTATGTCCGGCTCAATGTATTTATGTCAGAGGTGAAGATAATCCTGAAGACGAACCTGTAAGCCCAGGTGAGAGATATGGATTTATTTATGAAATAAATATGCTCAGATGCATTTATTGTGCGCTTTGTGTTGAAGCTTGCCCAACAGAGGCAATAACAATGACGTCATTGTTTGAAATGAGTGTGGCTAATCGGTCAGAAGCAATTTTTGATAAATCTGTTTTAGTTGTGAATGATGATGGAACTCCAAATACTCACGAAGAACAAACAAAACTTACAAGATTTGAAGAACTGCAAACTTCTGATGGATGGATGAGAGCAACGTCTTCAAATGGTAATCCAAATTTTCAAAATGTTGTCAATTGGTCTGGCTCACTAGGTGTAGGAAAAAAAGATCCTGAAAAAGGCCAATCCCTAGAGGAAGAGTAACTTGGTAGATTTAATTTTATTCTTTATTCCTGCTGCATTAATAATTATTGGCGCATTAATAGTAGTTTTTGCGAAAAATCCAGTGCACAATGCAATGGGTCTTGTTATGACACTAGTTTCAATTGCAATTATTTACATAACGCTCAATGCTACATTTGTCGCCATGGTACAAATGCTCGTGTATGCAGGTGCAGTAATGACTCTATTTCTATTCGTAATCATGATGATAGGTGTTGATAAAAAAGAACAAAGTTCAGAATCTATTAAAGGACAGACTTTTTTAGTTAGCGGAGTTTTCTTGATTCTCATTTCAATACTGGGCTATGTCGCTATTAGTTCTGAATTCAAATGGGACTTGTGGTTTGAAGCTGTTGAATTTGCAGTAGAGGGTACTCCTCAACTAATTGCGGGTACTTTGTTTACCGCCTGGATTTTCCCATTCGAAATAATTTCAATTCTACTAATCGTTGCAACCGCAGCAGCTATTGCTCTTGCATACGATTCTAAAAGAAAGAAAAACGATGTTTGAAGTAACAACTGATTGGTATCTGACACTTTCTGCAATTCTATTTTCAATTGGTTTTTTTGGAATGATGATAAGAAAGAATGCTTTGATAATGTTTATGTGTATTGAGCTAATGTTGAATGCTGTTAACTTAACTTTCATATCAGCATCTAAGCATTTTGGCCAAATAGATGGTCAGATTGCTGTTTTTTTTGTTCTAGTAGTTGCAGCAGCTGAAGTAGTTGTAGGATTAGCAATTATTGTTTCAATTTTTAGAAAGCAATCATCTGCATCTGTAGATGTTTTAAATGTGTCTAGAGGTTAATTTGGAATTACTGTTCTTACTTCCAATTTTCCTTCCTTTGTTAACAGCTATATTTTTATTTTTTAACAAAAACTTATTTAATGAACTTATTACCAATTTTTTTACTTTAAATAGCGCTCTATTGTCTTTTGCCATATCGTTTTATGTATTCGTTATGCTGGCACTTGATAAATTTCAACCAATTAATTACAGCATTTTTCAATGGACCAATACTCCTGACATAAAAATAAGTTTTACTCTCGATGGCCTTTCAGGAATAATGCTTTTACTAGTCACAGGATTGTCTTTCATTATTCAACTTTTTTCAACTTCTTATATGGAGAGAGATGAAAAGCATAACAATTATTTTGTTTATTTTAATTTTTTTGTATTTTCAATGCTTTTATTAGTAATGTCTTCAAATTTCTTAGTTATGTTTTTTGGATGGGAACTAGTAGGGCTTAGTTCATATTTATTAATATCATTTTGGTCAAAAAAACCAGCAGCAGCAAAAGCCGGAAACAAGGCATTTATTTTAAACAGAGTTGGGGATTTCGGTTTCCTAATTGGATTAATGATTATATTAAACACTTTTAATACATTTGATTTTTACACTGTTTTGAAGAGTGCATCAGACGTTCCAGAAAATACGATTACTTTAATAACACTATTTTTGCTTCTTGGAGCATTTGGTAAATCTGCTCAGTTCCCACTTTTTAGTTGGCTACCAGACGCAATGGAAGGACCTACTCCTGCAAGTGCATTAATCCATGCTGCGACAATGGTCACAGCTGGAGTGTTCATGCTTGTTAGAATTTCACCTATCCTTCAGCATTCAAAAATTGCTGGAATGGTTATAATTTCATTTGGTCTTATAACTGCTTTACTTGCTGCCTTTTCAGCAATTAACCAATATGATATTAAAAAAGTATTAGCTTATTCAACCATTTCTCAATTAGGATTTATGTTCATTGCAATTGGTGCTGGGGCATACGTAGCAGCTATCTTTCATCTTGTAACGCACGCTTTTTTTAAAGCTTTATTATTTTTAGGTGCAGGTGCAGTTATTCACTCTATGCATCACGAACAAGACATTAGACAGATGGGCGGATTAAGAAAACAAATGCCTGTTACTGCTTCAATGATGGGAATTGGAACGCTAGCAATATCCGGCATTCCTCCACTAGCTGGTTTTTGGTCAAAAGATGAAATTCTAGCTTCAGTGTTTGCAAATGGTGGAATCTATTACATATTTTGGGCACTTGGGTTGGGTGCAGCTTTTTTAACGGCATTTTATATGGGAAGACACTGGTTATTAATTTTTGAAAAAGACAATGGTTTTGATCACTCTAATGTAAATGAGGCCCCAAAAACTATGACAAGGCCATTGATTATTCTTGGATTGTTTTCAATTTTTATAGGATTTATTAATACACCTTTTTTCCACGGAGTTGAAAAAGTTCTTCATTATTCTCTGGAGGGAGTTGAAATAACTCATCTACCAGAAGGTATTACATTAATTGTGCTCGCAGTTTTATCAATTGGTGCTGGTTTTACAGGATTATTAATAGCATATTTAATATTTTCATTTGAAATTTTTAAAAGATTCAACTTTAAGAGAATTAATTTAGATTATCCGATCAATTTAGTAAAAGATTTGTCATTTAATGTGCTCTACTTAAATAAATTCGGTAATTCAATTTTTGTTTTAGGAATGAAAAACTTTACAAGAAAGGTTGCAGTGATTGTTGATGGATTAATTATTGATGGTTCTGTTAATTTTGTTTCGACTGCATTTGGTAAAACTTCAAGAGTTGCATCCGCTACCCAGACCGGCCTAGTAAGAAGTTATGTAGTGTATTTTGGATTATTTCTACTTCTCCTAATTGGATTATTTATTATTACTCCGATGGTGCCACAATGACCGGAATAATAATTTCCCTCCTAGTTGTTCCACTTTTTAGTGCACTTTTAGTCTTTATGATTCCCAATTCTAGAAAAGAAATTTTTAGGCCAATTGGCATAATATTTTCCCTTATAACTCTTACACAATGTTTTTATTTATTATTCAGCGACTATGGAAAAACAAAATTTGTAATTCTTTCTAATTACAAATGGATCCAATCTTACGGGCTTGAAATCAGCTTAGGAATTTCTGGTATGTCAACTTTACTGTTACTACTAACTTCGCTTTTAGTATGTGTTTCCTTGTTATCAATTGGAAATGAACATGCAGAAAGCAAAGGTTTTATCGGGTCATTGCTTGCATTACATTTTGCAATCAATGGTGTTTTCATTAGTGGCGATTTAATTTCTTTATTCATATTCTTTGAAGCGTTGTTAATTCCAATGTATTTCTTGATGGGAATATGGGGAGGAGAAAATAGAAGATATGCAACAATAAAATTTATTCTTTATACAGTTTTTGGTTCAGTTTTTATTTTTATCGGAACAGTGTACACAGCTGTAATTAGCTATGGTGCAAATGGCGCACTTGCTGTTGATTTTGATTCACTTGCAAATTTAACTCTTACTTCTTCACAATCTAAAACTTTGTTTTTGCTATTTACTTTTGGCTTTTTAATTAAAGTTCCAATATTTCCACTTCACACTTGGTTATCAGATGCACACGTTGAAGCCCCAACAGCTGGAAGTATTTTATTAGCAGGTGTTTTATTAAAAGTAGGGGCCTACGGAATTTTAAGAGTATCAATACCATTTTTTACTGAGGGATTTTTAGCATATAAAAATTTTGTTGCTGTTCTATCAGTGATTGGAATTATTTATGGTGCAATAGTTGCAATTGCACAAATAGACATTAAAAAGTTAATTGCATATTCATCCGTAAGTCATATGGGGTATGTTATGTTGGGTATTTCTGCTGGAGGGTATCTAAGTATTGAGGGTGCAATTATTCAAATGATAAATCATGGTATAACAGCTGGTGCACTATTTATGCTTGTAGGATTTCTTTATGAAAGAAGACACACACGAAATATTAGTTCATTTGGTGGAATTAAAATTACAATGCCACGATATGCGGCAATATTTTTGTTCACCTCTTTTGCCTCGATAGGACTTCCAGGATTAAATGGTTTTGTTGGTGAATTTATGATTTTAATGGGCAGCTTTAATAGCTACAAAGTTTTAACATCAATTGCAGCATTTGGTGTAGTGTTGGCTGCAATCTACATGCTATGGGCTTATCAAAGAATTTTTACAGGCCCGATTTCTAATGAAAAAAATGAAAGCTTGAAAGATTTAGATATAAGAGAGACTCTGTCAATTGTTCCTCTTGTTTTACTAATGTTATTTATTGGTATTTACCCAAGCTATATTGAAAGTTTTGTTATTCAAGAAGCAGGGTTCATAAGTGAAACAATTGCTTTATTTAAGGACATAAAATGAATGGTATTTCTGAAATCTTAGGTATTAATTTTGTAGTGATTGGTCCAACTCTTGCGCTGCTATTTACAACTCTAGTGTTGCTTTTTTGCACAATTACAATCTCAACGCCCGTTTATGTTAAAAAATATATTTCATTTGTTGGAATTCTTATTACTTTATTTACAATTTTTCTTAAATTTGGACTATTTGCAAGAGATGGTATAGCTTCTTATTTTTCAGAGAAGATACTTCTTGATGAATTCTCTTTAGTTGGAAATGTTCTTATCGGATTAATTTTACTGTTAACATTCAATTCCTTCTGGAAAACTTCAGAAGGAATTGATAACAAAACTACAGAAGCTTTGATTTTAATTTTGATGTCTGCATCTGGATTTCTACTTATGGTTGATGCAGAAAACTTCATAATGTTATTTATTGGTTTAGAAATTGGATCAATAAGTCTGTATGCATTGGCTGGATTAAATCGAGGTGATCAACTCAGTAATGAGGCATCTTTAAAGTATTTTCTTTTAGGATCGTTAGCTTCTTGTATTTTAATTTATGGTGTTGCACTTTTATACGTCTCTTTATCAATAAGCGGAGTATACGAAACAAGCATCGCAATCAGTTTTATTGGTCCTGACAATGTTCCTCTAACAAGTTTGATTGGTTTGATAATGATACTAGTTGGACTTTTGTTTAAGGTTGCGGCTGCACCATTTCAAGCATGGGCACCTGATGTCTACCAAGGTTCTCCAACGGGATATGTTGGATATATGGCTGCTGTTGCAAAAGCTTCTTCATTCATAGTTTTAGCAAGGCTTTCCGCTATTTCATTAAGATTCATCCTTGATAAATTTGATTTATTTTTTACAGCAATTGTAATTTTGTCAGTTTTAGCTGGTGCATTATTTGCTACAAATCAAACTGATATCAAAAGGCTGATTGCATATAGTGGAGTCATACAGTCTGGATTCATACTTTCTGGGATATCTTTTGGTGTCTACGGTATAAGTGCATCAATATTTTATTTGATCACTTACATCATACAATTGATTGGAGTTTTTACAGTATTTTCAATTATAAGTGGACAATTGAGTTCAGATTTTAAAATCTCAAATTTGTCAGGCTTGTTTAAGGAAAATAAATTTTTAACCATTACATTTTCTGTATTCATGCTCGGCATTGCAGGACTCCCTCTAACTAGTGGATTCGTCTCAAAATTTATTTTGATTACAAATTTATGGTCATATGAAAAATATTTAATCGTGACTGTATTAATG
>LULN01000049.1_pt1 | contig 27481 bp, 38 predicted proteins | sample 728131 | NCBI WGS metagenome assembly LULN01 (sample SAMN03860288, study PRJNA289734) | marine metagenome | biome: seawater column; feature: ocean; material: water; isolation source: Red Sea water column Station 149 - depth 100m | place: Saudi Arabia: Red Sea | collected 2011-10-15 | depth 100 m
TATTGTTAATGAAAATGATACTACTGCAACAAGAATAGAAGTTATGAGAGTGACAAGAGTATTTGGAAATAATCTAACAGTAGAAAGAGCATTAAATGGTACACTTAAAGCAGATGGTGACAATCAAACAAATGCTACTAGTGGTGCTGTAAGTGGAGCGAAGGTATATTTCCCACACTTCAACGAATATAATATTTGGGATAAATACTCAACCTCACAAACAGATTCATCAGGTAGATTTAAAGTATCTAACTTTTTTGGATATGCTAGAGAAGCAGATGCTTCAGCAGATGGACTTGTCCCTGGAAGTGTATCAATTAAGTTTTATAGTAAGTCATATCAAGAACTTGCTACAACAGGAGTTTCTTCATCTTCAGAGTCTGGATTAGCTGCATCAACAGCATATGCTTTTAATATTTCCATAGATGGTGGCTCTGCTGATACTATATCTTTTACTACAGACTCCAGCAATACTACCTTTGGTGGTGCTAATGGTATAATATCAAAAATACAGGCACAATTTGATGCTCACTTTTATGATAGTAGTAAAAACATGTTTCAAAAGAAAGTTACTGTTGGTATAGTTAATGGCGATATAAGATTTACTTCACACTCTAGGCTTGTAGCTTCAGATGTAACTTTAGCTGCTCCAGGTTCAGGGACTACAATGTTTGGTGTTGGTAGGATACCTGCGGTTACAGCTATAGGTAGTACTAAAATATCAACACTACCTAATGATTTAGTATACGATCGTGTAACTGCTGATTCTAATCCTAATGCTGCAGCATTTATGACTGACGATGGGCATGGTAATCTTAATTTTCCTGGTGGTGGAGGCACAATAAACTATGACACAGGGGCTATAGACTTTACTGGACCAGCGAATGCAAACTTTGTAGTTACTGCAATATATAAATCTGCTCACTCTGGTGGTACTGGGTTAGTCTCTAATAAACAAAATGTTTTTAACTCTATATCAGCTAGATGCACAAACATTAAAGTAAACGCATCGGTAACTCTATGCGTATATAACTAGGAGGGATTATGGCGATTGGAAGCACATATTGTACACACAGAGATGTTAAGGATGTATTCCCTAATATGGACGAATACGATAATAAGACCCCTATATATGGGTGGATAGAAGTTACTAGCAATAAATATGCTGCTCATAATAGTGGCTTAGTAACACAACTATTCTCTAATGGTGAAGATTTAGGCCCTGCGCAATCTGCTCATACTGATCTAAATGTTGAAGGGGAATGGTTTTATAACTCTGCTGAGGATGTACTTTATTACTATTCAGCAAGTAACCCTAATGATAAATTGCTTGAAGCAGGTGAAGAATTTACTGGCCTTATTACTAGGATAACAAAAAATGCATCAAGATATTTTGACTCTAGGGTTGATGGAGGTATACCTAGAGATGCTTTTAGAGACAAAGAGGGTAATTTTGATTACCTAATAGTAAGAACAACTGCACTAATAACTGCTTATTTTCTTATAAACTCGCACACTCCTGGAAGCGAACAAGCAACAGCTTTCTTAGAAGAAGCTAATTTTAACATAGAATCTATCAATACGTATATCATGGTGATGCTACAGGATTAAAGCAAAATAAAGTAGTTAGTGGAGAACTTATTGTTGGAGATTATCAAAGTATAGGTGCTGGATTACAAATAAGATTTGCAGGAAAGAATGATAGCTCTGCAGCAACAATTAATGATGAATGGGAAATAGAATGTTGGGGGCAACAAGAAGCTTTAGATGATAGTCCTGGTAGTTGGTCTAATACTAGGATGACGAGAAGACAGGTTTAAAAAGATATGGTATTTAATATAATAGGTTTGTAATTTATGGCTATAAGTTTTACGAATATATGGAAGACTAAGATTCTTGATACAATCAAGAGTTTCTTAGATGCAGAGTTTAAAGGGACAATCCCTGTATATTATGGGGAATATAAACCTACAGGCTCTATGGGGATTAGGTTGATCCCTGTATCTAGTGAGCTTTTTGAGCATAGCAAGAACTTTGAGACTCGTGAGTACTCGCTAAATGTTCGATTTTATTTTAATGAGAAGAACATTAGGAGAGATACGACTGATCACATATTAAGATATGTGTCTAGGATTGAGGCTCTTTTCCATGACAATTTAAATAAGAATGATAGTAGTGGTGACCATTTGTATGTAGATGGAAGGTTGATAGACTGCGTCTTAGACATTGGAGTTCAAGACGAAGAAGACTTTGATGGATACATAGTAGAGTGGGAATGGAATGGTTATCACGTAGGCAATATAAGTTAGGAGATAAAATGGCTAAATATGTTCATGTTAAAGGGTTACAATATCAAAACCAATTAAATCTAAAGATTGGTGGTGTCCAATATAGGCAACTTATTCAAGGACAAGAGACAGAACTCTCTAAGGAAGAATTAGAAGATTTAGAAGGAATAGGCATTAAGTTGAAACCAGTCGCTCCTTCAACTAAACAGAAAACAATAAAAAAAGACGATAAGGAGTAATAGACTATGGCTACAATAGCTCAAACCGCTCAAGTCGTATCAGGAAAAGAATGGACTGTTGGTCTATCAATGCAAGATGCTGCTTGGACAGCAGAAACAGCTGATCATACATTCCAAACAATGCCTCTCCATGAAGTTACTCTCCCTACTATTGGGACTGTAGAAGCTGGAGGTATTTGGTCTGGAACAACTGGTATGCTTGAAAAAGATATAGAAAACTTTAGAACAACTCAAGGTGGAGAAAATACTTGGTCTTTCTCTATGTATGGTGAGGTTACATGGTTGGCTAGATTTATGGCTGGTGTAACTTTCGACCACACACAAGCAACAACAAAGCATACATTTGAGTTTTCATCTAGTAATGCTGCTGCTAGGCCTTCTATAGGTCAAGGGATGGGTACACCTGATGCAGTTACAGGCCCATTTGTATGGACTATAGCATTTAAAAGCCCAAGAAGTAATGAAGGCTTAACTATGTATAATGCTGTACTAAGAAGTCTTACTGTAACTTTTGACCCTTCATCTAACGAAGGTAGAGCATATTATGAAGGCGAGTTTGTAAGCTTTCATTCAATATTGCAAGAACAAAATCATAGTGGAACATGGGAGTTAGCTCCTGCTGGTGCGCCTAATTATCTTATGTCTGGGTTTACAACTCACACATTAGATGTTGATGATAACACTAATAATGTTTTAACTCTTGCAAGTGCTAGTTTTGAATTTAACAATAACGCTACTAGAATAGGATTTAACGAAGATGGTAATGCAGATGGTATATCTGTTGGTGTTCCTCAGATGGATATCACAGGTAGTATTACTTGCAAGATGGATGATACTATTGACCTAGGTGCAGCTAATAACCCGCAGAAATTATGTATAATGGTCAACCTGAAGCAGACCTTGCTAATGAAGCAGGCGTTATGTGGAATCTTCCATTTAAAGTAGTTCAACCAACATCAAGTGGAGCGTCTAGTGGTATAGCGTTTCAAATGATACTTGAAGATGGTGTTGCATCTTCTGTATGGACATAATAAGTTAATTACTTAGGAGAGAAAAAATGGCTAAAAAAATCGTAGAATTAACCTCAAAGAGGAAAGTAGAGCTTAAAGAGATGAGTATAGATGAAATGGACTTCTGTTCGGATCAGACAATAGTTATTGCTGCTGAAGATGGAAGTCCTTCTGTTTATGGGATGTCTAGAGCTAGAACTGCTTGGCTCAGAAGAGGTATTAAGGGTGGAGATTTTAAAGGATTTAAATTAGGTTCAGATGGATACCCTGTAGATAATGTTCTTAAACAATTATCTGAAGAAGAAAAGAATGAGCTTAACAAAGAGATACAGGAATACCAAAAACTGGGGGAATAGAATCCCTCACACTATCTCTTAATATTTGGATAGATAAAGTCTGTGAGGGTTGTCTCTATCATGAGTTCCCTTATGTAGCATCTCCACCTATAAGGTCAGATGGTGTGCATTATACTATGGAGTTTAAGTCCATGGACGATGTATGGAAGATAGTTAAACTTTTAAAAGGGGAAGTGATGCAATTAAATGATAAGGGTAAAAACAAAGACCTACCATATAGTATCTATCAACAACTTCCCTTTTTTACTTGTCCCAATAATTTCCTAGATTTACAAGCTCAATCAGATATATCAAGATATGTTGCAGCTACTGATCTTAAAATACCCGCATACCCAGGAAGTTATGGGTCGTATCCTAGCAAGTATATAACTAAAGTACACACAATTAAAGAGACTTTGTCTAAAAAATCAGAGATAATGAGTAAGAAGAAGGGCAAATAATGGAACTAAATATTAGCAAAGCTGTAGAGAAAATTATATCTAGAGTAAAAACTCAAATACAAGAGTACACTCAGAAGCTAAAAAGCAATACTGTTGCACAGAAAAAGAATACGAAGGCTACTACTAATCTTACAATGTCATATAAAAATAAGACTGTGGCTATAGATGCAGCAGCAAAAGCAACAGGTAAGGCTAGTAAGAAAACTAAAAAACATTCTGATGATGCTGTATTAGCCTATAGAAATAACAGGTTGCTATCAAATAGTTTTGCAGTACTTCGTTCTAAACTACTCTTATATTCATTCGGAGCAGGACTTGTTAGTAAAAGTATTGGAGAAGCTTTAGCTCAACAGCAAACCTATGAAGATTCAGTAGCTAGGTTAGGTCAAGTATTAGAGACCACAGGTGGTATAATGGGGTTAACTACCGAACAAATAACCTCAATGAACGCTGCTTTAGAGAGTCAGCTAGGTATAGCAGAAACTACATTAAATAATACATCTGCACTATTAGCCACATTTACAGGTATAGGACAAGACGTATTCCCTGAAACACAACAAGCTGTTATAGATATGGCTAATGCTATGAACCAAGGTAATGTTAGTATGGAGAATCTAAGGTCTACATCTATCATGGTTGGTAAGGCTATGAATGACCCTATACTTGGCTTGAATGCATTATCTAGAAATGGTGTTAAGTTTACTGCAACCCAAAAAACAGCAATAAGATCGTTTGTTGTAATGGGACAAGAGTCAAAAGCACAAGCTATTATATTAAAAGAATTACAAAAAGAATTTGGTGGCTCTAGAGAAAACATGGGTGAATGGCAGAAGACAGTATCTCAATTCTCTGTAGAGTGGGACAATTTAAAGAAAAAGTTTGGCGCAGAATTTCAAGACGATGTTATGGCTCTAATGGAGCTAACAAGAAACCTTATAGCTGCGATAGACCCAGACAAGGTAATAAGATTTGCAAAAGCCTTTGGTATGCAGGCTACAGGATTGCTTTTAGTTAGAACTGCACTTATAAAATATATTGCATTCCAAGCAAGTGCTGCGGCAGGGACAGCATCATGGACTACTAGATTAAGAGCAAATTTAAGTGCTTTAAACTTTGTTAAGAATGGAACATTGGCTGCGAATACAGCAGTGAAGCTGCTTAGTTCAACAATGGGAGGTTTAGGATTAACTGCTATTATATCTGGATTAAGCTATCTATGGAGTCAATATACTGGCGAAGCTAAAAAAGCTACTAATGCACAAATGGGCTTAAATGATGCAATGGGCGACTCCCCAGCTCAAACAGAAGAAGAACAATACCAAAAAGATGTATTGGCTATAAAGAGTAAGATTCGAGGCAATCAGCAAGAAATAGACAGACTTGAAAAAAAGGGAGTGGAGTCTGGAAAAGAAGCTGCAAAAGCAATGAAAAGAATGCAACAATTTGGTGAACAGAAAATTATCAATGAGAAGGTAGTATGGGATATTAATCAAAGAGGTAACTTTAATGCCGCCAAAAGCGACTACGATAGGCATATAGCGAATCAATTAGCATATCAAAAACAACACGATAATGCACTAGAAAGTCTTGAGGTGCAAGAAGAAATTCTTGACAAAAGAAAGAAGGAAGAGCTTAATAGGATAGCTTTAGCAGAAGAAGCTAGGAGGGAAGCTCAATATGCTAGAGACTTAAATAATGCTCAAATTAAAATTATACATAATATGCAAAAACAGACAGCTGAGATTGAAACACAAGCTGCCTTTAAAAAAGCAATGAAAGGATCAGACCTAGAAAGCTACAGAGGAGCAGAAGAATCAATGATTTTGCTCCAAAGCATAACAAAAGACCCAAATCTTATGGCAGCATTTAGCAAGTATGAAGAGGAAGGTAAAAACATATTACAACAATTAGAAGCTTTTAAGAAAGGTTCTTTAGCAGCAGGAGGAGCATCAAAAAGATTTATAGAAAATTTAGAGAGAGAGGTTGAAGCTAGGCAAAAAGCTATAGAACAACAAAAGGTACAGCAACAACTATTAGATGATGAAATAAAAGGATACGAAAGACGAGCAGAAAACTTTGAAAAATATACAGGGCTTATGTCTGAACATGCTACAGACTTTTTTACTCTACAAATGGAACAAAGACATGATAATGCTCTAGATGAACTTTCATCAGAAACTGAGAGAATTAATAATATGAAAATCTCTCAAACTGCTAAAGATAGGTTACTAAAAAAGAACCAAGAAAGGCAAAAAGCACTAGAAAGAAATCAACATAATGAAAGAATAGATTTTGATATCAAGTCTTTATTAGCAGAGTTTGCACTAATGTCAGCGACAACCCTTATGAATACATTAATGGCTAATGCGAAAGTCAGAGCAACAATGCCTCCATTCTTACAAGATATTCCTATAGCTAACAATTGGAGAAATTATTATCAAGGCCTTGCTATGGGAGGGGCAACAGCAGCAGCACAATCAGGAAAACTATTAATGCAAAAGAAAGCTGTTGGTGCAGATTATGTAACCTCTGGGCCTGAGTTGTTGATGGTTGGTGAAAACCCAGGTGGTAAAGAGCGAGTGCAAATCACACCTCTATCTTCCCCTAACTTTGAAGGGCCATCAGGAGGTGGCGCACCGATCAATATAACATTTACAGGTAATGTTCTTAGTGAGGATTTCATAGAAGATGTTGCTATACCTAGAATAAAAGATGCTGTTCGTAGAGGGGCAGATATAGGAGTTGGTTAATGATTAAAGTAAATGGCCCATGGAAAAAAGCTTTATCTGATGCATCTAGTATATATCCATTAATCCTTATTGGTAATGTGCCTGAAACTGCATTATTTTGGGATGCTACTAAGTTATCCCCTACAAGCTCATTCCCAATGGAATATATAATAAATGGTTTTGATGCGCCCTCTGGACATGTGTTCGCACCTATAACCTTATCAACTAATAATGTAGTCTTACATAATGGTTTATTTAGATCGTTAGGGTATACTTCATTCTCGTCAGAAGCAGAGTCCAATAATGATGGTGATACTCCTATGATACACTTTGAGCCTATACTTCAAAATGTTTCTGGAATTAAAGAATCTGCTGATCCTTTTGAGAAAAAGCAGAAAATATCATCTGCATCTATCACATTGTCCCATTTATTTACAGATAATACTAAATTTGGAGATATTTTAAAGCATAGACCTTTAGTAGGAGAAGAGATTCATATATCTTGGGCAAATCAATCAACAGATTATTTTAATGTTATACATAGTTATGAAATGGGAGATAGTGTTGTATATGGAGACAAGACATTTTACCCTAGCCCTTTCTCAGAGCAAGTAGACGCTCTTCCCATATTTAGAGGTATAATAACTAAAGTAACTATTTCTAGAAATAAGGTTACTATAAGAGCTGAAGACCAAATAGATGCTAAAGTGAATTTAAAACTTCCAAATCAATTTGTTGCAGAGACTAGTATAACACCTGATGGTTTCGAGGCTAAAGCCCCAGAAGAATACGTAAATGCTCCTATTCCTATAGTTTTTGGTAGAGTTGATTATAGCCCATGTGTTATTGATCAGCAATATGATGTTAATACTTATAATACATCTGCTATGACTTCAGGTTTTAATGTAAGATATGACTCTGTATCTGTAGGTGGAGGAAACCCTTTTTGGAAAGGAACTCCGATGGAAAACTTGTCTTTTTGGACAGGGACTATTGGGACTCAAGGGGGTCTGTCTGATGGTATAGAAGGATATCAAAGCTGCTATATGTTTGGTCTTGAGCAAGTTTATGGTGTTAACCCTGAAGCTAGTGATGAAGAAATTGAAACTACTAGTACATCACAAGACTTAAGATATCCAAATAGAGATAATAGAACTAACCAACAAGCTATCGTCCCAAGCAATGAATATGATGATGAATATGGTTCTGGGATGTTTAAATATACAGACTATAGAACCTGTATCCCTGGGCATTTAACTATTCCATCTCAATTTAGAGATAGGGCATCTGAGGATATAGATGAAGATGAGACTCCTGCTTTAAATGCAATAGCAGATAACATGATTATTGTTGAGAAGTTTAGAATACCTAAAAGTATAACTACAACTTTAGTTAATAAATCTGTTGTCACGTCAGAAGAAGATGGGACTAACTATGAAGCTTATTCATTTAACGATGATGGGAGCGGGGGGTTTTCAACATTTGAGAAAGATGAGTCTCCATTAACAAATGATATTATACCTAGCGTATCTAACTTTGCAATGTCTAGCAATAATAATTTTAGTAGATGGGGAAGTACTATACAAGCCAATGCATGGGCAGATAATTATTTAACAAGCCCTAGTGAGTGGCAGAATGGAGGGAATAGTTCATATAAGTATGTTCATATGCCTGCTAGATGGATTGGAACTCCAACTATTGCCCCAACGCCTGGAAAATACGTAGGAACAAGGGTAAAGTTTACTTTTGTAGCAATTTCTCAGACAATGAACATGCTCAGTTATATATCGATAGAGAATTTCAAAGTAGACTAACAAATACAATTACAGGAACTGATTTAGATGTAAGTGACCAACATAATAAAAATTGGATTATAAAAGTTAAGAGACCATTTGGTACTGATGGCTATTATGGAGAAGGCTTACAAGATGGTGGCGATGTTGCACACTTTAGAGTATTCAATACATACTCGTGGCCATGTATAGGCGATGCAAGTATGACATCTGATTTTCTAATACAATATGGTGATAGTGCTATTGGTAAAGCCTACACTCCTCACAAAAGAGCATATTTATGGGGATGGGATAGCCCAGATTCTTTTGATTACTTCCATATAAAAAACTTTGAGAATTGGGCAAATCCTAATGCAGGTGGTAAAAGCTCTGATTTTGGTAATTATGTTGGATATAATATTCACAACCTAGCAATATATCAAAGCATCTTGCTAGATAATCCTATAAAAAAGAAATACTTTGTTAATATAGGTGGTAGATTTAACAACCTAAAATCTAATTTTAATTATATTCCAATGGATCCAGCTGGAGGGTTAGGTCAATTCCAAGGATATTGGAATGTTGGAGGTATAAACGATAGGATATATGGTAATCCTCACTATGAAGAGTTTCATGTTACAGGAACTCAATTCCCTTCTGGGACATATCGCTTAATGACATCTGCGTATGTTGAGGCTGGTTCTATAACTATAAATGAACAAACAATACAACTACCAGAAGCCATGTATGCTACTTTTACTGTAGATAATAATTTTCGCTTTGAAGATATTGATTTGTCTGATATTAGCGTAGACAAGTTAATACTTATTAGCGTTTCTAATGCAGATGGAGACGACATATTCCTTCATCATCATTTAACTGTAAATACTAAGGTTGTAATAGAAAATCCAGCATCAATTACATATTACATGTTTAATGAGTTATTACAAACTAAATATGATAGCGATGGGAACTCTAACTTAATTGTTGACTATAGTCAATTTAAAAATGCTTTTGATGAACTTGAGCAGCAAGGATGGAAGCTTGCTTTTACATTACATGAACAAAAAGACTCTAAGAAAATAATAGAAGAGATGTTATACCTTACTCCACTTAGAATATTTATGGAGAATTATAATACTATAAGATTTGGTATTTATAAAAGCACATATAAATATCTTCCTAAAGACTCTACTCAAATAAACAGTAATGATATTATTGACTATGCATTCTCTAAAACTTCTATAGAAGAGATAAAATCAAAAGTTGTAATGAAGTATCATTATGATTATGGAAAAGATGAATATACTAAAACATATACATTAAGAGCAGAAGAGCTAGGATATGGAGCAGGAGGGTATTCTGTTTCTTATTACAATCTAGATGAGTCTCACTCTTCATCAACATTAGAGATTGATGCTTTTTATATAAGAGATTCGTCTACAGCTCAAAGGTCATGTGAGTACCTATTACATCTTTTAAAAAACCAGACAAACAAAATTAAAATAACTTTACCTATTCGCTATGTCAACCTTAAAGTCTTAGACTACCTATTTTTTGATAAAGAGATAAATGGAGACCTTATGTTTGGAGAAACATATAGCGTTGACAAGAATAATCATAATAAAGGTAGACCAATTCAAAGAAATGGTCAATGGATTTACCCATTCTTTCTTATAACATCTATAAATAAAAAGTCTGACATGATTACTGTAGAGGCTGTCCAAGTGCATCAATTAAGTGCATATCAAGGAACTATCTATTGGGATGGAGAAGCATACGATGGTTTTAATTCTCAGAGTGTGCAGCCTATTGAAGGATGTACAATAGCAGGTGCAGATAATTATAATCCAGATGCAAATGTAGATGATGGTAGTTGCACATTTTATGATCAGCTACCTAATGTTGATTGGACTCTTCCTAATAGTGACGATTCAGCTGATGAGGGCGACCCTGGAGAAGGAGACGATATAGACGATGATATAGACGATGATATAGACGATGATGTAGATGATGACCCTATTGATTCAAATGGCGATGGTTGGCCAGACTTCCAAGGTTGGGTTGCAAATTGCCTATTAGTTGCTAAAAACGATTGGACTATGCCTATACTCGCAGATACTTCTGAATTTGATATAAGCTCATTTCCTAATATTCAACAAGGTATGATACCATATATAGGTACTAGTGGATACTTATCATCTAGCATTGAAAATGTATTTGGTAATTTGTCTGAGTATGGACTTATTATGCATATGTTTACTCCTGGATTTGTGTGGTGGGGAGAGGCCGGGACAGAGCATGGATTAAGTTATGGCGCACCCGTTTCAGGTGGTAGTTCAATTATGGCTTTTAACAACGAATTTGACATTAACTTAATAGCATTTCAAGGAGAAGATTTATCATCATTTGATATATCTAATAACTCAAATAGTATATTCTATCAATCCTATAGCGAACTTGAAAATGCAGGAGCTACAACACAAAAAGTAAAGTGGAAGTGGATGTATAAACATAACTTTTGGGATGGCTATAATGTAAATGCAGATGAAGGGAATATTGGCTCTAATCCAATGTTAGCAAACTTTACTGAAAGTTATGGCTCTGGGTATATGAGTGCTTCTGAACTAGAAGAAGAATTTGCGAAAGTTGGATGTTGGAGAGCTTTAGATGTAGAAGGAGATTATGCAACTACAACTACAGATAATAACCATTATATTCCAGGCCATCCAGTTATTGGATATGAAGATTTTGATAATTATAATGAAAAATTCAACACTACTAATTATTCAAACATTGAAGACTTCCCCACATTACAAGACTTAAAGCAACCAGGAGGTATCCCTTTTAGAGTATTGAATATCGGAACTTCTGAAGATAGGGGTTTTGGATTATTTCAATCAGACTTAACTGATCATATACATTATGCATGGGGTGACCCTATGAGTGGGTTAGGTGGAGACTATGGTTCGTCTGGATCGCCCTATAGAGAGCCTGGTACAGGATTTGGATGGTCTTGGGTGGGAGGAATTTATAAATTTAATCCATTTATGGATGTAACTGGACAAAGTATTTGGCAGCACAATACCTATGGTGCGCAATCTGCTTCTTATTTCATGGGTAATAATATTGGAGATACTTTTGATATTATTGTTCCAAACCCATCAATGTGGATGGAGCAGTTATGGGCTGACAATTCAGTTTCAAACTACGGCAACTTGTTACTTGAGGAAATGTTTAATACTATAGTTGGAGAAAATGGTCAACCTGCTTCAAGTTTCTGGCAACAGTATGGGGATTTATTATTCTATGTAGCCAATATGAAACACTTTACTATAGATTTTATAATATATGGTATGGATGAAGAGAGTGATTCTTTATTGCATACTGCCTACTATACTATGAATGTAGAAATGGGTAATGCTTTTACTTGGACTGAAAACGACCCAAGCTATACTCTTGGAGATATAAACCAAGATGGTATAATTAATATCCTAGATGCTGTCATTCTAGTAAATACAATTATGTTTGGTGGGGATGGAGGTAATGCTATGGGAGATATTAATGATGATGGTATACTAAACATACTTGATGTCGTGCAATTAGTTAATTTAATTCTCAATCAAAGCTAAGGAGATGACTTGGATATACTAAAAAAACAATTAAAATTTAAAGACTTGGATGGAATAGAGGTTCCAGAAAAGGTTGAGATATTATGTGGAGATAGAGATATATCAATTAAATCTAATTCTAATTGGTTTGCAGGGTTTGAAATACCATATAAGGGAAACTTTAGTGGTGTCTCTAGTGATAGCTCAAAGCTACTTACATTCTCATCTCAAAATAAAATATTCATAATAAATATAAATCCGAGTGAGCCTATGCCAGACGTATTAATTAAATTCAAAGGATTTATTAGAATGGAGAATCCAATAATAGCAATTTCTAGTAAAGGAATTATATTAAAAAATGACAATATAACTATTAATCATACTCATGAGACAAGACCTGATCAGTTAAGCTCATACCCTGAGAGTTTAGATATAGCTCCTGATAAAATGTCTTTAGCTAAAAACAAGAAAAGATATAGCAATACAATTAAAATGCGCAGTTTACATACTTCAGGTGGAGAGTTTTGTGATGCAAAGGGTAATGAGTATACTGGAAAGTATATGTGTCATAATTTTTCTCAATTTTTTGCTATTGACGATAAAGGCAAAAGTGTTAGGCTATACCCTATGGATAGATTAGGTAAACCTGTTAAAGATTATGCAAAAAATAGAGAAGTCAATAAAAAGAAAAAGTTGAAATTTATGAAAGATGTTGGAGAATCACTACAAAGGCTTATCAAAAATGCATCAAGCGATCCAGACAAGTTTAGTAAAACATTCAAAAAAAGTGATAATGTTAAATTTAAATACACTCCGAAAGGATGGGGTAAGTATTAATGCAAAGTATAAAAAATCCTAAATATTATGTTGACACTATTCAATACTTATTGTCATTACAGGCAAAAACAGGCAAACCTAATATTTCATTTAGTGGTGCATTGTTCTCTAATAGCAAAGATGCTGCGTCTTTATTTATGCTAAACCCTTCAAAAATATTTATGATTCCTTTTAACTCTTCCACATGGGTTCAAAATATATCTGAAGATGATGCATCTTATTCTAGTTGGTCTATAGAAGGATATATAAATTTCACAAACGAAGATGGTACTGGTGGAATCCCTGTGGAATACTTTACTCCACTTGCTAATTACATGAGGAAAGATATTAAGATTAATGAAGATGGAGAGTTGGTAGATAGTGGGGATATAGAGTATGAACTATCTAAAATACCAAATAGTAACTATGTATCATTTTTGGGTCATAATTTTAGAACTACACAATCTTACCCAACTATAACATTTGAGACAGAAAGATTTTTTAGTGGCGACACAATAGATGGAGGCGGCAGCCAATATGAATATACTGTCTCTAAGCCAGAGAAGGGGAACCCTCAGCAAATTAATTACCCAACTGAGCAGCCTTTTGATTTTGATAATTTCTCAATGATGCATTGGGAGGGATTATCTCTTTCAGGTGACGAGATAGTCAAAAGGATTAAGTTGAAAATAGAAACAGGCTTTTTTAATTCTAGCTCTCCAGACTGGCATTCTAAACTAGGCACGAAGATATATATAGGTTCTATATCTATAGGCACAGTATTTATTATGCCTCAACAATTAGCCCCAAATAGCCCTCTATATAAAAAAAACGAAGATGGCGATGTCCTAGAGTATATAGAGCCTCCATATCATGACGCAGACGCAGATGTAAAACTATCAATTATAAATAGAAATAAGACTAAAAATACTAGGACTGGTGGTTTTACTAGCAATTATATGGAACCATCTTATACTTATACTGGCTTATCAGCTAGTTGTTTTGATTTGTTAGCAAATAGCCCTGCAAATTTTACTGCAGAAGATATATTTCATAAGAACTATCCATTAAAGAAACACACAAGCTTTGTTCCAGATGGGACATATAACTTTAAAGGTCAAGATATTATATACGATAATAAATGGCTAGGAAATCAAGATAAAGGTAAATTTAGAAAATTTGGTAGAAGGATGTGGGAAATATCATATAGTAATATACCATTTAACTTTTTATATCCACTATCAGACTCTTCTCAAACAAAAACAGATGAAAGTTCTGGAGTAAATAGGCGAGTTTATAATAAAGATGAAACTAACGCCTTCTCTCATTATAACTTCTATAGCATGGTTTTTAGTAGAACATTAGGTAGTGAGCTTCCATTTATATTTGCTACACAATCAGATGTACATAGAGATAGTGACGATTATAATGTATATTCTAATTATGCTTCAGACCAATTTGGAATATGTAAATTTGATTTTAGCGAGTATGGAGTAACTAGGGAAAAGTTCGTAGAGTTTGCGCAACACTCTCAAGGCGACAATACAACAGGTCTTGGTAAATTAGATTTGTCAATAAAGGAGATATAATATGGCCAATGAACATTTATCACAACCAAACCCATTACAGAAATGCACATTTATAGTAGACTATCTTACATATTTAAACCAAGTTTCTTGTTTAGTTTCACCTGCAAAAGATTCTCTTGGCTCTCAAAACTTTTATCTACCTCCATATGCAACAGGAGATCAGCCTTACTATGGGGTTCCTGATTGGTATGAATCTCCATTAGAAGATAATTGGATAGACCTATCTAATAATATTCACAACCAAACCACATTTAACTGGGATTCTGAGTCATTTACGCAGCATAATGAAGATGGGCAAGATACTTGGTACGTAGAGCTAAACATTAATTTCAATGGTCATGATAGACCTCATCCTGCATTGCAAGAATATTATGGGCTTGACGGCAATTCTATACCATCAGTAGGAGAGCCTAGACAATTATTTACTAATAATAATGCTGTCGCAGGACTTAAAGATTTTTCTTTTCAAGGCAATAACCCTCATAGGCCTGACCTGTTTCTATATTATAAATCTATTGATAGTGATGGTAATGTTTTTTCAGAAGATATTACTCCTCGTGGGACATCTTCAAATATAGGGGCAGATTATTCTGGAAATCATGTAAATCTACCAAATGATGGTTCTGCGTTTTTTAAAATAATATATAACAGTTCAAACAGTATGCCAGACAATATAAATCAAATAACACTTAGATTTGTATATTATAATGACCCAACTCCATATTCAACAGTTTTTACATTAAGTAAATTTATACTAGGTGCATCTTTCGATTTGTCATACTATGGTGAATTAGGATTTACAAAATCATATAGCATTGAGTCTAGTGATTATATTGGGTCTCCAATTAGCTTTATGACTACTGATCCTAACGATCCACACGACCATGCTACAATAAATACATTCTCTCAGCAAACTCCAGGTAGGAGAAAATGGGAGATACCATATAAAAATATAAAAGCATCTGAGTTATTCGCACATAATAAAGGAAATAAGATTATTAGTTCTATTTCTGATTTTCCAAGCTCATTAGACAATTATATTGCAAACGACTATGTTAATTCTACTAATATACCAAACACAGACATAACTATTACTACAAGTGAGACATATAGAGGTAGTGAACAAGGTGTGCCTGATGGTCAAAGCAATTATAAGAATGATATTATTAATAGGTATACTCTTGAGTCTGAAGTATTGTCATTCACACTAGGTTCTCATTTGCCTTTCATGTTTAGTCCTATGCAATTCTCTAAGACAAAAAATGCACATAATATCTATATGTGTAGATTTGATTCTGAATCTATAGACTTTTCTCAAGTAGCAGGAAGGTCAACAAAAAGTTCAAATGATAACCTATTTGACTTTGAATTAAAGTTTTCCGAGACTTGGTAGTCTTGGTTTGAGGGGAGTTTTCTCTACGATTTCTCCCCTCTCCTCCATTCTTTTATAGCACCTTTTAAATACATTTCCTTGCAATAATTAGCTATAAGTAGAGCATCACTTATATTAAAAGTCATCTTTACATTTGGGAATAACCTTTCTGCTATTCCCCTTAAAAACCTTTTTCTTTCTCTTTTGCTCATACCAGGTGTTGTACTATAATAACTCATCCATTTTTTAGGAGAGACAAAATCATGCTCTAAATCTAGGCTGCCAAATGCTCCTTCCCACCAACCTAAATTCCTACCAAAGCTAAAAGTAGACACTACACCTTGTCCAGGGAATGCATGAACATGCTCTATCAATACATGTAACCTATCTTTTTCCATAGTCCCTAAACCATTGCTAGTTAATAAGTATCCTAAATCCAACACATTGTCAGGACATCTATAAACTTTGAGAATCTCATCGCCTTTAGAGTTGCCTTTTATCATAGCTATTCCACCATTCTTACCTGGGTCAACCCCAATCCACGTATTATTCATATATGGCAGGATATCTACCTCTTTTCTATTTCCTATTGACATTTACCATCTCCTTTCTACACTCTTGTAATGAATTATAAAGCTTTACTCTATCCCCATTAAATCCTAACTTAACAGAGCCAGAGTTTCCATACCTAACCTTTGATGCTATAAGTTCTATTATATTCTTACTATCAATTAAATTCTTAACATCTGTCTTGTATTTATAGTAGACAAACATTACATTCTCTGCGACTTGCTCTATTGCGCCACTCTCAGCTAAATCGGACAGCTTTGGCTTATTATCGCCCCTACTCTCAATGCCCCTATTCAATTGAGACATTAATACACCAACACAATTCTCTTTTTTGACTAACCATTTATAGTCATTTACTATTTTTTCTAGCTGTAATCTTCTCTGATCTATTTTTTGGCTAGGAGTTATAAGCTGTATATAGTCATCAAATATAATATCTGGCTTAAACTTCTTAACTTGTATAGCAGATTCCTCAAAACTAGTAAGATTATCAAACATTGCAAACTTATCTGGACTATATTTTTCCTTTAAAAGCTCCTTAGTTCGCTCTATTTCGCCCATTATAGCTAAATCTCCTACATACCCTAACCTCACATTAAGGTAGGACAAATCTCGGCTTTCTAGGACTAATATCTTCTTTAGCATTTCAACATTTGTCATCTCTCGATTAAATACTATAACCTTTAAACCTTGCTCCATACACGATTTTATCATATTTATCATAGTTGTAGTCTTTCCATGTCCAGGTCTACCACCAACTATGCTCAACTCGCCTCTAGTCATACCACCTGACAGCTCATCGATCTCTTTAAACCCAGTCTTAACTATGTTTCTTTCACTATTAACTATACTTTCGACAGTATCATCTAGCAATACGTCTAAATCAAAGCCTTTGCCTGGTTTTATATCGATCAGCCTGCCAAGAGTAGTGTGAGCATCTCCCATTACTCCATACACATCAACACCATTATTAGAAAATGCATTCTCTGATATTTTAGATGTATGATTTATAACATCTCTTAGCAACATCTTCTCATATATAAGCTTTGAATGTAACCCAACAGATGCAGTAGATGAGCATCTTTCTGATATTTCTGCTATATAAGATGCATTTAGACCACTATACTTGACATCTTCACTTAAATTTGAGCATATACTTACTAAGTCTATTTCAAATTCTTCTCTAATTAACCTCTTTATAAGGCTAAATAGTTTTTGATTTCTTTTCTCGTAAAACACACTTTCAGATAAAAAGTGTGATATTTCAGAGAAACACTCTGGATACATAATTATAGTACCCAATACAGATTCTTCTGCCTCCAAAGATGAAGGCATTTCTCTTTTATTAGACATTTTTTCCTTTACTTTTTATATGGTTTTTTGTATTTCCAATCTTCTAGATATTTATTTAAGCATTTTGGATGTATAGCTTTATATCCTTCTTTTATTGGGTCTAGCTCTTTATCACATATAGGACAATAATATTTAATCTTCATTCAAGATATTCCTTTATTCTTTCGCCAACTAGTTTAACTATAGGCACTGTTACCGAATTGCCTAATTGTTTATATCTTTGTGTGTCAGAGTTGCCTTTAGTCCAACCATCTGGAAACCCTTGTAATCTCTCATACTCTATTGGAGTCAACCTTCTCATATTAAACTTAGTAGTATCTACTCTTCCAGTATAGCCTTTACGTCTCCACCCACTACTAGAGTACTGCAAATCCCATTCTTTTTCTGCGGCTGTCTTGACTTGAAGTTGCTCTTCATTATTCCATCTATGAATGTCCTTGATAGGGAATATTTCGGGTCTACGTTCTCCTCTAATATGTCCGACAAAGTACATACGTTCTCTACTTTGGGGTAATACGTACCTACTATCAAGTAATTCCCATTGACCATCATACCCACTGTCGGCAATCTCTTGCAGAACGATTCTAAAGTCTTGTCCCCCTTTACTTGAGAAAATACCTTTGACGTTTTCAAAGATAAAATATTTGGGTCTTGTAGTCCTAACGATTCGCATTGCTTCATAGAATAAGCCGCTTCTATTCGCTTCGAGTCCACCTCGCTTTCCAGCATTACTGAAATCTTGACAAGGACTTCCGAAAGTGACGATATCGATTCTTGGTAAGTCTTCTGCTCGAACATTGGTAACTGATCCGAGGTCTTCTGCTTTTCCATAATGTCTCCTAAATACTTTTTTAGCATAAGGGTCTATCTCTGAATAACCCAACCAATTATGTTTTATACCTGCTTGTTGTAAGCCTAATGTAAAGCCACCAATTCCAGAGAACAGGTCTAATACATTATAGGACTTCATTTATATCTTCATAAACCCAACAATAATTGTGTCTACCATAAGAACCCATCTTTTTATGGCTAGTCTTTATTAATAGTTTTCTATTTGCAAGATTTGTTATTGCCCTTCTTATACTAGTGATTGGCCCAAACATCTGACCATTCTCTTTAAAGAATAACTCTATATCATCTGGACTTAGAGGTTTATTAGGATAAAGCTTAAATATACTTAGTATTATTTCTTCTTGTGTTAGTGCTTTTTCTTTTAGGTTGCGCAATACTTCGCCAACCTCATTTGTTGTATTGTAATACATACATTTCTCCTTTTTTTGGTTTAATAATTTCCTAGGTGGCCCAAACAAGCATACTAAGGAAGAATGGGAGGAAACGACCTTGATGAACCACCTAATTAATTTTTAATTTATCTGATCAGCAACAAGCTTAATCTCTTCTAGTGTCTTTTCTGCTATATGCATAGGATCGCTAGAATTTCTTATAGCATTTAAACCTTCTTTAGCTATAGATAGTTGATATTCTAATATATCATTTGTCAACTCTAATTTCTTTAACCTAATTGCAGAGATTTGGCTCTTTTTTGGCGAATTGCCCTTTTTCATCTCTCTCCTTCCTTTTATTTTTTCCCATGTTTTTATTGTCTGCATAATCTCTTTTAAGTTTTTGTGGCTTTGCCGCTCTGTCTTCTAGGTAAGCCATTCTAAGATATCTCTTTATATACCACTTTCCACAAGATACCTCTTCAAATATATCTAAAATTCTATTACTTATAAAACCACCTTTTTTTTGTTCCATAATTTATAATACCAACCTTCCTTATCCATATCTGTATAAGGGGATGACACTTCTAGAGCCTTCATCCCCCATTGCCTTTTAGAGCATTTACTACAGATATATCCCAAATACAATCGTTGAACTACAGAGAACCATAAATAAAACTTATGTTTCCAAAATGTTTGCTTACAAGCAACACACCTATCATCATGATTATCTCTTCTGTACAACAATATTGTCCTTGAGTTTTTTCTTATATCTATAAAATGTAGCACGAGAAATATTGGCTTTTTCGCAAATAGTCTCTGCCTTAATTTTAAAATATTTATGAAGAAACATCAAGAACTTTAGTTTAAAACCCATTTTAGTCATCATTAGAAAGGTAAATCCTCCATAGCTAAGTCTCTCTTACTACCCTCGACCCATGGAGAAAAACTCTTAGCCATGACAGTAGTTTTTAGTTCGCCCGTCTTATAATCCTTATAACCATGATTATCTAAAAAGACTTTAACAGGCTTTCCTAGGATATCCTCTTTACTAAGTGTAGGAATAGTCCTAACTTCCTTTTCTGCGCCATTTATTTTAATGGTAGTTGTAGGACACTCTACTCCAAGAGATTCGCAAAAATGAAAGTATCTCTCATTACCACTATGGTTAGGTTCAAAAGTGTCGCCCTCTTCTGGCACAAGAAACTGAAATATACCAGTTGCTTTTACTTTCCTACCAACAAAGCTAGAGCCTTTAATCTCTGCATTGTCTTGCCCTGTAAATGTCAATTCCTTACAAGCATCTGCTATCTCAAATGTGACATTATAAACTAATGCTTTGTATTTCTTCTTAACATCTACTTCTTTAATCCTAACATCTACTGCATTAGCTGGATATAATTGGCCAGGAACAAACCTAACAAATTCACTAGCATCATAATAGCTATTAGGATACTTAGACCCTTGGTTTAACGTATCTAGTATATTAGACATCTTTTGTTTCTCCTTTCGTTGCTCTTAGTTTTCTTAGTGCTGCGTCAAAATTACCTCTATGAATAGAGTTATTATCTATCGCATTTTTTATCTCATCTTGCTTTGATTCATCCAAGCCTTCAATTGTTGAGTATATCTTATTGATTTGCTCATCTGTAAGCTCATAATCTGGAACTAGCTTTCGATAAACATCATCTGAGATATTACACAATCTATTGACAGCGACCTTGAAAGCATCTGTATTAGCAGACTTCATATCATTACCTATATCTACATACCCTTTTGCAGATTTTGCAATCCTATGTGCTGCAATTGAATCAAAGTGTCTGGCAATACCACGATCAGCTATACTAAGCCTACCATGGACAGCTATATAAACATCGCCTATAATCTCATACTTTGTTATTTCCCAACTCCATATAGGGTAATGTTCATTCAACTTGTTTCTCATATAAGCCTCATCAACATAATCAAAACCATTCTTTTGTTCAACGAACATATTAGGAGTGGTCTCATTAGATATGTGCTTATGTTTTTCTGCTATAACCTTTTCCATCTCTAGGAAATTAAAGTTAGCAGGTGGTGCTTGTTGCCCATTCTTGACAACACTATTCTCGTCTTGCATTTTACTCCTTCCCTTTATCTTCTTCGCATATAGTTCTGAATGAGCAATACCTACATTCCCAATCTTCTACTGGAGAAACCCCCTTCTCTAATTGAGGTAATCCATCTATATGCTCTTGGTTTATAGCATCCCAATACGTAAATGCAGATAGCATTGTATCGTCTTTGGATTGAGATGCAATCTTAATGCTACTATTATCCTTGTTGTAGTAGATAATATTCAAACTATCAACACGACCAATCTCTGGATCGTTCTCCATCATAAGTCCATATGTTGCAACTTGCATTTGTTGGTGTTTACTAGGTGTACCCTTCCTACCAACTCTCATTTTATATGCCCAAGCATTAGCACTTTTGATGTCGTACAGATGAAACTCTCCATTATCCAGATTGATTATAAGATCAGCAAAACCCCTAACTCGTAGAGAATCATCAATAAACTCTTTTTCGACAAACACTTGTTTAATATTATTCATTATTAATCCAATCTTTCAAATAAACCTTTAAGAGGTTTATTTGTAGTATTATATATATTATATATTATTATATATTTTCTTTTTGCTTCTTTTTCTTTTGACTTGCAGCATCCAATAGGGAATCTTGGATATCTTGATGTATGAGGTCGCCAAGTCTAAATACTCTTCTAGTATTAGGCTTGATTTCCTCGCTTGGTTCGAGTCTTAGTACTGTCTCATAGTATAGTTTCCTTGCACACATCCCTGCGGATGATGCTCTATAGTATTTCTTATCTACTGGACGTGTCTCATCTAGTTCTTTTCGTCTAGTATCAGAGAGTCGCATAAGATAATTATTATAAATGTCTTGGATGTCAATTATTTTTTTCAAAGTCTCAAAAGTCCCATTTAGTGTGCATTAAAATATAAGCATTATTGATAAATATACCAAAAAAAAACTTGCAAATATGGTCATTTTTTTGAGCATGAGACTCAAAATATAACCAATTATAATTGATTGAGAGTGTTTGGAGTTTTTTGTTTTTCCAGGCTTTATTATCCCCTGTTTCGAGTTGCAACTTCCAGCCAACTAATGGTATGATATATTAAGCATCTGACCTTGGACGCTTACTGCTATGTTCACTCTCAATTATCTACTAATATATTACAGGTAGTAGGTTTTCTGTAGGCTTTAAGTTCTTATTTAGTAAAAATAAAGAACCACCACCATTTCCTTCGTCATCTTTAAATGGTATAACCCAAGTCCCATCATCTAGTAGAAAACTAACAGGTCTTTCTTCCCAACCAAAGTCTTCCATCTCTTTCTCTGTAAGATATTCTACTTTGACAATCTTTTTACCTAGTAATTTATTGTTAGCTTCTTTGTTCCATTGTTTCTCTGTCATGATTTTCTCCCTTTTGTTATGTTGTTATTTTAAATATTATAAACCAAAACCAAACTACGCATATTAACATAGTTGCGTATACAAATATTCTCCCTAGTATTCTAATCATCTACAATCTCCTTTGCTACAACTTCATAGTCATCCCAATGTCTCTCTATATGTATAGGGATTTCGTATGCTAGGTTGCATACTCTGCATTTCCAAACCTCCCACTCTATAGCATCCCCATAAAGATAGTCTGAGTTCTCCATACAACAGCTATTAACCTTTTTCTCTGATCGGGGCAATGTGTCTGGTGATATCATTTTATCTCCCCTTCTCTATTTTGGTTATTATAGCTTTCTTTGCAACGAATATCTCTCCCCAACAGTCAGAAACATCATAGTACAGATGATGAGTTTCTTCGTCTACGTCAAACTGATCCCAATAGTCTTCTTGTGGAGCAGAGTCTCTTAAATTTTCTACTAATTCCCTCCAAAAGATAATTGCATCCTTCTTGTTTTTGAATACCCATATATCAGAGTCTCCTCCAGCCTTATTTGATTCGCATACTACCCATACGTTTTTCATAGATTATACCTCACTCTTTTTAGTTATAGTTATATCGTAACCCATATTAGATATCTTATCAATCAAGTTCTCTAGTGTCTCTTTTGTTGGTACTTTGTATGAAACTCTGTTAAACTCTGCTGTTAAAAGCTCTAAGTCTGTTTGGGCCTGGTCATAAGATTCGCTTAATATGTCAAGACTTACCTTGAGGTCACGTTTCTCACGTTCTAATTTATCTATCCAGGCCGCCTTCATATCTGATCTTTCATTATAGTAACCATCGTGTGGTCGTATGTAAAGACCAATACCTAGAGCATTCTCTTTTGCTAGGCTTCCACCCCAACCATACTTTTTACCTTCTTTAGGTCTTCTATATTTCTTGTAAAGTTTCCACTTAGAACCTTGTTTTTTAAATGCTTGATTTAGTTGTTGAATAGCATCGTGATTTTCTTGTGTATTTTCTAGAACACACAATTGATTACAATATTTCTTTTTCTTTATTCTATTTTTAGTTATCGTAGGATAATCTTTTACAGGTTTTAATTTTATCATTTTTTCTCCCTTGTTTTATTTGTATTTACTTTCTGAGATTCTATTAACTACCATCTCATTAAATTCTCTAGTCTTGTCATCACTACTTTTTTCATGTAGTACATAATTTTTTGCTAATGTATTCCATAGTACGTAGTATGCTGAAACTAGATGCATAGCATTGTTATTGTCCTTAGATGCTACTTCTTTAAAGTATTCCAAAGCTTCATCGATATTTTCTCTAGACGAGAAAAGAGTAGCTTCTTTAAGTCTAATCTGTTTACCCTTCTGAACGTAATGTTGTTCTTTCTTTTCCATATTGCAATCTCCCTATCTTGGATTGTTTCTAGTTCTAGTTCAAGTTCGTTTTCATCGTAATAAGATTCACATTTCCAACATATGAATAAGTCCATATGCCTATTATATATAGTCAACTCTCTCTCGTAATGCTTCTTACCACAAATATCACATTCTATCATAATTACTCCTTCTCCTGTTATTTGTCTTTATCCCCTAGTACAATTGATAGCCACCATAAACCCATGCTACACCAAAATAGAAATTCCCATAAGCTTATATTCGATCCAGCTAAAACAATTAATACTAGGGGGATGCCTTTAACCATTATATCCTTCTGGATAATCAACTCTAGCTAAGTTGTTCATTAAGACCCCACCTCTAGCTATAGGATGACCCATGAAGGCATTAGACTCTTCACTAACTTTCATTTGAAATAGCAGCCTCTTGTACTTCTTACTAGCCGCCTCTAGCCATCCTAAAGGTGGAGACCAGGCTGTCTCAAAACGTATAATGAGAAACTCGTTATTGTTTTCTATAATGTATGGATCAGCTGCATCCCATTTAGTTCCCCACTTTTCTATACAGAACTCATACCAACTCTCGTAACCATACTTCTGCATATTAATTGCTTGCAGAGTTTCGGATTCGTCTGAAGTAGATTTTTCTATTTGTAGTCCTTCTGGTATTGGTATAATAGTTTTAAATGAAAACAATGCTTCACCTGTTGTTTCACTACTAGCATTATCTTCATCAAGCTTAATGTTCTCTTTCTTGAACTTAATAAACTCTTTTTTTGCTTTAGCCTTGTCGCTAACCCAATCTGGCTCTACTTGTAGTTCGTTAAATGTCCAATTAGGCATCCTTGATATCCTCCCTTCTCTTTATAACATAGGTCAATCTCTCACAACTGTTGACATTAAAACCTTCTATTATTAAGTGCTTTTCTTCTAGTTCTTTACTAGATATAATTCTACCCTTCTTTGTTAGGTAACTTACATCTAGAAGAACTTTCATTTTAACTTCTTTCATAGTTTCTCCTATTCGTTTATTTGTATGCAAAATCCTTCTCGTATAGCTTCTTTTAATTTCTTCTTAGAACCTTTAAACTTTAAACCTACTATGACACTACGACCATCGATCTTCTCGTCTAATCGTACATCTGTCTCATCTCCATCTACTACATTATAAGTGTTTCCCTTAATTGTATATTCTTTTGGAATGCTAGAAAATGCTATTGCTACGTTAGTTCCACTGATCAGGCATTGATGTGCTTCTTCTATATCTCCATGATAGCTATAAGTTAATTGGTAGTTACTAGGAACTTTTCTGTTGGCTAATTTTGTGTAGTCATAAAACTTGACGTTAGGATATTTCTCAAATATATTTTGACCATTAGGAAATTTGTAGTTCTCGTGTCTAATATCTGAATAGGCATTTAATCTAAATCCAGGAGTAAGCTGCAAACTATTAGCTTTCTTTATGGCTCTAGAAATCTCTAAATCTAACCTATCGTAAAATGTTGCATTATTAGTAAACAAAGTTAAAGTTTTATTTATTCTGGATTCCATCACAGCAGCATAGATTTGTGCATTACCATTATAGGCAACACATACAGAGCTGCAGCTTGACTTCTTAGGATTGTTCTCATTTCTAGATAGTCGATTGGCTTTTGGGCATACGTTGTATCCAGAAATATCGGAATGTGCTAGGTTAAGTGAGTACGTATAATAACCTACTTTTAAATTCTTTTTTATTTTATGATTTATCTCTGGACTAGATAAAAGTGCTGATCTACTCATATTGCCTCCTCAATCAAAAATTCTTGTAAAGTTTTGCTATATACTGATCTATAAAATTCTATAAAAATTAAAATGTTTAGAAATGCAAAAAACCCCTTGACGTTAATCAAGGGGCGTTGCTTTTAAGCTAACTAAAAAACTATATATTAGTTTTCTTGTTGTTCTTTTTTGCTAGGTCTCTCTACGTTTGAAAAGTTAATACTAGGATGTATTTTCTTTCCAACTTTATCAATTACAAAATATCTATTATTGTCATTGATAATATCTTTTCTAGCTACGTCACTAATCTCAATTGTAGCTTTTCCATGTTTTGCGAGGGTCTCAAGTAATCCACCTTGACCATTAACACCATCCCAAAACCTTTTAAGTGATATTTGAGTTTCGCTATAATTATCAAAACCCCTTTGAACTTTTATTTGGTCATTATCTTTTAGCCTAGCAACAACACTATCTATTGATTCATCTACTAAAGATTTACTTTTCTTATCGAGTGAACCATAATCAAGACCTACCATCGATAAAGCATTAGTTACCATATCGCTCACTTGACCAATTGAAAATTTAACTTTTTCGTTTTTCTTATTGGTTTTATCTAGTAAACTATTAGTTAGATTATCGCCTATTGTATTTAGATTTATATTCATTTTTGTTTCCTTCCTTTTGTTGTTTGTTTGTTGTTTCTTCCTTGAGTCTAGCGAGGGACTCGAACCCTTCGTACATCCAATCTAGACTAATTACAATTACTTAGTTTCATTCACTAGGACGTATAGGCAAAAGCTATATGTTCCTAATGTTAATAGACATGTTCCCATTAATGATATTCTAGGTGCTAGATATGTTTCTAGTACTACGTATGCCCATGTGAATACTATCATTGAAACTACTATAGTAATTGTTGCAAACATAGCTAGTAACCATCTCAATATTTTATTTGTTGGTAGTAGTGAGTTTATCATTTTCAGTTTTCCTTTCCTTATCTACGATTTGAATTAATTGTTCTTTAATACCTTCAACAAGCTTATCTACATCTATTCTAATTACCACTATTTAGCACCCCTTAAAGCTATATGTATTTCATATACTTGTCTAGGGCTTAACTTGTTAGAAGGGTCAAAGTATCCTTGCTTAATTAATTCTATATCTTGAATTGAATTGTCAACTTTGTTAATGATTTTTTCTAGTTTTTTAATAGTCATTTTTTTCCTTTCGAGACTTTGTCTCTTGATTTTTTTTAGTTTCTCAAGATTGCTCTTGATTGATACTATAGTTTAGGCATTCTATACCTTTTATGCAAGCTTTTTTTATTGAATATTCAAATTAATTTTGATGTGAGATTCTAGAGTCTCACGAAGGGAATAGGGGGGAGGAGGCATTCCTGGGCTCGTATACCGTCTACCATAGAAAATTGAAAAAATAACTTGAAAACGCCTGTCAAATAAAATATTTGAAATAAAAT
>LULN01000196.1_pt1 | contig 27143 bp, 10 predicted proteins | sample 728131 | NCBI WGS metagenome assembly LULN01 (sample SAMN03860288, study PRJNA289734) | marine metagenome | biome: seawater column; feature: ocean; material: water; isolation source: Red Sea water column Station 149 - depth 100m | place: Saudi Arabia: Red Sea | collected 2011-10-15 | depth 100 m
GTTTTAATTATATTTAATATACCTAAAAGACAAGAAAGAAATTTTAAATTATTTAAAGAAGGAAAATATTCTGAATTTAATAAAAATTATAAACTTAAAATATTAGATTATCATAAAATGAATGTGGACAATGTTATTGGACAGATTTTATTTAGAACAATAGGAAGAAAGAGAATATTAGAAAATAAAATAGGCATGAGTTTGCCTGATGATGCGGAATTATACAGTATACCAGAAAAACATGTAGAGCATTTTGATATAAATTATTATCTATGAAAAAAAAGGGGCTATTTAGCCCCCTTTTTGAATTTAGTTTAGTTGTATTTATCGTTCTTATGGTGATCGAAGGTTTCAGCAAATTTAGAAAGTGCTGAAAGACCTGGAATACCTTGGAATGTATAATGCCATCTTTCATTTCTATCAGTCGTTAATGCATTTTCACCAAATACATCGTCAAAAAATTCATCTCTAGTATTATCTGCCCATTTAATTAATAAAGAAGCAAAACTAGTTAATGGTATACCCGACGCTCTAGGACCAGTTAATTCTGTAGGATCCCAAAAGAATGCAACCTCTCTATAAGTTCTATTTAATAGGGCATATAACTTTCTACCTGCCCAACTTTGTCTCATATCTATTTCACCATCTTCGTCCCAATCTGCAGCTAATCCCATAATAGTAAGTGTTAATAATAAGATTGCTCTTAATTCTGCAAGTGCACCTCTTATATTAGCTTGCTTAGACTCTAAGAATTTATTGTACATACTTTCATATTCTTGAGTTCCTTTCTTTAATTTATCAAATTTAGGATTACCCTGTTGATTAAATAAAAATTCTTCAAATGCAGCCCTTGCAAGATTTTCTTTAGGCGCTGATAAATTTGTCCATCCAAATGTCCCTATATCTATTCCTATTTGAACTAGATCTTTTGCAACTTCAGCTGTATGTTCAAGGAATGTTACTTCTGTAGCTAAAGCTTGCTCAACATCATCGAAAGTTTTACCTTTTCCTATATTAGAAAATAATGCTCTCCATGTACCTTGGTCAAAATGATCCATTATATAATCATATCTTAATCTACCAAATCTTTCAAAAGCTAAAGCAGGTAACCAAGATCTATAATGTAAGAATAATTTACCAACTATATGAGTATTAAATAAAACTTTATCATTCTGATCCATAGTACCTTTTACTTTACCTCCCATTACACGAACACGATCTTTAAAGGTTCCATATGCATTTAAGGCTTTTCTATTCTTTTCTAATAAATTTGCTTTTTCTTCTTTAGTACCTTTTACTTTTTGCTCTTGAAATCCAGGTAATGTTACAATATATCTATCATGAGTACTTCCTCTTTTCCATTTAGGGTTTTCTTCAAGTTCTATAGATTCTAAAATAGATTTAGTACCTTTAGGCAACTCTTTTAGCCTCATAAGCTCTCCTGTTTCTGGGTGTACACCGTGGTTTTGAGCCATTGCAGTAGCTATAACAGCATCTATAGTTCTATCAGCCCTTGCTAACAACTCGAACCACCTATCTGAATTCATATATTTACCTCTAAAAGTAGCAGATAAAAGATCTCCTCTACGTGTCATTAAATCTTCTAAAGATATTTCAAAAAATTCTAAGATCGCTCTTAATTTAGGATCTCTAGTTAAATACATTTTTTCAGCAGTTCTTAATTGTTTATGTGTATAATGTATACCTTTAGTCGCTTGTACATGCATTCCTACTATACCTGCACCTAATGCACCCCCAGCAACCATAGGACTTAATCCTAAATGAGTGATACTATGAAATTGTTTAAGGCCCATTACAGTTTTATTCGCACTTATTAAATTTTTACCTACCATATCTCCATGACTTATACTTCTACCATATATATAAGTATTTACAAATTTTGTAAAAGTATCAGCATTTGTATTTTCAGCTGTTTTAGCAGTATTCTCTGCACTATCTTTTACAATTTTACCAAATTGATCTTCTTGTATTTGCTCAGCCTGCCAAAAATTATCTTGTAACATTGTTTCTAACAATGAAATTTGAGGTAGTATTTCTGTATAATATTTATATTGATGTGCTGCCATCATAAGTAAATATAAACTTTTACCCAAATCTCTAGATTTAAGGGTACGATCTATATTATCATTTTTATCTGTAACCTCTCTAGTAAATAATCTAGGGACACGTCGTATAAAATTACCTTTTAAATCTTGTACGCCAAATCCTAGATCATGTTGTCTTACTTGTAATAAATCTAAAGCAGCATTTGTCATTTCACTTAACTTTGCGCCATTATGAATCCAGCTTTCTATTATATCTTTATGTATATTTGCAATAAAACCTGCTCCTAGATCTTGGCCATAAATTTGTCCCACCATACTAGTCATTTTTCTATGATATTCATAAAAGTTAAGTAATGCAGGAGTTGCCTCAATCTTTCTATATGCTTCAGATTTATATTTTTCTTCTGTAGATTTTTTCATTCTTAAAAATCCACCATATTGGGCATTTTTATAATTTAACCAAGCCTCATCGTGTTTTTTAACATCCCATCTTTTTTCCCATGCTTCTTTTTCTCTACGTTTTACAACATCACTATTTCTACTATTTTCAATTGCCTTAAAAGCGCCTTCCTTCCTTTTTTGAAACTTTTCATATTGCTCAGGGTCAATTTCGTAAAGTTCTTTCATTATAGAAACATCTCTATTTTCTAATCCTTCTGTTCTTCTTAAATAAAAATCAGTAGAAAATTTGGGATGCAAATTCATTGTCTCAGGATTAATTAGATCATCATATATATTTTGGCCTGTTTTATCACTTGCTTCTTTTAATGCAATTTCTAAACCTTCAATTTCTTGAGCAACATCTTTTGATATTTTTATCATCTGATTGTTTACATTTCTAACAACTTTCCATAAAGTTCTCATATATGGATTACTATGTTGAGATAAACTAACCATATATTTTGTAGTAGTATCTACTTTTTTATTAAATGTACTTAATACATCACCTTCTACTCCTTGTTCATTAGAAAAGTTTATAGCTCTAAGTACTATTTCAGCTTGTAATGCAGCAATAGTATTTTTAATATCAGAAGATTCTCTCATTTTATCTCTTAAATACTCTAATCTTTTTTTACCTACTTCACTTTTATCTTTTCCTAATTCTTTTAATAATGTAGGTACAGATAAATAAGCTTCAAAATGTTTTAGATCATTATAAACATCCAATAACTCTTCAGGACTCATATAATTAGGATTTATCTTTCCATTTTCAAATCGCTCTTCTTTTACTCCTAGTCCTCTTTCTGCTCTTTTCATTAATCTAGCAGATTCTACTAATGCTGTAGATATATTATAATTAAGACGTAATCGTCTAATAATATTTTTAGATGCTTTTATACGAGCGTCAGATAATTCTATAGCCTCTCTATTACTTGAAGGAATGTTTTTATGCATTTCTTTTAAGTATTTATATCTTCTTACTTCTTGAGTAATTAATTTATCTATATCTGAAGTAGTAGTTAGTTCTCCCGCAACTGGTATTGGATCTAAAAAAGCACTACCTTCTTGATCAGGGTTTATATTTAAAAATGGTCCTCCCATTTGTACATCTAAAACAGTTCCAGTAGGAAGACCAGCTTTAGTTCTTTATGGTATTCATATTTAATAGCAATAGGAATAATTCTAGATTCTCTTATAGTTTTTATACCATATTGTTCTTTTAACACTTGAGTATATAATCCTATCTGAGAATCATATTGATCAATTGAATCTTCCCATGGATCTTTCTTTAATATTATTTTACCTTTATTAGGTCCTTTTCTTACCATCCATGCTTCACCTTTCTTTAATTTAGGCTCTTTAAACTTCCAGTCGTATATAAGTGCAGATCCATCGCTAAAAACAATTAATAAATCTATTGTACCCCCAGAACTTTGAGATTCATTTAATAAAAACTGTTCTGATCGTATAGACATTTTACCTTTTGTATTATTTTCTTTATTAATCCTAGTTTGGATTTTATTTGCATGAGATATTAAAGCTTTAACATTTTTTACAATTAAATTAAATTGTTCAGTATTAAAGTTTGTACCTCTTTTAATACTTTCTAAGCTTTCAGTGCTCTTTTTAGTTAATCTATTAACTATTCTTTCTATAGCTTTGTGTCCCATAGTACCACTAGCCATTCTATGTTCATTAATAGCTTCTATTCTAGCTGCTTCTACAGAATCAAGTTTAATTAAACGTTTAAAATTTCTTTTTTTAAACATTATAGATGCAGCATCAGAAAGTCTAACAGTTAATGTTTCTCCAGTTCTAGTGTTTACATATCTTTCAATTACTCCCTCTTCATCTTTTTTTAATCCTAATACTTTTTTCCAATATTTATAATTTGGAGACCCAGGTTTAACAATAAATTCTTCTGTCTTATATGTATCTATATCATCTAACTTTTTTAAAATTTCTTGTTGAGGATCAGATTCTTGATATAACTCATCTTCAGGAAAGACTTGATCAGCCAGTTTTCCTTTTAATACGCCTTCTTTTTGCAAGTACTGCTCTAAAGAAGACTCCATTAAAAGTTCTGCTCCTATTATATAAGGATCAGCTAAGGAATTTCCAAATAATTTTTTTACCCACTGCATAACTCTAATCCACCATCTTTGTAATCTTGAAACTTTTTCAGGATTCTCTTCTTGAGCATTTTCTATTTTACCAGGATTTTGTTTTAAAATATGCGAAGTAATTACTTTAGCAATAGCTTCTCTTTTTAATAGATCTGTATTTCCTTCATACTGCTCATAATAAAAACTACCAGGTTCAGCTATTTGCTTATAAATAGAATATCCTTCTATGCCTGCATACATAGTATTATAAAGTGATGACTCAGTAGCTCTAAGGGCCTCTACAAGAGCATGTGCAGTTTCTTCTGTTAAGGTACTTGCATTAGCTTTACCTTTTACTAATTGAATAAGTTTTTTAGATAAAATAGCTTTACCTTTAACGTTTAAAGGTTTACCAGTTTTAGAATCTTTTATTTCATCTAACCATTCATATCTCCATCCTATATCGTTTAAGAAGTCTTTTAAATGTGTAGTAAGCTCTTCTTCTGCAAATTCAAATTCAAATTCTTGTACAATTTTACTATACTTACTAGGATTTTTTGTAGCATCTTGAATAAAAGCAAAAGACTCTGTAAAAGTAGGTTCTATTCCACTTTGAGAATTACTTACAATTTTTAAATATGTGCCGTAAGCTACTGTGGGATTAGTAACAAATTTTTTAATTTTATTATAAAGTTGTGATGGAGTTCCATCTTTTTTATAAACTGTTACTACTTGGTTATCACTATTTCTAACTACTTTACATGCCATTTAACATTCATTTTTATTTTGTTTACCTAGCGCTTTTGCTTTTTTATTTAAATCTTGGAAATCTTTTACTAGATTCTCTAAACTTCCAACTCCACCTACTATACTTTGCTGTTCTAATATAGATGGTCCTTTAGAAGATTTTTCAGCTTCTAAATTATCTAATTCTATTGTATAAACTATTCTAGATACTTTTCCTTCTGTAAATTCTTTATACCCTTTTGTTTTTTTCATAGCTGCAAAACTGCTAAAGCCTTCTTTTTCTACAAATTCTTTAATAGCATTTTTAGCACTTTTTAGTTCTAAATTAGCAAAATTCTTTTTAATTCTTTTTAGATTATATAAACCTTTATCAGTGATTCTAACTCGTAGCCCATTGGATAGTATATAGATGCCAGAACTAAGTGGTTTTGTTTTACTAGATACAAACCTACTTAATATAGTTTTCTCTCCATTTGCTATTTTAGTTTCCATTTTAGGATCTAAAGATAAGGATTTTAATCTAGTATATGTAATATTTCTATTAATAATTGATGGGTTAGGCTCTATCAATCTATTACGTATTCCTTTAGCTTTTCCTAATTCATATATTATATTTCCATTAGAATCAGTGTCTTTTGTTGCTTTATAGTAAAAAATATCATATTCAGGATCTGAGAATATACCTGTAGTACCATGTTTAGCTACAGTTTTAATACTTATATGAGATTCTCCATTATATCTTTCTGTTTTATCTACAAATCTTTTCTTACCATGCCACGAAGACTCAAAAAACTGTCTTACAATATTAGGATTGTTAAAAGAATTATCTAAGAATCTTTGATGCATTCCATATATAGTAGATTGATTAGTTCTTTTAGCTTTTTTAGATGCTATATCAAATATTTCTTTAGTAACATCTAATACTCTTATACCAGGTATAGCATGGAAGAAAGAAAAAGGAGAATAAGAAGTACCTGAACTTAATAAAGAGTATAATAATATATCTGTAGCTAACACAGGATCATCATTATAAAGATCTTCATAAGCTTCTAATAAATACTCTAAATCTTCTATATCATATTTATTACTTAATAATGATAAACCATCTATAGAATAATTAAAGTGATTAGGATCATTGTATTCTTGTAAGATCACATTAAATTCTTGAATTAAATCGTTATTAGGATATGCTTTTTTAGCCTCTAATATTCTATTAGGTAAACTTCTAGCTCCTCTAAACAAAGATTCTGTTTTTTCTGATATTCTATTATATGTTCCAATATCTACTGTAGGATCAATAATTTCACTATTTAATATAATTTCTGCAGTAACATAATTATCAAAAGCTTCTAAATATCTAATAATTTCATCTTTTGTTTTTCCCTCATCTACTAATCTAACAGCCTCTTCAATAAATTTTCTATATATTATAGGATTGCTAAATTTATAATCTATATCTTTCATCATTACAGGTAATTTTGTAAATAGATTTTTTAATTTAGAAATCATAGAAGGTTGTACTCTAACTGATGATGGAGCATCTAAAGGAAACATTCCTTCTTCTGTTAAACCTTGAACTGTAAAGTTTTATCAGCTTCAGTCATTTGTATAGATCCTTCTACAGGTAGAGCTACCATTCTTATTAAACTTTCTGTACTTAACTTAATAGCTTCTCTAGCAGCATTTCCATACTTAAGTTTTAGCATGTTTTTTATTTTTGAATTGCTAGCATAAGAACTAGGATGTTTTTTAGCTGTATTTAATGAATGTTCACCTTGATATTTATTTTGTAAAGCTAAATAATCACTAATAATAGGCTGAGACATAAAATATACAACAGTTTCTAAAGGAACACCTAAACGTAATAATAACATATGCACTCCTGCAGATTCAACACCTGCATTTATATCGATTGCGTATGGATTTTTCTCACCATCAACATAAGCTGTTATATATTGACGTATATTATTACTTATTCTATTTCCTTCAAAATCATATACACGACTTAATGATAGTGCATCTTCAGTAAGTAATTGTTCAAAATTGAAATTAATATCATTTCCTGGTGCTAACATTAGTCCCGCACGCTGTGATTTACTATGAGAAGTAATATTTGTAGCTACTACTCCTGTACCTTGAAGTGTAGAATACATTCTATATGTTTGTTCAATTAATTCTTCTAATCCTAATTTCTCAAATAGGTTAGGAGACTCTTCTTTTATTAATCCTGAAGATACTTTTTTATTTTTTATTGTTTCAGCAAGTCTAGACAGATCAAAATCACCTACAGGAGATATAAGTTTATCAAAACTTGCAGGATGAGATAGAATATCTTTAATAAGTGTCATTAAATCATTCTCTGCTACTTGTTTAGGTTGTTTGTATGCTTCTGGAAGATCTTGAAATCCAGCCTCTAATAATATTTTATCTAAAGCAATAAAATCTTCTCTTAAATTATTTACATTTTTAAACTCTCTTATAAATTTAATTAAAGCTTTAGAATCAGATTTTAATAATTGTACTGCAGCTGCCATATAAGAATCTGTATCTAATAATCTAAGTTGTTCAATATTTTCAACAGGTTTAATTAAAGAAATAGCATTTGTTTCAGGATTATATTCTGTATGTCTTAGATATAAAGTAATTTTATCAATATCAAAGTCAGCTCCTGATTTACCAACCATTTCGCTAGGTACTATAATTACAGATCCTGCAGATTTAGGTAAAAAATCTTTTATCTTAATAAATTCAATAGAATTCAAATCCTCTGTAGGAATACGAAATCCAATAACTTCTAATGCTTCTTTACTAATTACTGTATCAGGACTTATTTCTTGTCCTAATAAATCTCTAAAACTATGAGGTAAATATACTTCCATTGCTAAAGTTTTAGAAGCTGCTAATACTTCAGGATCTGTTGAATTAGTATCTTTTTCATAAAACTTAAGATCATCTAATTGCTCTCTAAGTCTAGCTGGAGCGTTTCTAAGCTTAATAGCTTTATTAGTAATACTTTGTCCCACTGCAGATTGTATTACAGTCATATCACCATTCATTTCTCTTCTTACTGCTGTGTTACGTATAATAGCATATAGCAAAGTTTCCATTTTATTTTTTTCTGCCAATTGCCCAAGAAACATTGATGGAGAATCAAATAAAGCTAGAATAGCACTTTTAGTATAAGAGGTTAATTCTCTTTGTTCCATTTCTTGAACTAAAGTTTCTTTAATAAATTCTCTGGTAAGCTTATCATCTAATTGAATAAAACCATTTTGAGTTTCTACAAATCCTAATTTATTAGATAAAGTATTAATTTGCTTTTGTATTAAAGCAGAGTGAATAGCATGATATCTATTAATTGCTTGTTCCCAAGTTTCATTTTCTGAAAAAGGCATCAATTGATATTTAGGACTAAGTATTCCTGTAGCAAAAATGTCCATAGGAATTAGAGATGTTAACTGTGTACCAGCTGCAACTTTTCTTTTTCTTGATTCATCAGGATCTATTTGAATACCAAACCATTCTAAATCATATTCCATTATTGCACTATCATTTACTAAAGGAACAAAAGTACGATCGTTAGGAGTTAATAAAGGATCTGCCTGCCCTTTATTATTTAATACTGCTCCTATCTTAGTAGAAGATTCAAATGTAATATAATCTAAATTCTTTTGATTCATCTCATTAAAAATTAGATCTATGTTAGTTTCTACCTCTTTAAGGCCAAGTGGTTTAGATAAATTAGGATGTATTGGATAAAGTGCAAACTTATCACCTTTTCTAAAACTAATATTATCTTTTACAAAAGGAGCAAATACTTGAGGTTTAATAGGACTTAATAATCCTATATCTTCTGTAAGTATTTCTTCATTATTTGCTATTTTTTGATATATGTTTTCTTTTTCTTGACTCCAATTATCTGTTAACTTTAATACTCTTCTATAAAAATCCAAACTAATAAAACCACCACCATCAAATACTTCCATATTTGTATACGCAGCCTCCATAGATGGTATAAGAGAAGATTCACCTAAAGCATTTAAAACAGCTATATACATATTTAAATACTTAGAGTCCTCTATAACATCTTTTCTAACAACAGTTCTAACCTTATTTGTATGTAAAGTTCCTTTATTTACTTCATTAGGCATATTCTCATTCATCCAATTTAATATTAATGGATCTGTTAAAGGAAACTTTTTAGGAGATGTTGTTAAAGAGGTTCTTTTAAATAAATCTTTATATAATCCCATATGCCCAAAGAAAAGTTTTCCCATTTCTATATGGCCTATAGATCTTGTGTATACTAATTGCTCTAGCATATGATTCATTAAATTAACACTAATTATATCTGTGTCTAACCCTGGCTTTACAGCTGTTTGTTGTTTACCTTTTGGTAAAGATTTATGTAAAGTATTTATTGATAATGGATCAATACCTATATTAAAGAAAGTATTTTTATTTTCTATTATAATATTAGAATTTATAAGAGCCTTTTTAATTTTTTCTTTTTCTTTTTCTACAAAATCTATTATTTCTTTTTCAACTTGTGATTTATTTACAAACGCAAGTATATCACTGTGATCTAAAGATAAATTCTTTCTAACGTGCGCTACACTTGTGCCTTGTGAAAAAATAAAAGGGAACATATTAGGATCATTAAAAAATTGTAATCCTGAATTCTTAAGCCCTTTTATATTCTTACTTGGGCTATTATATATAATATTAGCAGTTACTAATTCAGATCTTAAATATTCTTGAAGAGCAACAACAAATTCTTTTCTGGTCATTTTAAATGTAGGTCGTCCTATTTTAATGCCCCACATACTTTTTTTATTTCCTTCTTTTATAGTAGGAATTATACCTTGTAATATACTATTTACATGTAAAGATGTTAGATTGCTTTTATTTAGTCTAGAAGCATCTTTTCCTTTTTGATTTTTTTCGTTTCTAGATCCTTGTAAAGCAACTATTTCTAATTCTTCATTTTCATTTATAATATATCTGATAAATTTTCAGCTGTTAAAATATCTTCAAGAAATTTAGTTGAAGCCTCCATAAATACTTTTAGTTCAGTATCATTTAAATTTAATAAAGCTTCTAATTCATTTCTTTCAGTAAATTTAATACCTAGATTTTCAAAAAGATCTAAAATCTGATCAAGAGTTTTAGGTGTTTTTATCCACCCTTCTAATGTTTTAGATATTCCTTCTATCTTTATATTAGCTTTATTATTTACAGTATATTTACCATTAGTTAACGTTCCTAATCTAGTATTAACTATTTTATTTCTAAATCCAGATTGCCATTCCTTTTTTGCACGTTCTATAGTACTATTTCTATTAGCATTAACAATAGCTCTACCACCTATTAAGTTAGTACCTTTTTTATCTCCTTCTTTAAAATAGCTTGGTTTTATAATTTGAATGTAATGACTAATAACAGCTTGATTAAATCCTGTAAATAAAGATCTGAAATAACTTTTCCATATTTAGCTTTCTTATATAAACCAGATCTGTTCTTTTCAAAGTTTCCTTGTGGTAAAGTATCCAATAAAAATTTAATTTTAGGATCTAGATATGATGTAGGATTAGTTTCATCAGCTGATTTAATCCCTAGAGAATCTTTATTTACATCTGGATTATTTTCATCCTTTTGATTTAATTCATTTATAATTGCTTCAGAACTAACATCAAAATTATATTTAGAATGTATATATTTGATATGGTCTTTTACGATCATATCCCATAAAGTTGGTTGTTTTAATACATCTAATAATTCTTTTTGTGCTAAATATCCTTTATAATAAGGATGTTCCTTATCTTTAATATTTAAATTTTTTATTTCAGCTGCTAATATATTTTTATTTTTAACAACGCTTGCTGCAATATATGCAAAAATAGTATTAGAATCTCTTTGACTAAAAGAACCATATAAAGGAGCTATTTTTTTAGCTAAATCAAATTGATTATATTTAGATTTAAAGAAATCTCCTATATCTAATCCGCTTTTAAGTGCCACTTCAAACATAGCTACACTCATGCCTTCCATAAGATCCCTTGATGTATGATCACTTAATTTAAAAGCTCTCATTTCAGCATCTGTATTTACTTCATAAGTAGTAAATTCTTCTATAGGTCTATTATAATGGCCTGTATAAATCTTTTTAAATAAGTCTTTATTTGTATTTAAATTTCTAAAAAACTTAAATATAAATTCTATTACTTTATCAATAAAAGATTTTTTACGTCTAGATCCTATTTTATATTGACCATCAGATAATACATTCATCATATAATTCTTGTCGTTGATCTCCATTAAGAAGTTTTAAAGTTATACCATGCCATGCCTCATGATAAATAGTCCCTTTTTGAGCATCTGTTGAAAGTAATATATTACCCGATCTTTGGAATATTCCAAAAGCTCTTCCATTTATAAGACCTTTTACCATTTCTACTGAAAAAATAGGCTTACCCCATTTATCAGTAGGAATCATGGATTCAAATTTTGCCATTTCTTTAGCAAGATCCATAAGTTCAAACTCTTCATGTGGTAATACAGCTTTCATTTCAGGACCTTGTTCATCAGAAAGATCATTTGCATCATTTAGCCAAGAGTCCTCTTCTTCTATTGCATTAGGATCAATCTCTATATGTTTCATGTCGTTTCTAGTATCTAATAAATCTTGCCAACTTTGTTCTCCTCTACTTGTATCCTCTTTATCTTCAAATCTTCCTTCATCTTCAGTATGATTGTAAAGTAAACTTTTTAATTGTTCTGTTTCTTGAGGTCCTAATTCTAAACTTTGATTTGGATCATATTGCTCTCCACCAGGTAGATCTTTTATATCAGATCTTAAATATCTAGATATAAATTCAAATTCTATAGTTCCTGAATCAGGATCTATTGAAGTTACTTTAAAAGTAATTTTTTGATTATGATTAAGGTCGTTAGTATTTTCACCGTATAAAACAAATGTTCTTACATCTCCAACAGCTAATCCAGAAGGAGTAGAATCTACTTTTTCATTTTCTTTTAAATTAATAGACTCTTGTTTTTCTTCTTTACTTACTTCTGGTTTTTTAATTAACTTTTCTAATTCAGAAAGAGGTTTAAAATCTTCTGATTTACTTTGTTTACTATGTATTAAGTATACATTTAAAAATTGTGCAGTAGAAGACTGATCAACATATTTAGCTGTTGAATAGTCTTTTTGCATATTCATTCTAATTGGAATTTCAGAAGCATTTGTTCTATGTTGTCCAAGTCCTAATAAGTATTCAGTATAATTAGACCACTGTCTAACTTCTGCTTCTAAATTTTCATTAACAACTAACTCTTCATAAACATCATAAGAAACGTCCGCAAAGATAGGTTCTGGATTTTCATTTAACCATGTTTGCTTTTGTTTTTTCTTTTTATTTAATAGGTCCCAATTTTTATCTTTATAATATTTAGACATACTCCAATTATCCCACGCACCTTTTTCTTTTCTACTAGCAGCTATTCTAGCTCTATCCCACTTTCTTTTTAATTTTAAATATGTTTCTTTATTTTCTTTTCTCTTTTTTATATCTTTTTGAAGTGCAGGATTATTTATTTGGACTCTTAATGTTCTTAAAAAAGATGTAAGTTGATCGTGCAGTTCTCTATTATTTTCTGGATCTGCCAATTGGTCCATGTCCATACTATTATCCCCAAAAAATAATGTTTTTTCTGCTATGTAAATAGCATATTGTTTACTTTTTCTTTGGGATGCATGTGTGCCATAATAGATAATATCTTCTATTTGTTGTTTTATTGTTCTATCTGAGATTCTTTCAAATATTCCTTGACTATTTCTTCTAAGTAAATATTTAGAATCTTCAAAATCTTTAATAATACGATCTTCAAAATTTTGTCTATTAATAGCCTGCATTCTTAAAAGATTATAAACATTATTAACCTGCTGTTCTGTTATTAAATCTCTTTTAATTTTAATTATATTATCGTTTTTGATAATATATGCCTGCCCAGGTAATAAAGCATACTGCCTAGAATTTACAGAAACCATACCTACTTCAGCTCCTTTAGTAGGTACAGCTATATTTAAATCAATGTGTTTTACATCATTTTCATTAGTAACAATAGTTTCTCCTGCTTTATATCTACCATCACCAGCTATTCTCATTATATTACCATGAGATTTACCTGATATAGTAATACCTCTTGGATTATCAAATTCTAAAATACCTTGTCTCCTTGCTTTATGCTGATCTATAATAGCTTGTACATCATCAGTTACTTCTCCTATATATGCTTCTTTATACTCTTTTTCCCATGCTCTTTTAACTTGTACTTTTTTTACACTTTCTTTTTTAAGATCTTGCATTCCATGTCTATATACTCGAATCTTTTTTCCACTAGTTTTCTCTTCTGCTTCAGTCCACAATTCAGTAGTCATCATACTAGTATATACTAATTGATCTTTTACTCTTATAGGTACACCAGATTGATCTGTAACTAAATATATAATATCTTCATTTTCTTCTTGTGTAGGATCAAACTTTCTATTTATATCTTTTTTTACTTGATAACTATCTGTTCCCTTTTCATAAAAAAGTATTTCCTCTTCTAAATCATTTGGTATATTATTTCTATGTATAGCTACTAATCTATGATCTTTATATTTATACTGCCCTGTGGAAGACATTTTTTCAGTATACTCAAAGAATCTTTTCTGAGCTCTTAATGCATTTAACTCATTCTTTTCTTTATCTGTTAAAGCTTCTTTATTAAATTTTTCTTCTAATTGCTTAGATCTCATTATAGCATATGCATGAGATCCTGCAGTTTTATTAAATCTATGAACTATAATAGGCGGAGAATATATATATAACCTTCCTTTATCTGCTGCCTTTTCATTAGAAGCGTTGTTTTCTGAAGCATCATTTAACATATTATCCCATTCCTGATCTGACATTTCATATGTTTCAGGATTGTCTGCAACTTTTTCTTCTGTTAATATATCAGATTCTACATTAGGATCTAAAGTTAATTCTTGTATAGTAAAAAATATATAATTTAAATTTGCTCTTAAAGTATCCTGTAATACATTGAATCTGGCCAGTTCTATTTTTCTATTTACAAAAGACTGTGCGGAGGACGCAAAAGCTTCTTGCAGTGAGGCTCGTAATGCCTCTGGTTGCATTTTTCCTATAAGCTTTTCTACGTCTTCTATTTGAGTTAAAACGTCTTCATATTGACTTATAGTAGCACCTTGTTTATATCTTAAATCATAATTACCTTTTTGAGTATATACTATTTGACTCTTAAGTTTTCCAGCACTTTTTTGAAGTACCTCCAATCTCATTTTTAATCTATCAATTTGTTTATTATAAAAATCAACTAATTGTTGTGGAGTTTCTTTTTGTCCAAAAATAAAATTACTTATAGCTTCAATTACTTCTGAATTAGGATCTTGTTCTATTCCAAATTCTTTCCATAAACCTGAGAGTATTGGAGTGCTAGTGAAAACTCCAGCATCTTTTAACTCTTTCAAAAATAAACTATCTCCTTTCCACTTCTCTTTCATAAAGTCAGCAACTATCTCTTCAAATTCTTTTGGATTTTTTACATCTTTTAATTTAGTTTGTATATCAAAGAAATTATGATAACGATCAGCAACTATTTCTTTTTCTATTTCTAACTTTTCAATAGAAGATAATAATATTTGCATCTACTTCTTTAATATTTCTAACAGATTTTATAAAATCTAATGATCTTTGAGCATCAACAAAATTTGTTGTATAGAACTCTAATTTAGCTTTTAATTCTTCTAATTGTATTTGAGCAGTTTCATTACCCTGATTAGCTAAATGCTCTAAAACAGCTTTATCCTGTAACATTAATAAAAGTTCTTTACTAGGAATATCAATTAAAACTTTACTAGTATCAGTAGCATTTTTATCTGGTTTTACATATACTCTATACGTGCCTGTTCTATTCGCTTCTTCAAAAGGAATTCCTTTTTGAATTAAAGCTTCTTGATAAGCTGCTTCCTCAGTCATATTAGGAGTCGTCTCCTGTAAATATTTAGCTAGTCTTGCAACAGTTTTTAATTTATCATTTTTTGCAGCATGTCTTCTAAGATCTCTTACTGTAATATTAGTACGTTTACTAGAATATTCAAACTCTACATATTTACCTGCATATCTTTGATAAAATCTTTTTATATCTTGATCAGTTATATTTTTAGATATATCTTCTCCAAATTCACCCGCAACCAATCTTGAAATAAGTAATTCTGGTTTAGGTTTCATAGTCCCCTTTTTATCCCATCTAGAGTTTTCAGACATTGCAACTCTATGAGTACCTATAATAGTATTATACATATCAAGAGCTCTATGTCTACGTGCTCTAAGTTTATGTATGTCTTTTATTTTTTGTATAACTTCTTCACTATGCTCTGCAAATTCTACAGGATTTTTAGCTTTCCATTCATTTAACATTTCTTGCTCAGAAGGACTTAAATTTGGATCTAATCCTTGATTAAGAGCTTTAAGTAAATTTTCTGCTCTTTCATTTAATTTTTTTAATTCTTCTCTTTTAGATATTAATTTGTTTTTATTCTCAGTGGTAAGTTCATTTTCATTCTTTTCAAGCTCTTCTATTTCTTTTTCTAATTGTTTAGTTTTTACTCCAATAGTATATGCATACTCTTCTATATGAGTAGGATCTGTAAATTCATCAATACCTAATCTTTGCTTAGTTTCTTTTGCTTCTTCACTGTTCCATAATTTATTCCAACTACCTTGATCTCCTTGATCCATTAAAGTAGTTACAACTTTATTTAATCTTTTCTCTAAATCCTCTTGTTCACTTTGATCTATTTCAACTTGATTTAAACTAACACCTTCTTTATTCCACCCTGGATGTTTAATATCAGCTTTCATATTCATTCTTTCTTCTATTTCCTTTTTCAATCTCTCTTCTCGAATATTAGAGTCTTTACCTACAGCCATTGCATGTACCACAGCTAACTTTTGATCATCTCCAAATTGAGTATATGTTTGAACTTTATCCCACCATTCACTTATATCTTGTATTCTATCTTCTAATGCTTTTCCTATTTCAGCTTGTTTTGCTCTTATTTGCTCATCAGATAAATCTTGAATTTCATTATATTTAAAGGTATTTCTAAAGTCTTCTACAGACATATTAGTAATTTGTTTAATATCATCTTTTAATGATACTTCATATCCTAATATTATTTTTGTAGCTAAATAGTTAAATGTAAGATCATGTTCAGCATTTTTATATGCAAATGGACTATTAATTACTAATGAAAAATCAGCTGCATCCTGAATTACTCCATCTCTCATAAGAGCATCAAAATGTTTTTGTAATACATCTATAGCATGTGGATTCTCATCTAAATATTTAACTAGTTTTTCAGCTAATTTTTGTTCTTGTTTTATAGATGAGTATGTATTAAAAGCCCCTCCAGACCATTTGTTTCCTTTTGAAAAGCCAGGTACTCCTAAAAAAGCCAATAAAAATCCTATACCTATTTCTTTTTGTCCTTCTTTAGAACCATATGTTGCAGCAAAATTATCTTCCATGCTATTAAGCATGCCTGTAAATACATTTGCCCAATAAGGATCTTGTTTAGATATATAAAAACTTTCTGCTGCACTTTGACCTGAAAGGTCTAATAACTTTTGTCCACCCTCTTCTACAAAACCTTCATATAATGGAGTTTTAAGTATTCTCCAAGAGTTTCTAGTAAAAGATTTAAATTTACCAGATTCTTTCCATAAGTTTTTATATTTTCTTACGTTATCCTTAAACTCCTCTACGATCATTCCTTTTTGTCCTTTTATGGTATTACCTTTATATCCTTTACCAAATATTTTAGGAAACATTAAATAATTACCATATCCTACTAAAGCAACATTTCCAGTCCAAACAGCATTTGCACTTTTAGTAGCTAGATCTACCAGTCTAGCCATATCTTCTAATCCTGGTTCTCCTTTATCTCTATTCTCAGGATCTGCTTTCCATGCATCTACTAATCTTTTTAAAGCTGAATCATAATGATGTCTAGCTTCTACTCCAGCTTCATACATAGCACCTGTACCCAACTGTCTTAATCTTACTGCTACATTACTAAACTGTTGATATCTTCTATCAGTCTGCATTAGTTTTCTTACATTCTTTTCAGCTCCTTGGGCATACTTAAGATTTTTAACTATTCCTAATCTAGCTCCTGCAGAATACATTTTTTCTGTTGCTTTAGAAACTAATGCGCTTCTAGCAACTCCTGCACCAATCATTTCACTGAGGACAGCTCCCATAACAAAAGATGCTCCTTGTGTAAAATCATTCATCCAAAAGTTAGCAGTTCCCATAGACTGCCAAAAATTATAATCTTGCTCTTCTTTAGTATAATAATGAGGAAGTTTTTCGTCCATCCAATCGTTAATACCATCTAATCCTCTTTGAAAATCATTGTCATAAAAGCTTTTCCATGCACTTTGTGAAGGATCTCCATCTATTAAACTTCCTACAAATTCAACTCCTCCATATAAAAGACCTATCGTAGAACCTGCTACATTAGTACCTGTTCTTGTAAGTAATTTAACAATACCATGTTTAACTTTTTCTCCAGTAGTTTGATTGTATGCCCTTAGATCATCAGGGTCATCCATAGTAAATGAAAAAGGCTCGTCTATATATTTATCGTAAGAATCAAAGTCTACTCCTCTTGTATAGCTTCCATAAATAGGTTCAGAAGGGGCCATACCATACTCTTCTCCCCACGTTTTCATGGTTTCTTCTATAGCATCTGCATTTGGTACTGATTTAGATTCTGCTTTTGGGACAGTGTTTATTATTTCTTCTTGATCTGTAATACCTCCAAGCATAGGCATTCCATATTCATCATATTGATGTTGATGTCTAGGGGATACTAATTCTCCTGCTGATAAAGCTTGTGAAATAAATCCGTCTTGTTGATATTTTATTTTTTTAGTTTCCTTTTTTTTATTCATTATTTTATAATTTGATTAAACCAAGGTCTTTGATTATTTCCAAATAATTTTTCTTGCATCTCTTCATGTTGTCCTGTTAATATAGCCCATAAAGTTGCTCTATATTCACCAACAGTTGAAGTATTTTGCTGTAATGAAAGAACCATTTGAGGATGTTCTTTTTCAAATTTCTCAATTAAATAACTTTGTGCCATACCTTTTGCAGCCATTTCATTTATAAGAACCCCATTTACAACTTGTCCATTCCAAGAATTTGCAATAGCTTCATATAAATCTAAGTTACTAAGAGATTTTCCATCATAATACTTTTCGTTTAATCTTACTCTAGCTTCATCCATTATAGCTAGATCTCCTAACCCTAATTTTTTAAGTATATTATATTCTATACTTTGATGTGTACTATTTTTTTCTGAACCAATAAAGTCAGATGAAGAGGCTACCTTACTTCTTACCATAGCTATTTGATTTCCTCCTATACGAACTTTAAAATATATTGGAACATTACCTATAGGATCTGGAGTAGTAACTCCTAAAAACTCTATTGTTTTTCCTCCTTTAGGGTTTTTATCATCTATTCCTAAAAAGTCATTATATTGTGGACTATTTTCAGGTAATCCTAATATATCAAAATCAGCAAGTGTAAACCCATCAAACGCAGCTTTTAAGTTAGCTCTATCTGTAGAAGACCATCCAGTATCTTTTCCAAATAAATAATTACCTGTATACATTTGCGCATTAAATACAGGTCCATTATGAGCATCTATAATCCCATCTAATTCGTCCCCTCCTTCTTGTCTATATGTTAACAAAGCTAATGCATTTTTAACTAATTGTTCGTATTGTGGGCTTAATTTATAATCTGTACCTAAAAGTTCATTTACTTTTTCAACATCCATTAAATTTGTTACTAGTACAGTTTGCTCATCTGGAAATGGATTTAAAAATTCTCCCCAATGTTCGTCATTTTTAAATTTTAAAATATCTCGCACATTATTAAAATTATCAAGCATTTTATTATCTATTGCATTTACTACAAAAGAAGCTCCAGCAACGCCAACAAGATTTCTAAGCCAACTAGTTCTTTTCCCTATTAGTTTTTTTAATCCCCATAATGCTGTTCCACCAACTAAAGCATGTGTACCCATTTCTTTAGCATCAATCATAGGTTGTCCTGTAGGACCAAAAGTATCATATTTATAAAAATCAAGAGTTGAATGTGGTCTAGTCATAAAATCTACAAGTGCTCCAAAAGCTTCATGGCCATCAAAAGCGTCTATAACAAAATTATGATGTTTTGTTATTTGTTTTGGATCTATTCCTTTTTCAGATAATGCAGTATTTATAAATGATCCATATATAAATCTAGAATCTTCTAATTCTCGCTCACTAAGAGTAACCCCACCTTCTTTACTAAAAGTTGACCAATCAAATTCTCCTGATTTAGCTTGTAAGAAATTAAGACTTAATTCTGCAGGATCTGAAAATAAGTCTTCAGTAGTAATTGAAACATCAGTTACTTGTTGTGTCTTATTAGGATCATAAGTTAAACCTGCACCATGTGGGTTTCCTTTATTTTCTATTTCAGACTTAACTATTCTTTGATGCTTCCATTGTTCTAATAAATTTCTCATTCTTTTTTCCATGTTTGCATATGCAGCTTTTTCTCTAGCTATAGGATCTTCTATATCTTTTAATTCTAGTTCCATTAATCTTCTAAAATCTTGATCTCCTACTGGACTTGCAGTAATATAATTAGCAACTAAAGATTTTGCAAGTTCATCCAATCTAGCATCATCTATTCCATATGTTCCAGCTGGTATTTGTTTTATAAGATTTAACATCTCTGCATTATAATCCCCCATTATTTCAGCTTTAGGCTGATATATATTTTCTACCCCATTACCATCATCATCAAAATAATAAGATACATGATTATCCCACGACCCTTCTCCAAAATCTAAAACAGTTTTATTAGGATCTTGATTTGCTTCAGTCATCCATTTTATTTCGTGTTCTCTTAATTGCCAACTTTTTTGTACTGCCAACAATCCAGGATCTGTATTAATTAAATTTTGAGCTTTCATTATAGTATTAGATGCACGTTCATATGCACCTGTTTCTATTATTGTACTAAACATTCCTTCTATTTGATCTTTAATATCAGTAACTAAATGAGCTTCCGCAGGGCTATGTTCAATTGTAGATAAAAACTGATCAATTAAATTAATATTTTGCTGTCCCTCATCATATTTTGTTTTAAGATGCTGTGCTATTTCTGCACTATGCTGCTTAGAATAAACACTTTGATAAGGTTGAAACTGAAATCCTTGTTGTTGATATTTTGTTGCCATAATCTATTTATGTATTTATAACTGTTGTGTTACGAAACCATCTATTCTTTTTTCTTTGTTGTTCTAACCATGCTTGATATGCTTTTTGACCCTCTTCTGTAGGAGCACCGTTTTCATCTAATAAATGCTGATTATTTATATTACCAAAGAATCTATTTCTATCAAGTATAGCTGGATCTCCTGCTATTGCACGTGCTTTATCTCTTTCAGCTAAGTAAGCCATTGTATCACCAGCCATACCTGCAATACGATTACCCATCGCATCCCACGCTGCTAGTTTAGTTTTCTTAACATCCATTCTAGCATCAGCGTTATATTTATTAGCTGCTAATACATTCTTAGCGTTTTCTGCTGATATATTAGCATTGATACTTGCTTCTGCATTTGAAATTTGTGCATTTTGTGTAGCTTCTTCTGATTTAATTTTCATTTGAGAATCACGATTAGCTGCAAATGCTGCCATCTTATTAGCAATTACTCCAGGTCCTCCACCACTTGTTTCAAGAAACTTATTCATTGCTCTTGTTTCTGCATTACCTGAAGCTAATTGAGCATTAAAATCTACCCTTTCTAATTTTTCTCTTCCCATAATAGGAGCTGATATTGTATCGGCTTCTAACTTTTGTGCTTTTAAAGGCGCAATAAGTTGTGAAAGACCTCCTATAGTTGGTATCAACCATCTTAGATTTTTAGGAGAATGAAATTCTATTGAAGATCCCTCGTCTTTAGGATCACAACATTCTGGTTTAAAAGTTCCATCTCCACAATCACATCCTTCTTTATCAGGTCCTCCACCGTTGTCTTCAGGCGGATCTGGAGGGGTAGTATCAGGACGTTCTATATTTATTGTAAGTTCAGGCCCAGGAAGTTTTTCAAGTCCTTTGGTAGGTAATTCAATAGGATCCATTACTGCTGTTCTAAATGTCTGCTCTCCAAATTTACCGTCTGTTCTAACTTTATCAGTAGGATTCTTTTTATTCCACGCTTTCTGATAATCCATTACTCCTTGATATCCAATTACTTCTCCATCATCATTTGTTATAGGATCTGAATACATTTTAGTTGCCCAATCATCTCCTACATATCCTAAATCCATCATAATATCTGGATCAGCACCATCATGCCATCTATTTAATGTAAATTCTAAATTATCGCCATATAAACTTTGCATATGATCATCTCCATAAAGAACCAAATCTTCCATTCCTTGATAACTTTGTCCTGATTGAGTAGGTTGTTTTTCAGGAATTGTTCCAAATGAACCTTCTTCCCCTCCATAAATTACCTCACTAGCAATATCTGTTGTAGGAAGCTCTCCTTCATCTTGATATAATGAAGGAACACCTCCTAATTTTAAAGTCGTTCCTTTAGTTACAGGATCAGCAATAACACTTTGTTTAGAAGGAATATTACTATCTAGAGTATAAGGAGAAGATTTAGAAAAAGTAGAAGGAGAGTTAAAACTAAGTTTACTCTGATTTGCTGCTTGATTTCTATTTGCAAAATCTAACATGTTTGCTTTTTCATTTTCTGACATAACATTAGATAGTATACTTTCTTCTCCTCCTGTCGCTACAGGTCCAACAGTAGGACGCTGATTCATCATAGACATAAAATCTATATTTCCTTTTCGAGAAAGGTTTCCTTGACTATTTGACCATTCTTCAAAAGCTGCCATTTCTTCGTTTTGATTTATATTAATATTAGGTTGTAAAAGATTAGTTGACCATCGAGTGTCTCCAACCATACCTGCTCTTGTTAAATTTTTATCTGTGCCTACTGTTTGATAAGGAATAGGAGCACCTCTTCTATATTTTATTCTTGGTTTTTTCATGATACCACGTGATCTATAATCTTTCATTTCTAAATCTGATTGTTTTGTACCTAACTTATATCCTGGATAAAAAGGATTTTGACTTATTATTCTTCCAGAAGCATCTGATCTTCCTCCAGGACTAACATAAGGCTGAAATTGAAATCCTCTAGTTTGATATTTTATAGCTCCTCCATTTCTATACATTTGAAAAGTATCTATAAAATTATTTCTAGAATTAAGAGGCCCCCCTTGTCTATATCCTTCAATATAATCATATTGTCCACTCTGATTTTTATCAATATCTTTTTGAATTGATAAAGAGTCTATTGCTTCTGGATTCCCTATACCTAAATCATAAACATTAACAGCATCCTCTCCATATACGTGATGCGGATCATATCCTTCCCTACCTTGCATATCAGTTGGATCATCAGTATACCCTTCGCCATCTGTTGTATAGTATTGGTATCCAAATTGTACTGCTTGTGCCGTTAAATACCACCTAAATATTCTTTTAGCTGTAGGAATATTCACACCAAGTTCCTTTGTATTCCAATATTTATCAAGTTGTCTACTCCAAAATCCTGATGGTTGACTTTTACTATCTCCTCCTGCTTTTGTTGAAGTTGATGCTCCTCCTGATCTATCTCTATTAAATCCTATATTTTTATTTCTTTTATAATCTACATTACCTCCTTTAGTATTACGAGAAAACATAGCTCCTCCCCGATTTCTTAAACCTCTCATTAAGCTTCCAATATAAGAACTATTTTTACTGCCTTTTTTAAACATCTTAAACAAATTTGTTAAGATGCCAGCTTGATACATCTGTGGGTATTCATCAGAACTAGGACCAGGTATCTCAAGTTCCATAAACCTATCATTTATAGCATCTTGCATTACATGCATAAAAATATCACCATAATGTTCAGGAAAACCCATTAACGCCCATTCCTCAAAAGTCATTTGTTTAACATGAGAATCGTTCCAATCTCTATCTAAAGCGCTTCCTTCAGCTAATCCAAGTAAGTGTCCAAATTCAGAAATTACATCTGCTGCCCCTTGGTTTTCTAAAAGCCATCTAGGAAACTTTCCTAGCATCTGTTCTAAATCTTCTACTTCTGTCTTGCTAGCACCGTATGGACCTAAACTATTTAAATCTTCTACAAATTGAGATCTTGTTTTTTGAAACTCTTCATATAAAGGATTTAAATCTCTCCACAATTTACTTTGAAAATTATTCTTAAAGGCCATTTGTAAACCTGAAAGATACTTTTCATCTGTTGACATTACATATTCTAATTGTTGCTCTACACTCCACTCATTACTCCATTTATATGCAACCTCTGAAAGTCTTTCATTTCTTATTTTTGCAATTTCTACATCAGTTAAAGGTACTTTTGTAGCAAAAAATCGAGTTGATTTATTTAATTCAAATTCTTTATTTAAAGTAGAAGATTTATCACCATCTGAGTTTAAAAAAGTATTTCTTATCTCATTTAATTCATTTACTTTAAGATCAACTAATTCTGAATATGAATTAACATTATTATTAACAAGAGAAGAGTTATCTCCTAATTTTATTTCAGATTGATATAAATTTAAATCTAATTTTAGTTTTAAATCTTGAAATGTCCAATAATCATCACTTCCATAATATTGCATCCATGCATTATTTCCAGGTTGATCTATATAATATTTATGATTATCCCTATATTTATTCCACAATTCAGTAAATTCTGGTGTACCTGCGTCTGGATATCTAGATCCTCCTATATTAACTTCTAATCCTTTATTTAAAACATTATAAGTTAAATCTCCTTCTATATAATCCTCAGCCATAATATCACCCATATTTTGAGGAATTGTACCCAATACATTTGTCTCATATTCAGGAGGATCTGTTATAGCACCTGTTGTTTGATATGGAGCAGGTCCTCCATATCTAGCTAAACCAGTTACTGCATAGCCATTTGTTCTGCTACATTTGCTATAGAAGTTTTACCATCATTATAGCCTTTAGACCCATCCATATTTAAATATTCTGAAAATACATAATCAGTTAATCCACCATGTTTTAAATTAGCTTTTGCAATTATTTCGTCTTTTTCAAATTCAGCAGATCCGTCTGGAGTAACTGGACCTCCTCCTTTATCATGATGATAATTACCATGTACCTTTTTAGCCCCTGTTGGACCAATATTTTCCAAGAAGCCTCCCTGCAAAGGAGTTACTCCTCTAGTTCTATATTTTAATTTTTTTCGTGCTCTGTTCATAATTTTATTTTATTATATAAGGGGTTCCCCCTAGTTTAGCTGTAAAACGTCTTCCTGTATCATATCCTGTATATGTTTTAGACGTTAATTCAGCAGTTCTATTTTGTACTGAAGCTTGTGCCATATCAGTATAATGTTTTGCTTTTTCTTTTCTTGCTTTATTTCTTTTTACTAGACCGCTTACTCCTGCAACAACTGCTCCTCCTACTGCTCCTACAGCTGCTCCCATAGGACCAAAATTAGCTCCTAACTTTGCCCCTTGTCCTGCTCCAGCTAATATAGATCCACCTGCTTCACCAACATTCCATGTTGTAGGATCATCATCTTGTGAAATTCTATTAAGCGCTACTCCTCCTATTGTAGCAATATCACCTGCTTTTTGTACATTACTATCATCCCATGCTGCTTTGGGTTTGGGCTGTGTTTGCGTTTGCGTTTCTGTTCCCGTTCCTGTACTTGTATCTGTTTCTCCTTCTGTCCCTGTGCCTGTATTAAATATATTACCTTGTTCTGGTGGAGGAGGAGTAGTCTCAACATTTTCTCCTACATTTTCTTTAGGTGCACCATATTGGTCAACATCAGGATCAAACCAATTTTTTATTCTTTCTTTAGTATTTTGCCATTGTTGATTTCTTTGTCCTGGTCCGTCTATTGGGTTTCCTCCCCCAGTATCACTATCATCAAAAGGATTAGTACTTTGTTTATGTAATACATTATTAATTTGCTTTGCAATACTAAAAGCACCTGCAGGGGCATTAGGATCTTTTACATTATTCATCCAAGTAGTATCATCTGGATTAAATGGTACAGGAGGTACAAGGGATTGGTTATACGCTGTAACTGCAGAATTTATACTTGCAGCTTGACTACCTAATCCTATTTGTGTTGATCCTCCTACATTAAATTTTGTAGGACCCCCCTCCTTTAAATTTTCTTGTGTTTTGAAATCGGTTGTTATTGTTGTAGAAGGTTTAAACCCTGCAGTTTCTTCAAATCCATATTTTTGTGCATTAGTTTGCTCAGGCAATACTTGTCCTTCTTCTACATTGCCTATAAGGTCTATAACAGGGCCTATAGATCCATAATTTTCTGCATATATAGTAGACTCCGTAAGGCCTTTATCATCAGACTGAGAGCCAAATTTTTCTAACCATTGAGCTGCTGCATCTTTACCAAAAACTAAATTGCCTCCAGAACTTTCTACTTTTGTAGGGTGATGTGTTTGCCCTGTAAAAAATTGTCCTAATTTAGTTCTTTTTTTAGGTACTGTTTTACTAGAAACCATTGAAAATTCTCCTGTAGGATTAACGTCGCTTGGTTTATAAAAAGTTCCAAAATCACTAGTAAAAGAAGTACTTCCTCCTATATTTCTAGATTCGTCTTGATATTTAGATAAAGAATATACATTCTCTGATGTACCAGATTTTTTAAAATAATCTTCTACTATACTACCATCTTTTGTAGTTGTGCCTCCTTCTGACACACTAGTCATAAACGTAGGAGGTTGAGTCCCCATCATATTTTGTCCTGTTATAGGATGCGTCATTGGACCTTCAATTTGAAACTTAACTGGACCACCTGTTTTAGCTTGTACTGGAGCTTTTACTTCATCATCCATTGCTATTTCATTCATCAATTTAATAAATCTTTGTTTTACTTTTTCTTTTTTTCCTTTTATTTCTTTATCATATTCTTGTTCTTTTCTCCACCATTTTTTTTCATCTACTTCTTTATATTTCTTTTTATGTGGAAGCCATGTTCGAAGTTCTTTTTTAGTTAGTGGAGTCTTTTCATCTATAACACCTTTATTATAGTCATAGAAGCTGCCCTTAGACTCAAATGTGCCCCAGTTAATTAAATCTGTAAAATGATGATCGGCTAATATAGCAGGGTTTTTCATCATTTTTTCAAAATGCTCTTCTGTAAAATCTTCTGTTTTAGCATCATATATATCTTCTTTATCTAATAAATGTCTTACTACTTGCATCCTTGCTATAACCTCATCAGGATGGTCCTTATAATCATGTTCTAATCCTTCAGGTGTTTTACCACTAACCCTGTGAGCCTGTTCAACACTATCATAAATTAATTGTTCTGTTTTGTGTGGTGTTCTATATCCTCCATCAGTTGTTGCATGTGCCAGTTCATGCAAATCTATATTCTGATACCAAGTCTCGTTTCTTTTTGAACTTCCAGGAGGATAATAATATGGATATTCTAAACCAATTTCACCTGGACCAAGATGTGATTTTATTTTTTTTCCAGTTTGCCAATTTATAGTAATGTCACTATCAGGTTCTTTTGTAT
>LULN01000086.1_pt1 | contig 26978 bp, 25 predicted proteins | sample 728131 | NCBI WGS metagenome assembly LULN01 (sample SAMN03860288, study PRJNA289734) | marine metagenome | biome: seawater column; feature: ocean; material: water; isolation source: Red Sea water column Station 149 - depth 100m | place: Saudi Arabia: Red Sea | collected 2011-10-15 | depth 100 m
CCGCGCCGTCCCACCGCGCGGGGTCGAAGAGCGCCGGGTCGGCCGACCCCGCCGGCAGGAGGTCGGCCCCGCGCCCGAGCAGCAGCGGACTCACGAGCACGACGGCGTGGGCGGGCACCGTGCCGTGCTCCAGCGCGACCTCCCGCGCGGTCATGCGGGCCGTGACCCACGTGGGCGGCCGCAGCCGCAGGGTCTCCCAGGCCGTCTCCGTGGCGAGGCCGCGGCGAGCCGCCTGGGCCGCGGCGGCGGGGTTCTCGGCTAGCAGCACGAGCAGCCAGGCCCCCGCGGCGATCGGCACCTGGACACCGGCGGCCAGCTCCACCGCGCTCACCGTGGGGGCATCGACCCGCAGGTCGGCGAGCGCTCGCTCGAGGTCGACGCGGGCGGCGCGCTCGGCACGGCGCGTGTTCGACCACCGACGAGGAGGGCGCGCCGCGGCGATGACGGGCGCCAGGGCGTCGATCCACGCCAGCACCAGGTCGGCGACGAGGTCGCGGTCCGCCGGCTCGAGCGGGCCCAGCACGGCGTCGGTCGTGGACCTGGCCACGGGCTCGCGCAGGACGCGCATCGCGTCCGCGGCGTCGTCGGCGGCCCACGCGACGACGGCCCGGGAGAGCTCGTGCTCGAAGGTGGCGAGGCCACGGGTGACCTGGTCGGGTCGCAGCCTGGGGCTGGCGCAACTGACCGCGCTGGCCCGATGGGGCCTGGATCGGCAGGTTGTGCTGACGCAGCCCGCACGGATCGACCAGACTAGGGGCATCTTCCCCTCGCCGGCGCTGCTGCGGTGCGGGGCTCTTCCTTCATCCCCCGAGGAGTGACGTGGCCCCCGCGACACCCGTGGCCCTGCAGGAGCTCGCGGTGGACGTCGCCCCCTCCGCGGACGCAGCGCTCCTGAGCGGCCGGCTGCTCACCGGCGAGCTGTCCGTGGAGGGGGCGTGCGAGCGGGTGTCGGCGCACTTCCTGACCGGCGGGGAGGCGGAGATCGTCGTCCTCGCCCTCACGCTCACCCCGCCGGAGGACCGCGACCCCTGGCTGCACCTCGGGGACCGGGTGTGGCTGCGGGAGTGGGTGGCTCCGGGGTCGCCGTGCCACTCCGTCCCGCGCGACGGCAGCGAGGGGGCGCTCACCATGCCCTACCTCTCCCAGCTCGCCCGCGACGAGATCGTCGCGCTCACCGACCGCGACCTGCTGCCGCCGGAAGCGGCCACCGACCGCGACGAGCTCGAGCAGTGCGGCACCGCCGCGATCGTCTCGTGCGCCCTGCAGCGCGACGCCGCGATGTACGGCAGCCTCTCCGTGGGACGGAGCACCCCCGGCCCTTGGTCCCAGCAGCTGCTCGCCGACTACCGCCTGCTCTCGGCCGCGCTGGCCGCCGGGCTCGCCGCGCAGCACTCCCGCTCGCTGCTCACCGACGCCCTCGCGGTCGGCGACCAGGCCCGCCACGTCCAGCAGCAGTTCTTCGCCACGGTCGGCCACGAGCTGCGGACCCCGCTCTCCACGATCATCGGGTACGCCGAGCTGCTGGCCGACCAGGCCGAGCGCCAGTCGCCCGGGGAGTTCGCGGCGGAGGTGGGGCGCGACGCCGGCCACGTCCTCACGGCCTCCGAGCACCTCCTCGACGTGGTCGAGGACCTGCTGGGCACGGGGCGGCTGCTCGGCGCGGAGGACTCGCGCCTCTCGGTCGACGTGGCCGGCGCCGTGGCCGACGTCGTGCACTGGCACCGGGTGCCCGCCGAGAAGCACGGGGTCACGGTCGTCAACGGCGTACCCACCGGCCTGTCGGTGCTCGCCCGCCCCGCCGGCCTGCGCCAGGTGCTGACCAACCTCGTCGGCAACGCGATCGTGCACAACCGCCACGGCGGCACGGTCGAGGTGGGCGCGCAGCCGCTGGTGGGGGAGGGGGGCCAGCCGCGCGTTCGGGTGACGGTCCGCGACACCGGCCGGGGCCTGAGCGCCGTGCAGCTGCGCTCGGCGTTCGAGCCGTTCGTGCGCTTCGCGGGGCCGAGCGTCAAGGGCACCGGGCTCGGCCTGCCGCTGGCCCGCACCGTCGCCGAGCGCGACGGCGGCGAGCTGGGCGCCGACTCGACGCCCGGCGAGGGCTCGGTCTTCTGGGTGGCCCTGCCGGCCGGTTGACCCCCCGCCGACCGGCTGCGCCGGGTCGAACGGGTGGGGTCAGCGGATCCGCTGACCCATCCACTCCTCGACCGCGTCGGGCGTGCGCGGCAGGGAGGCCGAGAGATTGTCGTAGCCGTCGGCGGTCACGAGGATGTCGTCCTCGATGCGGATGCCGATGCCGCGCAGCTCCTCGGGGACGAGCAGGTCGTCCTCCTGGAAGTACAGCCCCGGCTCGACGGTGAGCACCATCCCCTCGGCCAGGGTGCCCTTGGCGTAGGCCTCCGGCGCCGCCCGGCCGCAGTCGTGGACGTCCATGCCGAGCATGTGGCTGGTGCCGTGGAGGGTCCACCGCGCGTAGGTCTTGTTGTCGTCGGCCAGCGACTCCTCGGCGCTGACCGGCAGCAGCCCGAGGTCGTCGAGGCCGTGGGCCAGCACCCGCATCGCGGCGCGGTGGGGGTCCTGGAACGCCGCGCCGGGGCGCACCGCTCCGATGCCGGCCTCCTGGGCGTCGAGGACCAGCTGGTAGAGGTCACGCTGCAGCGGGGTGAAGGTGCCGTCGACCGGCAGGGTGCGGGTCACGTCGGCGGTGTAGAGGTTGTGGCCCTCCACGCCCATGTCGAGCAGCACCAGCTCCCCGGGCGTGATCGCGCCGGAGTTCTCGATCCAGTGCAGCGTCGTGGCGTGCTTGCCACCACCCACGATGGAGTCGTAGCCGATGTCGTTGCCCATGGTGCGGGCGCGACGGAAGAAGGTGCCCTCGAGCCAGCGCTCGCCGTAGCGCAGCACGTTGTCCCAGTCAGCGACCGCGTCCTCGAAGCCCAGCGTCGTGGCGTCGCAGGCGGCCTGCAGCTCCCCGACCTCCCAGGAGTCCTTGACCAGCCGCAGCTCGGAGGCCACCCGGGCGAGGTCGCCGTCGGAGGTCAGGTCGCGGGTCTTGGTCGTGGAGGCGGACAGTCGCGACTCGAGCTCGTCGACGTGACGCACCTCCAGACCCAGGGAGTCGGAGATCTCCTTCAGCGACGGACGGCGACCGGCCCAGAGCTCGCCGTACTGCCGGTCGCGGAAGAACTCGTCGGTCTGGCGCGAGGAGCGTGGGCGGGCGTAGAGCACGCCCTCGCCGTCCTCGACCACGAGCACGGCGTCGGAGGTGAGGTTGCCGGAGAAGTAGGCGTGCGCGGTGTCGGCACGGAAGCGGTAGTCGGTGTCGTTGGCGCGCACCTTGTAGGTGCCGGCCGGCAGCACCAGTCGCTCGCCGGGGAAGGCGGCGGAGAGACGCTCGCGACGGGTCGCGGCGAGGTCGGCGACCGGGTGGCGCGGTAGGTCGAGCTCGCGGTCGCCCCAGCCGGTGCGCATGAAGGCGGCGTACGCCTCCGGCACCGCCGGGTCGTGCGACTCGGTCCGGGGCTCGGGCTGCGTCTCCTCGCTCATGCCGCCACTGTACGACGGCGCGCGCGACAGGGGTGATCGGTGCGGGCCGCCGGCCGATAGGCTCGTGACCATGGTCAGGACACGTCGCCAGGGAGTCGCGTTCACGGTCGTCGTGACCGTGCTCGTGGCGCTCGGCGCCCTGCCCATGCTGCTGGTCCTGGCACTGTCCGGCGCCCCGGGCACGCTGCTGCTGGCCACCGTGCTGGCCGCGCTGCCGGTGGGCCCGCTGGTCGGCTGCTACCTCTGGCTGGACCGCTACGAGCCCGAACCCAAGTCGCTGCTGGCCCTGGGCCTGCTGTGGGGTGGCTTCGTCGCCACCGCGGGCGCGCTGCTGGTGCAGGGCATCGGAGGCCTGGTCGTCGGGGTGGGTGAGGTGGCCAGCCTCGCCGTCGTCGCCCCGATCACCGAGGAGGCCGGCAAGGGCGCCTTCCTGGTGCTGCTGCTGTGGCTGCGACGCGCGGAGCTCGACGGCATCCTCGACGGCATCGTCTACGCCGGCATGGTCGGCATCGGGTTCGCCTTCGTCGAGAACATCCTCTACCTCGCCGCCGCCTACGACGGCACCGACGGGATGGGGCCGGGCGGCACCGAGGCGGTCACCGCCACGTTCGTCATCCGCTGCCTCTTCAGCCCGTTCGCCCACCCGCTCTTCACGACCTTCATCGGCATCGGCGTCGGCATCGCCGTGACGAGCCGGTCCGGTGCCGTCCGGTTCCTGGCGCCCGTGGGCGGCTACGTCCTGGCGGTGCTGGCGCACGGGCTGTGGAACGGCTCCACCGTCTTCGGGCTGGGCAGCTTCGCGGCTGTCTACCTCGTGCTGATGGTCCCGGCCCTGATCGGCATGTTCGCCCTGGCCTTCTGGGCGCGCCGGGCCGAGCAGCGGATGCTGGGGGTGGCCCTGGGCGACGCCGCCCAGCGCGGGCTGCTGCCGGCCACCGACATCGCCTGGGTGGTCGACCTGCGGGCCCGTCGTACGGCCCGGTCCTTCGCCCGGCAGCACGGCGGTCGCGAGGGCGAGCAGGCCATGCGGGTCTACCAACAAGCAGCGATCGAGCTCGGATTCCTGCATCATCGCTACCTGCGCGGCACTCCTCCGCCAGACTTCGCGGTGCGCGGCCAGGAGCACGTCCGACGGATCTCCGCCGTGCGCCCATCCATCGCTTTCCCCGGACAGGTGGTCCCGACCCGCATGAGTGCCCGATGAGTGCCCGGCACGAGACCTCGACCGACGTCGGCTCCGGCGACGCCGCCATGATCACCGCGCTGGTGCGTCTGCGCGGCGCGCTGCTCATCCCACGGGTGATGACCGTCGACGCGCCGCTGCTGGCGGTCGTCGGCGGCTCGACCGGCGCCGGCAAGTCGACCCTGGTCAACACCCTGGTCGGCCACCGCGTCACCGCCTCGGGCGTGCTCCGCCCGACCACGCGCTCGCCCGTGCTCGTGCACCACCCCGAGGACGGCCACTGGTTCGGCCAGGACCGCCTGCTGCCGGACCTGCGCCGCGTGGACCACGCCACCAACGACCCGGACTGCCTGCAGCTGGTCGCCTCCGAGACGATCCCGCAGGGCCTGGCGGTCCTGGACGCGCCCGACGTGGACTCCGTCGACGAGCAGAACCGCGCGCTCGCCGCGCAGCTGCTCGCCGCCGGCGACCTCTGGCTCTTCGTCACCTCGGCCGCGCGGTACGCCGACCAGGTGCCCTGGACCTTCCTCAAGCAGGCCGCCGACCGCTCGACGGCGGTGGCGATCGTGCTGGATCGCACCGCCCCGGAGGCCGTGCAGACGGTCTCGACGCACCTGGCCAGGATGCTGGCCGCCCGCGGCCTGAAGGACTCCCCGCTCTTCGTCGTCCACGAGGGCGCGGTCGACGAGGAGGGGCTCCTGCCCGCTGGTCACGTGGCCGAGGTGCGGGGCTGGCTCGAGTCGCTGGCCGAGGACTCCGGCGCGCGTTCCGCGGTCGTGAAGCAGACCCTCGACGGCGCCATCCGCTCCCTGACCCACCACGTGCACCCGGTCGCCGACGCGGCCGCCGCCCAGGTGGAGGCCGCCGAGCACCTGCGTCGTCTCAGCGACCAGGCCTACTCCGACGCGTTGTCCCGGGCGCTGGCCGCCACGGCCGACGGCACCCTCCTGCGTGGCGAGGTCCTCGCCCGGTGGCAGGAGTTCGTGGGCACCGGGGAGCTGCTGCGCTCGCTGGAGACCAAGGTCGGCTGGCTGCGCGACCGCGTCGTCGGCGCGGTCAAGGGCAAGCCCGCCCAGGCCGAGCGGGTGACCGTCGCGGTCGAGTCCGGCCTGGAGCTGCTCGTCCTCGAGCACGCCGAGGAGGCCGCCGAGGCGGCTGAGCGGGCCTGGCGCCAGCTGGAGTCGGGCGTGAGTCTGCTGGCCACCGCCGGCCCCGACATCGGGCGCGCCTCCCGCGACCTGCGCCGCCGCGCCGAGCGTGCGGTGCGCGAGTGGCAGGGCGACGTGCTGGAGATGGTCCGCGCCGAGGGGGAGGGCAAGCGCACCACGGCGCGCTTCCTCGCCCTCGGGGTCAACGGGCTCTCCGTCGCGCTGATGGTCGTCGTCTTCTCCCACACCGCCGGCCTGACCGGCGCCGAGGCCGGCATCGCCGGCGGCTCGGCGGCGCTGGGCCAGAAGCTGCTGGAGGCGGTCTTCGGCGACCAGGCCGTGCGCGGCATGGCCGAGCGGGCGCGGCAGATGCTGGAGGAGCGGATCACCGGCCTCTTCGCCACCGAGCAGGCGCGCTACACCGCCCTGGTCGAGGGCCTGGGCCTGAGCGACGAGGCGCCGGAGGCGCTGCGCGTGGCGGCCCGTCGGGTCGACGACGTGCGCTTCTCCAGCGCCCAGCGCGAGCACTGAGCGCACCGACCCCCTAGGGTGTGGGCCAGCACCACGAACAGGGTCGAGCGGGTTGGGGGATCATGACGTCCTTGCTGGAGGGGGCCAGGAAGCTGGTCACCCGTGGCACCGACACCGGCGCCCGCCTCGAGGGGCTGGGCACCGCCACCGAGGCCGCGCGCGGACGCCTGGACGACGAGCTCGTCGGGCGCGCGGCGGCCGTGGTCGAGCGCGGCACCAGCCGGCTGAGGCTGTCGGCCCACCACACCGTCGTCGGGATCGCCGGGGCCACCGGCTCGGGCAAGTCCTCGACCTTCAACGCCCTCACCGGGCTGGATCTCTCGGCCGTCGGCGTACGTCTCCCCGACCACGACTCGACCGAGGTGGCGCACCACCTCGAGGTGGACCGGCTCGTCGCGCTCGCCGACATGTTCGTGTGGGTCCTCGACCCGCAGAAGTACGCCGACGCGGCCATCCCGTGGCGCGACCGGCCCGCCAGCGGGTGGAGCGCTCCACCGCCTCCACGATCGCCGGGACGCCGGCACCCTCGGCGAGCGCCGACTCGAGGGCCTCGACCCGCAGAAGTACGCCGACGCGGCCATCCACGACCGCTACCTCGCGCCGATGCGCACGCACGCCGACGTGATGGTGGTCGTGCTCAACCACATCGACACCGTGCCCGAGGACCGGCGTGACGCGATGGTCGACGACGTCCGGCGCCTGCTCGCCGCCGACGGCATCCCCGACGTCCCGGTGATCCCGATCTCCGCCCGTCACGGTATCGGCATCGACCAGCTCAAGGGCGAGATCGAGAAGCGGGTCGCCGGCGGCTGCCACCTCACCCGCGACCCCGTCGCCCTCCTCGAGCAGGCGGGCCTGGAGATCGTCGACCGCACCGAGCGCTACCTGCCCGGACCGGCCGTCGCCCGTCCGTGGGTCTACGGCTACCGGCTCCTCGCCCGGCGGCCTGCCGGCGGCTGACGCGAGCCCCGCAGGGGGAAGGTTCGACTGATGTCAGTCAGACCTTGCACGTCGCGGTCGAACCTTCGACCGCACACCGAAAGGTCTGACCGACATCAGTCAGACCTTCCGATGGCGGCGATGCGTCCTACAGGTACTGACCCGTGTTCGACACCGTGTCGATCGAGCGGCCCGGCTCGGTGCCCTGCTTGCCGGTGATGAGCGTGCGGATGAAGACGATCCGCTCGCCCTTCTTGCCGGAGATGCGGGCCCAGTCGTCGGGGTTGGTGGTGTTCGGGAGGTCCTCGTTCTCCTTGAACTCGTCCACGCAGGCCTGCAGCAGGTGGCTGACCCGCAGACCCTTCTGGTCGTGGTCCAGGAGGTCCTTGATCGCCATCTTCTTCGCCCGGTCGACGATGTTCTGCAGCATGGCGCCGGAGTTGAAGTCCTTGAAGTACAGGACCTCCTTGTCGCCGTTGGCGTAGGTGACCTCGAGGAAGCGGTTCTCCTCGGTCTCGGAGTACATCCGCTCCACCGTCGCGCGGATCATGCCGTCCACGCACGCCTGGCGGTCCCCGCCGAACTCCGCGAGGTCGTCGGCGTGCAGCGGGAGCTCGGCGGTGAGGTACTTGCTGAAGATGTCCCGCGCCGCTTCGGCGTCGGGGCGCTCGATCTTGATCTTCACGTCCAGGCGTCCGGGGCGCAGGATCGCGGGGTCGATCATGTCCTCACGGTTGGAGGCTCCGATGACCAGGACGTTCTCCAGCAGCTCCACGCCGTCGATCTCGCTCAGCAGCTGCGGGACGATGGTGTTCTCGACGTCGGAGGAGACGCCGGTGCCGCGGGTGCGGAACAGGGAGTCCATCTCGTCGAAGAACACGATGACCGGGGTGCCGGCCGAGGCCTTCTCCCGCGCCCGCTGGAAGACCAGGCGGATGTGGCGCTCGGTCTCGCCGACGTACTTGTTGAGCAGCTCGGGGCCCTTGATGTTGAGGAAGTAGGACTTCACCTCGGCGCCCTGGCCGGAATCCGGGTTCCGCGCGGCGACCTTCTTGGCGAGGCTGTTGGCGACCGCCTTGGCGATCAGCGTCTTGCCGCAGCCGGGAGGGCCGTAGAGCAGCACGCCCTTGGGCGGCTTGAGCTGGTGCTCCTTGAAGAGCTCGGGGTAGAGGTACGGCAGCTCGACCGCATCCTGGATCTGCTCGATCTGGCCGCCGAGCCCACCGATGGACTCGTAGGCGATGTCGGGGACCTCCTCGAGGACGAGCTCCTCGACCTCCGACTTCGGGACCTTCTCGTAGACGTAGCCGGCACGGGAGTCCAGCAGCAGCGAGTCGCCGGCGCGGATGGTCTCCTCGCGCAGCGGCGCCGCGAGGCGCACGACCTTCTCCTCGTCGGCGTTGGCGATGACCAGGGCACGCTCGCCGTCGGCGAGCAGCTCCTTGAACATCACGACCTCGCCTACCTGCTCGAACTCCAGCGCCTCGACGACGTTGAGGGCCTCGTTGAGCATGACCTCCTGGCCGCGGTGCAGCGCGTCCAGGTCGACGTTGGGGCTGACGTTGACGCGCAGCTTGCGGCCACCGGTGAACACGTCCACCGAGTCGTCGTCGTTGCGCTGGAGGAAGGTGCCGAACCCGGCGGGCGGCTGGGCGAGCCGGTCGACCTCCTCCTTGAGCTTCGTGATCTGGTCACGGGCCTCGCGCAGGGTCTGGGCGAGCCGCTCGTTCTGGCTGGTGACCGCCGCGAGGGAGCGCTGGGCGTCGGCCAGCCGGAGCTCGACGGTGCGGTGGGAGCCCGGTGCATCGCTGAGGCGGCGCCGCAGGTCGGTGACCTCGGCCTCCAGGAAGCGCACCTGCCCCATCAGCTCCTCGGCGCTGCGTGCGCCGTCGGGAACCGGGGAACCTTCTCGTGACCTGCCATCGGATGTCGACATCAGAGCACCTCCTTGCCGTGACCCTACTCGTGCCGGTGAAGCACGGAAGGCCATCCTGGACGGTGTCGGTCACGATTTGGGACCGGCGGTGTCACCCCCGCGTTTCCTCCTCCACCTCACTCATCGGCGGGCGCCACGGGCTCCTGCGGCACGTCCGCGGGGCGGGGCCCGGTGTAGTCGGGTCCGTAGGCGCCCGGCGCCGGCCGCCGGGTCTTGCGCGGGGGCCTCTCCCCCGGGGCCATCCGCCGAGCGGTGACCAGGAAGGCCGTGTGCCCGATCATCTTGTGGTCCGGACGCACCGCGAGGCCCTCGACGTGCCAGTCGCGGACCAGCGACTCCCAGGCGTGCGGCTCGGTGAAACCACCGTGCGCCCGCACCGTCTCCACGAACCGTGACAGCTGGGTGGTGGTCGCGACGTACGCGCAGACGATGCCGCCCGGCACCAGGGCGTCCGCGGCGGCCTCGAGGCACTCCCAGGGTGCGAGCATGTCGAGGATGATCCGGTCGCAGCGCTCGCCGCTGGCCGGCAGCGCCTCCGCGAGGTCGCCCAGGGTGAGGTCCCACGCCGGGTGACTGGTGCCCTCGGGGGCGGAGAAGAACTGGTCGACGTTGCGCCGCGCGACCTCGGCGAACTCCTCGCGCCGCTCGTAGGACGACACCCGCCCGTGGGGGCCCACCGCGCGCAGCAGCGAGCAGGTCAGGGCGCCGGAGCCGACCCCGGCCTCGACCACGCGGGCTCCGGGGAAGATGTCGGCCATCGCCACGATCTGTGCGGCGTCCTTGGGGTAGATGACGGCCGCGCCGCGGGGCATGGAGACGACGAACTCCGAGAGCAGCGGCCGGAACACCAGGTAGTCACCACCGCCGGAGGTGGTGACGGTGAAGCCCTCCTCGCGGCCGATCAGCTCGTCGTGGTCGAGGTGGCCGCGGTTGGAGAAGAAGCGCTTGCCGGCCTCGAGGGCGAAGTTGTGCTTGCGTCCCTTGCCGTCGACCAGGCGCACCCACTCACCGGCGCGGAGCGGGCCCCGGTGGACACCGGACCAGGCCTCCTGCGGGACGTCGTCGAGGGACGGGCCCTCGAGGGACTGGCCCTCAGGGGCCTGGGACTGCGGCTGGACGGGCTCGGACACGCGCGCACCCTAGACCGCGGACGCGCCGCCCAGCGAGTTCCGGAGACCCCGGCGACCGGGAGTCGCCACAGCGCGGATGCGTCGGCGTCAGGCGCTCGTCTGCCGGAAGGCGCGGTCGACGTCGGCGGTCACGAGCACGCCGTAGACGGTGCCGTCGTCCTCGACCAGGAGGTACTCGGCGGCAGGCGTGCGGGTCAGCGCCCGCACGAGGTCCTCCCCGCGCAGCCCGACCGGCAGCCGCAGACCCTCCTCGAGCGTGCGTGCGACGCTGGAGGTGGGCACCCAGGGACGCCGGTCCTCGGGGGTGGCCAGCAGGGCCGCCTCCGAGACCAGGCCGGTGGTCCGTCCGTCGGTCGTCGTGGTGAGGATGCCCCCCGCCTGGGCCTCCTGCGCGCGGCGCACCGCCTCCGAGAGCGGCAGGTCGGCCGGGACGGCCAGGGTACGCCGCGCGAGGTCGCGGGCTACCAGGTGCGGGATCCGGCTGCGCAGACGCGCAGCCGACATCGACGCCGTGGCACCCGACCACAGGAACGCGGCGACCACGAAGGCCAGGACGAAGTCGATGACGTCCGGCGGAGTGCCCAACACGGACTCCTGCGCCACGGGCCAGGCCAGCACGGCGACGGCCGCCAGGCGCCCGCCCCAGCCGGCCACGACCGTCCCGCGGACGATGCTGCCCGTCAGGCCCCACACACCGGCCTTGAGGACCCGGCCGCCGTCGAGGGGCAGCCCGGGCACCAGGTTGAGGACGCCGACGAGGAGGTTGGCCCCGGCGAGACCCTCCATCGCCAGGCGGGTCAGGCCGTCCGGGGTGACCGGGAGCAGCAGCAGCGCCGCCACCCCGACGGCCATCGAGGTCAGCGGACCGACCACGGCGATGAAGAACTCCTCACGCGGTCGCTTCGCCTCCCCCTCGATCGACGTCATGCCGCCGAGGAAGTGCAGGGTGATCGAGCTGACCGGGTAGCCCAGCCGCTTCGCGACGATCGCGTGCGAGGCCTCGTGGAGCAGCACCGAGCCGTAGAGCAGCACCGCGAACGCCAGCCCGGCGACGTACTTCAGGGCGCCCAGGCCGGGCTGCACCTGCTCGACGAGCGGAGCCATGATGATCGCGATGAGCGCGGCGACGAGGAACCACGAGGTGCTGACCAGCACGTCGCTGCCCGCCACGGTGCCGACCTTGAAGGTCCCCGGCGGTCGCTGCTCGCTCACCCGGGGAGGCTATCCGACCGGTGGGCGCACCGGTCGGCCTGGCGCGGGCTGTCGGTGCGATCGCCTAGCGTGAACGCCATGAGCACGGAGGTCCTGGGCACGCAGCAGCGCGAGGAGGTCCCGGCGACCAGCCCCGCCGAGCGCCACTCGACACCCGTTGACGGCGTCGACGTGCTGGGCGCCCTGTCCCCCAGCCGGGCCGGGGACTTCATGACCTGTCCGCTGCTCTACCGCTTCCGCACCATCGACAAGCTGCCCGAGCCGGCGTCGCCGGACGCGGTGCGCGGGACCCTGGTGCACAAGGTGCTCGAGGACCTCTTCGACCTGCCCGCGCTCGAGCGCACCCCCGTGCGCGCCGAGCAGATGCTGGAGCCGTCGTGGCACCGCCTGCTCGAGGACGAGCCGGGCCTCGGGAAGATCTTCGACGGCGACGGCGCGGTGGACCGCGAGCGCTGGTGGGACACCTGCCGCACCGTCCTCGAGCGCTACTTCACCTTGGAGGACCCGACCCGTCTGGAGCCGGCCGAGCGCGAGCTGTACGTCGAGTGGCTGCTCGACTCCAAGCTCCTGCTGCGTGGGTTCGTGGACCGGGTCGACGTCGCCCCGGACGGTGCCGTCCGGGTCGTGGACTACAAGACCGGCCGCGCCCCCGGGCCGGGCTTCGAGGGTCGCGCGCTGTTCCAGATGAAGTTCTACGCCCTGGTGCTGTGGCGGTTGCGCGGCGTGGTGCCCGCCATGCTGCAGCTGGTCTACCTCGGCAACGGCGAGCTGGTGCGCTACGTGCCCGACGAGCACGACCTGCTCGCGACCGAGCGCAAGGTGCAGGCGGTCTGGGAGGCGATCAAGCGCGCCACCGACGAGCAGGACTGGCGGCCCAGCAAGGGGCCGCTGTGCAGCTGGTGCGCACACAAGGCACTGTGCCCCTCCTGGGGCGGCACTCCCCCGCCGATGCCGTCGGGCGGCTGAGGACGCAGCCCGGCTCAGAGGCCGTTGCGCTGTGCCCAGAGGGCGGCCTGCGTGCGGTCGGAGACTCCGATCCGCGAGAAAGCACTGGTCAGGTGCGCCTTGACCGTGCGCTCGCTGATCTCCAACTGCCGCGCGATCTGCTTGTTGGCTAGTCCGTCGCGCACCAGCTGCAGCACCTCGACCTCCCGGGCGGTCAGCTGCGGCCGGCCACCGGCCGAGCGGGCGCCCAGCAGCGCCCGGGCGGCCTTGGGGTGGATGGGCGACTCGCCGCGGGCGACGGCACGCACCCCACTGAGCACGTCGTCGGGGTCGGCGTCCTTGAGCAGGTAGCCCACCGCACCGGCGTCCAGCGCGTCGAGGATCCGCTCGTTGTCGGAGTACGACGTCAGCACCAGCACGTCCACGCCGAGCCCGGCCGAGACGATCTCCCGGGTGGCGCTCACCCCGTCGACCCCGGGCATCTGCAGGTCCATCAGGACCACGTCAGGGGTCAGGGCACGCGCCTGCTCGACCGCCTCGGCACCGTCGGCGGCCTGACCGACCACCTCGATGTCCTCGGCCGTGGCGATCAGCTGCGCCAGACCCGCCCGGATCACGGCATGGTCGTCGACCAGCACGATCCGGATGGTCCCGGAGTGCCCGTTCATCGTCGTACCGCCATTCGCACGGAGGTACCTTCGCCCAGCGCGGAGGTCACGTCCAACTCCCCACCCACGTCGCGGACCAGGCTGCGGAGGCCGCGCAGGCCGAAACGGTCCGGTGGACTCGGGGCAGTCGTGTCGAAGCCGACACCGTCGTCGACGACCTCCAGGAGCAGCCCCCCGGCATCGCCACGCACGGTCACCGCGAGGGTCGAGGCGCCGGAGTGCCGGATCGCGTTGCGCACCGCCTCCTGGGCCACCCGCCACACCAGGCCGACCTCGGCGTCGGAGGCGTCGGTGACGCCGTCGACGCTGGTGGAGGCGTGGATCCCCGCAGCGGCAGCCGGGGCGATCAGGTCGTCCAGCGCGGACTGCAGGCCCTGGCCGTGCAGGTCCGGCGGATGGATCTCGGCCAGCAGCGACCGCATCTGCTTGAGGCTGTCGCGCATCGAGGCGCTGACCGAGGACAGCACCTCGGCAGTGGCCGGCGTCGTCGCCGGGTCGCGAGCAGCACCGGAGAGGGCGAACGCCGAGCCGGCCAGGTCCTGCACCACACCGTCGTGCAGGTCCCGGGCGATGCGGCGTCGTTCGGCGTCGGAGGCGTCGATCGCGGTCTGCAGCAGCCGCTCGCGCTCGCGCCCTCCCCGGCGCACCTGTCCGGTCAGCAGGGCCAGCAGCACCGTGGACAGCAGGACCAGCAGGAGGAGCGGGCCCAGGGTAATCCAGCGGAAGTCCCCGAAGATGTCCTCACGACGCTGCTCGACGTCGTCGAGGTCCCAGTAGGCGACGAACAGGGCGGGCGAGGTCACGCTCTGTCCCCGGTTGAGCCCCGTGTCGCGGCTCTTGGAGTCACGCGTGGCGTAGACGCGGGTGGAGATCTTGACCAGCCCCACCTCCGAGCCCGGCCGGTCGTCACTGCGGGAGGAGCCCGGGTCCGCGAACTCGGCGACCGTGCCGCCGGACTCCAGGACGCGCTCCTGGGCCGAGGACAGGGCGTAGACGTGGTCGTCGAGCGCCGCGCCCGGATCGGAGGAGTCGAAGGCCAGGCGACCCTCGGTCGTGAGCACGTCGAAGCTGTCGATGTCCCCGGTGCTGAAGGGCCTGATGCGGCGGAAGAACTTGTCCACCGCTCCCGGGCGGCCGTTGAGCAGTCCCTCGCGGAGGTTGCCCGGCATCACCGACCCGGCCAGCGACTGGGTCACCGACTCGGCCTGTTCGAGCGCCGCACGCTCAGCGGCACGGGTGGCGATCGCGTTGGTCGCGACGAAGATGCCGCAGACCAGCAGCATGCTGACCACCAGGAACAGCGTCAGCGGCGTCCGCAGAGCTGTCCCGAGCCGAGAACGGGAGCGGGTCACGACCGGTCAGAACGTGATCTGGTTCTTGCAGACTTCGCCGGTCACGGTGTTCTGCGCTCGGAAGTCGATGTCGTCGGGGCCGGTGAAGTCGGCCATGTCCCGCACGATCTTGAAGGACTTGTCGGCATCCTTGGCCTTGACGGTCCCCCGTGCCGACACGTCGTCGTTGTGCTTCATCCGCCAGTCCCACTCGTCGCTGTCGTCGCTCCAGACGACCGCGGTGACCTGCAGGACCCCGCCGCTCTCGGGCTCGACCTTGAGCTTGACCGAGCTGCTCTCGCGGCAGTCCTCCTTCAGCTTCTTCGCGTCGTCCTTCTTGGCGACCGCGGCTGGGGAGGCGAGGAGGAGACCGATGGTCGCCACCAGTGCGACGGCGGCACGCCGACCACGTGCGCGGCGGGTGCTGAGGTGGTCCATGGTGCCCTTCGAAGGATGTCCGGTGTGACGATCGTCCCAGGGTCTCACGGCAGCATCCGAGAAACACAGGGAACGGCCATGCCCAACCCCGCCGTCAATCCCGGTCACCCGGGGCCGCTGTGCGGGCACCGCGCCTGAGCCGCGATGCCCATGACGACGGGGTTGGGTCTGGCCAGGGCGCCCGGTCCGCCGCTGAGGACCGGGGTGTTCGCCCTGCGTGGCCCCATCCTGACCGAAAGTAAAGCCCGGGCGCCACTTGTCCGGTGGTCCTAGCACCCCGACGATGCGCCGAGTAGTCACCGGGTAGTCCGTGCGGGTGGTCCGGACCGACTGTCAGCCGCGTGCTGCGACCTCGTCGCGCACGGCTGCGACGTCGGCCGGCCCGAGACCCACCAGCGTGGGACGGAAGACACGCCCCGGACCCTCGAGCACCGGGACGTGGTTCTCCACCACGAGCACCGCGCACCCCGCGGCCTCCGCGGACTTCGCACCGGTGTTGGAGTCCTCGATCGCGACGCAGTCCTGCGGCTCGAGGCCGAGGGAGGCGGCGGCGGTGAGATACGGCTCGGGGTGGGGCTTGCCCTGCTCGACCTTGTCCCCGGTGACGATCACGCGGAACGTCTCCGGCGGCAGGTGACGGAGGATCGGCGCCACGAAGCGCTCGTAGGACATCGTCACCAACGCGCACGGGACGCCCGCCTCGCGCAACGCGGCCAGCAGCTCCGGTGCCCCTGGCTGCCACGGCACCGACTCCTCGACGCGCGCGACCACCCCGTCGAGCAGCTCCTCGACGACCTCGGCCGGGCTCTGGGGCAGGTCCCAGGCCTCCTTGAGCACGCGCCCGGAGGACAGCAGGTCGTTGCCCACGAGGGACAGCGCCTGCTCCTGCGACCAGGTGCCGCCGTACTTCTCGGCCATGGCGTACTCGGTGGCGATCCAGTAGGGCTCGGTGTCGACCAGCGTGCCGTCCATGTCCCACAGCACCGCGGCCGGCAGCCCGGCCTGCTCGGGGACCACCGTCGTGGTCGGCTCAGTCATCGGGGTCGTACCCGAGGTTCGGGGACAGCCACTTCTCGGCCTCCTGGAGGCTCCAGCCCTTGCGCTCGGCGTACGCCGCGACCTGGTCGCGCCCGAGGCGGCCGACGACGAAGTACTGGCTGTCGGGGTGGCTGTAGTAGACACCGGAGACCGAGGCCCCCGGCCACATGGCCATCGACTCGGTGAGGCTGATGCCGGTGCTGGCCTCGACGTCCATGAGGTTCCACAGCGTGAGCTTCTCGGTGTGGTCGGGACAGGCCGGGTAGCCCGGCGCGGGCCGGATGCCGGCGTACCTCTCGGCGATGAGGTCGTCGTTGCTGAGGGTCTCGTCGTCGGCGGTGGCCGGGGCGCCGAGGTTGGTGCCGGTGGCCAGGTCGGTGTCGCCGGCGTGCTCAAGGAAGGCCTGCGCCGCCGCGAGGGGGTCGGCGGCGTCGAGCGCGACCGGGGCCAGGTCGAGGAGCACGCCCTCGAGCAGGGTGGCCAGGTCGGCGCCGGCGTCGAGCTGCAGCCACAGCGAGGTGACCCCGCCGTCGAGGTCGACCAGCGCCGCCTCGTTGAGCTGCTTCTCCGGGCCGGCCTCGACCAGCGAGCGCACGTCCCAGTCGCCCGCGCGCGCCGGGCGGCCGGCGGTCGCCAGGCCCTCCAGCGAGCTCGGGGTGCCGAGCGGGGTGATGTCGAGTCCGTCCAACGTGCGGCGGGTCAGCTTGTCCCACACCAGGGAGTCGGCGTCCTCCTCGCTCATCCGGCGCGACTTGCGCAGCACGGCGGCGGTGGCCTTCTCCCAGTCCGCCCGGGTCCAGGCGTCTTCGGCGTGGGCGAGCTCCAGCGCGCCCTCGGGTCCAGTCATGGTGCGAACCATAGGAGCGCGGAGTGACGTCGGCTACAGAGTGTGATGTTTTCGACCGAGCACCTGCTCGGGCGTCTCGTCACCGACCTGGCGCCCCCGCGACGACCAGCGGCCTGGTAGGCAACTCCCATGGCTACCACTCACCTCGGCGGCAACCCCGTCACGACCGCCGGCGAGCTCCCGGCCGTCGGCTCCGCTGCTCCCGCGTTCTCCCTGCTGGCCCCGGACTTCTCCGAGGTGAGCCTGGAGGAGGGCACCCGCACGGTGCTCAACATCTTCCCCAGCGTCGACACCGGCGTGTGCGCCGCGAGCGTGCGGAAGTTCAACGAGCTCGCCGCCGGCCTGGACAACACCACGGTGGTCTGCGTCAGCAACGACCTGCCGATGGCCCAGGCCCGCTTCTGCGGCGCCGAGGGCATCGAGTCGGTCGCGACCGGCTCGGCGTTCCGCTCCGACTTCGGCGACGCCTACGGCGTGCGCCTGCTCGACGGCAAGTTCGAGGGCCTGCTCGCCCGCTCGGTCGTCGTCATCGACACCGACGGCACCGTCCTGCACAGCCAGCTGGTCGAGGAGATCGCCCAGGAGCCCGACTACGACGCCGCGGTCGCCGCACTGGGCTGATCCCTGCTGGGCTGACTCCTGATGGGCTGATCCGTCACGGAGGGTTCACCCTCTGTCCGACGCACAGCAACCGCCGTGCCCCTGTCGTGCCCCACGACAGGGGCACGGTGGCGTCATGACCCGAATCCTCCTCGTCACCGAGTCGGCCTTCCCCGCGCCCGACGGCACCTCCGGCACCCTCAAGGCCCTGGTGGACCGGCTGGTCGACACCGACCGCGAGGTCCGCGTGGTCGCCCCCGCGCCCGGCCTGCGCGACTACCGCGGCGCCGAGGTCGTGCGGGTCAGCCCCCTGGCCGCGACCGGCGGCCAGGTGCGTGCCGCGGTCGACTCCTTCTCCCCCGACGTGGTCCTGGCCGTCGACCCCTTCCCGGGCCCCGGCGGCCTGGGGCGCAAGGCACTCTCGCAGGCCGGCCGCACCGGCGTGCGCACGGTGGTGCTCCAGCGCAGCGCGGTCCCCACCGCGGCGTGGGCGCTGTGGCGCAGCCGGGTGGCCGACCGGGCCGACCTGCTGCTGACCACCTCGCGGTGGCTGCAGACTCGATTCGCGGCCGGCGGCGTGCGTGCCGAGGTCTGGTCGCCCGGCGTGGACTCCTGCGCCTTCACCCCGGCGCTGCGCGACGACTGGCTGCACCGGCACTGGTCACGGGCCTCGTCGCGGCCCGAGCCGCTGGTGGTCGTCGGGTACGCCGGTGAGCTCCGCAAGCGCCACGGCGTACGACGGTTGGCGGCGCTGGCCGACGTGCCGGGCGTGCGCCCGGTGCTGCTCGGCGACGGGCAGCAGCGCGCCCCTCTTCAGGTCCAGCTGCCCGCGGTGCTCGCCCCGGTGCTCGACCGCGAGGCGCCCCAGGAAGCCCAGCGGCGGCCGGTGCGTCGTGGCCACCCGCGCCAGGCGCCCCCGGAACATCGCGTCCCGGACGGTCCTGGCCAGGGTGGGGCCGAGCAGGTCCGCGGCCGTCACCGAGCCCGTCACGACCCGGGCGTCGAAGACGATCGCGCTCTCCAGCAGGTGGTGGGGGCTGGGGTGGTGCACGAGCCCGGCGAGCCGGGCGTGCCAGCCGGCCAGGTCGTGGCGCCACAGCGGCTCGGAGGCCATCACGCCGCCGCGGCAGCGCGGGTAGCCGACCTGCTCCAGGGCGTCGGTGACCCAGGCCGCCACCGCCGCCCAGGCCGTCTCGACCTCGGGACCACCTCCGTCGGGCAGCACGAGCCCGGTGTCCTGGTCGGTCAGCACGGTCTGCTCACGCCGGGCCTGGCTGCCGAAGCACAGCCACGCGAAGTCCCCCTCCGGCCGCCCGAGCTCGGCGAACGCCAGGTCCAGCAGCCGACGCTGCACCCGGTCGGTCACCGTCGCCACGACCCGACCGACCTCCCGCGGCCCGGCTCCGTCGCCCAGCATCCGCGCCACCGAGGCCGGCAGCTCGGTCATCGCGGCCGCCACCTCCGGGACCGTCGCGGACCGGTCGACCGCCGAGCGCACCGCCAGCGGGCTGCGCGCCTCCAGCGTGTGCAGGTCCGTCGACGTCACCATCCCCACGACCCGGCCGCCCTCGACCACCGGCAGGTGGTGCACCCCGGCGGCCAGCATCTCCAGCTGCGCCTCGGCACAGGTCACGTCGGCACCCACCACGAGCGCGGGGTACGACGCCACCTCGGCCACCACGGTGTCGGCCGGTCGTCCCTCTGCGACCAGCCGGGAGCGCAGGTCGCGGTCGGTGAGGACCCCCGGGCCGTCCCGCCCGAGCACCAGCACCGAGGAGACCCGCCGCTCGCGCATCAGCCCCGCGGCCTCGCGACAGGTCACCGACGGCTCGACCATCAGCACAGGGCTGCTCATCACGGCACGGACCGGGGTCGCGTGCAGCCGGGTGCCCGTGCCCTGGACCGGCGGCCGCCACGCCGGGTCGCGCGCCCCAGACCAGGCCAGGGACCGGGCCCTGTCGCCGAGCCACGCCACCAGCGCGCTGGTCACCGGCTCGACCCGGGAGTCGGGCCCGACGGCGGCGTACTCCCCCGCGTCGACGACGTCGGTCACGGCGCCGCCCGCGTCCAAGACCCGCAGCTCGCCGCGCATCACCACCAGCGCGGGACGCACCGGGGGCTCCCCGGTCGCGAGGTAGCCCACCTCGACGTCCCGGGCGACCTCGTGGAGCCGTGCGCGGTCCACCCCGGCGAAGGCGCGGCAGGCCGCGAGCAGGTCCACGAGGTCGGCGAGCACCTCGGGCGGCATCCGGTCACGTCGCGGCACGGCTCCATCCTGCGACGGGCGGACGCTCCCGGCCAGGGGCCGTAGGTCCCGGACGATGGAGCGGGGTCAGCGCACCCGCTGCACCCGTCCCTCGTCCCAGACCGGCCCGTCGGACTCGTAGACCTCGCCGTCGGCGCCGTAGACCAGGAACCGGTCGAAGCCGCGCGCGAACCACCGATCGTGGGTCACCGCGAGCACCGTGCCCTCGAAGGCCGCCAGGCCCTCCTCCAGCGCCTCGGCGGACTGCACGTCGAGGTTGTCGGTGGGCTCGTCGAGCAGCAGCAGCGTCGCGCCGGACAGCTCCAGCAGCAGGATCTGGAAGCGCGCCTGCTGACCACCGGACAGCGACTCGAAGGTCTGCTCCCCCGACGCCGCGAGCTCGTAGCGGTCCAGCACGCGGGCAGCCTGCTCCCGCCCCATGCCTTGGCGCCCGTCCGGGTGCCCGTCGCCGCGGTGCAGGATCTCCAGAAGCGTCCGGCCGATCAGCTCGGGGTGGTCGTGGGTCTGCACGAACCAGCCGGGGCGCACCCGCGCGCCCAGCTTGGCCAGGCCGGTGTGCTCGACGGGCTTGATCGGGTTCTCACCGACCGGTCGGTTGCCGACGTCGGGGTCGCTGCCACCGGCGGCCAGCAGCCGCAGGAAGTGCGACTTGCCCGACCCGTTGGAGCCGAGCACCGCGACGCGCTCGCCGTACCAGACCTCGAGGTCGAAGGGCCGCATCAGCCCGGTGAGCTCGAGCTGCTCGCAGACCACCGCCCGCTTGCCGGTGCGGCCGCCCTTGAGGCGCATCGTCACCTGCTGCTCGCGCGGCTGCGCGGTCGGCGGCCCGGCCTCCTCGAACTTCCGCAGCCGGGTCTGCGCCGCCTTGTACGCCGCAGCCATCAGCTCCTCGAAGCGGGCGAAGCGGTCCTTCCTGGCCTGGTGGTACGACGCGAAGCCACCGGGATGGGTCCACACCGTGTTCCCGGCGAACCCGAGCTCCACGGTCACGACACGGGTCGCGGTGTTGTCGAGCAGCTCGCGGTCGTGACTGATCATCAGCACGGTCTTGTCGCTGGCCCGCAGCCGCTGCTCGAGCCAGATCTTGCCGGGGACGTCGAGGTAGTTGTCGGGCTCGTCGAGCAGCAGCACCTCGTCGGGTCCGCTGAGCAGCGACTCCAGCACCAGCCGCTTCTGCTCGCCGCCGGACAGGGTCGAGAGCGCGCGGTACTTCGCCCGCTCGTAGGGCACCCCCAGCGACGCGCTGGTCACGACGTCCCAGGTGACCTCGAGGTCGTAGCCGCCGGCGTCGGCGTACTCGGCCAGCGCCTCGGCGTACCGCATCTGGGTGGCCTCGTCGTCGCTCTCCATCAGCGCCAGCTCGAGCCGGTCCACCTCGTCGGCGGCGGCGCGCACCCGCGGCGGCGCGACGCTGCGCAGCAGGTCGGCGACGGTCGGGTCCTCGCCGGTCACGATGCGCAGCAGGGTGGTCTTGCCGGCACCGTTGGCGCCGACCAGCGCGACCTTGGCGCCCTCGCCGACGCGGAACGACACCTCGTCGAGCAGCACCCTCCCGTCGGGCAGCTCGTACCTCACCCCGGCGACGTCCACGTGTCCCACGTCCGAGGATTCTCCGCGATGACCCCGTCCCGGGTCACCTCGATATCGCCACCCGGGGTGGCGCGGGGCTTGGTGACCTGCGCCATAGTGAGCCCATGCAGCTCGCCCTGTCGCCCGAGGACCAGGCCTTCCGCGAGGAGATGCGGACCTTCTTCACCACCGTGGTGCCGGAGGAGATCCGCACCAAGGTGCTGGAGGGTCGGGAGCTCTCCAAGGAGGAGATCGCCGGGAGCATGAAGCTCCTCGACGACCACGACCTCGCCGTGCCGCACTGGCCCGAGGAGTGGGGCGGACGCGGGTGGAGCGACCTGCAGCGCCACCTCTACCTGGAGGAGATGCAGGCGGCCGGCTGCCCGGTCCCGCTGGCGTTCAACGCCTCCATGATCGGGCCGGTGCTCGCGCAGTTCGCCAGCCAGGAGATGAAGGAGCGCTTCCTCCCGAAGACGAAGAGCTGCGAGATCTGGTGGTCCCAGGGCTTCTCCGAGCCCGACGCCGGCTCCGACCTGGCCAGCCTGCGCACCAGCGCGGTCAAGGACGGCGACGACTGGGTCGTCAACGGCCAGAAGACCTGGACGACGCTGGGCCAGCACGGCGACTGGATCTTCACCCTCGTGCGCACCGACCCCGAGGTGAAGAAGCAGGCCGGCATCTCGATGCTGCTCATCGACATGACGAGCCCCGGCCTCACCGTCCGCCCGATCGAGCTGATCGACGGCGGCCACGAGGTCAACGAGGTGTGGTTCGAGGACGTCCGGGTCCCGGGCGAGAACCTCGTCGGCGAGCCCGGCCAGGGCTGGACGATGGCCAAGTTCCTCCTCGGCAACGAGCGCGTCGGCGTGGCCCCGGTGGGGGCCACCAAGGCCGCCCTGGCCCGCGCCAAGCGCCTCGCGCCGGAGCGCCTCGAGGAACCGCTCGTGGCCGCCCGGGTCGCCGAGCTGGAGAACGAGCTGCTCGCCCTCGAGCTCACCGCCCTGCGCGTGGTCGCCCACTCCGCCGACGGCGAGCCGCACCCGGCCTCGAGCGTGCTCAAGCTCAAGGGCACCGAGCTGCAGCAGGCCGTGACCGAGCTGCTCGTCGACCTCGCTGGTCCGGCCAGCCTGGCCAGCGGCACCGACGAGGGCGCCCTGCCCGACTGGGTGCACCGCACGGTGCCGACCTACCTCAACTACCGCAAGGCCTCGATCTACGGCGGCTCCAACGAGGTGCAGCGCCAGATCATCGCCCGCACGATCCTCGGACTCTGAGAGGCAGACCGGACATGGACTTCACCTACGACGACGAGCAGGACGCCCTGCGCGACGCGGTCCGCGGGCTGCTCGGCAAGGCCTACTCCGACTTCGAGCAGCGACGCCAGACCTGCAAGGCTGACCCCGGCTTCAGCGAGCAGGTCTGGTCGCAGATGGCCGAGATGGGCCTGCTGGGCCTGCCGTTCTCCGAGGAGGACGGCGGGGTCGGTGCCGGTCCGGTCGAGATCGCCATCGTGTGCCAGGAGATCGGCCGCGTCATCGCCCCCGAGCCCTACCTCCACGCGGTGGTCCTCGCCGGCGGCCTGGTCCAGGCCTGCGGCACCCCCGACCAGCGTCAGGACGTGCTCGGCGCGCTCGCCTCGGGCGAGCGGCTGCTCGCCTTCGCCCACGACGAGCCGGGCTCACGCAGGTCACCTTCGACGGCACCGCGGCGACCCCGCTGGGCGAGCCGGGCCGCGACCTGGCCGGCAGCATCGCGACGGTGCTGGACATCGCCCGGATCATGGCCGCCAACACCGCGGTCGGTGCCATGGAGACCGCGTTGCGCACGACCTGCGGCTACCTCACCAGCCGCAAGCAGTTCGGCGTCACGCTCAACACCTTCCAGGCGCTGACCTTCCGTGCGGCCGACATGTACGTCTCCCTGGAGCTGGCCACCAGCGTCGTGTCGTGGGCGACCATGGTGCTGCAGACCGGCGACCCCGCCCGGGTCCGCGACGCCGCTGCCCGCGCCGGGCTGCAGGCCAGCCGCGCCGGTCGCCACGTCGGCCAGGAGGCCATCCAGCTGCACGGCGGCATCGGCATGACCGCGGAGTACTCCGTCGGCTCCTACACCGCTGTCCTCACCGCCCTCGACCACCTGCTCGGCGACGGCGACCACCCCCTCGCCGACCTCGCCGCGACCGTCGCCGGCCACGGAGCCATCGACCCGCTCGCGGTCGGCTGAGACCGGGCGAGGAGCACCCTGCGATGACCGACCTGCACCCCGAGCTCGACCCCGCCACCGGTGCGCTGCTGCAGTTCCTGGCCGCGGCCGGCACACCCCCGATGTCGCAGCAGACTCCCGAGCAGGCCCGTGCCGGGTTCCGCACGCTCGCCGTGGACCTGCGCGACGACTCGCTGCTGCCCCCGATGGCCGAGGTCACCGACACCGAGGTGCCCGGCCCGGCCGGGCCCCGCCCGGCGCGGGTCTACCGTCCGCACGTCGAGGGCCCGCTGCCGGCGAAGAACATCGACACCGGGATGGGCCTGGAGCGGGTCGCCTACCTGCTCCAGGGCAAGCAGAACATGTACGAGATCGACGAGGTCTTCCCCGTCATCGAGAAGGCCGCCGAGCTCACCGGCGACCAGCGCGGCGACGACGCCGGCACGCTCCATGCCGACACCGCCTCCTTCCGCGACAACGCCGAGGGCTACTTCCTCGACGCCGAGACGATGCTCTGGTTCGGCGCCCAGTACGCCGGTCCCGCCGGCGTGGACCCGAGCGACCCGCGTCTGTCCCCGCGCCTCGGCGACCTGGCCGGGCTCGCTCCCGCGGTGGTGGTCACGGCCCAGTTCGACCCGCTGCGCGACGACGGCGACGGCTACGCGAGAGCCCTCGCGGACGCCGGCGTCCGGGTCGAGCACCGGCGGTTCGCGGGCCTGATCCACGGCTTCGTCGACATGGGGCGCCATTCCCCAGCGGCCGACGCGGCGGTCCTGGAGACCTGCCGGCTCTTCGGGGAGCTCCTCCACCGCTGACCCGCAGGCGGACGGACCAGCCACGCGGGAACGGGCGCCCCGGCCGGGAGTGAGCGGGTGTGAGATAGGCACACCCGGTCCCCGGGCCGTGACCGCACGGGTAAGGCCTCGTTGCGCCTGACGTGACCCTCCGAGCCACGTTGCTGACCTCCGGCCTCGTGGGTGGCCTCGCCTCCGCCGCCCTGGCCGTCCCCCGGCGGTGACCGCCGCCGGGGCCGACGAGCGAGCGGGCCTCGCCCCGCAGCAGACCGTCGGCGGCCTCCCCGAGATCCACCGCCACCTCGGCGAGCCCGGCGAGGTGATCGCCCGCAGCGCCACGATGCGCAGCGCCGACGCGGCCCGCGACGCCCGCGGGTTCGGCACCGGGTGGTCCGACGGGCCGCTGCCGATGCCCGCGTCCTACCCGGTCCAGCCCGAGCTGACGACGTGCCCCGACGAGCCCGACGCACGGCGACTCCTACGAGTACGACCTCTTCCTCCCGGGCCGCGGCGTACGACGTCGAGCTGGTGAGCCCGGCCCCGGCGCAGGTCGCCGCGCTGGACGACCCCGCCACCCGTGGCCTCGACGACCTGGTCGGCCGTGACGCTGCGCCTGTCGTCGGGGCGGGTCGAGGTGCAGGTCCTCTTCCGCGGAGACGACCTGCGCGCGCCGAGCCGCAGCGGCACGAAGCGCGTCACCGTGGGCTGAGTCACGGCGTCGACCGGTCGCGGCTGGTTGGATGGCGGGATGCACGACTGGAACGCGCTGCTCACCGCCGCCACCGGCCGCGTCGCCCGGCTCATCGACGAGGTCGACCTGACCGCGTCGGTGCCCGCGTGCCCGGAGTGGTGCGTCGCCGACCTGGTCGAGCACCTGGGCAGCGTCCACCAGTGGGCGCGTCACGCCGTCCTCGAGGGGGCCACCGACGTCCCCGGCGGAGCCGACCCGGTGCGCATCGGCGACGGCGAGCCCCACGTCCACCTGCGCGGCACCGCCCGCGAGCTCCTGCTGCTCCTGTGGCACCGCGCCACCACCGACGACCCCGCCGCCGCCCCCCTCCTCGCCGAGGCCATCACCCCCTGACCCCCACCGCCGAGAGGTCGCTCACGCACGGCCGAACCGTCACTCGCGCACGGCCGAACCGTCACTCACGCACGGCCGAGAGGTCGCTCACGCACGGCCGAACCGTCCGCCCGCGCACGGGCGTCAGCCGCGTCGGGTCTCCAGGATCCGGAACCCCTTGGCCGATGCGAGCCGCGTCGTCGGCCAGCCCTGCTCTCCGAGCCAGCGCTGCAGCGAGTCGGCGCCGAGGTTCTTGCCCACCACCATCACCGCGCGCCCGCCCGGAGCCAGCCGCGGGAGCCAGGTGAGCAGCAGGTCGTGCAGCGCCTGCTTGCCGACCCGGATGGGCGGGTTGGACCAGATCTCGTCGTACGTCGTCGTGGGATCGACCTGCTCGGGCAGCTCGGCCCGGTAGCGGTCGGCGACCCCGAGGGCCGCGGCGTTCTCCCGGGCCAGCAGCAGTGCCCGCTCGTTGACGTCGACGGCCGTCACGCGCACGGCCGGAGCGGCCACGGCGGCGGCGAGGCCGATCACGCCGTACCCACAGCCGAGGTCGAGCACGTGGCCCCGGCTCGGCGCCTCGGTCTCGCGGAAGAGCACCGCGGTGCCGACGTCGAGGCGCCCGCGCGCGAAGACGCCCGAGCCGGAGTCGAGGGTGAGGTCGACGCCCCACACCGAGGCCGTGACCGGCTCCCGCCGGAAGGCGACCGTCGGGTCGGCGGTGAAGTAGTGCTCGTCCTCGGTCATCCCTCGCCCTCCTGCGTGGTGTCAGCGTCGGCCCCGTCCAGCGGCGGACGGCGGGCGCGGGTCTGCTCGGCCCGTGCGGCGAGCTCGTCGTCGTCGGGGTAGCCGACCTCCTCCAGGGTCAGCCCGTGCGCGTGCGCCACGGTGACCTCCGGCGACCGGCTGGTGGCCCCGAGCACCTCGGCCGGCCAGGTCACCTCGCGACGCCCCTCCCCCACGGCCAGCAGGCAGCCGACGAGCGCGCGCACCATCGAGTGGCAGAACGCGTCGGCGCGCACCGTCGCCTCCAGCACGCCGTCGTCGCGGCGCACCCAGGTGAGGTCGAGCAGGGTGCGGACCGTGGTAGCACCCTCGCGCTGCTTGCAGAACGCGGCGAAGTCGTGCAGCCCCACCAGCGGCCCCGAGGCCGCCTGCAGCGCCTCCAGCGACAGCGGCCGCCGCCACGCCAGCACGTGCGACCGGGTCAGCGGGTCGACCGAGGCCGGGCGGTCGGCCACCCGGTAGACGTAGCGGCGCCACGTCGCGGAGAAGCGGGCGTCGAAGCCCTCCGGCGCCTCACGCACCGAGCGGACGACCACGTCGTCGGGCAGGATGCCGCCGAGCCGTCGGACCAGCGCGTCCAGCGGCGGCTCGGGCGAGCGCCCCGCGGACGCGACGAGCTCCTCAGCAGTGGTGTCGACGTGGAGCACCTGACCACGGGCGTGGACGCCGGTGTCGGTGCGCCCCGCGCAGACGACCGGCACGCGCAGCAGCGTCCCGTCGGCCTCACGCCGCCTCAGCGCCACCGCGAGCGCCTGCTCCACCTCGCCCTGCACCGTGCGCAGGCCCGGCTGGGCGGCCCAGCCGTGGAA
>LULN01000041.1_pt1 | contig 26902 bp, 29 predicted proteins | sample 728131 | NCBI WGS metagenome assembly LULN01 (sample SAMN03860288, study PRJNA289734) | marine metagenome | biome: seawater column; feature: ocean; material: water; isolation source: Red Sea water column Station 149 - depth 100m | place: Saudi Arabia: Red Sea | collected 2011-10-15 | depth 100 m
CCTGCATCAATTACACCTTTCAATGCTGCAGCCATACGGTCTGTGTATCTTCTAGTTCCACTATACAATATTGCATCAGTAACACCTTTTGAAAGTGCTTTTTTGCCTGCCATGTAACCTGTCAGATATGATGCCGGAATATTTTTTCTTGAACCTTTCCAGCCATCTTTAATTAGAAATCTTGAATGAGCAGATGCCAAAACTTTGTCTCCAGCAATCTCTGGTTTGACAATTTGGACTTGAGTATTTTCATTTGTAACATTAACAGTAATGAAATCACGCTTTCCCATCAGCATAATTTTTCGTTTCCGATAGTTAGTTTTCTCACTACGTATTCTTTGTAATATCTTCGAATATGCCATCTATAGAGGAAAAACTTGAGATTGGTATTATAAACCTTAGACGCCTAGAAGGTGAACTAACAATGCTTTTTGGACATGTAAACGATTTTCAGCTTCATCCCAAACTACAGACTTTGGACCATCTATAACATCAGCGGTTACTTCCTGATCACGTTTTGCAGGAAGACAATGCATGAAGATTACATCTTTTTTTGCCTTGTTCATCAATTGCTGATTTACTTGGAACTTTGGCAGAAATTTTTTGATGCGATCAGAGTTTGTATTATGAATGGAAACAAAAGTATCAGTCATGATGACATCAGCATCTTGAACCGCAGTTTCAGGTTCATCTGAAACTTCTAAGATTTCAGCTTCTTTTCCAATCTTCATTACATCAAAATCAGGTTCATATCCATTTGGTACTGCAATAGCAAGTTTGATTTTCAACTTTGCACAGCCCAAAATCAAAGAGTTACAAACATTGTTTCCATCACCTATCCAAGCAACTTTTACCTTCTTTAGATTTTTTTTATGTTCTTTGATTGTCATTAAATCTGCAAGTATTTGACATGGGTGAAAAGAATCAGAAAGGCCGTTAATGACAGGTATTGAAGCATATCTTGCTAACGTTTCTAATGATTTGTGATCATATACACGTGCCATAATCACATTAACATAACGAGATAATACTTTTGCAGTGTCTTCAATTGATTCTCCACGAGATAATTGTAGATCGTTTGGAGACAAGGTAAGTGCGTGACCGCCTAACTGAAACATTCCTGTTTCAAAGCTTACACGTGTTCGTGTAGAAGGTTTTTCAAATATCATTGCAAGTGTTTTATTTTGTAAAAGCGGTTTTTCTTTGTCTTTTTTTTGTTGTTTTTTCAAATCAATTGCAAGATCAATAATATGATTAATCTCTTTAGAATCAAGCTCATCAAGAGTTAAGATATTCACATTATGTGGTTTTTTGTTCATAGATTATAGAATAGAATATGTTTCTTATAGTTTTGGAAGTTATGGTTTTGGTCTTCCGTCTTGTATCCATTTCTTAATTTTGGTAGCTAATTTTTTTGCCTCATCATCAGTTTCTGGTGGAGGTACATCATACATATCAGCATAATCATTGATGTCATCAGTTTCAATACCATCGAAAGGATCATCACTATCTCCACTTTCAGGTTCTGGTTGTTGTGGTTGTTGTGGTTCAGGTTCAGGTTCTGGTTCAGGTTCTGGTTGTTGTGGTTCTGGTTCTGATTCAGGTTCTGGTTTATCAAATTTTACAATATCATCATATTCTTGTCCTACTCCAACATAGATAATCGGAGAAGATGTTACTTTAACAATAGATAATGCTGCACCGCCTCTAGCATCAGCATCACTTTTTGTTAAAATTGAACAATCAAATTTTACATGATTATGAAATTCACGTGCTTGATTTACAGTATCATTTCCTGCTAAAGAGTCACCAACAAAGATTTTCATGTCAGGCTTTACAACTTTAGTGATTTTTTCAATTTGTTCCATTAAATTAGAGCTGGTTTGCATTCTGCCTGCAGTATCTACCAATACACAATCGACTTTGTGAGATTTTGCATACAAGACAGCGTCTTTTGCGACCGCTGCAGGGTCAGAACCATAATTTTGTGCAATGATTTTGAGATTTAGTCTATTCGTATGTTCACGTAATTGCTCAATTGCACCTGCACGATAAGTATCTGCAGCAGCAATAGCCAAAGAAAATTTTTCATTTTTTAAGAGATTTGCCACTTTTGCAAGGGAAGTTGTCTTACCAGTTCCATTAATTCCAACAAAGACTACGATAAATGGTTCATTTGAGTCCTTTTTCTGATTAATCCTGTCAATTAAATCAACATGACCAGCATTATCAAATGTCTCACTAATGTATTCAATTAAACTTTGTTTGACAAAGTTTTGTATGTTTTTCTTCTCTACTCGGGAGCCAATTATTTTTTCTTTTAGACTATCTTTGATAGAATCAATTACTTCTGTGGCTACATCAGATTCAAGTAAGTTAATTTCTAATTCAAATAATACATCTTCAATGTCTTTTTCATTAAGATCTTTTTCACTAAACCCAGTCGATACATTAGAAAATGCTTTTTTTAGATTATCAAACATATTATTGCGGTTTGTTTTGTGGAGGTTGCATAATTTGTTGCATTTGTTGTTTTCCTTGTTCTATATTTGCTGCAATTTGTTGACGTTGAGAATTAGTTTCTTGCAATGCAACTTCTAATTCTTTAATTTTTGATTCTAAATAATTTAGTGCAGAGTCATGGTCTTTTTCAATTGCAACTCCAGCACCTACATTTACTACAATTTTCTCATCAGGCATGGATTTAGTTTTGATAAAAGTGCCCATTCCAATAGGTACCAAACTTTCTGAATCCGGATTTGCTTTTAATTCTTGAATTGATTTTATTGCAGAGTTTGCATCACGGATGATATTGACTATTGAATTTTCTTTTTGAGATAATTCTGCAAACATATTTTCAAGCATTTGCATTTGTTGTAGCAATTGTTGTGCTTGTTCTTCACTCATGAATTTGAATTAGACTAACTGTATAAAAATTAGAGTTTTTAGAAATAAAAGAAAAAAGAGAAGAAAATTACTTTGCTTTTGAGAATCGGTCGTTTACCTCATCCCAGTTGATGACATTCCACCAAGCAGCTATGTAATCAGGTCTTTTGTTTTGATACTTGAGATAGTATGCATGTTCCCAAACATCTAATCCTAAAAGAGGGACTAAACCTTCAGTTCTTGGACTAGTTTGATTTGGCATTGCCTTGTATTCGACTTTGCCAGAGTTTGGATTGTATACAAGCCAACCCCATCCGCTTCCTTGAATTGGAGCTGTTTTGCTAGAAAATAGTTCTTTAAATTCAGCAAATGATCCAAAGGAATCATTGATGGCATCAGCGATTGCACCAGTTGGTTCACCACCACCATTTTGTTTCATACTGTTCCAAAACAGTTTATGGTTATCATAACCTCCGCCATTGAAGTTAATGGCGCCCTTAACGTCGTCAGGGACTTGATTGATGTTTGACAAAATTTCTTCAATGTCCTTTTCTTGTAATTCAGGACTAAGTTTTTCCAATGCACCATTCATCCCATCAGTATATTTTTGATGGTGTTTTGAATGATGAATTTCCATTGTTTGTGCATCAATGTGAGGCTCTAATGCATCGTATGCATAAGGCATCTCAGGAAGTGTGTATTTTCCCATAAAGTTTCAGAGTTTAGATGCAATTTATTGTTTTTCTAAAGGAATTATTACTGATTAAAAAAAATAGATACTATGAGAAACTTTTTGCTTTTTTCTTTACTATTGGGAGTGACATTCTCATTTGTTATTGTAAATTTTATAGATTTTCAAGATGATTTTCAATTATTACTAGATAATAGTGGCCCATACATTGGAGTAGAATTTCCAAAGCAATTAGGTTTTACAGGTGACGGAATAAAGATAGGAGTTATCGATACAGGCATTAATCTAAATCATCCTGATTTTTTTAGTCAAGACGATACACCGAGATTCTCCAAAGGATATGATTTTGTTGAAGGAGATGATATTCCTCAAGATACAAATGGGCACGGAACGCAAGTAGCAGGAATTATTGCTGCAAACGGTCAGCTTAAGGGTATAGCACCTAATGTAGAAATTTTTTCGTACAGAGTATCATCAGATGGCGAATCAGTTCCATCAGATTTGATTATCAAAGCAATTAATCAAGCAGTAGAAGATAAAGTCGATATCATAAACATTAGCCTTGGCGTAAACATGACACATAACAAAATAGATCAGGCAGTCAATAATGCAATTAAACAAGGAGTAGTGGTAGTTGCCGCTGCAGGAAATAGTGGACCGGATGAAAGTACTATTGGAAGTCCAGCAAGAAATCCTAATGCAATAACAGTTGGAGCCACATATAACAATCGAGATTCAAGCATGGTTTCAACACTAGAAGTAGATGGAACGCAATTCCAAGTGTTGCCAATGCTTGGAACAGACACAATATCAGATCCAATTTCTACAGAAATTGTATTTGCCGAATATAGTAGAGAAAATGATTTTGAGGGAATTGATGTAAAAGGAAAAATTGTTCTTGCAGAACGAGGGGGAGAAGAAGCTGACGAGATTGTATTTTTCTCAGATAAGGAGATTTTTGCAACAAAAAACGGTGCTAAAGGATTAATCGTTTACAACAACCAACCTGGAATATTTTTTGGTGAATTAATTCATGAATATGTTAGTGAGGATTACTATCCTACAATACCTACAGTTTCAATGACAAGAGAAGAAGGCTTAGAATTAAGAAAAATCATAGAAACAGAATCATCAGCTACATTCAATGTGTTTAATCATCCTGACTTTATTGCAACATTTAGTTCAAGAGGACCTGTGTCTCCATTTTACATGAAACCAGACTTGGTTGCACCAGGAGTTTTTGTAAATACAACATCTCTAAAAAATTACTACAACATAACAAGTGGGACAAGTTATGCTGCACCACATGTTGCAGGCTCAATTGCATTACTTTTAGAAAAGAATCCGGAATTCACACCTCATGAAATAAAGTCAATACTTGTAACAACTTCAGATGTAATTACAGACCAGTACAAAGATGAATTTGGATTTAACGAAGGTGGAGCAGGAAGAATTGATCTAAAAAAGGCCTTTAGTTCAGAATTAATTTTTGAACCATCAAAGTTGATGTTCAATCTATCGGAACAAAAATCCTCCGAAGAATATGAGATTATGATTAGAGGAATAAACAACATAGTAGATATTCAAAAAGTAGAGTTTTCAAAAATTGATAATATTGAATTTGATTATAGAGTTGAGAATTCATCATTATACATTACTTCAAAATTAATTGATAGTAAAACAGGTGATTTTGAGACTAGAGCATTCATTACTCAAAATGACATAATATATCAAATTCCAATCGTGATTAAAGTTAGTGAGGCATCAATAGTAATTTTAGAAAAAGAAAATGAGTTAACATTTCAAGTTAAACGTCCAATTGATTGGGAGTATGCAAAGATTACCGTAACAAATAGTAAAACGTTTGATGAACGAACCATTTCAATAACTCCAAAAAAATTTGACAGTCTAAAATTGTACGATGCAGGAAGATATTGGATTGAAGCAAATGTGAGAAACAGTTCAGGTACATTTGATGTCTTTGAGTTTTATGATATCAAAGAAGATTTGAGTGAACAAAAACCAATTGTAGAGAATTCAGTGTTACCAGAACGTGCATTAATAATTTTAGGAATAATATTTACAATTGTAATAATTGTAGGATTGAAGTTTAGGAAAAGAAATTATTGAATTTGAGGTCCAGCTTCTTTAATTTCAGGTGAGGCATCTTTGAATTTTGTAAAGTTTTCACTAAACATCTGTGCCAATTTTTTTGCTGATAAATCATAGGAGTCTTTGTCAATCCATGTATTTTTTGGGTCTAATACATCAGAAGGTACTCCCGGACATTCGGTAGGAACATCCAGATTGAATGTATCATCATGTCTGAATTTTATCAAGTCAAATTTACCAGTCAATGCAGCAGTAACCATTGCACGACTATACTTTATGCTAATTCTTTTTCCAACACCATATGGACCACCAGACCAACCAGTGTTGATGAGATAAACAACTGTATTGTGTTCAGAAATTTTCTCTCCTAACATTTTTGCATAGACTGATGCTGGGCGAGGCATGAATGGTGAACCAAAGCATGCTGAAAATGTTGCCTTTGGTTCTTTAATTCCACGTTCGGTTCCAGCAAGTTTGCTTGTGTAACCTGACATGAAATGAAACATTGCACTTTCTTTTGTTAATTTTGAAACAGGTGGTAAAACACCTAATGCATCAGCGGTCAAAAATATTATGACTTTAGGATGACCACCTACACTTGGAATTACAGCACCTGGAATGTAATCAAGAGGATATGCTGCACGTGTATTTTCAGTTAAACTTCCATCATCAAAGTCAGGCTTTAGAGTATCTTTGTTTACTACAACATTTTCTAAAACTGCGCCAGATTTTATTGCGTTCCAAATTTGTGGTTCGGCTTCTTCGTTAAGATTGATACATTTTGCATAACATCCACCTTCGAAATTAAAAACTCCACTTTCAGACCAACCATGTTCATCATCACCAATGAGCATGCGTTCAGGGTCTGCAGATAAGCTTGTTTTTCCAGTGCCAGATAGACCAAAGAATAATGCAGTATCACCATCTTTACCAATATTTGCAGAACAGTGCATTGGGAATACGTCTTTTTTTGGCATAAGATAGTTCATGACACCAAACATTGATTTTTTCATCTCACCGGCATAGTTTGTTCCACCAATGAGAACAATTTTCTTTGAAAGATTAATCAAAATGAAGACATTAGTTCTGGTTCCGTCAATTTCAGGAATTGTTTCAAAGTCATTTAAACATACGATGGTAAAGTCAGGCTCGTGTGATTCTAATTCTTCGTTTGATGGTCGAACAAACAATTGTCTACAAAAGAGATTTTGCCATGCATGATCATTAATTACACGAATTGCTAATCGATTTTGAGTATCAGCGCCTACAAATCCATCAAAAACATACAAGTCTTTTCCTTCTGCATGTTTTTTCATTTTTTCAAATATTGAATTGAATTTTTCAGTTGGGAATTGTCTATTAACATCACCCCAATCAATGGTTTCGTGACTGATTGTTCTACCAATTTTTCAACAGAGAGATTTCGGTAAATGGACTTTGGAGTTATTCCAAATTCCACTAATTGGTCATGTACTTTTGAACTTGTGTTAGACATGTTAGAAAATCCCCTCAAAGTTAGTTTTTAGTGTCATATCTACGGATCCTTGGGAAAAATCGAATGTTATTATCTCTTTCTCAGATCCAAATTTGTCAGAGTTAGATACGTATTTATGTTAAATTTCAAGGTTTAACTCTATGCCAATAAACAAAGAAAAGCTTCAGGCAAGAGAAGAAGCTAGAGTTAGTAGACCAGAATTTATTCGTCCAGAAAGCTGGAGGTACAAAAGATTAGAAACTAACTGGAGAAAACCAAAAGGAATTGATAATCATCAAAGAAAACAAAAAAGTCGTGGTCGTCCAGGATTGGTAAAGGTAGGATACGGCACACCAAAAATTGCATATGGATTGCACCCATCAGGTTATACAGATAATTTAGTACATAATGTAAATGATTTAGAAAATCTTAATCCAAAAGAAGATGGAATTAGATTTGGCCATAGTGTTGGTGCAAAAAAGAGAAGAGAAATTATGAAAATTGCAATAGAAAAGAAATTCAAAGTCTTTAATGCGAGAGTGAGTCAAAATGCCAGTTAATCTAAGATCAAAAAAGAGACTAGTCTCAAGAATTGCAGGAGTTGGAGTACACCGTGTTAGATTTAATGAAGAACACTTAGACGATATTGCAGATGCAATCACTAGAGATGACATCAGAAGCTTGATGACAGCAAATACAATTACAATCAAATCATTTACAGGTACATCTCACGGAAGAGCACAAACCAAACGAATCCAGAAAGCAAAAAGAGGAACAAAACAAGGTTCCAAAAAAGGTCGTAAAGGTGCACGTGTAGGTAAGAAAACCGTTTATGTGAACAAAGTACGTGCCTTGAGATATTTACTCAAAGTTTCAAAGGACAGAAAAGAAATCACAAATGATTCATTCAAGAAAATTTACAAAAAGATTGGCGGTAATACAATTAGAAACAAAGCACATCTAAGAACTGTTATTGCTGAAGAAATTACTACACAAAAATCTTAGAAACGAAATAGATTTTTTTTAAAATCTAAAATTTTATCATTGTTAATTTCTAATCCTTCTTTTGATAACATGTGCTTTTTTCTTTCTGTCCCATATGCATACCCACCAACAGTTCCATCAGACTTTACAACTCTGTGACATGGAACAATGACAGGGAAAGGATTGTTCTTCATAATTTGACCAACCACTCTTTGGCCATTTTTTAGATTAATTGCTTTTGCAAGATCTCCATATGTGGTTACATAACCAGAAGGCACCTCCAACAATTTTCTATAAATTTTTTCTTCTATTTTCAAAGTTTTACAACCTCTAGTTCTGTAGTAGAAAGAAGATCAAGTAAAGATTGTTTATACCTTCCAAGACTTTTCCAATCTAGTAATGCAGCTTTTGCGCCACGATTTTGTGCAATGATGTGTTCAAACAATTGAGGATTAAGAAATTCTAATGCATGTTTTGGCATTACTGTTCCTAAACCATATTTTCCAAATAGTAATTCTTTTGTGAATTTTTCAGAATAATGAGTACCGCCAAAACAAATTGCGAAAGGAAATGAGACAGGCTCTTGTTCATAGGTATCTACTACTAATTTTGCCACAGACGAACACAAAGACTCATCATTCCACTGAGATTCGGTTGTTCCAATCTCTACAAATATTGAGGGTTTTTTGAGATGTGTAGGTCCATGATGAGTAGCCTCGATAGTAATTTCAAAATCTGAAAATGAATCATGTACATTCCAAAGATTTTGCATGTATCGTTTTTGGAAATTTGTATATGGAATTGCAATCTCTTTGTTATTTCCTCCAAATTTTGCCTCATCAAAGTTTCCCGTACTATGGCACGTTAATGCAAGGGTTCCCGATTCAGCAGCATGTTTTGATAAAAATACAAATCCATCATAATCATATTTTTCATCTAACCAATCTGCAGAGATTGCAGGAGAGTCAATTTCTATCAAATCAAAATTTTTTCCACGAAAGACATCACCATCTTTAGTCATATCCTGTGAGATGAATTTGGCCATATTATGACCAGCAGGGTCATTTTTGAATGCCACCAGTAAATCCATGAATAAAAGATATATTGACACATTATTATTTTTCATTATAATTTGAACCCAAGACTTATGCTCAAGAATATAGTTAACACTATAAAATTAACAAAGAAATCCGATAAGGAGGTCTACAAACAGCACATGCGACTCGTTTTGTTTGGATTTGCCACAGTAGGACTACTAGGATTCGGTATTCAATTCATCTTTTCAAACATTGCACCAAACATGGTTTTCAAATAGAGATAGAAAATGTCAGAAACAACCAATTCCCACTTATTTGCACTTAGAACCACCGGAGGTCAAGAGAAGGTCGTTTTGAGACAATTAGAAGCAAAAATGAGAAGCGGTGAACTAGATGTTCAATCAGTCCTAATTGTTGAGAACTTGAAAGGATATGTCGTTATTGAAGCAAACGATCCACAAGTCATGTTTATGGCAACTCAAGGATTGAGACATGTAAAAGGACAATTAAGAGGAGAGTTAGAATTTAGCGAAATTGAAAGTTATCTTGTAAAGAAATCCACAGTTTCAGAATTAGCAGTTGATGGAACAGTAGAAGTAATTGGCGGACCATTCAAAGGAATGAAAGCAACCATTACAAGAGTTGATCACGATAAAGAAGAAGCTACAGTAGTTTTACTAGATGCTCCATATCAATTACCAGTAACAGTAGATGCAAACTATCTCAAACCGGTTGCATCATAGGAAGGAATAAATCATTAAAAAAGAGACGAATTTCAAATGGGCGATAAACAATCAATTTCAGCACAAGTAACAGGAGGAGAAGCTTCTGCAGGTCCTCCACTAGGTCCAGCACTTGGTCCACTTGGAGTAAACATCATGGAAGTTATCAACAAGATTAATGAAAAAACAGGTGACTTTAAGGGAATGAAAGTTCCAGTCACAGTTAGTGTTGACACAGATACAAAAGAATGGGACATTGATGTTGGAATTCCATCAGCATCTGCACTAATTCTCAAAGAGGCAAACATCCAAAAAGGTTCTGGCACTTCTGGCACAGAATGGGTTGCTGACATCGGAATGGAAGCAGTAGTCAAAGTTGCAAATGTTAAACTCGAAACATCATATGCATCCGAGCTTAAATCAGTCGCAAAACAGATTATTGGAACATGCCAATGTCTAGGCATCAAAGTAGAAGGTAAAACACCAAAAGAGATTACTGTCGAGGTTAATGACGGTAAATGGGACGAAAAATTACAGACTAGTTAGAAAGATACATCGGAGATTTTTCAGTTCTTTCCAATTCAACAAAGGTTTCAGTATTCTGAATTCCATCAATTTTCCCAATTTTGTCCACTACAATATTGTGTAATTGTTCAAGATCTTCAGCTAAGGCACCAACCATCAAATCAAATCTACCAGTTACCTCAATGATTCGGTCAATTTCTGGGATTTTCAATAGATTTTCATGAATTTCTGTCTTAAATTTTGGGTCTCGGTTTATTCCAACATACGCTTTTACACCAAATCCTAATTGAGATTCATCAATATCTATGGTGAATTTCTTTATCATTTTCTTTTTTTGCAGACGTTTGATTCTGCTGTACAAAACAGATGCATTGATGTTGAGTTTTTTTGCCAAAAGTGGAATAGAGATACTTCCATCTTTTTTTAATTCAGATAATAGTTTAAGATCAAGGTCATCTGCTTTAGCCATTTTCTTAAATTTAGTAAATTTTAGTAGTAAATGTAAGTTTTGCCAGAAACATCTAGAATTTTGCTAAAATTTGGATAAAGATGTGTCAATATTGGAAAAATAATGGTCCCGGAAATTATTTACTCTAAACGATAATAAGTGAGGAATTAAGGTTTTTGACATGGTTAACGAGTCTGAAATCGTCACATTAATCCAAGAAGCAAAGAAAGGAGAAAAAGAAAGAAAGTTCAAAGAATCACTTGAGCTTTACATCACCCTAAAAGATATTGATGTCAAAAAGGGATTTGCACTAAATGAGGTAATTCAACTACCAAACCAAATGTCAAAACCAGCAGCAGTTTGTGTCATGGCTTCAGGAGATATGGGACTAAAAGCAAAAGAAGCAAAAGCAGACGAAGTTTTAGATAATGATAATGTAAACAAATTAGCAGAAGATAAGAGAGCATCACGAAAATTAATCAACAAATACGACTTTTTCCTAGCAGATACAAAACTAATGCCTGTAGTAGGTAAATCATTAGGACAACTTTTAGGACCTAGAGGAAAAATGCCAACACCAGTACCATTTAACGCACCAATAGAATCATTCCTAAGTAGATTTAAAACATCAATTAGAGTTAGAGTAAAAAATTCACTTTCAATTTCATGTAAAGTTGGAGATTCAGAAATGGACGAACATCAAGTTGCTGCAAATGCAATGGCAGTAATTAACAACTTGAAAGGAAAATTGCCAAACGGTGACAAGAACATTAGAAAGTATATGATTAAGACAACAATGGGAAAAGCAGTAAAACTAGATCATAAGGTGAAATAAAATGCATGAGAATAGAACAACATATCCAAAAAAGAAAACACAGATGTATCAACAGCTACAAGAGCTTCCAAAAAAATACAATGTCATAGCTCTTGTAAGAATGGAAAAAGTTAGAGCATCACAATTACTTCCACTAAGAAAGAAACTTCAGGGTGAAGTTGAAATATTTAGTGTTAAAGATAAAGTTGCAAGATTAGCTTTAGAAAAAGCTGGAGTAACAGGAGTAGACAAATTTATTGACAAACTAGAGGGACAGTGTCTTTTCATGTTTACAAACATGTCACCATTCAAACTCAATGTTCTTTTAGGAAAAAACAAAGTTATGCTATTTGCAAGAGGTGGAGATAATGCAAGCATGGATGTTGTCATTCCACCAAAGAATACTGGAATTGCACCAGGACCAATGTTAACTGACTTTAAAGAAAATAATATTCCAACAAAGATTGACCAAGGTACAATCTGGATTATGAAAGAGACAGTACCTGTCAAGAAAGGAGAACCAATATCTGAAAAACTCGCAGGATTATTGACTAAACTAGACATTAAAGCAATTGAGGCAGGAATTGTTCTCAATTCAGCACTAGAAGAAGGATTAGTCTATCAACAAGAAGAGATGATTATCGATGTTGAGAAATTCAGAAATGATTTGGCACAAGCCCATCAACAAGCAGTTTCACTTTCAATCGAAGCAGCATACATTACTGCAGACAACATTGAACAAATATTAGCAAAGGCAGCACAATCAGCCCGTTCTGTTTCAACTGAAGCAGGATATATGACTGAAGACACCAAAGAACAAATCTTACAAAAGGCACATGGACAAGCACAAGGCGTCGCTTCTAAAGCAAAAGACTACACACCTGCATAATTAACTACTTTTTACCTTAGGCAAGTTCCAATTATACTTCATTGCAACCATTCTTAGTCCAGTAGCCAATAATAGTCCAGATATTGTTCCTGCATACACATCATTTGTGAGAAATATCACAATGTAGAATACAGATGCACCTAGAAAACTGGCTGATGCATACAATTCTTTGACAAATACTATAGGAGTTTGGCTAACAAACACATCACGTAATATTCCACCACCAATAGCAGTAAGCATTCCAGAAAGCACGATTACAAGGAAGTTCATTCCAAACATGTTATAGGCAAAAGTTGCACCAATTACAGTAAAAACTCCTAATCCAATAGCATCAAATTTCAAAAATACGTTCCAATGTTTTTTCATTTTAGAGTGCAAAAGGAAGATTACAATAGCAGATACAACAGTAATTATGACATATGAAGGATCAATTAGAGAATTTGGCAAGTCCTTACCAAGAATGACATCACGTATTGTACCGCCAGCAACACCTGTAATTGTAGCAAGAATGATTATTCCCACAATGTCGGCTTTGTGTTCAATGGCCTTGAATGCACCAGTTACAGCAAAAGCCATTGTTCCAAATAGATCTAAAATGTAAATGAAAAACTCAATTGACAAAGATGAGTCTGCCAAACCAATAACAGTAGAATCTAGTCACTAATAACGTTGAAAAGGTTTTGAGGATAGTTTAGCCGAATAGAGAGGATAAGCCTTCCATTGCTGCTTCTTCTTGTTTCTCGCTTGGTGGTTCTGCTTTCTTTTCTTTCTTGTCGTCTCCACCTTCTGCTGGAGCGTCTGCTGCTGGTGCTGCTGCGGCAACTGCTACAGGTGCTGCTTTGATTGCCTCTTCGATGTTAACATCGGCCAATGATGCTACAAGTGCTTTAACTTGGGCTTCGTTGACTTCGGCGCCGGTTGCTTTAACTACGCTAGTAACGTTTGCTTCGTTAACTTCTTTTTCGAGTTTGTGCAACATCAATGCAGCGTAAACATATTCCATGTACAAAAAAGCCGTCAGGCATAATAAAAAGCTATCAGAATTTACCCTTAGATCAGAATTTTTAGGCTTCTGCAAACAGAATAGAGGTTTTTCTTCAGGTCTTTATCATAGAGATTCTCCATCTTTTGTTTTAGGATTCTCTTGGCATGATCTTGTTCTGTACCAGGTGGCAAAGAAAGTACATTATTGATTAGTTCAGATAGAGATTCTCGAATCCAGCCATCAAAGACGGTGAAAATCTTTTTTGAGATAAATTCTACTTTTTCAGCTTCAATATCAATAACATCGGTGAAGTTTTCATACTCGATTCTATAGATTAAAGCAAAAATACAGTTCTCAGAGGAAGGATCTGTTAGAATTTCTTTTGAACGTGGACCGGCTTTTCCTTGTGAGACTTTATTTTTTAGACCAACAGGATTTACGATAAAACCATTCAGACCGATTTTATTTCCATCAACACCTGTAACTGTTCCAAATACGATGTTATGAAAATCTCCTTCTTCATCTTTTCGAGAAGTAAATACAAAATCTCCTTCTTTAACTTCTCCTTTTTTTCTTCCGAACATGAATTGCTTCACATTTTTCTATATTTAACGGTTGAATCGACAGTCCTTAATATCGGCACTAGGTCAAAAATTTAGTGAATAAAAAAGAGATTCTCGACAAGTTTTCAGCAGATCCACAAAGATACTACAACGTTAATCTTTTCGAAGATCAAGGATTTGAACGAAAATCATGCAAGACTTGTAACAGATATTTCTGGACTTTGGATGCAAATAGAGACAAATGTCCAGATCATTCTGATGATACATACTCATTCATTGGGGAACCACCAACATCAAAGAGATTCGATTATACACAATCATGGAAAGAAGTAGAATCATTTTTCGTGAAAAACAATCATACTTCAATTAACAGATATCCAGTTGTATGCAGATGGAGAGATGACCTTTACTTTACAATTGCATCAATTGTTGATTTCCAAAGAGTCATGGGAAGTAAAGTGACATTTGAGTTTCCTGCAAACCCACTTGTTGTACCACAGACATGTTTAAGGTTCAAAGATTTAGAAAATGTTGGTGTTACTGGAAGACATTTCTCATCTTTTTGCATGATAGGACAACACAGCATACCAAATGAAAGTGGATATTGGAAAGATGAGTGTGTTAATTTAGATTTTAATTTGTTAACACAGCAATTTGGAATTGATAAAAAAGAAATTACATTTGTTGAAGATGTTTGGGAAGGCGGAGGTTCTTTTGGTTCGTCATTAGAATATTTTGTTAGAGGTTTAGAGTTAGGTAACGCAGTTTTTACAGAATTTCAAGGTGACCTTTCAGATTACAAAACACTTGATCAAAGAATTATTGACATGGGTGCAGGTCTTGAGAGATTTGCTTGGATTACAATGGGAACACCAACTGCATACGATTGTTGCTTTGGTCCGATTACTGAAAAATTAATTCAGGATGCAGGGATAGATGCAAATTCTTCAGTACTTGTTCCATATTTCACCGAAATTGCAAAGAATTTGGAATTGTATGATGATTTATCCCAAGTGAGAAAAAATGCCATAAAATCTACGGGATTATCAGATGAACAGATTAACCGCATTATAACACCACTAGAAGGAATTTATCTAATAATTGACCATATCAGAACACTAATCTTTGCAATTTCAGATGGTGCACTTCCTAGCAATGTCGGAGGAGGATACAACCTTCGAATAATGCTACGAAGAATTGTTTCAACTATGGACAGATTAAAGCTAAAATTTGATTTGGATGAAATAATCGACATACAGATTGATTATTTGAAAAATACATACCCAGAATTAGAAGATACACGAGACGATGTAAAAGAGATTATTTCAATTGAGGCAGGCAGATACGATAGTTCAAAACAAAGAATGCAGAAAATTGTTAGTAAATTAGACAAAGAACCAAGCGTAACAGATTTGATAAGACTTTACGAATCTGATGGAGTAACTCCAGAATATCTAAAGGAAATGAAAGTAATTTCAGAAATTCCATCGACATTTTACGCAAAGCTTTCTGATTTGCATCAGTCAAAGAAACAAAAAGAGCAGTTAACCTTGCCACTAGAAGGAATTCCAGATACCGAACTTTTGTTTTATGGTGACGACCCAAGAGAGTTTAGTGCAAAAGTTTTGAAGGTGTTTGATAATTTTGTAGTTCTAGATAAAACTGGATTTTATGCAAGAGGTGGAGGTCAAGAACCAGATCATGGAAAGATTGCAGAATGTGACATAGTGGACATTACAAAACACGGTAACATAGTAGTTCATGAAATTAAAGGAGAAATTCCAAAAGAAGGTGATACAGTTTCGTGTGTAGTTGATTCAACAAGAAGAGATGGCATAACAAAAAATCATACAAGCACTCACATCATAAATACATCAGCAAGAAGTGTGTTAGGTTCATGGGTATGGCAACATTCAGCATTCAAAGAAGCCGACCATGCAAGATTAGACATTACACATCATTCTGCATTAACAGATGAAGATGTTGTAAAAATTGAACAGGCAGCAAACGGAATTATTGAAAAATCCATACCAGTGAAGATAGAAAATTTTGACCGAGGTACTGCAGAACAAAAGTACGGATTTAGAATTTATCAGGGAGGAGTTGTGCCTGTAAAATCAGTTAGAATTGTATCAATTGGAGATTTAGACATAGAAGCGTGTGGAGGAACACATGTAGCAAACACATCAGATGTTGAACAAATCAAAATTACAAGAACAAAAAGAATTCAGGACGGAGTCGTAAGGATTGAATTTGTTTCTGGAGATGGGGCAAAGGAGTTTGTAAAAAAGAAGCAAGTAGATTCAGAAAATAAAGAAAAAGAAGAGAAACTAAGAGAACAAGAAAAAGAGCGTAGATTAGAACAAAGACAACTTGCCAAAGAAAGAATTCCTGTAATAGCAAAATCCCTGTTAGAATGTAAACAAGGTTCAGTAACGATAGATGACATCACAATGGAATTAGCAGAATCTGGAAAAGCAAACTTTTGTTATTCAACAAGTGACAACTATGATGATGTGTTCCACATAGGATTAGGTGAAACACTTTGTAAGACTGATCCAAAATTGGTATATTGCGGATTGTTTGAGCAAGGAGAAAAAGTTCGAGTTATTGTTTATGCAGGCGAAGACATCTCAAAAGAGAAAAGTGCAGGAGAAATTGTCAAGAGTATTTCTCAGATTTTAGGAGGAGCAGGTGGAGGAAGTCCAAAATTTGCCCAAGGAGGAGGAACCGACAAGTCAAAAAAAGAAGATGCAATTAAAAATGCGAAGTCCATGATTATCCAATAGGTAAACAAGATGGAGATTAACTGGAATCAAATTGATGAGAAATGGAGAAGCAAGTGGCAAGAAGCTAAAGATTTTGAAACAAATCCAAATGATAAACCAAAAAAATTCATTACAGTAGCATATCCATATCCAAACTCACCTCAACACATAGGACATGGTAGAACATACACGTTAGCAGATGTTCATGCAAGATTTTACAGAATGAAGGGATACAACGTATTATTTCCAATGGGATTCCATTATACTGGAACTCCTGTTCTTGGAATGGCAAAAAGAATTGAAGCAGGTGAAAAAGAAATTCTTGATGGATTACGAAACATATACCATGTTCCAGAAGATGCAATCAAGACATTTGTTGAACCAATAAAAATTGCAGACTATTTTCATGAAGAAATAAAGTCTGGAATGATTGAGATGGGCTACTCTATTGACTGGAGACGAGAATTTACAACAATAGTTCCAGGTTATCAGAAATTTATCGAATGGCAGATTACTACATTACGTGACAACGACAGGATTATTCAGGGTTCACATCCAGTAGGATGGTGCCCAGTTGATCAAAATCCAGTATCACAACATGATACAATGGGAGATGTCGAACCAAAGATTAATGATGAAAACTATCTTGTAAAATTCAGACTAGATGAATACGTATTTCCAATTACAACATTAAGACCTGAAACGCTTTTTGGTATTACAAATCTCTGGGTGAATCCAAACGTCATATACAAAAAGATCAAAGTTGACGATGAGAAATGGATTGTTTCAAAAGAATGTGTTGAAAAATTAGAATTCTTTGGAAAAGAAATTACAAATGAAGGAGACATCAAAGGAACAGAAATTATTGGTAAAACAGCTAAGGCACCACACACAGAACAAGAGATTCCAATTTTCGAAGCAGATTTTGTTGAACCTGGAATGGGCACAGGTCTGGTAATGTCAGTTCCAGCACATGCACCTAAAGACTATCAAGCATTGATGGATTTAAAATCAAAAAATCACGAATTAGCATTAAAAATTGAACCAATACCAATCATAGTAACAGAAGGGTATGGAGAGATTCCAGCAAAAGATGTTTGTGAAAGATTAGGAGTTACAGACCAAAGTGATTCAAAATTAGAAGAAGCTACAGAAGAATTATACCTCAAGGAGTTTGTCGGTGGAAAATTAAATGAAAAGTGTGGAGATTTTGTCAATGAAAAGGTAGAGTTTGGACGAAACAAGGTTAGAGATTGGCTAAAAGATAAAAATCAGTTAGAGTCATTCCCAACTTTACAAAATTCACCAATTAGATGCCGCTGTGGTGCCGAGTGTGTCGTTAAAGTCTTGAACAATCAATGGTTCTTGAATTATGGAGATGAGAAATGGAAAGAAGTAGCAAGAGATTGCCTTGACAGCATGAACATTCTTCCAAATAAGATAAAGACAGAATTTCATGACGTAATTAATTGGCTACATGAAAGAGCATGTGCACGACAACAGGGTCTTGGTACAAAACTACCATGGGATAAAGACTGGATTGTAGAATCATTGTCTGATAGTGTCATTTACATGGCATACTATACCATATCACGATTTGTAAATGATGGAACAGTAAAGCCAGAGAACCTTACAAAAGAGTTCTTTGATTATGTTTTCTTAGATAAAGGAGATTTAACAACAGTAACAAGTTCATCAAATCTTGCCGAAGATGTAATCAGTACGGTGAAAAGAGAGTTCCAATACTTCTATCCAGTAGACGCAAGACATTCTGGACGAGATTTAGTACAAAATCACTTGTCATTTTTTGTTTTGAATCATGCTGCAATATTTGAAAAAGAATTGTGGCCAAAAGAGATTGTTGTTAATGGCAGTGTCATGATGGATGGCGCCAAAATGTCAAAAAGTATGGGCAATATCATACCACTTCGTACCGCAATCCGTGACCACGGTGCAGATCCAATTAGATTAGCAATTATCTCATCAGCAGAACTGTTACAAGATGCAGACTTTAACATGGAATCAGTTTCAGGTATTCAAAACAAGTTACAATCACTATTAGAGGAGTGTGAGTCGCTCAAAAAAGACGAGATTGGAGAGTTACAAGCTGAAGACAGATGGATTTTATCTAAAACTCAAAGTAAAATTGCAGAAGTAACAGAAGCTGTGGAAAAAATGAGATTGCGAGAGGCATTACATGAAATTCTGTTTACGTTTGAAAGTGATCTTAGTTGGTATCAAAAAAGAGTTCAAGCAAAACAAAGAAACGATGTTTCGGGAATTTTACATCAGATAAATTCTACTAGAGTTGCAATGCTTTCTCCATTTGCACCTCATGTTGCCGAAGAAATGTGGGAAAAATTAGGAAATGTAGAATTAGTATCAAAATCACAATGGCCAGAATATTCTTCAGATAAAGTTGATGCTACAATAATTCAAGCAGAAGAATTGTTAAAATCAACCATCGAAGACATTGCAAACATTCTCAAGGTAACAAAAATTACCCCACAAAAAATTGTCATCTATGTGAATTCAGATAATATGAAATCAAAAATTTATCGTAAAATTTTGAGTGTGATGGTTGGAGGTCAAAACAACATGGGAGTAGTTATGAAGGAGTTACTTGCAGATCCTGAGACTATTGATGCCAAGAAAATGCCAGATTATGTTCAAAAAGTGATTAAAGACTTGCATTCAGAGTCTGAGTCAATTAAGAAAATGAAACTTGAATCAGATTCATTTAATGAAAAAGAGTTCCTAACAGAAGAACTATCCAGTATGGGACAAAAAGAGTTTGGAGTTGAAATTCAAGTTTATTCTGAATCAGATACGGATGTTTACGATCCTAAAGGAAAAGCAAGACATGCAAGACCATACAAACCAGCAATTTTGATTGAGTAAAACTGGAATTGTATTTATTAGGTAAATGACTAGTTAGATCAAATGAAAATTGCTGTCATGGGCATGGGAGTTGCTGGAAGTTATCTTATGGCAAGACTCAAAGATTCAGAGCACGAGGTTGTAGGTTATGAAAGAATGATTCAAGAAAAACATGATTCGATTTGTGCATGGGGAACAATAAAAGAGGAATTAACAAACTTTTGTAAAAAAACAGGCAGAGATTTTAATAATTTTCTAATTCATGACGGAAAAAACATGCATGTAAAAATGAATAATGACGTTAAATTTGATATTGGTTTGAAAGGACTTTGTACATATAACAAACTTGGACTGATTAAAGATTTCATTAAAGATTCTAAGATAATTTATGGAGAAGCACCATCATTAGAAGAACTTGAAAAAGAATATGACATGATTGTAGATTGTACAGGATTTCATAGAGTATACTTGCCAAAAATGGAGCAAGATTTCTTCTTGCCAACATACGAGTATAAAGTAGAATATGAAAACGGAGTCCCTTATGATGATTTTTACATCGAACCATTCCCAGGAATGTCAGGATATTTTTGGTATTTCCCACTTGGTGACAACTTTGCACATATCGGTGCAGGCGATTATAACAAAAATCATGTTAAAGCAACAGATGAATTTCTAAAAAAACATGGAGGAAAAATTGTTGCTACAAAAGGACGTCCAATTAGATTAGCAACCCCAGATAGATGCAAGCCATATTATTCTGGCAAAGTTGTTGGAGTAGGAGAATCAATTGGAACAGTTTATGCACTGTTAGGGGAAGGAATAATTCCATCAATGCAGTGTGTTGACATTTTCATTGAAAATATGCATGATTTCAAAGCATATGAAAAAGCAGTTGAAGAACACTACAAAGTTTATGCAAAAGTATTCAATTTTGTCAGAGCAAAAATTCATCATGATTTTAATTTCTTGAAAGCATTGCCTGACTTTATTGCAATCTTCAGATATATGAAAAAGCATGAAGACAGATTTGGAATGCATATCAAAATTGGCGATTTGCTAAAAGTTGCTAAAGCCTAAGACATACTAAGAGATCCAAAACCATCTTTCAGAGTTCTACTTGATTTCATGTTATAGTCATAGATGGTAGTAGAATAATCATCAAACACTTCTTTCATAGAATCAAGCGATTCAGAGAGATAAAATCCAGGACAGTCACCTGTAAATTGGAATGTTGCATGTACGCGTGCGCGACCTTTTTCGTTTTGCGCCCATGTTGAAAATGGATACAGGTAACAAACACCTGGGCGGTTAGGATGTATTCCACATGCACCTTCATCATCAAGAAATCTACAAGAGATGTGAGTACCATCTTCAGCTTCAGTTTCATCAGTTTTTCGTTTCAAGTGAATGTTTGTCATGACAGATAGTCCGCCAGAAGGAGTTGGCTCATCATGAGTTGCAATTATTGTTTCATTTTTTACAAACTCAGATACCTTTTGATATTTTAGGCCTTGACCAATCTGGATTAAATCATTTGATGTTAGAGGCAAGCGACCTTGTCTTTCACAGCAATTATGACAGTCAGGCCAGTAACATTTCCATAAGATGTACTTCTTTTCTTTTGGAAGATATGGAATGTGAAATATTACATCTTTTACTTTTAGTGTGAAATCTGTCACGTCGGTGTACTTTCCAAGAACAAAGTCATGTAAGATTGGATCAAAATCCCAATCTTTTTCCATCAAGTCTAAAGATTCTTGGATTTCTTTTTGAGACATTATTTCTTATATCCATAAAGTTTGATATTATAATGTTGAGCGAGAAAGGCAAATACGCATCAGCCACACAAAACCGCAGATTTGTGTGGAAGGAGGTTGTTTGGCCATTAATTCTTGAGGTAAACGATGCCGAGTTTTCACTTGATCAGTATCAAAAAAAGCGTGATGAGATTTCTACAAAATACGGAATGTCAGTTAATGCATTATCAAGGGGACTGTCATCATTAATTCAAAGAGGTTTACTTTACAAAGAAAAGCAATCTTACTTTATACATTTTAGATTGATTCCATATATGCGACTAAAAGCAGATTGCGATTATGCAACGGCATTGCATGAAATTAAGATTAGATAGTTTTTACAATAATGAATATATTCAAACATTTTGTTATTTTCCATATAGCCCGGTAGTGTAGCGGCAAGCATAGGGGCCCCTGGAGCCTTTGACCTCGGTTCGAGTCCGGGCCGGGCTACTGTATCTATTTTGTATAATAACAAATATTGCGTTAGAATTTGTTGTATTCTAGTTAATTATCTAGAAGCCTGTGCGACACGCTCTAATTCGTTCTTCTTTTTTACAGAAGGAGCAGCAGGGTCGTTGTTTGCAGCCAATATTAGATGCTCTGCGATGTATTCTTCTATTGGTTTTGGATTTGAGAATGTTGCTTCTTTAATTGCATCTGCAATAAATCGTAGTGCCAAATCAACACGTCTGATTGGGGCAACATCTACTGATACGTGATATACAGTTCCACCGTATACAATTCTTGTTGTATCCTCGTTTGGTGCAGAGTTTTCAACTGCACGCACAAGAACCTCAACTGGATTTTGACCAGTTTTTAGATGAATAATATCAAATGCAACTTCAATAATCTTTAGAGAATGTTGTTTTTTGCCACCTTGTCTTCCGGTGTTTTTTGCATATTTTTTACCAAAATGCATTAGTTTGTTTGCTAGACGTTCTACAATGTGAACATCACCTTTGTTGAATCTCTTTAGTGCTGAACGACCAAAGTCAATTGGATATACGACTGGTTTTAGTGAGATTGATGAAAGAGTTTTGTCTCCAGATACACGTTGTTGTAAACCCAAATCTTTGATTTCAATTTGAGAAGTATCCCATTTTCTAAACAAGAGTGGTTTTGTTTCAGCCATGTCTATCTCCTTGGTTTCTCCTTCTTTCCTAGGACTAGTTCACGTAATGATGTATTGTTAACTTTGAAAATTTTGAATCTTACACCAGGAATATCTCCCATTGCACCGCCTTGTGTTGCACCCATTCCTTCAACGTGTACTTCGTCGTGTTCGTCAATGTAGTTCATTGCACCGTCACGTGGAAGAAATGCAGTAATTGATTTTCCATTTTTAATTAATTGTACTCTGACACATTTTCTTACAGCAGAGTTTGGCTGTTTTGCTTCAACACCTACTTTTTCTAAAACAATTCCTTTTGCTTGAGGAGCACCTGCAAATGGGTTTGATTTTTTATCTAATCCTAATTCTCTTCTCTTGTAAGTTGAGATAGCCCAGCGCTGTTGCTTTTTCTTGTTACGAAGATCTCGTCCTGCAAATAGTCCTAGAGGTGATTTTGCCATTATTACCACTCGAAAGCTTGTTCCTTGCTATTAATCATTACATATGTTATGTTGAAATATCTGCGTGCAAGGATTCTTGCCTTCTCTGCGTTGCGACCTTCTCGTCCCACGACAACGCCTTTCTTTGCACCGTCAACTTCTACATTGGCTTGGAATGAACCATCCAATCTTTCAGATATTTTAATGTCAGTAATGTATTTTTCATTTAGTATATTTTTCAAAAGTTTGATTGGGTCTTCATTATATTCTACAAGTTCAACATTTCTTTCAATCTTGTTTTGGAGTGCTTTGATATGAGAGCCACCTTTTCCAATTGCTAGACCCATCTTACCCTCATTTACAACAAAGATAATTCTATCACGTTTTTCATCTTCAATGCAATCTCTTGCTGTTGCTTTTGTAATATTTTGGAATAATGACATCAATTTCATTTGATCAGTTGTTAGTTTGATTTCTTGTGTCATAGTCATCTTAATTACTCAAAAAATTTCTCAGTCTCATTTAAACCTTGATTGGTTTTTGTTTTAGGATAAGTTTTTAACAACATCATTTGGATTCTGTTTCTTTTTGTAGTGTTTTGATATCAGCATCAGCGATGTTGGTTAGTGAAATTGCAGAAACTCTAAATTGTAATCCGCAGAGTTTTCCGAGGTTAACAGATGTGTCATCGAAGGCAATTGTTGAAATGTTTGATTTTTTTGCGTCATCTTCTATTTTCTCACTGACATGACGTGGTACAGATTTTGAAAGAAGTACAAGTTTAGATTTTGAAATGTTTCCTAGAACTTGTTTTGTACCAATAATGTATGCATCTTCTTTGATTGCATCTTTGAGTGTCTTTTCTAGTTGTTTTTTTATCATGTTGCTTGTAAGAGCAACTCGATTTTAGTGACTTATAAATTATTGAAGCTAGTATCCACGACTGTTACGATCTGGTTTATCGATATTTGGATTTCTAAATCCGTGTTTTTCCATCATATGATTCAAGAATCGTATGTCGCTGTCAAATTTTTCTCCACAAACAGAACAGTTTACCATGTTTTGATAAAATTTGAGCATAACTTAAGTTAATTGAATTAAAAAGATGCCAGCACTGTTGCTTCCCAACGGCTCTCGCATGTCAGTAACACAGCAGCGACATTTGGTTTGACTTCCAAGTTCGGAATGGGATTGGGTCGCACCCAAACGCTATGGCCGGCTTATCATTTCAACAAATTATCTTTCATAATAAGCTAACTAAAAAATCGTGAACGAATTTTTTCATAGAAGTATAAATTAAAGCCACGGCGAATAACGTTATGACACACCGTGTTGCCGTACTGGATAAGGAATTATGCCAGCCCAAGAAATGTGGACTGGAGTGTATCAAATACTGTCCTGTCAACAAATCTGGCGCAGACTGTATTGTACTAAATGAGGAAACTGGAAAGGCAACAATTGACGAGAATATTTGTAACGGATGTGGAATTTGCGTAAAGGTTTGCCCCTTTGATGCAATTACAATAGTGAATTTGGCTAGTGAACTAAAGACAGACAAGATTCACCAGTATGGAATGAATTCCTTTAGACTTTACAAACTTCCAACCCCAAAGAAAGGAGAGGTTGTCGGACTACTTGGAAGAAACGGCATGGGAAAAAGTACCGTTGTCAACATTCTTTCTGGAGTGTTAAAACCAAACCTTGGAAATTATGAGCAACCACCAGAGTGGGATGAGATTTTAAAATATTACAAAGGAACAGAACTAAAAGCACATTTTGAAAAAATAAAAAATGGAGAGATTAAAGCATCAATCAAACCACAACAAGTACATACAATTGCAGATGCATTTGATGGAACAGGAAAAGAACTCTTAGACAAATATGATCAAAGAGGCGCATCAAGAGAACTTGTAAAACAATTGGGATTAGAAAATTCTTTGGAACAAAGTCTCAAGGAATTAAGTGGAGGAGAGTTGCAAAGATTGTCAGTTGCAACTGCAGCATCAAGGGATTCTGACTTTTACTTTTTTGATGAACCATCGTCATACAATGATGTCTTTCAAAGGACTGGTGTTGCAAGAGTAATTCACAGTCTTGCCGAACAAGGAAAAAGCGTGATGGTAGTAGAACACGATCTTACACTGCTTGACTTTCTTAGTGACTATATCGAGGTGTTGTACGGTGTGCCAGCCGCATATGGCATAGTTTCAAACGTATTATCTACCAAAGTTGGAATTAACGTATTTCTTGATGGATATTTACCAACAGAAAACGTAAGGTTTAGAGATAAAAAATTCACATTTGATGCATCAACATCAGGTGATGAGATACTTGAAGGAGATGTAGTAATTTCATATCCAAAACTTGAGAAAAAATTTGATTCATTTTCAGTTTCAATAGAACCTGGAACTGTTCGAAAGGGTGAACTGCTTGGAATAATGGGTGCAAACGCATTAGGAAAAACTACAATGATGAAGATGATTGCAGGTGTTGAAAAACCAGATGCAGGCTCTGTTGATAAGAAAATTAAGATTGCATACAAGCCACAATATCTAACAAACGATATTGATGTTGAAGTGATTGCAGTTTTAGAAAAAGCAAACGGTACTACAATTGAAGGAAGTGCTGAAGAAGAACAAATTCTTGACCCATTGAAATTAAAAAAATTATACAACAAATCTGTAAAGAATCTCTCAGGTGGAGAACTGCAAAAAGTTGCAATTGCATCATGCCTATTACAAAAAGTTGACTTGTATGCGCTAGATGAGCCATCTGCATTTTTAGATGTCGAAGATAGAATTGCAGTAGCCAAATTTTTGCAGAAATTTGTTCGCTCCTTTGGCAAGTCTGCAATAATCATAGACCATGACTTGCAGTTGATGGATTTGGTATCAGATTCAATGGTAATTTTTGAGGGCACATCAAGCGTGGAAGGTGTTGCAACATCACCAATGCCAAAAACAGATGCCATGAACAGATTTTTGGAATCACTAGACATCTCATTTAGAAAAGATGAGAAGACAAGTAGACATCGCGTTAACAAAGAAGCAAGTAGACTAGACAAAGAACAAAAGTCATCAGGTAATTACTATTTTAGAAAATGACCAAGATGCTAAAGAGAGTCTTGCAAGATGTTCTCTCTGAAGAAGAAAATGAACAGCTAATCTCCGCATTTGATCAGATTGGAGATATCATCATAGTGAGAATTCCTGATTCGTTAATTTCAAAAAAACAGATCATTGGAAAAACACTGCTTGAACAAGTCAGTACTGCAAATTCTGTTTTTTACCAGTCTTCACCAGTAGAAGGAGACTTTCGAACAAGACAGTTAGAGGTGATTGCAGGAGAAGACAAAACACAAACAGAGTATAAAGAAAATGGTTGTAGGTTTATCGTAGATGTAGAAAAGGCATTTTTTTCTCCAAGACTATCAACAGAAAGAGAAAGGATTGCAGGTTTGGTAAAAGACGGAGAGGTCATAGTTAACATGTTTGGAGGTGTAGGAATGTTTTCGCTACTAGCAGCAAAAGATACTGCATGTACTGTATACAACATTGACATTAATCCAGTTGCAGCACAGTTGTGTAAAGAAAATGCACAGATTAACAAGCTAAAAGGTGAAGTAATCTCACTTAACGGAGATGCAACCAAAGTTATTGAAGAACAGTTAACAGGAAAGGCAGACAGAGTTTTGATGTTATTGCCTGAACGCTCTGATGAGTTTTTAGATTCTGCATTGAACTGTTTGAAGGATAACGGAATAATTCACTATTA
>LULN01000074.1_pt1 | contig 26635 bp, 43 predicted proteins | sample 728131 | NCBI WGS metagenome assembly LULN01 (sample SAMN03860288, study PRJNA289734) | marine metagenome | biome: seawater column; feature: ocean; material: water; isolation source: Red Sea water column Station 149 - depth 100m | place: Saudi Arabia: Red Sea | collected 2011-10-15 | depth 100 m
CGTTCATACTCATCCAGTTATTAAACTTAAAGATGAGAACGACACAAGATTTGATGGGGTCTCCGACCATAATATGGGATCTTATTACGACGCAGCAGTAAAGTATTTTGAAAATCATAAACATTAAAAATGACTTTTTTATTCTTATTAATAAAACCTATCCTCCTAATGCTAGTGAGGAAGGTTTTTAAAAAACAGATGAAAGAGTTTGCTGTTCAGATGATGGAAGAGTATGTAAAGTCTACTGATAATGATGTAGATGATCAGTTGGTAGCACGAATCCGAAAAGCAATGAGGCTTGGTGCTGTATAAATATCTCTAGAAAAGAAAATTTCGTAGGTAAAAACAAATGGCTCTTTGGGGTAAAAAAGACACTGTTTATTCAACTGGAACCATCGATGTCGATGTTAGTACAGGAATTTGTGAAAGGAATACTGGAGCAATTGCTTGGGAAACCGCAGGAGTTGCAGTTGGTGATGTAGTTACAGTTGGAGTTAATACATGTGATGGTATAGTAACTGGCATTACTAGTGAACGAAAACTTACAATTACTATAGATAATTTGGGATCTACTGATTTCAGTAAAGTTGCTTATGAGATTCGTCAGAAACCTAAGTATACATTACATGATAGTAATTATGGAGTAGGTGAAATATTTGGTGTATCTGTTGCAGAATCACAAGCAGCAAGAGGAGATAATTCTCAATACAAACCAGCATCTTCTGGATGGGTTGGTATTACTAGTTACACCGATCAGCATGGTAACCAAAGAGTTAAGACTGAGGTACTAGTTGCTGGTGGTGGAGATGGATTCATTACTGGTGATGCATCAGATGATACAATTCTACCAGATACTTAAATAGAAAAACTTACATAATTTAATATGAAATTTGATGAATTGAATGAAAATAATTACATAATGTTTGCTATCAAGCATTATGATAATCCTCAAGCGGTCACAGAAGATGACTTCTATGAGGACATGAAGAGATTCAAATGGATAAAGAGACTTCTGAATAAGTATAAAAATTCAGGAGATCTCAATATCCATTTATTAATGAATCATTTTATAATTCTTTATAATGTATTTGGTGATGCAACAACTGCTTTACTTTTTTATAAAATTGATAAAGATTTATGGAGTGTCCTTAAAACTTTTATAGTTTATCTCGGAAGACTTCCAGAATACCCCAAAACAACTTTACATGATATTGAATTGGATAAAAAGTGTATGAAGACTTTAAAGGAAATCTAATGAAAAATCTTAAAGACTTTATGGAAGATGTACCAACCAATGCTGTTGCTGGTGGAGATATTGCTGGTACCAATGAAGCAGGTGATCAACCCCCTGTGAATAAAAAGAAGAAAAAGAACATATATTTGGGTATAGGATCTAGAACTCAATGGTTGAGAGACGTTAAGAAGAATGGAAAATAATAACGCACTGTCGTTCGACTGCGGAGATTAAGGCAGGATGTGAGAGAGATATTCGCAAGGTAGATGATCGTCTTCGATTGATGGAGAAGAAGATGTGGTCAATTTTTGGTGCGTTAAGTATAATAAGTTTTTTAGTTAGTCCAGTTGGACAAAGAGTAGTTGGGACAGCATTGACACCAACAGTACAATCGAGTATAATAGAGAACCAGTAATACCCTTATAATGAGTTTTGTTGATACTAAGTACATTGGACTAGTATCTATTCGCTTGCAGAAATTTAGCAAGAAGAAGGAAGGTCTGTACACATTCAGATGTCCTTATTGTGGTGATTCACAAAAGAATAAGAATAAGACGAGAGGATATCTATACCAATATAAAAACGATCATAACTTTAAGTGTCATAATTGTGGTCTTTCTAGAAGTTTTACTAACTTTCTTAAAGATCAGGATACGATACTTCATGATCAATATATCATGGAGAGATATAAGTCTGGACTGACTGGAAAGGGTAGTACTGCACCAAATCCAGTAGTGAAATCTAGCAAACCAAAATTTGTTAAGAAGGATTTTGATCTCCCTAGAATCTCTGAACTAAATAAAGAACATCCCGCAAGAGCATATCTTTCCAACAGAAATTTACCAGAGAAATGCTTCAGGGATTTGTATTATTGTGACAAGTTTAAAGCATGGACTAATGATCAAAAGTATACATTTAGTGAATTAGATAATGATGAATCAAGGATCATTATTCCATTAAAAGATCGTAATAGAATATTTGGATTTCAAGGTCGATCCCTTAATCCAAAAAATAAATTACGATACATAACAATAATGCTAGACGAGGATGCACCAAAAATCTATGGACTTGAAAGGATTAACAAAAGCAGTACAATCTACATTGTCGAGGGACCGTTCGACTCCCTTTTCTTGGAAAACTGTGTTGCTATGGCTGGGGCCGATCTTGATCTTAGGTCGTTTGGTTGGAGCGATTATATTTGTGTTTATGATAACGAACCTCGCAGTAGAGAAATCGTCAACAGAATCTCCAAATCAATTGATAGAGGAGATAAGATAGTTATCTGGCCAAAGAACATTCAGCAAAAAGACATAAATGATATGCATCTTGCTGGACATGATGTGAAAAATCTGGTAGAATCTAATACCTACCAAGGACTAAAAGCAAAAGTACAACTTAACAACTGGAAACGAGTATGAGCAACGGAACCAAAGTCGTAAAAAGAGATGGACATAGTGAAGTCTTAAACCTTGAAAAGGTTCATAAAATGACTGAAGAAGCATGTGAAGGACTTGCAGGAGTCTCTGCTTCTCAAGTAGAAATACAATCTGGATTACAATTCTATGATGGTATTACCACTGCAGAGATACAAGAGATACTTGTAAGATCTGCATCAGATTTAATTGGTTTGGATAGTCCTAATTACCAGTTCGTTGCTGCTCGTCTTTTACTCTATGGATTATATAAACAAGTATTTGGTAATTCTTGGAGAGATGGATTTCCAAATGTTTACGAACATTTACTTTCTGGTTCAAATAAAGGAATTTATGATAAAATATTACCTAGCAAATACAATAAAGAAGAATGGGATAGGATTAATGGTTGGATAGACCATGATCGTGATTTCCTATTCACTTATGCAGGTTTACGTCAAGTTGTTGACAAGTACCTAGTACAAGACAGAAGTAATTCTGAATTGTATGAAACTCCACAATACATGTACATGCTTATTGCAGCAGCAATTTTTCAAGATTATCCTATAGAAACGAGGCTTAACTATGTCAGACGATACTACGACGCAATCTCCAAACACAGAATCAACATCCCCACCCCGATCATGGCGGGAGTACGGACCCCTTTACGTCAATTTGCATCTTGTGTTCTGGTTGATATTGATGACACCCTCGATAGTATCTTTAGCAGTGATATGGCTATTGGCAAATACGTCGCACAACGTGCTGGTATCGGTATTAACGCAGGAAGAATCAGAGGAATCAACAGCAAAATCAGAGGAGGTGAAGTCCAGCACACAGGTGTTGTCCCATTTCTCAAAAAGTTTGAGTCAACTGTCAGATGTTGCACTCAAAACGGCATCCGAGGGGGTTCAGCAACTGTTCACTTCCCTATTTGGCACCAAGAAATCAGAGACATCCTTGTCCTCAAAAACAACAAAGGAACAGAAGACAACCGAGTCAGAAAACTCGACTACAGCATCCAGTTAAGTAAATTATTTTATGAACGTTTTATCCAAGATTCGGAAATCTCCTTATTTTCCCCACATGATTGTCCTGGCTTATACGAGAGTTTTGGTACCGATAAGTTTGATGACCTTTATACTCGCTATGAGAATGATGATTCAATCTCCAGAACAACAGTTGGAGCACAAGAACTCATCCTTGATCTCCTTAAGGAACGTGCCGAGACTGGTCGTGTCTACTTGATGAATATTGACCATTGTAATTCACATTCATCTTTTAAAGATAAGGTGAGTATGAGTAACTTGTGTCAGGAAATTACTTTACCTACAGATCCAATTAATCATATAGATGATGAGAATGGAGAGATTGCTCTTTGTATTCTTTCTGCTATCAATATTGGTAAGTTGAGAAATATTGAAGAGATGGAAGAGTTGTGTGATCTTTCTGTTCGTGGATTAGAAGAATTGATAGATTATCAAGAGTATCCTGTAAAGGCAGCAGAATATGCTACTAAATCTCGTAGATCTCTAGGTATAGGTTATATTGGTCTTGCACATTATCTTGCCAAGTTGGGTTATAATTATGATTCACAAGAAGCATGGGATGAGATGCACAAGTTAACTGAAGCATTCCAGTACTATCTTCTTAAGTCATCTAATGAAGTTGCAAAGGAGAAAGGTGCATGTGGTGGATTCTCTCGTACCAAATATGCAGATGGAATACTTCCAATAGATACATACAAGAAGGATGTAGACGAAATTTCAAATCCAGGGTATAATTGTGATTGGGAATCTCTTAGAAAATCTATCTTGGAACACGGTCTTAGGCACTCAACACTGTCCTCACAAATGCCATCGGAGAGCAGTTCCGTTGTGTCAAATGCAACCAATGGAATTGAACCACCTAGAGGATACTTGTCCATTAAGAAATCAAAGAAAGGGCCTCTTAAGCAAATTGTTCCACAGTATGGGTCTTTAAAGAATAACTATACTCTTCTTTGGGATATGTCAAACAATAATGGGTATATTAATATAGTATCGGTAATGCAGAAGTTCTTTGATCAAGGAATCTCTGGTAACTGGTCGTATAATCCTATGAATTATGATAACAATGAGGTTCCAGTATCTGTTATGGCAAATGATTTTCTAACTACATACAAGTATGGTTGGAAGACATCATATTATCAGAATACATATGATTTCAAAACTGATGAGATAGAAGAACCTGCTCATTCAGTTGGTTGGCATGATAATATTGAAGATGGTGTTGGTATACAAGGACATACAAAATTACAATCATTAGTTAGTGAACTTATAAATGCGGAGGAGGAGACCTGTGAAAGTTGTGCAATCTGATATACAAGGGATGACCGTCTTTAACCCTAATAAGGTTGACTTTAAGAAACAGACAATGTTCTTTGGTCAACCTTTAGGGGTTCAGAGATACGATCAATATAAGTATCCCGTCTTTGATAAATTAACACAACAGCAACTTGGTTATTTCTGGAGACCTGAAGAAGTATCTCTACAGAAAGACCGTTCTGATTATGCAACTCTAAGACCAGAGCAGAAACATATCTTTACTTCTAATTTGAAGTACCAGATATTATTAGATTCTGTACAAGGTCGTGGACCTAGTATGGCATTCTTACCATACTGTTCTCTACCTGAGTTAGAAGCATGTATGGAAGTATGGGGTTTTATGGAGATGATCCATAGTAGATCCTATACTCATATTATTAAGAATGTATATCCAGATCCTTCTGAGGTGTTTGATACTATATTGGATAATGAAAAGATTATAGAAAGAGCAGAGAGTGTTACAAAAGCATATGATGAGTTTATTAAGTATGCACAGGATTATGGTCAGAGTAACAGTTGGAAACCTGATATGTATGGTCATCCTAATTCTGAGTGGACAAGAAAGGATTTAAAAAGACATCTTTATAGAGCAGTAACCAATGTCAATATACTTGAAGGTATTCGTTTTTATGTTAGTTTCGCTTGTACTTTTGCCTTTGGTGAACTTAAACTTATGGAGGGATCCGCAAAGATTGTCTCCCTTATTGCAAGAGATGAGAACCAACACTTGGTACTCACCCAACAAATCTTAAAGAAATGGCAGGATGGTGATGATCCTGATATGATTGAAATTATGAAAGAAGAGGAGGATTATGTATATGATATGTTTAGAAAGTGTGTGGATGAAGAGAAGGCATGGGCAGAGTACTTATTTAAAGATGGATCTATGATTGGATTGAATGATAAGTTACTACATCAGTATGTTGAATGGATTGCGAATAAGAGAATGAGAGCAATAGGATTGAAACCTATCTATGATATTCCTCTTAGGAATAACCCATTACCTTGGACAGAGCATTGGATATCTTCTAAAGGATTGCAGGTGGCCCCTCAAGAGACAGAAGTTGAGTCCTATATAGTAGGTGGGATCAAACAAGATGTCAAAAAAGATACCTTCTTTGGATTCAAACTCTGATATAGAATGGAACCTTGAGGACATATATGACGCTTATCGTGATGCTGCAGATGACTATAAACAGGTTATGAAACAATTAGAAGATGAAAACTCAGAGTGCCAAAGCAAAGGGACGTAACTTACAGAAGGGGGTTGTCCAACAATTAATTGAAACATTTGATATACATCCAGAAGATATAAAGTCTTGTTCGATGGGAGCATCGGGTGAGGATGTTATCATGGCACGAGCAGCACGAGAGAAGTTTCCGTTCAGTGTAGAGTGTAAGAACCAAGAGAAACTAAATGTATGGGATGCCTATGAACAGGCAAAGGAAAATTGTAATGGATATGAACCTATTGTGGTGATGAAAAAGAATCGTAAAGAACCATTAGTTGTCATCGATGCAGAATATTTCATAGCATTATGCTCTAGACTAGGTTATAATGATAAATAAACACAGAAAGTAATGTTTGGAACGATGAAATCAACACCTCGTCAAGTTAAAGAAGCAAAGAAAGCATATAACAAGGTGATTGATCATCTAGTAGAAGAAGGATATGCAAGAAATAAAACAGATGCAGATAATATTATTGGAGGAATGAGCGAAGAGTGGTATAATATGATTATGGATTCGTAATAGTTTATGGAAACAATTGAAGGGGTTGCGTTTGAAAAACCATTCCCCCATTTAATAATTAGAAATTTTTATAATCCAGAAGAGTTAGAACTGATCTGGGAAGAACTTAAGTTCTATACCAAACCAGGTAAACTTCTTCAGGCAAAAGATTTTGGTGGAGTTGTAGAGGATGAAGATAAAACTAAAGGTACCAATTCACATGCATTGCTTTTAGATGGAATATATTCTGAAAAATATAGAAGTTTATCAAATATATTAACTGTTAATAGAAAATTATTCGATACTGAATTATTGAATGCTTTTGCTAATATACATGATTGTTGTTGTATTGCTCCTGATGCTAATTGGGACGTTACTAAAGTAAGGTATTATCATAACGGAGAATATTATAAACCACATACTGATAGGTCAATGCATTTTCTGGCCTTTTCTTATTTTTATAAAGAACCAAAGAAATTTAGTGGAGGTGAAATATGTTTTCCTAAGTATGATTATGAGTATGCTTGTGATAATAATTCTATTATAATATTACCTGGATGGGTAGAACATGAGGTTACTGAGGTTAAGATAGAAGATTCTGATTACTATGATGGTTGGGGTAGGTACTGTATCTCTAGTTTCTTTGGATCGAAAACTAGGTAACACCATTCTTTTATTTCTGAATAGTTTGTTGATTTGATATAACCATCTCTAATATTGTATGGTATCTTTTCTGAAGGAATAATTTTATCTAATGATTCATTTTGGGATAAGAAATCTTTTTTAACATAAAAACTTAATGGATCTAAATCTTCTACTGGATCTATATTAAAGAATTTTGTGACTTTATTTACTGTCTCTCTAGGATATAAAAATAAATCATTTGCGTTTAGGAATAAAACATTTTGCGAATTATTAATATCAAATATAGTATGAGCCCATATGAATGCTAATTTTTGTAAGTCAGTTTTAGTTTCAATGTCTGGAAATAGATTTCGTTCTCTATAGATTTTATAGTGATATGATAGATGTCTATTCATAGCACTTTCTTTACTGGTTAGTTTTTCTAAGTGGTCTTGTAAGTCTCTGAATATAAAAACCTTCTTATCAGGTATCATATTAGATATGAAGGATGTGTAACTAGGATACTTTATTAGAGTATTGTCTTCATGATACAATGATTTTGTTTTTAGAACAGTACGAGGATGAGTTGCCCATTTGGGTTCTGAATATGTTTTTATACTATTTTTTAATAGGGTTGCAAGAAGAGTTGATCCACACTGACTTGTATGGAATATACTATACTTCATATTTTAACCCATGCTCTATCCTCAAATCCTTCTTTCAGGGGATTTTTGTTGATAGCAAAACTTACAGATAATCTTTTAGTTCTTGATGTTGCTAGGTGTGGATAGTACATTGGAATCCAGATAGCATCTCCTGGTTCCATCTCAACATCTAATACTGGTTCTCCAGGTAATTCTTCTGGAGTCATTTTGGTGTAGTTTGATTTGGGATCAACTTCATTCCATACTTTAAAATTTGTAGTTCCTTCACACTGTACTATTACATTGTGACTTGTATCAAAGTGAGCACCAAATGGATGTTCCAATTCTATATTACGACACATATAGATGTGTGCATCGGTTTGGTGTTCATATTCATCTTCTAGATTTTTGGCAAATGAATTTATTTTCTCTGTGCATCTTGACATGTCTGTGAAGTAACATATATTTTCTTCTATTAATTTTCTTATTAGTGTTGGGGGATAACAATTCTTATCTTTTTGCCAACCAGTTGATCTCCATTTAAAATAAGTTTCTTCCTCAAAAAGAATATGTGATCTTTTTTGAGTCATCAATGGACGTATATTAATTAGATATTCTAATTCTTTCCAAGAGAATAGTTCTGGATGATGTTGTTTAATAAATTTTGGTTCCATAATAAAGAGTATGTTTTGTTATGCTATTCCATTATCTGTGGTACTACCAAAAGTTCTGGCAGCACTTCCTGTACTAAAGTTCCATTTAATATTAGCATCAGTTTTACGAATTGCAGATCCAGTAGCACCTCCTTCACCAACACCACTTGGTTCAGCATCTCCTTGAGCACCATCTGCTGCATTTCCAGCTTGGTCTCCACCATCGCCACCTGTTCCACCTGTTTCATTACCACCATCATTTCCACCTGCGTGACCTTCACCTCCTGTTTCTGATGAACCATCAGGTGTAGATCCTGCTTCTGCATCTGCATCACCCAAACCTTGATTACCACCTTCACCAGCTGCTCCAGCAGGGACACCAGCACCGCCACCGCCACCGCCACCAAATCCGCTTTCTTCTCCTTCTTCTTCACTTCCTTCTTCACAACCAGCACCACCGCCACCACCACCATAACCACATGAAATTATTCCACCAGATGCAATGTCTACAACAGTTTCATTATCATCCGTTCCATATTGTATTCCTAATGCACTAGTTCCATCTTTACCATCTGCACCAGCAGTACCAGTTTTCCAACCACCTTTACCACCTGCTCCACCAGCACCACATATTTTACCTGAAGCACCAACAGTTACATATAGTTCTGTTCCAGTTTCCCAACCAGAACCTGTTCTTAATGCACATCTATCAAGTTCTGATGATTCACTACTAGTAGAAGTGTCACCACCTATTGTTTTATTGACATTTATTTTTACTCTTGTTCCAGAAGAGTCACTAGCATTTCTATTTTTATATCCACCAATGACAGACCAGTTTCCACTTGATGAACTTTCATATTTTGTTCTTGCATCAGATGGTCTAGAACCACCAGTAAATGCAGTTGTATGATAATCTACAATAACATTTAATTTTTTACCATGAAAAACATCCATGTTGATTGTTCCACTGGTTGGGATTCCAGTATCTAATGGATCATTTGTATGACTTGAGGTTGCAGGAGGTTTTGTAAAATCCGAATCATCTCTCCTATATTGACCTAATCTTACTGGGCCATTGGTATTATTTCCATTAGTACCAAATTCAGTTCTGAGTTGACTGAATGATATTGGACTTTCTCCTGTTGGTAATGTCATATTATTGACTATGAGATTTTAGTTCATCAACTTCTGCTTTGAGTTCTTTTATAGCCTCAATGAGAAGAGGTACAAGTTTTTCATAACGAACTGCCTTGTATCCACTTCAATTTCTCATCTGAACCATAGTAAGCAGTAATATCTCCTTTGACTCTAAGACCTGCAGTTCCAGGATTTACTTGTAGATTTGCACTAGTTCCTTCAATATTTAAAGTTTTCTCATGTCCATTACCAGTAGCAAAAGCAATATTTCTCCAGTTATCAGCAGTATCATTACCAATGAATATACTACTTATACTACCAACTAAGGTATCGCCACCTGGAAGTTCTTGAATTTGATTCGCAGACGCATTTACAATCAGGGGTATTCTAACAACCATTTCTCAAAACACTTTTTTCTTTATTTATGCAAGGTTGACAGGGCAGAAATAATAGTATATAATATATTTGTTGAGTTGACGGACTTGACACGGAAGTGACTGAAGAACCCTGTTGGAATTAGGCGGGGTAAAGTATTGAGTTAGAGGTGGTGCTCGCTGGCATTGTCCAGAACCCCGACCAAGGGAACTCAAGTTGTAATGAACCTTACATCGCACACTAGCGATTCCCGTTACTTGAGGGTAAAATGAATTCCCTCCTTCCACACCAATATTTTTATCGTTGCAATTTATATCAAATGAGAACACAAAACAAAGAAAATTATTACTATGTGTTTTGGGTTGTTGCTATGATAGCTTTCATAGTTCCTCAAGTTTTTACTGCTGTAGCATATCATAGACTTGCTGATCTACTAACTAAACCTATACAGGTGGAGCATGTAAATGAATAGGTATAAAGTAACTATTAAAGAAACCAAGATCTATGAATGTGAGGTTAATGCTGATGGTGGATATGAATCTGCTAATAAAGCATTAGAACTTCCTGATCAATGGGAATTAATTGACTATAATAAAGAATCAATTGGTGCTCAATTAAGAAAGGAGGGAATTAGAAATGAGATTTAAAGCACTTGTCCATGTCAGACTAAGAGGATCTGTATCTGATGCTGCAGGTAATGCAGTTATGAATAATACTAGAAGAGTTTCTTCTAATCATGAACCACATTTGTTAAGGATAGGTAAGTGTATTGATTTTTGGTTTGATGCTGAGAGTGAAGAGGTAGCAAGGAAAGAGATGGATGAACTCTCTGATAAATTATTTGCCAATACTGTAATAGAAGATTGGGAGTATACTTTAGAAGAGACTAAAGAAACTGGAATCGGAAACATATCAAATGATAATGCTGGCACATCAAAACATGCTTTGTTTGATGTTTAATTTAATTACTATATAAAAGAACTATGAACGACACATTCAAAACTATGAAGATTTTTCTTGATACCGCAGATACTAAAGCAATTGCAGACGGTTATGAAACTGGACTGATTGATGGTATCACTACTAATCCAACTCTTATTATGAAGAGTGGTAGAGATCCTGAAGAAGTATATCAGGAGTTAATTGATTTGGGTATACCCGATATCAGTATGGAAGTTGTTGGTAATAAGGAGCAGATGCTCTGGGAGGGTCGTAGACTTGCCAATAAGTTTGGTGAACATGCAACTATCAAAGTACCTTGTACACCAGATGGACTGTATGTGTGTAGGCAGTTGTCAAGATCATTAGTTAAAGTAAATGTTACATTGATCTTCTCACCAGTACAAGCAATCCTTGCAGCAAAGGCAGGTGCTAAGTATGTTTCACCATTTGTAGGTAGAGTTGATGACAATTCTTATGGTGGTTTATGTCTTGTGAAAGATATTGCAAACATATATAATAAGCAGAAGGTATTCGAGACAGAAATATTAGCAGCGTCTATTAGAAATGTTAGGGATGTTGGTAGAGCATTCGAATATGGTGCTCATATATGTACAATACCACCAGCAGTCTTTAATAAGATGTATAAGCATGTTTTAACTGATGCTGGATTAGCACAATTTGATAAGGACTGGGAAAATGTTAGTAGTAAGGTGCAAGAGCTGCGGTAAAGAATTAAGCAGCGACAATGGTAGATCGCAATGCTGTGGTTGCCCCAACATGACATCAATTGTTGGGGATAGAATCACAGCAGTTGATTTGTCACAAGCAATAATAGTAAAGATGCGTGTTGATGAGAAGAGTAATCAGACCTCTTTGAGTAACTCGGATATGGCATGGCAGGAGTCTAGAAGTAGAAGAAAAATACGTAAGTTGGACTTTGAAGTTCGCTAAATACTTTTACTCGAATCAACAACTTGCATCCTCTACACAGCAGGGAGGTTTGAGGGAAGCATTTTAAAACTTAAATGACTGACAGATCAATAGAGTCTGAACTTAAAGACGTTCAAAAGAAACTGAACGATATTGAAAAGAAGCAAGAGATGATGAAAAAGTTATATGATTTAGAAAGAGATCAACAACAAAAGATGGGTAAACGCCCATTAAACCACGTTCATGAGATGAGCTAGAAATATATAATTGTAATAACTTGACACCAGTGTTATAATGAAACTAATTAAAAGAGAGTATGGATCAACACGACATACCCATACTTGGTAATTTTTATACCAAGGCAGAAGTTGATGCTATGATTGCTGAAGCAGTAGAAGAAGCAAGAAGAATAGATGAAGCATCAATGGCAAAGCATAATCGTGAAGCAACTGTCATTAGTATGATTCTTGGATTTACATGTCTTGCTTTATTCTTAGATGGACTACTTCGTATACTTGGTATCATTCCACCTTTTATGGATTTGGATGTAAATGTGATAGATGATATTACTGATAAAGTAGAGAGTGACCTTATGCCATTGTTGAAACAGGCAAAAGGATATATACCAAGGATCTAATTTAAAAAAATGGAAAAATCTATTGAAGCTTTGGAACGTCTTCATGATGAAATTCGTCGTGAGAAATTAGAAGAGCAGAAGACTGCTGATGAAGAAGAGTGGATTCGTATGCAAACAACTGGAGGTGGAGCAGAGACTTGACTTCTATTATAAATTCTTTTATAATGTCTCTGTAAACAATTCAAAGCAATGACGCTTACTTCAAAGTTCAAGAAAGACATCAGTACTTTACGTGCTGCTATTAATGAGGAAATATTTTTGGATGTAAAGAATCCAAAACTTTATAAAAAACTTAGAAGATATTATGAGAATGAAGGTGTAGAATTTATTGGAGAAGATCCAGATGCTGATTATAGTACATTAATTGAATGTCTTACAGAAGATCTTTGTTATGTTAAAGAAAATACAGGGAGGTATTCCTAATGAAAGAAGAAACTATTAAGTACACTATTAAGCAAGATGGTACTGTAACTGAAGAAGTTTTGGGTGTTAGTGGAAAATCATGTGTTGATATAACAGAAGATATTGAAATTAAACTTGGTGATCTAAAACAACAGATCTATACTGCAGATTATTATGATGCAGATTTCAATCAAGACATTACAATCAACACTAATACCGATGTCACATTTTAGTACAATCAAAACCAAACTTAAAGATCGTGATGCTTTATTGGAAGCATTAGAACGTGTTGGTGAAAGACCCAATGTTCCATTTCAAGGAACAAAAGTAGTTGAGTTGGTTATTACTAATCCATCTCATGCTGAAGAACATCCTACTATGGAAGTTGATATTTCTATTGGAGTTGATGTTGGTTTTAAGTGGAATCAGTATACTGAAACTTATGAATTAGTTGCTGACCGTCAAACATGGGAAAAGAATGTTCCAATAGAAAGATTCATGGAAAAGGTTACACAACAGTATGCTAGAATGATGCTTCATCGTGAGGTTGAAGAAAAAGGATTCAAGATACAACAGGAATGGGAAATGGATGACAATAGCATTGAACTCACTGTATCGAGATGGATCTAGAGAATAGACCTTGGGGGTGGTTCCTTACTCTAGATCAGGGTGAGGGTTATAAAGTAAAGAAAATATTTGTTAACCCCAAATCTAGATTCTCTTTACAATATCATAGGCATAGAACAGAAGATTGGGTTGTTGTTCAAGGTATTGGACTTTTAACTCAAGGTGATTCTGAAAAAGTTATTAGACCTGGTGAATATTGTTTTATACCAAAAGGTCAAATACATAGATTAAGTGCAGGAGATGAAGGTGTATTGTTTATAGAAGTTCAGCAAGGTATATGTGAGGAAGAAGACATCGTTCGGTTATCCGATGATTATGGTAGGAGTTGACAATTCCTATCATTTTTAGTATGATACATACATTGATAATTCAATAAAGTATTCATGTCAACAGGAACGAAAACAGCATTGGTTTTAGGTGCTGGTGGATTTATTGGTTCCCATATGGTCAAACGACTTAAATCTGAAGGGTATTGGGTAAGAGGTGTTGATCTTAAGAAACCAGAGTTTTCTGAAACTAAAGCAGATGAGTTTATACAAGGAGATCTTCGTGAAGTAGATTTTGTTCGTAAGTGTTTACAATATAAAGGAACTGGTGGTAAGTTTTTTGAAGAAGTACCCTATAAGTATGTTCATGCCTTTGATGAGATATATCAGTTTGCTGCTGACATGGGTGGTGCAGGATTTGTATTCACTGGAGAGAATGATGCAGAGATAATGCAAAACTCTGTTACTATTAATCTTAATGTATTAGAACAGCAAAGATTATTTAATAGAGAAATAGGAAGGAATTATACAAAGATATTCTATTCTGGTTCTGCTTGCATGTATCCAGAACATAACCAACTTGATCCTAATAATCCCGATTGCCGTGAAGAATCCGCATACCCCGCAGACCCCGATTCCGAATATGGATGGGAAAAATTATTCTCCGAGAGATTATACTTGGCTTACAATCGTAATCACGGTATCCCTGTGCGTATTGCCAGGTATCATAATATCTTCGGACCCGAAGGAACCTGGCAAGGTGGTAGAGAGAAAGCTCCAGCAGCAATATGCAGAAAGGTTGCGTATGCGGGAGATACCGATACAATTGAGGTATGGGGAGATGGGGAACAAACAAGATCGTTCCTCTACATCGACGAGTGTATTGAAGCAACAAGAAGATTAATGGATTCAAACTTTATTGGGCCAGTTAATATTGGTTCTGAAGAGATGGTTACTATTAATCAACTAGTAGATACTGCTGCCAAAGTTGCTGGTAAAACAATAGAGAAAAAGCATATAGATGGTCCTTTAGGTGTACGTGGACGTAATTCAAACAATGATCTTGTAAGAGAGAAGTTGGGGTGGGATTATTCTAAAACTCTTGAAGAGGGTATTTGGGTAACCTATCATTGGATTCTTGAAAAAACAAAAGAACAATAAAGGGAGATTGTATTATGAGTGATCATAAAAAAGTTCTGATTCTAGGATCAGGTGGACAGATTGGAGCATACTTAACAGAGTATCTTCGCAATAAAGATTATGATGTTCGAGAGTTTGACATCACTAATGGTGAGCATCAGGACATGAGGATTATTCCTAATCCTGAATTACATAGACAGGTAATGACTTCTGACTTTGTATTCTTCCTTGCATTTGATGTTGGTGGATCAAGATATCTTAAAAAGTATCAGCATACCTTTGACTTTGTTAATAACAATACAAGGATCATGGCAAATGTTTTTGGTCTTCTTGAAAAGTATAATAAACCATTTGTGTTTGCATCATCCCAGATGAGTAATATGAGTCATTCACCTTATGGAACTCTTAAACGAGTTGGTGAACTTTATACTCAAACACTTAAAGGATTAACTGTTAAGTTTTGGAATGTGTATGGTATAGAAAAGGATATGGAGAAGGCACATGTGATTACTGATTTCATTCGTAAGGGATTTGATGAAGGATCATTTGAGATGTTGACAGATGGTACAGAGGAAAGGCAATTCTTATATGCAGAAGATTGTTGTGAAGGTTTAGAAGCAGTAATGAATAACTATGATGAACTTAAACCAACAGACCCACTTCATATAACCTCTTTTAGTTCTACTACTATTAAAGAAATATCTGAAATTATTATGGGATTGTTTAATACTATTGATATGTTAGATGTTGAAATTAAACCAGGTTTAGCAAAAGATAGTGTACAGATGGATAAGAGAAATGAAGCAGATACTTATATTAGTAAATGGTGGATGCCAAAAACTAGTATAACGGATGGTATTAGTAAAGTATTTGAGGATATGAAGAATGCTAGGATTTGATCATCTTGGTGCTCTAGGTAGATTGGGAAACCAAATGTTTGAGTTTGCTGCGTTACGAGGTATTGCAGCAGAGCATGGTTATGATATATGCATTCCTCCAGCAGGACATAAGACTATAGAAAATTATAGTCTTCATGAATGTTTTAAGTTAGATCATATTCCTACAGGGTTTATCAAAGGAGAACGTTATTCGTTAGAACAAACATTTCATTATAATAATGATTTGTATGCTACTTGTCCTGATGATGTAAGTCTATATGGATTCTTTCAATCTTGGAGGTACTTCATTAGTGTTGAAGATCAGATTAGAAAAGATTTTACTTTTCATGATGATATATTAAAACCATGTAAGGAGATGATAGAATCTGTAGAGGAACCTATCATGCTTCATGTTCGTAGAGGTGATCCAAATCTTACAGATCCTCGTGGATTTAAATGGTCTTACACACAATGTTCTTCTCAACATCCACCACAACCTCTTGAATATTATGAGAAAGCATTGAGGGCATTTCCAGAAGATCAACCAGTTATTGTATTCTCTGATTCAGTTGATTGGGTAAAGGAGCAAGAGTTATTTAAACCAGATCGATTTATGATATCTGAACCAGAGGAAAAATATAGTGATGGTTCATTTACACCATACATTGACCTATGCTTGATGTCTTTGTGTTCTCATGCTATAATTGCTAATAGTAGTATGAGTTGGTGGGGTGCTTGGTTGCAAACCAATCCAGATAAGATGGTGTTTGCACCAAAGATGTGGTTTGGCCCTGACTACAAAGACAAAGACACTAAAGACCTTTATTATCCTGGTTGGCATTTACTATGAAAATATTTGTAACTGGATGTGCTGGATTGTTGGGTTCCAATTATTCTCGGCACTTAATTAAGAATGGACATGAAGTTATAGGACTTGATAATCTCTCTGGAGGGTACAAAGCATTTGTTCCCAAAGGAGAAAATTTTACTTTTGTGAAACTTAATCTTGAAAAGAGAAAGAAAGTAGCAGAATTATTTGAAGAACATAAACCAAAGGTACTATTTCACTTCGCTGCATATGCAGCAGAGGGTCTATCACCCTTCATACGCAATTTTAATTACAGAAATAATCTGATTTGTTCTGCCAATTTGATCAATCCTTGCATTGAACATAATACAAAGATGGTTTTTACATCTAGTATGGCAGTATATGGTAGTCAGGAGACACCATTTACAGAAGATAAGAGACCACAACCTATTGATCCTTATGGTATTGCAAAGTATGCTGTTGAATCTGATCTTGCAGTAGCACATAAGCATCTAGGTTTAAGATATAATATTGTACGACCACATAATGTTCTTGGTAAGTATCAGAATATATGGGATCGTTATAGAAATGTAATTGGAATATTCATTCGTAAGACATTGAATGGTATTCCTATTCTTGTGTATGGTGATGGAGAACAGACTCGTGCATTCTCTGATATCAAATATTATATGGAACCATTTGATTTATTACATGATAACTTTGATGGTGAGATATTTAATATTGGTGCAGATAAGTATTTTAGTTTGAATGAGGTTGCAGAAACAGTACAGAAGATCGGTAAGAAATATGGGTATGATGTTCCTATAGAACATGCACCACCAAGGCACGAAGTAAAACATGCATACTGTGATCACACAAAGGCAAAGAGTATGCTAGGGTTTAGAGATAATACTAGACTTGAAGAATTAATTGAAGATGTATTTGTGTGGGCAATGAAAGAACCAAATAGAAAAGTTAAAGATAGAGAGTACGAAATTACTAAAGACATTTACGATTACTGGAAATGAAATTACTTGAAGGTGTAGCACTTTCTAGGTTATGTGATTATTCGTTTGTAGAAGAGTCAGCACAATGGGGTAACATCTTTACTCCATTCATGAAACCTAAAGATGTTAATTTAATGAACAGTGAGTTTCTTGATAAACTTTCTGAAGTCAAGAAGCAAAGAAATTACATGACTTTGTTTATTGATAATATTAGATTGTATAAAAGAGATCTTACTGGATTGAAGGTAGATGATACTGAGAACTTTTCTTCTCTAATTAGTAAAGGAACATTATTAGAATTGTGTTCTCATTTTTCAAATATAAATTTTATCATATTCACTAATCTAGAAGATACTCCTATTGATGATTCAATACATGATTTAATTCCAGAGAATGTTTTATGCATTTCTGCTATTAATTCTGAATCGTGGGGTGGTAAAGTTATACCAGCACCTTATGCATTGCAAAGACAAATGCATCCTGGTGATAATAGAACACAGATCATCGAAGAGATCATACATGATGAAGATATTGAACCCAGTAACCTATTATACATAAATCATAGTACATATACAAACCCAAAAGAAAGAGTAGGAATTAACGAAATTTTTGATGGTAAGTATTGGGCATTAGTTGATAGAGAAAGAGTTGGTTATGATGAGTTTTTAGAGAGAATAAGAAGTCACAAATTTATGGTATGTCCAATCGGAAACGCATTGGATTGTCATAGAAATTGGGAAGTGCTATTCCTTCGTAGAGTTCCTGTGATGAAGAGACATCCTTATCTTGAGGAACTTTATAAAAACTATCCAGTTCTTTTTGTAGACAAATATGAAGATGTTACTGAACAACTTCTAATTGAGAACGAGCATCTCTTCCAGAAAGCAAAGACATTTGATTTCATTGAGTTGTCTTTACCTTATTTTTATGATAAAATTATACAACAGTATGCAGGTGTAAATGAATAAATTCATTGATAAAGCAGTACATGGGGAACTTGATTCTGACAGACATATTATTTCAATCTTTGCTATTGCATTAGCATCAAGAGGAAAGACATATGTTGAGTTGGGAGTAAGAGAAGGACATACTAGCGAACCTTTATATGAAGCTGCTAAGTTAAATGACGGTCATCTGTGGTCTGTAGATCTTAATGATCCTTCAGAGTATAAACCTGATAATGGTCATTATACTTTTACTAAATCTGATAGTATTAGTTTCCTTGAGAGATGGCCTAAAGATAAGAAGATTGATGTTGCCTTTGTAGATGATTGGCATTCATACGAACATGTTAAGAGACAGTTAGAACTACTAGATCAATTAGTTTCTCCTAGTAGTGTCATTCTTTTACATGATTTAATGTATGGTAATACAGATCCTTTCTATCATACAGATCTTTCACATCATGAAGGACAGTGGGCATCAGGAGGCCCTTATCGTGCAGTTGCAGAATTGAATCCACAGTTCTGGGAATGGTCAACACTACCTTGGAATAATGGATTAACTATTCTAAGAAAAAAATATAGCAACAAATACCATAGGAGATAATTATGTTAGCAGCAAGTATTCATGAACACGCTGGTCTTGGTAACCAGATCTGGAGGTACGTCTGTTGTAGAGTATTTGCAGAAACACTTGGTTATGATTGGGGTGTAAGTCATCCTGGTTGGAGGGGACCATTTCTTAATATTGATTGGGGTAAGGAAGTAAGTTTAAATGTAGAACAAGATTCTGATTTCATTCAATCTGATGAGTTTAAACATTATTATAAAGAGGTTTCTGAACCTTTTCCTGAAGTTGCAGGAGAAGTTGGACGTGCAGATAAAGGATTTTTAGAATTAGAAGATAATACTTATATTAATGGTAATTTTCAAAGAATGGAATACATAGAAGAACATCGTGATAAGATATGTGAATGGTTAAGTTATGATGATAAGTATAAAGTTACAGATTATGCATCCGAAGAATACTGTGTAATACAATTACGTGGAGGAGATTACACTACAGGACATTCAATGTTGCCTCCTGAATATTATCAGAATGCAATGAAGCATATGAAGGATAATAATCCTGATATTAAATTTGTTATTGTAACTGACGATCCTAATACAGCACAGAGATTAATACCTGGAGTTCCTATTGTAGGTTCTGCTATCTCTGAAGAAAAGGATCAACATCAAAAGAATATATCTTGGTATACTTATCCTGGTGGTCCAGTTTCAATTGATTATAGTATACTAAACACAGCAAAATATGCTATAATATCAGCATCTACTTTTGCTTTTTGGCCTATATGGACTAATAAGCAATTGGAAAATGTAATTGCACCTATGTATTGGTTTGATTGGTCAAGATCAAATGGTTGGTGGAGACCATACGATGGTGTTGTTAATGATGAAAAATGGTTGTGGTTGCATAGAGATGGTAATCTTTATTCCACTGACACTTGTATAACTGGGAGAAACAAACATGGATGAAGGTTTACATGGATGGGTAGGTGCAGGGGATGAAATTCTCAATGCTTACGCTGATGCTTGTCTAGAAGCATCTAAAGATTCAGATGCATTTGATCACTTCAAAAAGAATGAAGCATATAGACCCATTCTTGAAGGAGGACCAAGACTTCTTTTTGATACTTATTTAAATCATATTCAAGAGCATAATAACTTGAGTATGTTTATGGATAATTTGGAGAAGTTTAGAATCAATGATACTCTTGGTGATCCAGATTTATATACTGATCCTGAAATAGGAGAGTTCTCACCTACAACTTTAAAGTTTGCTTTCAATACCATTGACATCCTTGAGTTTGTTAAGGATCATGGTGATGTAAATTCAATTAAAAATATTGTAGAAATTGGTGGAGGGTATGGTGGACTTTGTTTAATATTATCAGGGTTCATTGATTTTGAGAGTTATACACTTATAGATCTTCCTGAAGTTTGTAAATTAGTTAAAACATATACTTCTAAATTTCCTCAACTTAAAGGTAAAGTAAAAACAGTATCTTGTAAAAGTTTTCCCACAAAAAGTTTTAAAGATATAGATCTTGCTATTGCTATTAATTCTGTAAATGAATGTACTAGAGATGTTCAACTTAAATATTTTTCTAAAGTAATTGAGAAATCAAAGTTATCCTATATTGTTAGAAATCCAGATACTCAAACTAGAGTAGAAGATCATCAAGCTACAATCAATTCTCTTGGAGATAATTTTTTAGTAGATGATAGTGGAAGACTGGAGCAAGCATATAGTAATCAAATAGTTGTTTACATTAAAAGAGAAGATTCATGAAAGTAGTTGATGCATTTCCATTTTTTAATGAACTTGATCTTTTAGAGATACGATTAAATCTTTTAGATCCTTATGTTGATTGCTTTATCTTAAGTGAAGCAACTAAAACATTTTCTGGTTTAGATAAACCATTATATTATAATGAAAATAAAGAAAGGTTTGAAAAGTTTAATAATAAAATTATCCATAATATTGTAGAAGATACTACTTCTCCAGATTTACATCCATATGAAAGAGATGTATTTCAAAAGGATAATATAAAGAAAGTTATATTAGAAAATATATCTGATGGTGATGCTGTTATTTGGGGTGATGTTGATGAGGTACCAAATCCAGAAGCAGTTGCTGAATTAGAATCATACTTTGAACAGGATACTATATTTCATTTTGCACAAGATAATTGTATGGGATATTTAAATCTCGTAGAAACTTCTGGTGCAATTCGTGCAATGACTCCTGATTGGGAACCAGAAGATAATATTTCAAAATGGTTAGGAACAAAGTTAGTTGGTAAATCTATTATTGAGAAATATACTATGTCCCAACTTCGCAGTAAGCAAGAGAATGAAACTAATTCTAGAATCTCTCCTGGTGGTTGGCATTGGAGTTATGTTGGAAGTGAAGGATTATCTGTAGAAGATAGAATTCTTAAGAAGTTAGAATGTGCTGCTCATCTTGAATCTAATACTGAAGAAGTTAGAAACAATGTATCTAAAGTTAAAGAGAATCAAGATCCATTGGGTAGAACTTATGCGAACTATGTAGTAGTTCCTATTGATGAAAGTTATCCAAAATATATCTTGGATAATATAGAAAAATTTGAGAGTATTATTAAAAATGATTAATCTACCTAATGTAACACTTTTTTGTATATCCTCTGACAATGTTGACGGAGCACTTCAGGCTTTGCAATATAGTATGAGGGGTATTAATTATGGTGCGGTAAAACTTATCACTCATAAAGATACAGGTAATCTGCCAGAAGGCATACAATTTTCTGAATGCTATGAAATTACGTCAATTCACGAATACAATTACTATTGCATCTATAACCTTACCAGACACATTGATACCGACTATTGTTTATTGGTTCAACCTGATGGATTTGTAATCAATCCTGAACAATGGGATGATATGTTCTTTTTATATGATTATATCGGTGCTCCTTGGGAGAAGGTTGATCATTCATACCTAGATCCTTGGGGTAAACCACATCGTGTAGGTAACGGTGGATTCTCATTCCGTAGTAAGAAATTATTAGATGTACCGAAGAGAGCACATATACAATTTGATGTAAATTGGGGTGACTTCTACAAGCATTTTGGTTATGGTAATACAGCAGAGGATGGAAATATATGTGTACACAATAGACATATATACGAAGCATTGGGGTGTAAGTTTGCACCTGTAGAAGTTGCTGTTAGATTCTCACAGGAGAAGCAACTTCCAGAAACAAAAGGAATCAAACCATTTGGATTTCATTATCATTTACCACCAGGAACAAAATTATGATTGGTTATAATCACTTAGGAAAGAACGGAAGATTTGGTAATCAAATGTTCCAGTATGCTGCTCTTAAAGGTATTGCAAGAAAACATGGATATGATTTCTGCATTCCTTCTGGACCAAAAACAGAGGATGGTTTTCGTGATGAAGAAAATCAACACAAACTTCTTATGGCATTTAAGATGCCTAAAGTTAAATTAGTTGATATGTTTCCTGCTCCATATTGTCAAGAAACTAAAAATACTTTTGATGAGGATCTATTTGAAAATTGTAAGGATAATGTTAATCTTTATGGATTCTTTCAAACCGAAAAATATTTTAAACATATTGAAGATGAGATAAGAAATGATTTTACATTTGTGGATGATATTTTAAAACCATGTATAGATGCTTTTAATTCTGAAGATTTGATTGGTCTTCATATTCGTAGAAGTGATTATGTTCAGAAGCAAAATTATCATCCTTTATGTACTTTAGATTATTATAAAGAAGCATTGGAAAAATTACCAAAGAAAGTTCCAGTAGTAGTTGTTTCTGATGATCCCGAATGGTGTTCAGATCAAAGTATATTTGATAGTGATAGGTTTCTGATATCCGAATCAGATGATAATATTGTTGATATGTGTATTTTGAGTACATGTAAGTATCATATTATTGCAAACTCATCATTCTCATGGTGGGGTGCATGGTTAGCAAATTCAGAGAAAGTAATTGCACCTAAAGTTTGGTTTGGTCCTGCAGCAAATCTTGATGACTCTGACATTGTTCCAGAGAGGTGGGAAAGAATATAATGAGTGAATTTTCTATTGCTATTCCCACTCATGATCGTGGAGAAAATGGTCCAAAATGGTTACGAGAATTATTTGAATCTATAAAGGTACAGACCTTTCAGGATTTTGATATTGTTATTTCTGATCAGAGTAAAAATGATTTAATACTTGATACTTGTAAAGAGTATTCAGATGATTTTGAATTTACTTATGTGAAGTATGAAGGTGATGTTCCATGTGAAAATATAAATGTTGCATTAGAGAATTGTACTGGTAGAATTATTAAGATAATGTTTTCTGATGATATTATTGTTGCTAATGATGCATTAGAAATACTTCATAAAGAATATGAGAATGGATGTAAGTGGGCCTTTAGTGGTTTTTGTGGAACTAAAGATGGTGTAGAATTGTATGATGTTAAGTATCCTGAATGGACAGTGGAAACTATTATAGGTAGAAACTTATTAAGTAGTCCATCAGTTGTATCATTCTTAAATGAATGTAAGATGGATTTTGATACTGAATTGAAGTTATTATTGGATGTAGATTTTTATCATAGAATGAGGTGGGAGCACGGAATGCCAACAATGATACCGCATGTATTAGTTGCAAATCGTGAACATGATGAAAGGATAAGTAGCAATTCTACTTCAAAATATGATATGATGTTGGAGCATCCAGAAGGTGGGTGGATGATGAATAGTAAGGAACTTGAACATGTTAAGAATAAGTATCCTGAATTTATGAGAACCAAAAAGTATCCAGATGAAAATTGATCTATCACAAGCAACATTTATTATTCCTATTAGGATAGAGTCTCCTGATAGGTTGAGGAATGTTATTACAACTACAGCATTTCTTGTAGAAAACTTTGATACTAATATTATTATCAAAGAGGTTGATTCTGAAGGAGTATTCCAGAGAGATGCTCTTCCTATACTACAAGATATAGTTGAGGGTGGTATCTTTAAAAACTTCCATCATATATTTGAGAAGAGTGATGAACCACTATTCCATAGACAGAAGGTTCTGAATGAAATGATAATGGAAGCAGATACAGAGATAGTTGTTAATTATGATTGTGATGCTATTCTTCCAATCAAATCATATGAACTTGCATATAGATCAATTATGGATGGAGTACATGATGTAGTGTATCCATATGGTCAAGGAATGTATCAGAAACAGGTAGCAGCAACTGATGAAGTTGTTTCTAATTTTTTAGAAAGTGGTAACTATAAGTTTTTGGATAATGTATCTAATATTCATACTTCAGATTTTGGATGGGCTCAATTTTTTAATAGGCAAGTTTATATTGATGGTGGTATGGAAAATGAAAACTTTAAAGCATATGCTCCAGAAGACAAAGAAAGACATTATAGATTTACGACATTAGGATATAAGGTTGGTAGGATAACTGATTATGTTTATCATTTAGAACATGCACGAGGTGAGAACTCTTGGTTTAGTAATCCACATATGGAAGACAATCAACAAGAATGGATTAAGTTGTGTCAGATGTTAAAGGATGAATTGAAAGATTATTATTCAACTCAAGAATATCTGGAGAAATATAAATGAACAATCCCTTATCATTAGTAACAGGTGCAGCAGGATTTATAGGATCTAATCTTGTAGATTATTTGTTGAAGCAAGGACACTCGGTTGTTTGTGTTGATAATGAAAGTGCAAATAATGATAAGTTCTATTGGAATGATAAGACTATTAATGTTTCTGGAGATATAACCAATTATAAGTTTATGAAGAATGTATTCACTAATGTGGAATATGTTTTTCATTTAGCAGCAGAGTCTAGACTTCAACCTTCTATAGAGAATCCAATACAAGCAATTGAAAAGAATTGCGTAGGAACAACAGTTATGCTACAATGTGCAAGAGAGGTTGGAGTTAAACGTTTTGTTTATTCTTCAACTTCTTCAGGTTATGGAAACAATCCATATCCAAATGTTGAGACTTGTAGCAAGAGCAAATTATCTTGCTTCTCTTATGCCTCTTAGAGGGCATGAAGGTGAAGTCTTTAATGTTGGTACTGGTAGTGCTTATTCGATTAAAGAGATTGCTGATGTTATTTCAGACGATCAAGTTTATATTCCTAAAAGGGATGGTGAGATGAGTGTTACTCTTGCAGACATAACTAAAATAGGTAAAGTCATTGGATGGAAACCTGAAATTGATGTAATTGATTGGATTCATGGACAAAAATAAATCAGCATATAAACTCAAGGGTCTTCCTCCACTTTATTATATTAATATTGATGGTGAACCAGAACGTGATGCTTATATGCAAGCACAAATTAAGTATTGGGAGATAGAAGATGCTACTCGTATCTCTGCTTATGATGGTAGGGAAGATGATTTGAGTGGTATTCTTAAAGGTAAGTATCCAAACAATATGAGTTCTGGTGAGATAGGATGTACTACATCTCATTTAAAAGCAATTAAGTATTGGATGGAAACTTCTGATTCTCCATGTGCTATTATTGCAGAAGATGATTTATCTTTAGAAACAGTAAGTCGTTGGAATTTTACGTGGAAGGATTTTTATTCTAAATTACCTTATGATTATGATGTAGTACAGTTAGCAATTATTTGTACAGGACCACTTCATATAAGACTTCATAAGAGATTTGTAAATGATTTTTCTACTGCTGCATATATGATCACAAGACATCATGCAGAAAAGTTATTAAAGTTTCATTGTAGAGGAGATAAGTATAAACTTGATCAAGGTGCTAAACCAAGAGCAGTTGCTGATGATTTAATATACAATTCTGGAAATACATTTGCAATTCCTCTGTGGGTATATAAACTTGCAATGGGATCTTCTATTCATCCAGAGCATGTGGATTTAATTCATAAAGGTAATTATGATGGTATAATGGATTTTTGGAATAAGAATGGAGTTGATCTTGATATTAATAGTTTGATGGATTACGATCCATATCTTGGAAGGATAACAGAAGAACCTCAACAACCTCCACAAGAAGGTTAAGATATGGTAAAATTGAATACATATTAGTGCCACATAAGCGGATCCAAATGAAAAGGCTTATTGCAGTAGCAGCACTTGCTGCTCTAACAGTACCTGGTTGTGCAGAAGCACGAACAAGACTCTCAGGAGCAGGTGCATCTTTCCCATCTAAGATATACAGTAGATGGTTCTCCGACTTTGCGAAGTCAGGAGGTCACAGAGTAAACTACCAAGCAATCGGTAGTGGTTCAGGTCGAAAA
>LULN01000079.1_pt2 | contig 26615 bp, 25 predicted proteins | sample 728131 | NCBI WGS metagenome assembly LULN01 (sample SAMN03860288, study PRJNA289734) | marine metagenome | biome: seawater column; feature: ocean; material: water; isolation source: Red Sea water column Station 149 - depth 100m | place: Saudi Arabia: Red Sea | collected 2011-10-15 | depth 100 m
GGGTTGCAATCATTCCTGCGCCTTCTGCATCATCCCCGACCTGCGCGGCAAGCTCGCCAGCCGGCGCATCGACGCGGTGCTGCGCGAAGCGGAAAAGCTGGTCGCCGCGGGCACGAAAGAGCTGTTGGTGATCAGCCAGGACACCAGCGCCTATGGCGTCGATACGCGCCACGAACCGCGCGACTGGAAAGGCCGCGAGGTCCGCGCCCACATGACCGATCTCGCCCGCGAACTGGGCGGTTTGCGCACCTCAGACGGCGCTCCGCCCTGGGTGCGGCTGCATTACGTCTATCCCTATCCCCATGTCGATCAGGTCATCCCCCTGATGGCAGAGGGTCTGCTGACGCCCTATCTCGACATTCCGTTCCAGCACGCCGCGCCCTCGGTCCTGAAGCGCATGAAGCGCCCGGCGAACGAGGCGAAGGTGCTGGAAAGATTGAAGAACTGGCGCGCGATCTGCCCCGATATCGCGATCCGCTCCAGCTTCGTGGTCGGCTTCCCCGGCGAGACGGAGGACGATTTCCGCTATCTCCTCGACTGGCTGGAAGAAGCGCAGCTCGACCGGGTCGGCGGCTTCCGCTTCGAACCGGTCGAAGGCGCACAGGCCAATGCGCTGCCCGATCAGGTGCCCGAGGCCATCAAGGAAGAGCGCTATGCCCGCCTGATGGAAGTGACCGAGCGCATATCCACCGCCAAGCTCCAGGCGAAGATCGGCAAGGTTCTCAAGGTGATCATCGACGAAGTCGGCGCGCCGGACGAGGATGGCGATATCGGCGCCACCGGCCGCAGCCAGGCCGATGCACCGGAGATCGACGGGCAGGTGTTCCTGCGCGATGTCGGCGCGGACGTGGCGCCCGGCGACATCGTCGACGTCGCGATCGAGGATGCCGACGCGCACGACCTGTACGGAGTGCCGGCGACGCGCCGCTAGAACCTTCGGGACCGTTCAGCGTGGATCAGGCGTTCATGCGCTAATGCGCGCGGAATTCGACCGTCAACGGCCAGGCGCCGGTCGCGACCACGGGTCTCGACGCCACGCGCATGCAGGCCGCGATCGCGCAAGCGGAACGCCTCGGGCCACTCAACGCCATGGTCGTCATGCGCGACGGAGAGACGCTTTACGAAAGCACTTTCAACGACGGCCCGCCTTTGTCGCGCGCGGTGAATATCAAATCCGCCTCCAAATCCGTGTTGTCCGCTTTGGTCGGTATCGCGATCGAACGCGGCGTTCTGGAAGGGGTGGACCAGCGGGTGGTCGACGTGCTCGGCCCCGAGGCCGCCGCCAACTCCGATCCGCGCATTAACGATCTCACCGTCGGCCATCTGCTGTCGATGCAGGCTGGACTCGAACGCACGTCCGGCGCGAATTACGGCGCGTGGGTTTCCAGCAGCAATTGGGTACGCGATGCGCTGTCCCGCCCCTTCGTGGCCGACCCGGGCGAGCAGCGCGAGCTGGGGCTCGCGGTGTGGGACGCGCTGGTGGCGGACCTGTGGCGCGACGTGGCGATCGCGGCGGGAGTGGCGCTCGCGGTGCTGCTGCTGGCGCTCCTGCTGCCGCGGCGTGCCCGTCGCTCCGCTCAGGCCCAGACGGGCGCGATCTCGCGGCTGTAGCGGCGTCCGAGCAGCCGGGAGAGCAGGCCGGTGACCGGCGGCGGGATCAGCGTGCCGAGGAACGCCTTGTCCTCCGCCGGCATCTCGTCGGTGAGCCAGGCGAAGAACCGACCGGCCTCCACCACCGAGCCACCGCGGAGCTTCTTCTCCACCGCCGCCCACTCCGGGGTGCTGGTCATCGGCACCAGCACCGGCTCGAGCTCGTCCTCCTCGTGGCGCAGGTGGGCGTCGACGATGCCCGACATCGTCGCGACCTCCTCGCGCGCCGCGTCGAGGGTCGTGCGCGAGGGGGCGGAGGCGAGGGCGACGAGGGCCGCCTCGACACCGCCGAGGGCGTCGGCCATCGCCTCGTGCTCGGACTCCATCTGCTCCAGCAGCGAGGTGTCCGCACCCAGGCGCGCCATCATCGGCCAGATGTGGGTGTCCTCGCCCTCGTGGTGCCGGGTCAGCTCGGCGCGCAGGAAGCGGTAGGCCCGCAGCAGGTCGACGGCGCGGTCCTGGTCGGGGTCGGCCTCCAGCGCCTCCGCGAGCCGCCTGACGTCGCGGCGCACCGCACCGTGGATCAGCCGGTTCATGGTCAGCCCGTCAGCCGCCGTCGTCATGACCCTCAGGCTAGGACGACGGCGGCCGGCGGGGGCGCGGATCGCGAACTGGTTCAGACCGGTGTCGGCTCCTCGACGCGCCGGGTCGGGGCCGGGGGCGTACCAGTTCCACCGACCGAGCAGCTTCATCGTCGCGGGGACGAGCAGGGCCCGGACCACGGTGGCGTCGATGAGCAGGGCGACGAGCATGCCGACGCCGAGCATCTTCATGAACACGATGCCGCTGGTGCCGAAGGCGCCGATGACCACACCGAGCAGCAGCGCGGCCGAGGTGATGATGCGACCGGTCTTCTGCACCCCGGCCGCGACGGCGCGGTCGTTGTCGTGGCTGCGGTCCCACTCCTCGCGGACCCGGCTGAGCAGGAAGACCTCGTAGTCCATCGAGAGGCCGAAGAGGACCGCCAGCATCAGGATCGGGTTGGTCGCGTCGAGGAAGCCCTGCGGGGCGAAGCCGAGGGTGTCGGCGAGGTTGCCGTCGCTGAAGATCCAGGTCACCACGCCGAAGGAGGCCGTGATCGAGAAGAGGTTCATCACCACCGCCTTGACCGGCAGCACCACCGAGCCGAAGGCCAGGAACAGCAGCACCAGCATCACGCCGACGACGATCAGGCCCATCAGCGGCAGGTGGCTGGAGACGGACGCGACCAGGTCGACGGTCTCGGCGGTGAGGCCGCCCACGAGGACCTCGCCGGAGGCCGGCTGCACCTCACGCAGGTCGCGCAGCAGGTCCTGGGACGCCTCGGACTGGCTGTTGCCGTCCCAGCTGGCGCGCAGCAGCGTGGTGCCGTCGGCCTCGGCGACCGGGACGACGTCGAGCACGCCGGGGACGGCCCGGACCTCCTCGGCGTACGCCGCGACGTCGGTCGGGTCGGTGCCCTGCAGCAGCAGCTGGGCGGTCGACACCTCCCCGCCGCCGAACTCCTCGTTGAGGACCACGGCCGCCTGGTGGGCCGGCGCGTCCTCGGGGAGCCGCCGTCGGCGGGGGCCAGGGAACGGTGGCGGCGCCAGGGCAGGCGGCCGGCGTCAACGCGGCGTCCCAGCAGGCGCAGCACGGCCGGCAGGATCGTCAGCGCAGCCAGCATCGCGACGATCACGGCGGCGATACCGCCGTACCCCATCGAGCGGAGGAAGGCCTGCGGGAAGATCAGCAGGCTGGCCATCGCAGCGGCCACGGTCAGGCCGGAGAAGAGCACGGTGCGGCCGGCGGTGGACATGGTCCGGCGGATCGCGATGGAGGCGGCGTCGGGCTCGTCGAGCGGCTGCAGCGCCAGCTCCTCACGGAAGCGGCTGATGACGAAGAGCGCGTAGTCGATGGCCAGGCCGATGCCCAGCAGCGAGATCACGTTGACCGAGAAGATCGAGACCTCGGTGAACTCCGCGATCACCCGGACCACCGCGAGGGCGCCGAGCATCGCGATGACACCGACCATGGCCGGCATCAGGGCGGCGACCGCGGAGCCGAAGATCAGCAGCGCGAGCAGGACGACGATCGGCAGCGAGATGAGCTCGGCGCGCTTGAGGTCGTCGGAGGTGATCTCGTTGACGTCGTTGTAGACGGCGTACGCCCCGGCGACCGAGGTCTCCAGGCCGCTGGCCTCCGGCGCGTCGAGCACGGCCGCGACGCGGTCGTAGCTGATCAGGAAGTCGTCCTGGGTCTCGCCGGCCAGCGAGATCAGCACCTGGGCGTGGCTGCCGTCGTCGCTCACCAGCCCCGCCTCGGGCGGGGTCTCGTAGTAGGGCACCACCGAAGCGACCGCGTCCGCGGGGATGTCGGCCACGACCTCCTCGACGGCTGCCCGGAACGCCGGGTCGTCGGCGGAGAGATCGCCGTCCTCGGCCGCGTAGATCGCGACGACGTCGATGCCCTTGTTGCCGAAGGCCTCGCGCTCGGCGTCGAGCTCGCGTGCGGACTCCGACGACGCGTCGTCGAACCCGCCCTGGGACAGCGAGTCGAAGACACCGGCGCCGAAGGCACCGGCCCCCAGGGTGAGCAGCACCCCGATGAGCAGGACGGCGAGGGCCCGGCGGCCCACGAGTGCTCCCCAACGATCGATCATGACGGTTCCTCGCGCTCGGCGTGATGAGATGGGTGCGGATGCGTGACAGGGCATCTACATAAGTGAACGCCGTGAACCGTAAATGGTGTTAACGTAGGTGTCAACGCATTACTCACGATGCCTGGACCACCCCACCGCACAGCAGGGAGCCGCCGCGTGACCGTGGAGCCGACGACCCGTCGAGAGCGACAGCGCGAGGCGACGTACGCCGAGATCGTGTCGACCTCGATCGCCCTGCTCCGCGACGGCGAGGACCTCTCGCTGCGCGCGGTCGCCCAGCGGATGGGGATGACCGCACCGGCGCTCTACCGCTACGTCGCCAGCTACCAGGAGCTCGTGGACCTCGTCGCCTACGAGGTCGACCGGGCCGCGACCGAGCGGTTCCGCGCGGCGGCCGACACCCTGCCCGAGGACGACGTGGCCGGGCGGCTGTGCCTGAGCGCGACCGCGTTCCGGCAGTGGGCGCACGAGTCGCCGCGAGAGTTCGGCCTGGTCTTCGCCAACCCGATCGCCGACACCTCCTGCGCGCGCCGCGAGATGCTCACGCTGAGCAGCTCAGGGCACCTGTTCACCGACCAGATGAAGGCGATCTGGGAGTCCAACGGGTTCCCGATCCCGGCGGTCGAGGATCTTCCGCCGGCCGCCCGCGAGGCGGTGCTCGACCCGCTGATCCCCGCCGAGAGCGAGGGCGTCGCCGAGGCCGACCGCGGGTTGCTGTGGGTCTACATGCAGGGCTGGACCCAGCTCTACGGCATCGTCACCCTCGAGGTGTTCGGCCACATGGACCCGCGCCTGGTCGAGAGCGGCGACCTGTTCGTCGACACGATCCTGCGCTTCGCCCCGCGGATGGGCCTCGAGCACGACCTGGACCGGCTGGAGCGGCTGATCCGCGATCAGCTCGCGGACTGAGCGGTACCGAGCAGCTCCTCGACCCAGTGCGGCACGAGCTCGCTGGCCCGTCCGTGGCGGGCCTCGTGGAACCACGGGGTGCCGTCGGAGGGCTCGAGGTTGAGCTCGAGGGTGCGGGCGCCGTACCTCAACGCCTGCTGCACGAAGCCGGCCGCCGGGTAGACCGCGCCGGAGTTGCCGATCGAGACGAACAGGTCGGCGCGGGCGAGCTCCACCGAGATCCGGTCCATGCCGTAGGGGATCTCGCCGAACCACACGACGTCGGGCCGCAGCTCGGTGACGCCGCAGCCGGGGCACGGCGGCAGGTCGACGAGGTCGGAGTCCCAGCGCACCCGGCCGTCGCACGCGCGGCACAGGGCCGAGAGCAGCTCGCCGTGCATGTGCAGGACCCGGCGGGAGCCGGCGCGCTCGTGCAGGTCGTCGATGTTCTGGGTGACCACGAGCAGGTCGTCGCCGAGCGCCTCCTCGAGTCGCGCCAGCGCGTGGTGGGCAGCGTTGGGCTGCACCATGAGCAGGGCGGAGCGGCGGGCGTCGTAGAAGCGGTGCACCGTGCTCGGCGCCATGTCGTAGGCCTCGGGGGTCGCCACCTCCTCGACCCGGTGGCCCTCCCACAGCCCGTCGGCGTCGCGGAACGTCGGCACCCCGCTCTCCGCGGAGATGCCGGCCCCGGTGAGCACGACGATCTTCACGCCCGACACCCTAGACCCGCCGAGCCGGCGCATCCTTCCGTCACTCGATCCCTCACTCGATGAGGTCGCCGACCTCGAAGTCGAACCGCACCTGCTCGGTGTCCTCGTCGACGGCGGTCACGGTGACGCTCACCGGGTAGGACTCGCCGTTGTCGTTGAGCGTGCACTCGATGGTCGCGTCGACCTCGGCGTCGAGGTCACCGGGGCAGTCGATCTCCTCGGGCGCCTGACCGACCTGCTCCTCGAGCTGATCACTGATCTGCTGCTCGAGGTCGGCCTCGTCGACGCTGTTGCCGCCGACCGAGGCCTCGAACGAGCAGCCGGTCAGGGTGAGGGCCGCGACGATCGCCGCGGGCGCCAGCACGGCACGGATGGTGGGAACGCTACGTCCCATGGTCACTCCTCGGGTCGTCCCGAGATGCCTGTCCGCCGGCGGTTGTCGGTGGTGACTCCGTCGTACCACGGACGGCGCCGCGGCGGCAGGGGCCTTGGCCGCCGAGCCGGCGTATCAATACGCCGGTTCGGCGGTGATCGGGCTCAGTAGCACCCGGGGAAGCGCTCAGGACCGGACGCGGTCGCGCCAGTACCCGGGGCGGCGCTTCGCGTGAGCAACCGCAACGACCGTCAACAGGTCGCCCTCGACGACGTAGACGACGCGGTACGGAAAGCCGGTCACGCCCTTCGAACGCACCACCGGGTCTCGCTCCCAGCCGGGCCACGGCGGCCATGCTTCCGGCGTGTCAACCGACTCATCCACCGCCGTGAAGACATCCGCCTCGAACCGGTCACCGAGCCCCGTGTTGCGATGCTCGTACCAACTGACCTCGGCATCGAACTCGGCCTCAGCCTCCGGGTGCCAACTGACGTCCAGGTTCACGTCTGCCGTCGGGCTGCATGACGAGCAGCGCGGCGCTCAGCCATTCGCGCCACGACCTCGGCGTGCGGAATGGTCTCCACCTTGCCACTGAGGATGTCGTCGATGCGAGAGCCGATCTCGACCGTCCAGGCTTCGTCGATCGAGTCATCATCGGAGACCTCGAGCGACTCGAGGAGCCGAAGGGCCACGTCCTTGCGCACCGAAGGAGGCAGGTTCATCCCCGCCTCGTAGAACTCCGATGCACTCAGGCTCATGTTGTCAGTGTACGCCGGAAGGCCGACATCAACCCTGGCTCGACGTTGCTTCGAAGGTTGATCGGAAGACCCCTGCCGGCGGGCTAGAAGTGATGACGAGTCACGTTGGTCCACCCAGGCCTCTCATAGCGCCCTGACCTGCGTGAACGTGTCGAATCAGTAGTACCAGGGGAAGCATTCGGCTGGGCTTGAGGTGGCCCCTGCTGACGTTGGAAGTCGCCGGAAAGTGTCGTTGACCTGCAGGTACCTTCGAACGGTCGGCGACGACAGTGTTGGTCAGGTCCGAGCGGAACCGAACTTGCGGACTTTGTGCGGACTCAATCTCGCCATCCCGATTCCGATGCGGCGGCCTCGGCAGCGTCAAAGTCGGGGCCGAGCGCACCTTCGGACACCTCGAAACGAGTGTCCGGAAGATCGGCAGCGGCGAGCTCAGCTGCAGAACGAAGGACCAGCTTGCACACGTTGCAGGCGAACACCTCGGGGATGAGGCTGGGGACCAAGCTGACGTACGGGACAGCCTCGTAGTCGCCCGGCCCGACCTTCTCATGGTCATACTCAACTCGGTCGTCTACCTCGACCGATCCGAACAGCCTGCCTTCTTCGGAGCAGGCTGGACACGCGTAGGGGGTGCGGAAGAATCCCGCACCGAAGTTCTCAGGGGCTAGGTCCTCGTCCGTCGCCTCGTACCGGCGTCTGCAGAGGTCCTCGAATTCCGCATCGCCGAGCGACTTCCTCAGCTTCTGCAGCGCGACCCAGGCACCCATCACGCTCTCCAACTGCACGTGTGCGTCAATCGCGTCGCGGTACTCGGCACGTAGCCCTGCGGCTGTGCTGGCGAGATCCCCATAGAACTCGTCGGGGTCCATGTCGAGATAAGCAAGCAGGGCGTCCAGGACGCTGAGGCTGTCTTCCAGTGCCTGGCGCGATGGGCCCGGCAGGCCGGCGTGGGCGCCCCCGTTCCGTGTGTCGCAGAGGCGGTCCTGCTTCTTCTGGTCGAGCGGAAGCCCTCCGAGCAGGATCGCGATCCGCTTCAGCACCTCGGCGAGGTAGATCGTCTTCATCCGCTGTCCACGGAGATCGGGGTCACCAGCAATCTTGACCACGGAGGCCGAGTCCTTCAACAACTCGGGCGCTACCACCAGAAGTGGATTCGTGCGCCAGAGCACAGCCTTGCCGAGCAGTTCGACCGCCATCGGCCCAGCAACGGCGGCCCGATGATCAGCCTCGTCGTGGATCGCGGACAGGGCGTCTTGCGCCCAAGCCGACGCAGCGCGGATGAGGTCGCTCGCGGCAGCAGGCTCCTGCTCCGAGTCCGGCGTCCCGTCGTATTGGTCAGTCACGATCGCTTCCGAAGCGCCTGCGAATCCTTGTCATAGACGTAGTCGACTATCTCGCCGGAGACGATGAGCTCGACCGCCTGGTCCACGACACTGCGGGGCACAATGAACCACTCCGATGGGTCGTAGTCACGGCCCTTCCGGTCGATCTGGGTGATGTCCAAGCGGACATCGGCGAAAACGCGATGCAGGAGGTTCTCGAACTTCACGACGTTGAGGTTGAAGGTCTGATAGCTCGCAACAAGATCCACCGGAGCCATGAGGTACGTCGGCGACTTGGCAGCATTCTTGATTCGCTTGGAGACCGGGCCACGCGAGAAGCCAATCTTGTGAAGATCTCTGATCCCGGCGATCTGCGGGTCATTGCTCAGCGAGCGGAGGACGTAGATGTAGCCGCTGGCGACATCTTCGCCATCCAGCACGCCCTCATCGCTGATGTCGGCGCCGACCACCGCCTGGCCCTTCTGCTCGAACAGCCGGATCGAGAGGGATTGCCGATACATCGATGACTCGGTGCCGTTCTCGAAGATGACTCGCAGCCGCTGCTTCTGCTCAGGCTTGCCGCCCACGACCATTTCTCGAGTCTCGCCGACGGCGGCAACGAACAGCATCACACCGTTGAGGACGAAGAATCGGCCGGCGGTGATGGTGCGCAAGCCTCTGAAGGGCGCAATCTGCGCCGCTCCGTCGGCAAGCTCCTGGTGCTTTGCCTTGAAGAGATGCTCGAACTGGTCGAAGTCGAGGCACTTTTGTCGCTTCGCGACGGAGTCGACCGCAGCGGGTGGCTGTCGGACCGGAAGGTCACTGACATCCAGCAGCCCCGAATCGTCTGCGAGCAGATCGAACTCGTCGCCCTCCAGAAGGTCATCGATCGACGTTGGGGCCTCGGGGACGTCCAGGAGACCGAACTCATCGAGGTGTCGAAGCGCCGTGAGCTTCTCCTCACTGGAGAGAATCCCCTCGAGTCGGGCCCCGAGCTTACGTTCGGCGATCTCGCGGGTCGTCGATGAGGGGACGCGTCCGTGCGCGCGCCTGAACTCCAGGATCTCCAGGAACGCACGTTCCAGTCGATCGCTCGACGTGACCTTCTTTGGCTTCTCCGGGGCGTCGAGAAGGCCGTCGACGTCGGCGTCGATGAGGAGGGCGATGTTGGTCGAGAAGAAGGGCTCGACCCGGGGGGTGTCGTCGGGCTCGCTCACGCTTCGCCCTCCGATTGGCTTGCGCGCTGCTCAGCAAGGTGCTGCTGCCCAGGCCTGGATCTTCGGGAACAGCGCGAACGCTTCCTCATCGGTGAAGTCCACCCTTGTCGCCGTGATCGCGTCGGAGATGATCCGAAGCACCGATGGCGTGACGGACTTGGACATGACTTCGAAGGCCCTCTGGAACGGGTTGACGGAGTCGATGAGGTTGATGTTGATGTCGTCGATGTTGACGAACTTTTCCGCCATCTTAATGAACCGCTTGTCGCCGACCTCGCGGACTTCTCCGTTCTTGATCACCGAGTCAACCACGACCTGCTGGCGCAGCTCCTCGACCTGCGACTCGTCGAGGTCGGGGTAGCGCTCACGGATGATCTTGGGGATCAGGACCTTGTTCGTCGTCTCAGGATCGACGGCACCGGCGGCCGCACGGGCGAAGGTCTCGTCCTGGAGGATGTTCGCCTTCAGGTCGGTGAGATCCGTGGCGACGATCTGTTTGACCCGCTCGGTGGACGGCTCCTTGAACCCCTTGATCCGGATGCAGCCTGGCTCGGGTGCACCCCCGTCGTCGGACCGCTTCGTTTTGAAGGTGAAGTTCTGCGCCAGCACCTGCTCCATCAGCAGCGAGGCGGTGATGGCCTTGAGCATGTTGTTGACCGATACCTTCACCTCTCCCTGGGAGGCATCAGGCTCGGCGATCAGGTTGGTGAACTGAGCGTGGGACTTGCCGGGGCTGTCTCGAGTGACGCGTCCGATGATCTGGATGACTTCCGTCAGCGACGCCCGGTACCCAACGGTCAACGCGTGCTCTGCGAACGGCCAGTCGAAGCCTTCTTTGGCCATACCGAGGGCGAGGATCACATCGACGCCGTCGCGGTTCTTGGAAGCGAAGGTGGAGAGATAGTGCAGCGTGTCGGCTCGCTTCTTCGGGTCGGTGTCATCGACCAGGTCAGCGACGCGGACGATCTGACCCGAGTCGCTCCGCCGGATGTTGATGATCCCAGTGTCGGGCTCCGTGGACTCGACGTGCCCGATCGAGTCGATGATGTAGCCGACCTCCTCGATCTTGTCCTTCGTCGACTCACCCGAGTTCACGTTGGGGATGTGGAGGATCGTCTTCTTGTCCAGGTCGAATACTTCACCGATCGCGTCTGTGTAACGACCTTGGTAGAAGTGGTGCCCGATTCCGAGCGACTTGAGGTGCTCGTAGCCGTTGAGCTGGTCGTAGTAGTTAAAGGTGACTGGCGTGAACTTCGCCTCATCCTCAGCTGACAGAACTGGCACGGAATCGCCGCGGAAGTACGAGCCGGTCATTGCGACGATGTGGACGTCAGATCCAGTCATCACGTCGCGGAGCAGGGCTCCCAGCCGACTGTTCTCGACGTCAGCAGAGACATGATGGAACTCATCGATCGCCAGGACGGTCCCGTTGAACATCTCCGGAGCCAACTTCTCGAACGCGAACCGCAGAGTGGCGTGTGTGCACACCAGGGTGGCATCCGGGCCATCGAGAAAGTTGATGAACGCGTCGACCTTGCCCGCCGACGACCCAGGCGTGCACAGGTTGTGTTCGTCCTTGATCTCCCAGTCCGCGAAGAAGCCGTGGCTAGTGAGCTGGGTCGAGGCGAAGGATGCACCGATCGAACGCTCCGGCACGGCGACGATAACCTTCCTGCGCCCTTGGTTGTACAGCTTGTCCAGAGCCACGAACATCAACGCGCGCGACTTGCCCGACGCTGGCGGGGCTTTGATGAGCAAGTACTGCGCATCCCGCTGTGCAAATACACGCCGCTGCATCTCGCGCATTCCCATTGCATCGGTGTGCACCGACGCGCCAGTCTGCGCGTAGGTCACATCGACAATGTTGGGCTGGTGCTTCATTTCGCGGCCCCCTTGGATGCCTCAGCAGCGGTCATGGCCTCATACATAGCGAAGAGGTCCGACAACCTCTGCTCATCGGTTTCGTAAGGCTTCTTGGAGTAGATCGAGTCGACGAGCGCATCCACCTCCGCATGAGCCGCCCGAAGATCGGGCGGCATCAGGTCGGGGTCGTAGAGCTCCGCCAATGTGCGCTCGCAGTGGTATTCCCGAACGTCCAGAACACGTAAGGCCGCCACATCGAACGCATCCTTGGTCCGGTCGCTCAACTGCGGGACGGGGAAGTTGTTGTAAACGATCGTGTTCGAGTACCGCAGCCTCGTCTCGTGCTGTCCGCCCACCGCTCGAGTCCAAGTCATGTGCATTCGTGACGTGAGTAGCGCGAAGGTCCACGGCTTCGCGTCGTAGACAGCGAACGCCAGGTTAGAGACGACCGTCTCCGGTCCGAGGTAGCCGAACGGGATGTAGTCCCTTCGCTCGGACGACACGCTCGGCACGATGATGGACTCAGTCGGCCGATAGCTAATCTGGACAAAACGGTGCGGGCGTTCAGCAAAAGCTGCGGTGCTTCCTGCGTCACTGTCGGAGCGGTCCACTCCGTCGACGTGTTCCGATGTTCCGATGTACGACTTGATGAACTTTTCGGACCGCGGGTCGTTCGCAATCATCCGGAGGCGTTCTGCCGGCGTCCCGACCAGACCCTTTGCCCTCGGCATCGAGCCGAAGACCATCGCGGGACGCCGCGCACCCAAGGGAGACTTTCTACGACCGACGAACACGTTCGACCCGTCGGCGAGGTAGCCATTGATATTCGCGACTTGGAGCCTTAGGCCGTCGGCGTAGATGTACTTCGGTGCTGGCCGCACGTTGCGAAGACTGATCACAGCGACCGTCACACCAGCATTCCGCCTAGCGTTGTTCTCCCACTTGAAAGACGTGTATGCGTAGCCGATCTCGAGTCCCATGTCGAACAGTCGCGGGAACATCAGCCCGACGTGCTCCCCTTGGGCAACCGAGTTGGTGGTGACAAAGGCAAGTTCGGCGTTAGTCCCTGCGATGTAGTCCGCTCCCTTGGTAAACCACAAGGCAATGTAGTCGAGGTTCTTTGAGTACGGCCGACCAGCGAAGACATGCGGGAAATCCGCCTTCATCTCCTTGGTCTGCGTCTTCGCACCCTTGTAAGGCGGATTGCCGATTAGGTAGATCTCCTCGTCGCGTCCACTCGGGCATACCGATTCCCAACTGATCCGCGTTGCGTTCGCCTCCCGGATCTGCCCGGTCTCCTTGAGCGGAATCAGCGGGATCGACAGGCCGAACTTGTCCTTGAACTCGGCATTCATCTGGTGCTTGGCGATCCAGAGGGAGAGGATCGCGACCTCGACAGCGAAGTCGTCGATCTCGATACCGTAGAAGTGTTCGATGTTGATCTTGGACTCGGCATACAGGACCTGGTGCTTGACGTCGATCTCGGCTAGCCGCTCCAAGATCGCGTGCTCAAGGCGGCGAAGTTCCTTGTAGGCGATGATCAGGAAGTTCCCGGATCCACAGGCGGGGTCGAACACTTTGATCTGACCGATGCGCTCGAGGAGTGCCTCCAGCTTCCGCGGCGAGTTGTAGGCGGCGTCGAACTCGTCCTTGAGCCCGTCGAGGAAGAGGGGCTCGATCGTCTTGAGGATGTTCGGGACGGACGTGTAGTGCTGCCCTAGGTCCGAGCGTTTGCCTGGCGTGACGATGGCCTGGAACATCGACCCGAAGATGTCGGGGTTGATCTCTCGCCAGACCAGCGTGCCCAGTTCGATGAGCAGCTCGCGTGCCTTCTTGGTGAACGCGGGCACCTTGTGTTCCGCGGCAACCGTGAACAGGCGGCCGTTGACGTATGGGAAGTCGCGCAGATGGGCGGGCTTGTCGCCGGCATGCGGCGTATCGAGTGCGACGAACAGTTCGTTGAGGAAGTCGGCCATGTCGGAGCCATCGAGCTGTGTGTGGCTACCGACGGCGTTGGTGAATTGGTTCTCACCGAAGATGGCGGTGTCCTCGGCGAAGAAGCAGAAGAGCAGCCGGGTGAAGAAGACGTTAAGTGAGTGGCGTCCGAACGGGTCGTCAAGGATGGACGGGTTGGCCGCGAGGAGCTCGTCGAAGAGCTTGCCCATCTTCTCGGCCGCCTTGACGTCGGCGAGGGCCTCGGCGACGTACTGGGCCTTCTCCATGCCAGCCCACGGAAGGAAGAAGGTGAAGTGCTGGTCGACGTCACGGATTGGGATGACGATGTTCTGCTCGGTCTTCGTGTCGGCGGCGAGGAGTTCCTCGTAGTTCGTGACGATGACAAAGCGAGGTCGGTAGCGCACCACCGTCGGCGATGTCTTGAGCTCCTCGATCACGGCGAGCGGGTCGTCGGCTGTCTCCTTGAAGTAGACGACACCCTTCTGCGCGACCTCGGTCATCTGGTCGTCGGCTACGTTCAGCGACCCATTGCGGAGCCGAGTGACGTTCGCCTGGGATCGCCCGTAGGCCAGCAACAGCTCGAAGATGAACTCGCGATCGTAGGAGTCACGGCCCGCGAGGGGCTTCACCCGCTCCTCGACGGCCTTCAGGTTGAGCTTCACGTGTCCAATCTTCCCAATCTTCTAACAGCGTCAGCTGCGTGCCAGCCCGATCCTCGGCCGCCGCCAAGTCTCCACTCGGCAATCTTGCCGTGGACGTCCGATGAATGGGTCAGATCGGCCTGAGCGGCATGTGGGCGACACTGACGATCAGGTCGAGAGGCGCGGGGTCAGCGCCGAGCTCCACTAGTCGGTCCGCGGCCTGGGCCAGCCGAGCGAGTAACACCGTAGGCTTCCCGTCGATGGGCCACGAGGCTGGGCCATCAGGCTGGAGTACATCGAGGGCTGTCAGCAGGCGCTCGAAGTGACTTGCCGCGACATCGTCGTCAACTGCGTCTGCGAGCGCGGCGAGACAGGACCGGCTTCGCCGAGTGCGAGAAGACGGTCGAGGTCGGGCGTCATCCGACGAGGGTGAGGCGGCGCCAGCGTGGCCCGCGAGCTAAGGCGAGGAAAGCTGTGGACGACATGCGCTATACCTGCCCTCTGGGCCTTCCTCGGGTCCTGCCGCTTACCCGTCCTCAGTCCCTCACTCGTTGAACACCACTGGCTCTTATCTGCTCCCAGAATCTCGTCCCAGCCGCCCTCTGCTTCGTGGCTCTCACCCCTACTTCTCGAGCGGCACGCGTGCTACGTAGGACGTAGATGGGTCGTCCGACATCGGGCGGCCCACGCGGCATTTCTAGGGGTCCGTTGGTTGTCGACGGACGCCGTGGAGGCGGTAATCCGGATGCATGGCGGCGTGAAGTTCTACCGCGGCGTTCCGAAGGCCGCGCGCAACTACGTCGAGAGGGATTGCGCCCGCTATGACGACTACTACCTCGCCGAGGGCGACGGCATCGCGATGCGCTTCGTCGCCGGCTCGACAGCCGCTGGCGACATCGCACTCGAGAAGAAGCCGGGCATGGACGGCGAGACCTACGAAGCCTGGGTCGCCGGGATGGTCGTCGAGACCGGACAGCCGAAGGGGCGACTGCGCAAGGACGCGAACGGGCTGCGGTTCGTCGAGGTCACGATCAACGGGCCGAAGACCTGGTCGTTCGCGGCTGCCCTCCACCCGGAGGTATAGGCGGCGCTCGACGCCGCCCAGGAGCGCGCCACGAAGCAGGTCATCGACTACCTGGCTAAGCACGCCACGACCCGCGTCGGTCCGCGCGGTCGGCAGGTGCAGGTCCCGGTGGAGCAGATCGAGGCTGCGGCGATCCGGCATTTCACGTCGCGAGCGGGCGACCCACACCGGCATCTGCACCTCCAGATCAACGCGCGGGTCTTCGCGAAGGGCGAATGGCGGGGACTGCACTCGGTCGGTGTGCGGGACATGATCGACGCGATCAACGGCATTGGCCACGCCGCCGTCGCCACGGATCCGGAGTTCCGCGCGGCACTCGCCAACGCCGGGTTCGGGATGGATCCCGAGACCGGCGAGATCCAGCAGTTGGCGCCGTACGTCGGAGCGTTCAGCGCCCGGTCGGCGCAGATCCGCGCCAACATCGACCGATATGAGGCCGAGTGGCGGGCCGACCACCCGGGCGAGGAGCCCGGCCCACGGGTCCGCCAGATCTGGGACCGGCTGGCATGGGCGGAGGCGCGCCCGGACAAGGCGGTGCCGAAGGACGGCGCCGAGGTCGTCGCCCACTGGAACGAGGAACTGCGATCGCTCGGCTACGCCGACCCGACCGGACCAGTGCCGCTGGTCTCTCCTCGAATCGGCGAGATCGATCGCGAGACTGCTGCCGAGCTGGTGCTGTCGCGGCTCGGAGCGAAACGCTCGGCATGGAACGCGGCAGACATCCGTGGACAGGTCGAGGCGCTGGTCGCGCAGACCGGATTGATCGCTGAGTCCGGCGTACGGATCGAACTCGCAGACGACCTGACCGGCCGGGCGGTGGCACGCTGCACTCCCCTGTTGCTGCGACCCGACGTGCCGGAGCATGTTCGGGCCCTGACGTCGTACGCCGTGCTGGCCGTCGAGACCGAGATCCTCGAACGGCTGCTCCGTAGCTCGCAACAGGCCGAGCCAGCACGGCTGCATCGCTCGACCCTGTCTCAGTTGTCCCGCGAGCAGGGTCGGGTCGCCGACCTGTTCTGCGGTCGTGGACCGCTGATCGTTGTCGAAGGCGCCGCCGGTGCCGGGAAGACCAGGACGCTGGCAGCCGTGAGCAGACACCTCGCGATGCGAGGTCGTCGGCTGCTCGTCGTGACGCCGACGTTGAAAGCTGCCGAAGTTGCGGCCCGCGAGACCGGAGTCGAAGGCCACTCCGCCGCCTGGCTGATCCGCCAACACGGATGGCGCTGGGATGCCGACGGCCGCTGGACGCGACAGGAGAGCGATCCAGCTCCGGAGGCACGGCTGCGTCGTGGCGACCTGTTGCTCATCGACGAGGCAGGCATGGTCAATCAAGACACCGCGCTCGCGCTGCTGACGATCGCCGACGAGACCGGAGCACGCGTCGTGTTCATGGGCGATCGCCACCAGCTGCCCGCCGTCGGACGAGGCGGCGTCCTCGACCACGCCCTCGCCTGGGCCCACCCGACCGCGGTCGTCACCATGAACCAGGTGCGACGGTTCGTCGACGCCGAGTACGCGAAGCTCAGCCTGGCCATGCGCGAGGGCCGCGAAGCGGACGCTGTTTTCGACCGGCTCGTCGAACGCCGGCAGATCGTCGTGCACGCCTTCGAGGCAGAGCGAACGGCAGCGCTGGCGGCGGTTGGCGCAGGCGGAGCGCTCGTCGTCGCCGACACCCGCGAGCAGGTCGCGACCCCCAACGCGGCCATCCGCAACGAGCACGGCCACGACCTCGGCGCCGTGGTGACGCAGCGAGGCGACCGGATCGGACTCGGTGACCGCGTCGCGACCCGACGGAACGACCCCGCACTCGGGGTGGCGAACCGGCAGACCTGGACAGTGGTCGGGAGGCGAGACGACGGAAGCCTGATGGTCCACGCGCCGGGCCAGCGGCGCGACCGGGCGCTCCCCGCGGAGTACGTCCGCGAGCATGTCGAGCTCGCCTACGCCACCACGATCTACGGCGCTCAGGGCGAGACCGTCGACCATGCGCACGTCGCGATCGGCGAGACGACCGGTGCCGCGGCGGCGTACGTAGCCATGACCAGAGGCCGGCAGACCAACGTGGCCCACCTCGTGGCCGAGTCCGTCGAGGACGCCCGCAAGCAGTGGATCGACGTGTTCAGCCGCGACCATGCAGACCTCGGACCCGCCCACGCCCGACGCCAGGCGATCGAAGCTGTCGACCGGTATGGACCCGCCGCGATGCGTCGTGCGGGCACCGTTCCCCCTCGACCCGTCGCGGCGCCCAGCGACGGCGGAGCGCCTGGAATCGGGCTCTGGCTCTGACCCGCGTGCGGCCGGAGAACTTAGGGAACGCACCTGACCTGCAAGAAGGCAACGTTCCCCCCTTCTTGTTACCGGATTTCGGCAACACCCGGAGTCCACGCTGATCGGCGTGAGCCAACGACTCACAAGTCATCCAGCGTGACGACTTAGGGATACCTGTTGACCTGTGGAAACGCGGGTTGCGGCCAGGTATCCCCCTCCAGGTATCCCGAAATCGTGGATACCTGGCCGCCCATGCTGGCCGACACGGACCGACCGTCCGTGGCCCCAACCGGCGAGGAGCAACGCCATGACCGCATCACCGATCAACCCCGACGAGAACCGCCGCCCGATCAAGAACCCCGGCGACGAGATGCTCACCCTCCAGGAGGCCTGCCGCTTCCTCCGAGTCGCCGAGGGGACGCTGCGCTACTGGCGGCACCTCGGCTGCGGACCGCGGAGCTTCAAGATCGGCCGCCACGTCCGCTACTGGCGTGCCGACCTCGTCCTATGGCTGGCCGAGCAGACCAACCGTCCACAGAGACACGACTGAGCCCGCCGACCGTGCGGCCGAGCGGCGCAAGGTGAGTCGATCGTCGCAAGGAGGTGACCGATGGCCGGGAGCATCGCGAGGCGCCCCGACGGCCGTTGGCGCGCCCGCTATCGGGACGACACCGGGCGCGAGCGCTCTCGTCACTTCAGGCGCAAGGTCGACGCCGCTGCGTGGCTCGACGAGGTGACCTCGACGCTCCACACCGGTACGTACGTTAACCCGCGCGCCGGTCGGGTGACCTTCCAGGAGTTCTACGACGCCTGGGCGCCGCGCCAACTCTGGGTGCCGTCAACCCGCGCCAACGCCGACCTCGCGGTCGGGTCTGTCAGCTTCGGCGATCTGCCGATGAAGGCGATCCGACGCTCGCACATCGAGACGTGGGTGAAGTGGATCTCCAGTCGTTGGGCGCCGACGACCATCAAGACGCGGTTCGTGATCGTGCGGTCGGTCTTCCGTGCCGCGGTGTCCGATCGCGTCATCGCCGCCGACCCCACCGCCGGCGTCGCGTTGCCACGCCGGCGGAAGGTCGAGGCCGCGATGCGGATCCCGACGGTGGCGCAGGTCGGCCAGCTGCTCGCACACGCCGACAGCAACCGCGTGTCGACGCGTCACGGCTTCCGTGCCTACGTCGCACTCTGCGCGTTCGCCGGGCTGCGGAAGGGCGAGGCCGCTGGAGTCCAGTCCGGCGACATCGAATTCTCGCTCCGTCGGCTGACCGTGTCGCGTCAGTTGCAGCGCGATGGCGACACCTTCGCGGTGCGGCTGCCGAAGTACGGCTCCGAGCGCATCGTGCACCTGCCCGACGAGCTGGTCGCGATGCTGCGCGTGCACATCGATCGATTCCTGCCGGACGAGTTGCCGGACCGCTGGCTCTTCACCGTCGACAACGACCCGATGTACGACAACGACATCGACTGGCGCTGGCGCTGGCGAGCGACCCGGACCTCAACCGGTTTGCCGCACGTGCGGCTCCACGACCTGCGGCACTTCTACGCCTCCGGGCTGATCGCCGCCGGCTGCGATGTCGTCACCGTGCAAAGAGCGTTGGGGCACTCGTCCGCGACGACCACGTTGAACACCTACAGCCATCTGTGGCCGACGGCGGAGGACCGGACACGGGCCGCGGCCTCAGAGCTGATGCGCCAGGCACTCAGTCCAGCGTCACCAAGTTGAGATCAACGCTCTCGGGGTCGTCCTCACTGACGAATAGATCGTCTTGATGTGTCAGAACGTCGAGCGTGTAGGTAGGCCAGCCCGCTGCTACAACGGCCGTTTGGATGTGAGCCCTGGCGTACGGATGCAGAGTCATCACACCAACCTTCACAGCGAAGGCTCTGACCGCGTCATCGCTCAGTGTCTGCGGGTCTTCGAGGTGCCACTGGCCATGCAGGACAACGCTGCTACGCCAACCCTCCGCAGGAGTCTCTCCAGCCGAATCAGCCCCATCGTCGGGTCGGCGAAGCGCGTCGATGTTGTATGTCGTCTTGACGTCCACCGACTGTGATCGCCGACCGACACTTACATCAATGCCCGCGGACACGACGATGCCCTGAAGCACCTCGTCATCAGGCGTCGTCGACCAGAAGCGGGATTCCTGAGTGCGGACCAGCAATCCCGGAAGCAAGCGAGCAACGACTTCGCTCGCAAGCTCCGAGACTTCATCGCGTGAGGTCATGAAGCAACTTCGTGCCGTACGAGGTGCAGAGTGCTACCCGTGCGGGTGTAACGGGCGCCGGGCGCGATCCAGCCGGTTCCACCTACAACCTCCACGTGCCGTTGGGGCCGATGCTGGGCAAGGTCCTGCACGTCGAACCGAAGGCGGTAACCGAGTTCGTGGAGCATTGCTCCGAGGGTCCGCACAGTCAGGTTTCGCTTGCCATTGAGTCGCTGCGTGACCTCTGATCGGCTTACACCAAGGCGGTCGGCAAGAGTGCTCTTCTTGATCTGTCGATCCTCGAGGCATGACGCCACGAGTTCACTTGCCTCAAGCAGAGCGGCCTCCTCCGCCACCAGGCGGAGAGACTCAGGCGTCTCCTTGAACCAACTTCCCATGGCGGTCATGCCCCAGTGCCTTCCTTGTAGATCGCCCGCGCCTTCGCGACTTCCTTGGCGACCCGATTCTTCTTCGGTTTGATCGTCCCGTGAGTGACAAACAGTTCCTTGTCACCCGGGGAGAAGCCGACCACGTACACCCTCAGGTTGAGACTGACGTGCTTGATCTCATCCACTCGCGGTACGCCGTTCCGCGGGTCTGCTTCATCGAGCTTGTTGAACGCGTCTGGTGACCGAAGCCATCCCTGCTCGGCGAGGACACGGAAGCGCGCCGCGATCCCTGCCTGCTGTTTCGTGTTCAGGCCCGTCAGCCACTCGAGCGCTGGGCAAGCACCGCTGGGCAGCCGTACTCCGAAGATCTGCAACTTCGTCGACGGCGTGCCAGCAAGATGCTCATGGCGTACATGTTTAGCCATATCTAAACAGGTTTCAAGTCCTCGGCAGTAATTACAACGTTGTAGTTGCCTTCGTCACGGACTCATCATGGTCGCAGCACGAACGCCCAGCCGCCACTCCCACACCATCGGCTCTCGCCGCGCGAGCAACGGGGCGCTTACCCCGCTGGAGCCCGTCAGCGTCGGCTCTCGTCAACCTCTTGCGGACTTTTTGCGGACCAGACGCGGACGTCTCAGCCCGACATCCCCTCTGACCTGCTCAAACGCGCCCGATCAGTAGTACCAGGGGTACGGGCTCCAGTCGGGGTCCCGCTTCTCGAGGAACTGGTCGCGGCCCTCCTGGGCCTCGTCGGTCATGTAGGCCAGGCGCGTGGTCTCGCCGGCGAAGAGCTGTTGGCCGACCAGGCCGTCGTCAATGGCGTTGAAGGAGTACTTCAGCATCCGCTGGGCCGTGGGGCTCTTGCCGTTGATCAGCCGGCCCCACTCCAGGGCGACCTTCTCGAGCTCGGCGTGCGGCACGGCCTTGTTGACCGTGCCCATCCGGACCCCGTCCTCGGCCGAGTACTCCTGGGCGAGGAAGAAGATCTCGCGGGCGAACTTCTGGCCGACCTGACGGGCGAGGTACGCCGAGCCGAACCCGCCGTCGAAGGAGCCGACGTCGGCGTCGGTCTGCTTGAAGCGGGCGTGCTCGAGGCTGGCCAGGGTCAGGTCGGAGACGACGTGCAGCGAGTGCCCGCCACCGGCGGCCCACCCGGGGACGACGCAGATGACGACCTTGGGCATGAAGCGGATGAGCCGCTGCACCTCGAGGATGTGCAGCCGGGCGAGCTTGGCCTTGTCGATCGGGTTCGGCGGGGCGCCGGCGTCGTTGTGACCGTCGGTCTCGTACTGGTAGCCGGCCTTGCCACGGATGCGCTGGTCGCCCCCGGTGCAGAACGAGTGCTTGCCGTTCTTCTCGCTCGGTCCGTTGCCGGTGAGCAGCACGCAGCCGACGTCGGCGGAGGTGCGCGCGTGCTCCATCACGGTGAGCAGCTCGTCGACGGTGTGCGGCCGGAAGGCGTTGAGCACGTCGGGGCGGTCGAAGGCGACGCGCACCGTGCCGTGCGCCTTGGCGCGGTGGTAGGTCAGGTCGGTGAGTCCCTCGAAGCCGGGGACCTCGTCCCACTGCTCGGGGTCGAAGATGTCGGACACGCCGTCGATCGCGCTCATGGCAGGCAACCTAGCGGGGGTGGAAGAGCCGAGGGGAACCCGGTGTTGTGGTGGGCATGACGCTGACAGGTGAGTACGTCCCCAGCCCCTCCGAGTGGGTCCGCAACCAGGTGGCCGAGTACGAGGCCTCCGACGGGCAGCGCGCCAACACCCTGCCCGACCACCCCGAGTGGCCGATCGTGGTCATCACCTCGGTGGGCGTGAAGTCCGGCGCGCTGCGCAAGAACCCGGTCATGCGGGTCGAGCACGACGGCGTGTACGCCGCGGTGGCCTCCAAGGGCGGGCACCCCGAGCACCCGGAGTGGTACCACAACTTCCTCGCCCACCCCGAGGTCGAGCTGCAGGACGGCGCCGAGAAGCACACCTACCGCGCCCGGGTCGCCGAGGGCGAGGAGCGCGCACAGTGGTGGGAGCGCGCGGTCGCGGTCTACGCGCCGTACGAGGAGTACCAGGCGAACACCGACCGCGAGATCCCGGTGTTCGTCTTGGAGCGGGTCTGACCTGAGGTAGGCGCGTACGTCACCGGGTCTCGACCCGGCGACCACGTCCTCGTCCCTCGGACGTGCGCCTTGCTCGACCTTCCTTCGCGACGCCGAGCACTCGTGCCTCGTGCTCGGCTGCTCAGTCGCGCTGGATCGACATGGCGAGGCCGGCGAGGTGGCCGACGCGAGCGAGCTCGGAGTCCAGGAAGTCCGGACCGCCACGTCGACCGACGACCACGATCTCGTTGCCGCCGAGGCGTGCCGCGACGACGACGTTGACGTCGTCGCCCTCGATCTCGACCCGCTCGGTGCGCACCAGCTCGACGAACGGCAGGTCCGAGGGGGCGGCCTCGGTGGAGTAGCGCTGGCCGTGGGCGCGGTGCACCCGCGCGGCCCAGTCGGCGCGGAAGGTCACCGGCAGCAGGTCGACGAGGCGGTCCAGCGCCTCGGTCGGGTTGGCCGTGAGGTCCTCGACGGCCTCGAGGTCGAGGAAGAGGTTGCCGCCCGCGGCGTACCGGCTGATCCACACCACGTGGACGCCCGGCAGCTGGTTGCACGCCGAGACGATCGTGTCGGGCATCGCGGGCGGCGGCAGCTCCAGCAGCACGTCGTCGACGGCGGTGCCGTCGTGGCGCTTCTCGACGATCTCGATCGCCTCGATGTCGCCACCGGCCTCACCGATGGCTCCCGCCAGGCGACCCAGGGATCCGGGGACGTCGGGGAGCTCGACACGCAGCAGGAACGGCACCCGGGCACCCTAACCGCCACGTGTGACACCCACGTCACGGTCCCGGGTCCGGGTCAGCCGCCGACCGCCAGGCGCGGGCGCAGCCCGCTGGCGCGCTGGACCCGGCGCTCCACCGCGGCCCGCACCGCCTCGGGCGTGCCGATCACCGTCACGCTCTCCCGCGCCCGGGTCACCGCGGTGTAGAGCAGCTCACGGGTCAGCAGCGGCGAGTCCTCCGGCGGCAGCAGCACGGTCACGTGCCGGGCCTGGCTGCCCTGGCTCTTGTGGACGGTCATCGCGTGCAGGGTCTCGACGTCGGAGAGCCGCGAGGTGGCGTACGTCGACGCGCCGGCCACCACGACGCGCAGCTGCTCGCCGTCGCGGACGGTGACCCCCGTGTCGCCGTTGAAGAGCCCGAGGCCGTAGTCGTTGCTGGTCACCAGCACCGGGCGACCGGGGTACCACTCCTGGCCGTGCGGGCCGAGGAACAACCCGACCTCCTCCCCCAGCAGCCGCTCGACCATGGCGTTCCAGTGCCGGGCGCCGTGCGGGCCGTCGCGGTGGGCGCACAGCAGCCGGTGCTCCTCGGTAAGCGCCAGCGCCTCGTCCGCGCGCCCGGCCTCGGCCAGCGCGTGCAGGGACCGGGCCTGGTCGAGCAGCCGGGTCCGCAGGGCCGCGACGGCGGACGGGTCGTCGGGGTCGAGGCGGCGTACGCCGGTCTCGCCCGCACCCGGCGCGTGGCCCGCGTCGAGCAGGCGCAACACCTGGTCGGCGTCCCCGTCGCGCAGCGCCTGGGCGAGTGCCCCGATCTCCGCGCCGTAGCGCCGCGTCGTGGTGAGGCCCGTGACGGCCGTGGGCGCCCGGGACGCGAGCCCGCCGACCAGGTCGGCCAGCACCGCACCGGCCTCGACCGAGGCCAGCTGGTCCGGATCGCCGACCAGCACCAGGCGGGCATCGGAGCGCACCGCCGCCAGCAGCCGGGCCATCATCGTCAGCGAGACCATCGACGTCTCGTCGACCACGATCACGTCGTGCGGGAGCGTGTTGCCGCGGTGGTGACGGAAGCGGGTGGTGGAGTCCGGACGCCAGCCCAGCAGCCGGTGCATGGTGGTGGCCGTCAGGCCCTCGAGCCGTCGCCGGTCGTCGGCGTCGAACCCCGCACCCGGCCGCTCCTGCGCCTCGCGCACCGACTCCAGCAGCCGCGCCGCGGCCTTGCCGGTCGGTGCCGTGAGCGCGATCCGCAGCTCGCGGGGGTCCGGGCCACCGGCCGCCTCGGCGGCCAGCACCGCGAGCAGTCCGGCCACCGTCGTCGTCTTGCCGGTGCCCGGGCCGCCGGTCAGCACGGTCGTCCACTGCCGCGCCGCGGCCAGCGCCACGGCCCGCTGGTCGGCCGACCCCTCGTCGGGGAACAGCCGGTCGGCGTGGGCCTCGAGCAGGGCGTCGTCGACCACGGGCGGCGTCGCCTCGGCCCGGCGCACGAGGTCGTCGCGAACCTGCCCCTCCTCGCGCCAGTAGCGGTCGAGGTAGACCAGGCCGTGCTCGACCCGCGCCACCGACGAGGCGGCGAAGGCCGAGACCGCCAGGTCGTCGGCCCAGCCGTCGCCGTCGGGCCAGGGCAGGTCGTCGCCGTCGGCGATGCCTGTCAGGTCCACGCAGACCGAGCCGTGCCGAGCGGCGCGCACGGCCAGCGCGACCCCGAGCCGGAGCCGCTCGTCGTCCTCGCCGACGAGCTCGCCGAGGCGCAGCGCGGTGTGCACGTCGGCCGCCGCCAGCACGCCCGCGGCGTTGAAGGCGCCCAGCAGGCCGTCCAGGCCCGGCACCAGCCGTCGGTCGTGGGCGTCGGTGGGCTCGAAGCGCTCGATCATCGGGCCTCCCCGGCGGTGGGGGCGGGGTCGGGGGCAGGCGCGTCGAGCAGGTCCGACAGCGCGGTCACCAGCGCCGCCGGCGGGCGCCAGGAGAAGACACCGGCCGGGACACCGTCGGTGGTCGGGGTCTCCGGCCCGCACATGCCTCGCAGGTAGAGGTAGAGCACGCCGCCGAGGTGGGTCTCCGGCTCGTAGCCGGGCAGCCGCCAGCGCAGGTAGCGGTGCGCGACGACGCTGTAGAGCAGCGCCTGGAGCGGGTAGTGGCTGTGCAGCATCGCCTCGGCCAGCCGGTCCGGGGCGTAGTCGGCGGCCGTCGGCGGCCGCCCCTGCTCGCCGAGCAGGTTGGTCTTGTAGTCGACGACCAGGAACCGCTGGTCCTCGCCCGACCCGACCCGCAGCACCGCGTCGACCGAGCCGCCGAGATAGCCCGTCAGCGGCTGGTCGGCCAGCGGCGGCCGGGCCAGCCGGTCGGCGTACGGCAGCAGCGGGTCGCCCTCGGGCAGGTGCGTGCGCAGCAGGTCGGCCACGTCGCCGACGAGGTGCCCGGGCCGGTCGCCGGCGGCGTGGTCGCCACCGGCCATGGGCAGCTCGAAATCCAGCTCGCGCAGGCGGTCGCGCAGCGGGACCTGCGCCAGCGTCCGGTCGCCGGCCAGCGGCCCGAGCGGCGTGTGGTGCAGCGGCACCAGGGCCGCGGCGAGCACATCGGGATCGACGTCGACCGGCCACCAGCGCAGCTCCTCGCCGACCCGCGCCCGCAGCTCGGCCTCGAGGACGGGGGCGTCGGGGTCGGCGTGCTCCAGGACCGCGTGGACCAGCGACCCGAACGCGGCGCCTGCCGGCAGCTCGGCCATCGGCGAGACCGGGGACGGATGCGCCGGCTCGGCGGAACAGCACGGTCGAACCGGCGTATTGATACGCCGGCTCGGCGGGCTCAGCCGGTCAGAGGGCCAGGAGACGGGCGGCCTCGGAGGCCCAGTAGGTGAGGATCACGTCGGCGCCGGCGCGGTGGATGGAGGTGAGGGTCTCCAGGATGGCGGCCTCGCGGTCGATCCAGCCGCGCTCGGCGGCCGCCTCGAGCTGGGCGTACTCCCCCGAGACGTTGTACGCCGCCACCGGGACCTCGACGGCCTCGCGCACGCGCCGCACCACGTCGAGGTAGGGCAGCGCCGGCTTCACCATCACCATGTCGGCCCCCTCGGCGACGTCGAGCAGGGCCTCACGCACACCCTCACGGGCGTTGGCGGGGTCCTGCTGGTAGGTGCGGCGGTCCCCGACGAGCGAGGAGTCGACGGCCTCGCGGAAGGGCCCGAAGAAGGCCGAGGCGTACTTCGCGGAGTAGGCCAGGATGCCGACATCGGTGTGCTCGAAGGCATCAAGAGCGTCGCGGATGACGCGGACCTGGCCGTCCATCATGCCGCTCGGGCCGACCATGTCGACACCGGCGTGCGCCTGGGCCCGGGCCATGTCGGCGTACGCCGCCAGCGTCTGATCGTTGTCCACCCGGCCGTCCGCGGTCAGGACGCCGCAATGCCCGTGGTCGGTGAACTCGTCGAGGCACAGGTCGCTCATGACGGTCAGCGCGTCGCCGACCTCGGCGACCACGTCGGTGATCGCCAGGTTGAGGACGCCGGAGGGGTCCAGGGCACCGGACCCGGTGGCGTCCTTGGTCTCGGGGACGCCGAAGAGCATGACGCCGCCGAGACCGAGCTCGGCGGCCTCGGAGACCGCAGCCAGCAGCGAGTCGCGGGTGTGCTGGACGACGCCGGGCATGGAGGAGACCGGCTTGGGCTCGGTGAGGCCCTCACGGATGAAGACGGGCAGGACCAGCTGGCGCGCCTGCACCTGCTGCTCGGCGACCATGCGCCGCAGGGCGGGGGTGGTGCGCAGGCGGCGGGGCCGCACCAGCGGGGGGACGACGGGGGCGGGGACGGGGTGCTCGGTCACGGACCGAGCCTGTCAGGTCCCCTCGAGCACCGACACGACAGCGG
>LULN01000042.1_pt1 | contig 26410 bp, 41 predicted proteins | sample 728131 | NCBI WGS metagenome assembly LULN01 (sample SAMN03860288, study PRJNA289734) | marine metagenome | biome: seawater column; feature: ocean; material: water; isolation source: Red Sea water column Station 149 - depth 100m | place: Saudi Arabia: Red Sea | collected 2011-10-15 | depth 100 m
AATCAAGTTAAAACTAAAACAACTGGTTTTGGAGTACAAACGGCAGCTATAGTTGCAGGTGGACTTGTCCCTCCTCAAACAGCAAACGCAGAAACATGGAATGGAACAGCTTGGACTGAAGTAGGTAATTTAAATACTGGAAGATCAAATTTAGCAGGAGCAGGTTTTTCAAACTCTTACGGAATAGTTTTTGGTGGAGATGCTCCGCCAGATCCACAAGATACAGTTGAACAATGGAATGGAAGTAGTTGGACAGAGATAGCAGATTTAGCAACAGCTAGAAAAAATCTTAGTGGAGCAGGTTCAGGAGTAGCTGCCTTATGTATTGGTGGTGAAAACCCAGGCGGTAATCTTGCAAATGTAGAAGAATGGACTAATCCTTTTGAAACTAAAACAATAGGTACAGATTAATACTTGACTTTTTCCCTTAAAAGCAGTATAATATAAATAATAGGAGAAAATATGACAAGTGAAAAACGAAATATACAGGTATTAGCAAATACAGAATCAAAGTATTTAACTAATATATTAGATCAACAGGATGTTAAACAATTTAAAAAATTAATTCCTGAATTACAAGATACGTGGAAAAAGAAACAGGTATTTAGAACAGAAACAGAAATGAGATTTTCCGTATTATCTGATAATAAATATCCAACAAAAGCAGCTAAATATTGGCAATGTGTTAGAGAACAAAATACACACTTTGAAAACTTAATGCACCTATCATTTGATGCTAGAAAAAATGATGTTGAAATTGAAAAGTTAAAAGTAAAAATTAAAGAAGAAAAAAATAAATTAGAAAAAGAATTATTAAAAATAGAATTAGAAGAAAAAGTATATGGTAAAGCAAGTATGGAACTTGTAGCTAAACATAGAATGAGAGAAGTAGCTACATGGTCTAAACTTAAAAAAGAATTTCATGATGGATCTTTTGATGATAGAGATGTAAACACACATCAAGCAGAATCATATAAAATTAGATTAGAGCATCAAAAAGCAACATTAACACCAGGTTCATCTCAGCCAGAAGTATTTAATGTTTTAGGACAACTAAATACTTTAAATAGAGTAATGAAAGATGGTGAATTATTAAATGGATCTAAGAAGGAGAAAATTACTAGAAAATAATATATGAAATTTGACTTTATTTATCTAGGTCAAACAGTTCTAAAATACGAAACTCCTCTAGAAATATTTGTTGGACTTAACGAAATATACGAAAAAAGAAAAAAACAATTACCTAAAGCTAATAAACAATTAGTTGGTAAAATAGAAGATGAAGTATCTTTATTTTTTGATGGACCACCTAATAATAAAATACATTCACATAATTTTTTACCAAATGATATATTACAATGGTTTGATTCTATATTTAATCATTATCTTGCATGGAATAAAATAGGTGAAAATAAAAGACACATTAATTCAATATGGGTTAATGAAATGAAAGCACATGAATATAATCCTATACATATTCATCAAGGTAAATTGTTTACAGGCTTATCCTCGGTTATGATTATGAAATTACCAAGTGATACAGGTATAGAATATTCAGCACCTGATAAACCTATGAATGGTAGATTACAAATTATAGGTGCAGCTAATGGTCAGTTTGCTAAAACAGATTATTCACCTGAATGTAAAATAGGAGACTTTTATGTTTTTCCATATGATATGAGGCATTGTGTTTATCCTTATAATGGAACAAAAGAAAAACGTAGAACATTAGTTTGTAATGTAGATGTAGAACATAATCCAGTAACATCAAGAACAGCTGGAGGACAATTAGAATGATTATTAAAATGCCTAGATGGCAGTCCTACATAGCTACAACAACTTCACCTTTATTTACACCAGAGCAATGTCAAGATATTATAAATGCAGGTCACTCAGAAAAACCACAAGTAGCACAAGTAGGTATGAATAAACCAGGCGGTGGTGTTGATAAGAAAAAAAGAACAACAACTATATCTTGGATACCATTTAAAAAATTGCCAGAAATGTATTCAAAAGTAAATTATCAATTATCTTTAGTAAACTTAAATCATTTTGGTTTTGAAAATGTAGAAATAACAGAGCCTGCACAGTTTACAGAATATCCTAAAGGTGGATTTTATGATTGGCATATGGATTTAGATATTAATGGTCAACACGAACCACCAGTTAGAAAAATATCTATGACGTGTTTATTATCTGATCCATCTACATTTACAGGTGGTGAATTAGAATTTACGGAAAAACATAAAATAAATAATCTTAAACAAGGGCAAGCTATATTCTTTGCATCATTTTTAAGACATAGAGTAGCTCCTGTAAAAAAAGGTATAAGAAGATCTTTAGTTATGTGGTTTGGAGGTCAACCATTTAAGTGAACCGAGAAATATTATTTCCCACTCCTATTTATTGGAAAGATTTACCTAACGCAAAAGAACTTAATAAGTATTTATTTAAACATATTAAGAATTGGTATAAAGAAGATATAAAAAAAGGTAGATCTACAGGAGAGTTTAAAACTAATTCAGGTTTTGGTTGGCATAGTTCAACTGATATGAATAATAAAAAAGAATATCGCCCTTTAATACAAGAACTGTTTAAAATGGCAGAAGAATGTAATAAAGATTATGGTATTCAGCCTAAGTTAGGTTTAGGTAATATGTGGGCAAATGTAAGTCCAACTTATTCTTATAATAAAACACATACACATCCTAACTCATTATGGTCAGGTGTATATTATATTAAAGTTCCTAAGAACTCTGGTAAATTATTTTTAGAAGATCCAAGACCAGGACCTAATACTTATATGCCTAGACGAATGGATAATTTACCAAAAGAACTATGGAGACTTATAGCTTATGAAGCAATAGAAGGTAGAATGGTATTTTTTCCATCATGGCAACCTCATGGTGTAGACATAAATATGAACACAGAAAAGGGTGAAAAAAATTGGCGTATATCTGTATCATATAATTTTATACAAGTATGAGTTTTAAGAAAAATAAGTATCAAGTTATACGTAATGCCATACCAAAAGAACTAGCTGACATAGCTTTTACTTATTTACAAATATCAGCAGAAGCAGATTATTGGATGATTAATAATCAAGTAACACATGAAAAAAATCCATTAGTAGGTAATTTTAAAGATAGACAAGTTCCAAATTCTTATGCAAAATATGGTGATAGATTAATGGAAACATTACTTGTTAAAGTTATACCTATTATGAAAGCTAAAACAGAATTAAATTTAATACCTACCTATTCATATACAAGATTATATAGAAAAGGTAATATATTAAAAAGACATAAAGATAGACCTAGTTGTGAAATATCAACTACACTTAATTTAGGTGGTGATAACTGGGATATATTTTTGGACCCAACAGGAACAAATAACGTAATAGATGAATATAAAAATATACATAAACCAAACGCACCCAAAGGAATTAAGATATCTTTAAAACCTGGAGATATGTTAATATACTCAGGATGCGAACTTGAACATTGGCGAGAACCATTTCAAGGTAATTTATGTGGGCAAGTATTTTTACACTATAATCACGCAAACGGTCCATATGCAAAAACTAACTTATATGATAAACGACCAATGCTTGGTATAGTAAAAAATGGCTAAAAAGAAACCACTGTTTGGTGTAAATAATTACACTAAAAGAACAAAGAAAAAAAGACCAGGTCGACATGCAAAAAGACCAAACAAATCTAAAAAAAGGACAATGAAAAAATACAGAGGACAAGGTAGATAATGGCAACACCAGATGAAATAAAATTACAGAAGGGCACAATTGCACCTTCACAAACAGAACAAACTGGCTCTCAAAAAGCAGTTGCGTTAATAGATGATTTAATTACAAACGCTAGTTTACCTACTGGTACAACTATAAGCCCTACATTACAAAATGTAGGAACTAATGAACTAATGGCAACTAGTGGTCTTAGTGGAACTACAGCAGCAGCATTACCAACTGCTCCTACAGCTCCAACTATAGCTGCACCTAGCACTGTAACAGGAACTAGTATAACAGCTCCCACAGCACAAACTGCAGCTCAATACACAGCATCCCAAGCATTAAGTCAAGTGCCAACAATGGCAGCTGCAACAGGTACAGTATCTCAACCAATGACTGGAGTTACTGGAACAATTACATCAGATGCAACTGTACAGGGACAACTAGCAAGTTTACAAAGTGAAGTTGAAACTGCATTAGCATCTGGTAATCCTTTACCAGTATGGGCAAGAGGTGCTGCAAAAGCAACTAATGCTGCAATGGCTAATAGAGGTTTAAGTGCAAGTTCAATGGCTGCAGAAGCATTGGCTGAAGGTATTATGAATTCTGCTATACCAATAGCAAAAGCAGATGCTGATACTTACAAGCAAATGATATTTCAAAACTTGTCTAATAATCAACAAGCAGCAATTACAAACGCACAAGCATATCTACAAATGGATATGGCTAATCTTTCTAATAAACAACAAGCTAATTTACAAAATTTAAATACAAGACAAAACTTTATTTTATCAGATCAAGCTGCAGCTAATGCTGCGTTTCAATTTAATGCAACTAGTCAAAATCAAGTTAATCAATTTTATGATAAACTAAGTGCAACTATATCTGATCAAAATGCTGTTAGAATAGATGCAATGAAAAAATTTGCAGAAGCAGAGAAAGCAAAAGTAAATGCATTAAATGCTCAAAATACAGTTGCTGTTAATGAGGCAAATGCTAAAAGAGAAGATACAATAAATAGATTTAATGCACAATTAGAAAATCAAAGACAACAATTTAATGTTCAAAATCAAAGAGAGATAGATCAATCAAATGTTGTTTGGAGAAGAAGTATTAACACAGCAAATACAGCAGCTACAAATGCAGCTAATCAAGTTAATGCACAAAACTTATTAAACTTATCTAACTTTGGATTGTCAGCGTTATGGCAACAATGGAGAGATGAGGCATCATGGGTAAACACTTCTTCAGAAAATGTAGAAAACAGAAATCATAACTTAGCAATGGCAGCACTAGAAAGATCTGCAACTGTTGACTTACAAAATCAAGCATCTAAAGATGCAATGTATCAAATGATAGGTAAGTTTGGTTTTGATTTATTACTAGGATAAGGAGAATAAATGAGTATAAGTAAAATGTTTAAAGGTGCAGTATCAGGAGCAGCCGAGTGGGTTGGTGGTGCAATAGGTGGAGCTATTGGTGGATCAAAAGGTGCTGCTATTGGTAAAGAACTTGGAGGTGCACTAGGAGCTAGAATAAAAAGTTACGGTGGCGGAGGTGGAGAATTTACACCTATAAGCACACAGGTTGGTATGCAAAGTTATGGTGGTAAAATGCCAACGTTTGGTTTTAAAAGACCAGGAGAAGTAAGTACACCTAGAGTTGTTGATGCTGACACTTTAAATAAAATGTGGGAAGCTAGACTAACAACGTATATGGCAACTGCTGCTAAATTTGATAGAACAACAGAAGTATCAAAACTAATTAGGAGTTTAAAAGCATAATGAGAGAATTTGAAGAAGGCGTAGGCAATCCATTTGACACACCAGTACCTGGTCAAAGTTTAACAGACACTCCAGGTAATTATCCTTGGGAACATGCACCACTTATAACTGACCCTGAACAAGCTACAGAATTTATTTGGGATAGATTACATAAACCAGAATTTGCTGAACAAGTTATAGCTATGCTAGATGCAGGCATACCAGTAGAAGCTCTAGGTAGAGTTATATTATTTGGTGGATTTATGGAAGGTAAATTTAGTCCTGATGTAGCATTTATAATAGCACAACCTGTTATGGAAATGATTGCTTCAATGGGTATAGCATCTGGTATTAAAAAATTTAGAATGTCAATAAGTGATTTAACTAATAATAAACAAATGACAGAAATTATTAAAATTAAACAAGAGAAAGAAGAATTTGAAAAGATAGCTAAAGATGTTGGTAAAGATATTAAAAAAGTAAAAACAAAAGAAGCAGGTTTAATGGCTAAACCAGGGGAGGCAGAATAATGAGTGTGGCAAGAGGATTACTTACAGGATTTTTAGGTGGTGCAATAGCAGATAAAGAAGCTAAAGATAAAAATAAAGCAGAAGTATTAAAAACTGCTGCAAATAATTATTTAACTGACATATATCCAAAAACTGTTGAAGCAGAAAATACTAGAAAATCAAACTTTGAAATATTATCTTCAGCATATACACCAGAGTTTGCTAACGTAGCAGATGCATCTGGATTTACTATAGATAAAGTAGCTATGGACAGATTAGATAAATTAATGAAAAAAAATAAAATAGACAAGGCAAAATTAGAAGCAGCAAATTTTGGGACAACATATGAAGATAGATATAATGAAAGAGGTTTAACTTTTAATCAAAAATATAAACCTATATTTGAACAGATTGGTATAAAAGAAATAGGTGGTATGGGACCTTACACAGTTAAGAGTCAATTAGAAGGTGATGTTACTACTGATACTATGGCAGATACATCAAAAACAATCACTACACCTATGGAACAAAATGTAGATTTTAGTCCTATGCAATTATCTGAATTTTTAATACCTACACAATCAAATGTATTAATGAGTGAAAACGAATATGCTAAAGTTGCTATGAACTATCGTGGATTTGATCAATTTATAAAACCAAATCCTGATGATCCAGATGGAACCCCAATAATAGTAGGTTTAACTGGAAGTAATAGAGTTGAATATAATGCCTTAAGACAAGTTACTTATAGTGTATTACCAAATCTTAAAGTTGGTGATGATGGTAAAGCACAAATCAGTAGAGCTGTTGGTTTAGCTAGTGCACAATTAGACAGACAAACTGGGGATATTATATTTGGAAAACAAACAGCACAAGGTTATCAATCAGGCATGCTAGAAGTAATAGGTTCAGGTGATAATATAAAATACACAGGACAACTTACAGGTGCATTAAAAAATTTATCTGCCGTTGAGCAGAAACAGTATTTTCAACAGGGATTATCTGCATTATCAACTAGAGAAGAACAACAATATTTTGCTGAAACTTTTCCAGATAATGTAACATTTAATGATGGCACAAGTATAAAGGCATTTTTAAAAAGAGTGTCAGGATTAGATAAAATACAGAGACAAACTTTGGGGAACTAATGACTAAAGGTTTTTCACTTGGTGATTTTACAATAAATCAACAAGCAACAGATCAGTCTGCACCAAAAGGTTTTAATTTACAAGATTACAATCAAAATAAATTACCACCTAATACAGAGCAGATAAAAGAGGATCCTAATATAAATAACTTTATACCCATACAAAAAAATACTGATGGGTCATTAAAGTATACATTTGATAATATATATCAAAATAAACAGCTAGCTTCTGTAGCTAAAGATTATTATACAAACAGAGACAATAGAGATTATGATGATAAAGAGGCTATTGATAAATTTATAAGTGATAGAACCTGGAATCAGGCTAATACATATAACATGGGTAAAGAATTTTTATATGTAACTGGTGATAATTTTGGTGAGGATCAAAAAGCTAGACTATCTTATTTAACTAGATACTGGGCTGAATTACCTAATTTTTATGAAGAAGGGGGTTTAGGTATTAGTCAATTTTTTAAAAACGTGGGTATAGGTTTATTAGACCCAATTAATATAATAGGTGCTGGTGTTGGTGGGCAAGTAGCTAAACAAACTTTAAAAAAAGCTGGACAAGCTGTAATAAAAGAAACAGTTAAAAAAGGTGTTACTAAAAAAACAGTTGCTAAAGAAGTTTTAAATGATCCAGAACAACTTGCAAAATTATCTAAAGAAGCAAACAGATCTGCCTTACTAAAGGGTGCAGGATCTATGGCAGCTGTTGATGCTGCAGGTTTTGGTACTATTGATATTGCAGATCAAGTTGTAGAAAAAGAAATAGGTTTAAGAGAAACTTTAGATCCAATTAGAACAGGTACAGTAGCATTAACTGCAGGTGGCTTAGGATTTTTTGTAGGAGGTGCTGGTGGATATTTTGGTAATAAATTAATTAATTTAAGACTACAAAAAAATGCTGAATTAAAAACTAAAAATTTAAAAAACTTTAATAAAAAATCTCCTGATAATAAAAATAAATCTGAAGCAATTAATGGAGAATTAAATAAGTTTTCAGGACAAAATATAAGAACTAATTTGGCAGATCAGTGGGACTTTATTAAAACTTTACAAAAAGAAATAACTGGTGTTGGTGGAGATGTTGCTTCATTAAAAAAATTATATAAGTCTGGTGATTTTAAAGTTGACCCAATATTAGAACCATACTTTCAATTAAGAACTTTAGCAGCATCAGGAACTAGAGCACACAATTTTATTATGGATGGAGTATATCAGCCACCATCAGTTACAGCTAAATCAGCAAGTTATGTTAAAGGTAAAAGTAAAGGTCTTCATGAAATATTAAAACCATTTGATAAAAATAATGAAGTTAATGAATTTTTAGGATATATTGCATCTAAAAGAATGAATGCAATTGCTAAACGTAGACCAACTTTAGACAAAACCTTACCTATAAATAAAGCAACAAGACAAGAATTTATAGATTTTGCTGAGATGAATGCAAGTCAATTTAAAAAAAAGTATGGCTATGAGTTAACTAGAAAAAGTAATTTTAAAAATGCAATTAATAACTATAAACAATTTACTGATGATTTATTAGAATACCAAGTACAATCGGGATTAATTGCTAAAGCAGACGCTAAAAAAATATTAAAAGAAAATCCATTTTTTATACCTTTAACTAGAGATAAAACAGCTTCAGCTAGGGGAATAATATCAAAAGCAGGTGAACAAACTAGAAAGTTATTAGGATTAGCTAGACCTGGTGCTGTTAAATTAGCTAAAGCTAAACAAGAAGGTGATATAAACTTATATCAAAATTTAGTAACATATACTTATCAAACTGTTTTAGCTGGTGATAGAAATAGAGCTAAGATAGCTTTTTATAATATGATTAAAAAAGGTGAAAAATTAGGTAAATTTGAAAAAGATAGCATTGTTAAATTAGTTACAGGTAATCAAAGGGCAAGAATAGAAAATATACCAATAGAAAGAATTAAAAAAGCATATACTAATGCTGGTGCAAAATTTGATCCTACAAAAGATATACCCACAAGAACAGGTAAACCTAGAAAAGAATCTTTAGACAATTTAGATAGTTTAGATGTACTAACTTTTTCTAATACTTTTAAAAAAAGTGATGAGGCATCAGCTGATTTTGCAGACATTGTATACAGAAATGGTAAAGCTGAAGTTTATGAAATTATAGACCCCAATTTAGCAGAAGCATTTAAGGGATTAGGTGAAGCGGGCACACAAAGACTTATGAATTTATTTGGTGATGGAGGTTTCTTTAATATTTATGCAAGGTATGCATCAAGAGCAATTACATACTCACCACCGTTTGTTGCTTTTAACGTAATTAGAGATACACTTGCAGGCACAGTAAATTCTGCATTTGGTATTGTAAGTGGTGGAAAGGCAGGATTTATTCCAGGATTTAGCACTGCAAAAGGATATAAAGATGCTGTAATGCATACTCAAAAATATAAAGAGGCATTACTAAATGGTATGGGATACTCATCAAGAACAGAAGCAAAAGATTTAGAACCTAGAAATATAAAAGCATTAATAGAAGATGGAGCTAAATTAGGAATATCTGGACCAACTACAAAATATTATACAACAACTTTAAAACGATTACTGGCAAAACCTATTGGGCAAGGATGGAAAGGCTATAGAAATTTAGTTCAGTCTGCTGAATATGCAACAAGAATGGGAGAATTTCAATTAGCAAAAGCTGCAGGATTTAGTGATATAGGTGCTTCATTTGCTGGTAGAGAAGTTGCAACAGATTTTGGTATGCGAGGCTCTAGTGCTATTTTAAATGCTATAAATAGAAATACTATGTTTTTTGATGCAAGTATTCAAGGTTTATATAGAACAGGTAGAGTTTTATTTGAGCAACCTACAAGAGCTGCAGCTATAATTTCAACTACAATTGTTGCACCCGAAATAGCTCTTTATCATTTAAATGTAAAACACAAAGAATATGCAGCAGTTCCAGATCAAGTTAAACAATTAAATTATTTAATACCTAATTATACAACTGATGAAAATGGTAATAGAATTTTAGATCCTGAAGTACCATTTTATGCGATACCTAAACCTTATGATTTAGGAGTATTTGCTAACGTAGCTACAGGATTAATAGATGGTATGTACAAAAAAAGTGATGGTGTTACAGCTAAATATGTAGCTGAATCTTTTGCTTTAATATCACCAGGTTTGCCAATACCTTCTGGAATTAGACCATTTATAGAAACTATGTTTAATAAAAATTTTTATTCTGGTGCTCCAGTAATTGGCATATATGAACAAAGAAAAATAGGTGAATTGCAAATGAGACCATCTACAAGAAAAATTGCAAAAGAATTATCTACTGGTGCTAGTAATTTATTTAATTTTGTATTAGGTCCGCCCGATGGTGAAGTAAAACCATCTTTAAGTCCAATTCTTACAGATTATTTAATTGGTGCTTATTTAACAGGAATTTTTCAATATCCAATAGATATTTTAGATACAGCTTTAGAAAAAGTAACTAAAGAAAAGATACCAGGTGCAGGTAAGTCAGCTGTAAAAAGACAAGATGAATCAGATTTTTCTAGCTTTAAAAATGCAACTAGTATAGTTACAAGAAGATTTAAAGTAGTATCACCTATAAGAAATTCTAAATATCATAAAGAATGGCAAAAAATAATTAATAGAGCTAAAAAATTAAAACAAATTGATCCTACTCAAATGGATTTAAAAAAGAGAAATGATTCATTTTTAATTGGATTAGGTATAAGAACTTTAGAAAATTTAGATACAATAAAAAAACCAGCTGAAGATGAAGTATTAGTATTTTCTAAATTATCACCCATGTTATTAAAAATAGAAAAAAAATTAAATACTTCTAGAGCAGAGAGAACTGATATTAAAGCAAGACCTATATCTCCTGAGTTAAAAAGAAAACAAATTGATGCTTTATTAGCTGCAGAAAACGAAATGTTATCAGCGGTTGTAGAATCATTGGCAAGTGTAAAAGATTTAGATTATGTATTTACTCAAAATTTTACTGATAATGTTTCAGATTTAGGTGTAATAAAAGGTAGTTTATTTAGTCTTATATTTGGGGCTTCTGATAGATTTTTAGGCACAGGTTTAAGACAAGATACAGTTAAAAAAAATCCTTTAAGAAATAAATAATATGGCTAAGCAACCCAAAACAACTAGTGAACATATCATATCCTTATACGGATATATAACTGGGTTGCGAAGAGAAGTCAGCCAAATAAAAAATAATCACCTCAAACATATGCACCAAGATATAGATAGATTGCATTCTAAAGTAGATAAACTATTATATGCAATACTAGGAGGTCTAGGTGCGACAATACTAACATTACTAGGACTATTTACATAATGAACAAAAGACAGATAACAGATACAATAGTAATACATTGCACACAAACTCCAAAAGATATGGAAGTTGATGTAGAAAAAGTTACACAATGGCATAAAGATAGAGGGTTTGATACAATAGGTTATCACTATTTAATTAAAAGAGATGGCACATTACAAGTTGGAAGAGATGAAGATGTTGTAGGTGCTCATGCAGTAGCAGTTAATGGAACATCAATAGGTGTTGCATTAGTTGGCGGTGGTACAGCTGATATGGGTTGGGAAAATAATTTTAACTCAGAACAGTTTGATACACTTAAAAGTATAATATTAAGATTAAAAGACAAATACGATATAGAAAAAATAATAGGTCACTATCAAGTAGAGGCATCTAAAGAATGTCCTTCATTTGATGTGCCAGGATGGGTAATAGAAAATGGCTTGGTTTAGTTTAGCAAAGATGGCATTACAAGCTGGTGGCAAAATATATGCCAACAGACAAAAAGCAAAAGTAGCAATGTCCGATGCACAATTATTACATGCAGAAAGACAAGCCCGAGGTGAGGAGGCTTACCAGGGTAAATTATTAGAGGCAAGACAAAATGACTACAAGGATGAATTTGTTCTTGTGATTATTTCTGCCCCTATCATTGTATTAATGTGGGCAGTTATGTCAGACGATCCAGCAGCGATGGAGAAAGTAAAACTTTTTTTTGAGTACTTTCAATCACTTCCATCATGGTTCACCAATCTCTGGATTTTAGTAGTGGCTTCTATTTTTGGTATAAAAGGTACACAGATTTTCCGTAACGGGAAAAAATAATGTCTAAATCAGAATATCAAGATCTCATCGCTGAGTATAAAGAGCAGATTAGAATACTAAAGCAAGAAGTAGCTGAGCTACAAGATGCTGGTAAGTCTAAAGATTCTGCAAATAAAAGATCTTTACAACGATTAGAAAATATTACTGATGATTTAGAAAAAGCACAAGCTGAAATAAAGAGACTAACTCAACAATTGGAGGATAAAACCCATGAAAAAGATAATACAAAAAATAAAAGATCTTTGGAATAGATTTATTGATTGGTTCACTGCTGGCTTAGATAAATGAAAATAACCTTAGTGTTATTATTATGTTCCAGTGTTAGATTAGGATGTTTAGAACCTATACTTTATCCTGAAAAATTTGAGGATGAATATACATGTTTATTAAAAGGTTATAATGAATCAAAAAGATTATTAATAGATGCAGGCAAAGAAACTGTTAATACTAATGGTTTGTTTTATAAGTTTGATTGCATAGAAATTAAACCAGAAGAAAAAGATATATAATATGAGAACCCTCACAATATTATTTATATTACTATTTACAACATCTGCACACGCAGGTAGCACCCAATCAAATGTGAGTGGGTCAAATACTGCTATTGAAGGTGGATATACATCATCAACTACGTATGAATCAGGATCAAGTTCTAGTTCTACAACAAGTAATACAACAAATAGTAATATTAAATCTGCACCACCCTCAGCATATGCCCCAGGAGTAAACTCATCAGGTATTGATGTATGTTCTACGGGTGCAAGTATGGGAATACAAACATTTGGTTTAGGTGTATCAGGTGGTAAATCTTTTAGAGATGAGAATTGTGAAAGAATTAAACTATCAAGACAATTAGATAGCATGGGTATGAAAGTTGCAGCAGTTGCTTTATTATGCCAAGACCCTAGAGTATTTGAAGCTATGATTCATGCAGGTACTCCTTGTCCGTACCAAGGTAAAATTGGAAATGATGCAAATAAACTTTGGAAAAAATACGACAAGTTAAGACCAGATTATAATCAATATACTAAAGATTTAAAAGTTGTTAAAACTATAGACAAAAAGCATGATAAAATTACTATTGAAAAGCTGCCTAATACTAGCGTTAATAACAAGTCTAAGTAAAGCAGATCAAATAACAACAGGTAATTTATTACCCAACGCAGGTCAGGGTGCATCCAGTGCACAAAGTGTAGATAATAATATTGATAAAATAGGAAACTCTTATAATAATTTTACATCTAGTAACGCAACTAATTTTAGTTCAGAAGTAGAAGTTACAGGAACAGGAACATTATCTTATAGTGGAACTTTGTTAGATATTACAACAGGTAATGATACAACAAATCAAAATAAATTAGATAATGGCATTACATTACAAGGTAACACTATAGTACAAAACTGTGAATGGGCTAACTCATCATATGCTTGTGGTAACAGAGGATCTGGAAGAGACAGTTATAGTACTAAAATTCAAATATTAGATTCTAATAATTCTTTGTTATCCGAAACAAATCAGATTAGAAATAATGACGCAGGGTATGGCAGTACTGCATTTAAGTATACAGATACTTTGATATTTAATAATGTAGGTTCTAATAAATTTAACTGGGAATGGACAGGTATAGATGGTCAAGCTAATCCAGGTAATCTAGGTGGTCCTAATTTATTAGGTGCTAACCTATTTATGATATATGATAATACTGAAATAGAAGAAAGTATTACACAAGAATTACATAGTATATCAAAGAACTTGACAGAATCAGTTAAGATGGTTATAATAGAAGAGAAGGTAAAGGTAAAAGCTGCACCAGTTTTATCTACAACTACACCCGTTGTAAAATCAGCTCCTGCACCAGCACCTAAAACAACTGCTACTGCACCAAAAGCTACTATGACAACTACTAATACAGCTAAGGCAGCACCAGCACCTACACAAAAAACAACTACGAGTACAACTTCTAATGCCCAAAAATCTGCTTCTAGTTCAACAGCTCCAACTAATTCAAAAACTACAACGGCTAGCAAAACTAATGAAACAAAAAAAACTGAAGAAAAGAAATCCAGTAGCAGCCCTACTAAAACTGCCACAACTAAGAAAGAGAATAGTAAAGAGCAAAAAAGTGTACAGTCGAAGTCAGGAGAAAGTACGACAGCAAAAGCTGAGTCACAGTCAGGACCTGTAGGTATTGATACACAGATGGCTAAAATAGATAATGAAGTTAAAGATATAGGTAAGAATTTAGAAATTAAAAACGTAATTAAATTACAAGCAATGGTTAATAATGAAATGATTAATGTATATAATATACCATTCTACAAAGAAAAATTATTATACACAGATCAATTAAATATATTTGATAAACCAATATATCAAAATGTTACTTTAGGTAGTTATATACTTAATGACCCTATTGTAAAATCTAAAATTAATATTATAAGAATAAAAAAAGAAAAACAAAAACTATTAAACGAAATAGAGGCACTAAAAAATGGGTAAAATAAAAGAACAACTTGCAGGTGTAGCAGCACTCATAGGAGTACTGGGAGCTATAGGTGCAGGGTTTATTAAATATGGTGAAGTAATGTCTAAGCTAGATAGTTTAGAAGCATTTAATCCTGATCCTATGATGATAGTTATAGGTGATAATAAAAAAGATATAGCTGTATTACAAAAAACTATACAAGTATTAGAATTAGAAATACAAGAATTAAAAGAATCAAGTAAGAATCCTTTAACAAATTAATGGCACTTAGAATATCAGAAGAGGCAAAAGTACAAATGCCTATGAAGACGGTTGCTAGTCTAATAATTCTTGTCGCAATGGGTGTACTTGGATACACAGAATTAACTGGTAGATTAGTATCATTAGAAACATCTAGAGAATTAATGCAGGCAGACTTACTTAAAAAAAGTGAGCAATTACCTGTGGATCAAGAACAGCTGATGTTGTTGGAGGACCTTTATAAAACTACTGAGAAGATTGAAAAAAGAATTGAAGATATGATGCATAACAAAGTAAACATACAATTTTTACAAAAACAAATGGAAAAGGCTTTAACAGATATAGAAATATTAAAAGATAAAGTAAGAGTAAACGGGAGCCATAAATGATCGCAGAAATTGTAGCCCTTTTAATGTTTATAGGACCTGAAATTAAAGAGCATAGAATACAAGACTCTATGTCAATGTGTTTAAAACATAAACGTGAAGCAACGAGAGTTCCTACACCTAATATAACTTATAAATGTATTAAAAGTAAGGCAGAATTAGAAGAAAATATTGATGGGTCTAAATCTATAAAAGCATTAATATTAGAGTAATGGATAAACCTCCATTTGAATATAGAATGTTAATATTATTTTTTATAGGTGCATTTGTGCCTATATTTATACATCACATGGTATATAAACTATGGGATGTTAGTGTATTAAGAGCCGCAGAAATAACTTTTTTATTGTGTATTCCAGTAGCGTTTTGGATGGCAGAAAAAATTAATGAACGTTGGCATGATGATGAGGAATAATTATGTATTTAAACGCAAACATACCACCAATAGAATGCTTTGTAAGAGGTAATTATCTACGAGATCAAAAAGATTCTCATGATAAATACTTTGAGTGTGTAGTATTTGGATTTAGTTCCATACCAAAGCAAGTTCCTTTATTTCATTATATGATGACAGATGGTGGATTATGGTGGAGAGCACCTGTATCTGCATTTTGTACAAAGCCAGGAGTAAAAGAATTACCCTTGAATGAATTAATGTTATGGGATTCATTTAGTTATAATGTAAGTGTTACTAAATTTTATCAAATGGATGGATGTAAAATGATATATACATCTAGAAGAAAAAAACAAAGAGAAGGTAAATATTTATTTACAATTGATTGGTGTGCAGGTGATTATAATGAATTAGATTTTGGTTATGCAGAAAAACCTGATCAACATAAATGTGGACACGTAATAGAATTAGATGATGGTAACTACGCAATACAGCCCAACAATAGATTAAGAATCTTTGATCCATCAATGGCAGCAGATCCATCAAAACCCCTTATACATAGACTAGTTAATACTAGAATATGGTCTGTAGAAGATACTTCTAAATGGATAACAGATGAAAATCAAGAAGGAAGTTACGATTATGAATATAAGGAGATAGACAATGGCAAAGAAAAGCACAGTAAATAAAGCAGGTAATTATACAAAACCTGGAATGAGAAAAAAAATCTTTAATAGAATTAAAGCACAAGCATCTCATGGAACAGGTGCTGGTAAATGGTCAGCAAGAAAAGCCCAAGCATTAGCTAAGGCTTACAAAAAAGCTGGTGGAGGTTACAAGTAATTATGGCACTAGCAAAAAGTCAACGAAGTTTAAAAGCATGGGGGAAACAAAAATGGAGAACGAAGTCAGGGAAAAAATCTTCAGTTACGGGAGAACGATATTTGCCCGAGAAAGCAATCAAAGCCCTATCATCTGCGGAGTATGCGGCAACGACAAAAGCCAAACGCCAAGGAACAAAAAAGGGAAAACAATTTGTGAAGCAACCCAAAGGGATTGCAAAGAAGGTAAAACAATACAGGAGGTATAGTTAAAATGCCAGGACATTACGGAAAAATGAAAAAAGGAAAAAAAGTAAAAGGTAAAAGAAAAAAATTAGACATGGACAAAGATGGTAAACTTACTAAAAAAGATTTTGCTATGTTAAGAAATAAAAAAAAAGGTAGAGCATAATGAGAAAAGGATTATATGCTAACATTCATGCTAAAAGAAAGCGTGGTGGTAAAATGAAAAAGAAAGGTGCTAAAGGTGCACCAACTGCAGCAAACTTTAGAAGAGCTGCACAAACAGCAAGGAAAAAATAATGGCTAAGACACCTGCATGGCAACGTAAAGAAGGTAAGAACCCCTCAGGTGGTTTAAATGCTAAAGGTAGAGCTAGTTATAATAGAGCTACTGGTGGTAATTTAAAAGCACCTAGCAAAAAAGTTGGTAACAAAAGACGTGCTAGTTTTTGTGCACGTATGAAAGGTATGAAGAAAAAATTAACTTCTAAAAAAACAGCTAATGACCCTAATTCAAGAATTAATAAAGCACTTCGTGCTTGGAATTGTTAGTGTATTAATTTGTAGTATAGCAATGGCAGAAATAAATCAAACAAAAGATTTTATAAAAGCAATAGAGGAAGTTCGTAAAGAATATCCTGAGGAATCTATTGAAAGTAAAATACCTAGTTCGTTTATAGCTACAGTTGCTGCTACAGAAACAGGCAATTTTCAATTTAAAGGTGCACCTACTGCAAAGAGTGCTAATAACTATTTTGGTATGCATGCAACTGGTGACCAACAATCTCTAACAACTACAGGTGGAGCTAAGCTAAGATCTTTTGATGATAGTAAAGGTAGTATTAGAGCATTTATGCAATTGATTGCAAATGATGAAAGATACAAAGATGCAGTAAATGCAATAGATAGAGGACCTGAAGAAATGTTTAAGGGTATGTCTGTGTATGCAGAAAATCCTAACTATACAAATTTATTAGGTAATGTTTATAAGAATAGAATACAACCAATATTTCAAACAGAAAATTTTTTATTGCCAAAAAGAAAACCAATAGTAGAACAAATGGATAGCCTAAAATAAAAAGGGGAGCCATATAGACTCCCCCTGCAGGCAACACAAGACTTCCTGATTATTAATCAGGAGGTCTTTTTTTTTGGTTATTTTGGTTATAGCGATAAAGGTTTCTGTCACCCCATCGCTTATGCCAAAACCAAGTATTCAATGAACTAGCATAACCTTCTAGTTTATCCATAACTTTGTTATGCCAAAAGTAATATCTAAACTTTTTGTATAAGTTGTTTAATATCATCTTGTAATTTTTTTCCTACAGCATTAGCATGATTAATAACAGCAGCACATAAGTTTCCATGATAGGGATAACCTTTTAGTGCCTCTCGAATTTTACCTACAGGTTTACCACCATAGTCAATAACTATAGCATTATCTTTATTTAAACCTATTTTTAATTCAAATAATATTCCAGTGTATTTATCTAAATTACTTTTTTCCGTCATTGCTATTTCCCTCACTAGATTGTGGTGTTAGTGTAGATAAACTATTCATAAGTTTTACTACTTCAGCATATGGTCGAGACATTAAATATCTCATAATATCCATAAGTTGTTCAGAACTTATAGTGTAAGTTCTAGGGTTAGCTTTTTGTTGTTTCTGTTTTTCTTTCTCCATTTTTCCTCCTATATTAGAATGGTATTTCTTTGTCATCATAGTGTCTTATTAAAGACTCTAACTTTTCTTTGGCACTGCAATAAGTAGATAATAATTTATCTATTTCAGCTATATGTTGTGGATGTTCACCAATACCTACAGAATTATCTAAATAAATATCAATAGTTGTTAAAGCAGTTTCCATATCTGATTCATATTTTTTTCTTAGTGCCTTTACTATTTTATCTCTAATCATTCTGTGCCTCTAAATTGATAGTATTTATCTTCAATAAGATCTTCATCTAATAAGTATGGGTTATCTCTACCTTTTTTATTAAACTCTTTCTTTAAATCTCTTATAGTTTGATTTAGTGTTCTACCTTGATTGAGACAACCACACACTGCATCATCCACTTCTATTAGTGCTTGTTTTATTGCTCCCATTTTTTTCCTCCTTTGGCAATTGTTTATATAATTTATCTATCTTAGTTTGTATCTCTATTATAACTTCATACAAGGCATTTATCTTACCGAGTATAGCCATTTCTTCTCCGTGTGTCATTTGACCTCCTTTACTAGTTTATTTAAATACCATTGTGCTTTTTGTAAATCTTCTAATGGCTCACCTTTGAATTTATATCTCGAAACGTACTTCAAAACATTTCCCTTAAGATATCCGTGATACTCATCATCTGTCATACAATCTTTTATAACATCAATAGTTTCTTTTTTGCCATGCAAATAATGCGCTGGTGAATTTACATTATCATGATGATCTAAATCAGTTTTAAAATCTACCATACTTCCTCCTAATAGAATTATACTGAACTGTTTCAAGATCATACTCTCCATTCTTTACATTTCTTTTTACAATTAAACCACTCCACCACATTCTTTGAGTAGCCCTAGCATAATTTTCTTTATGATGCAAGTAGCAACCAGCAGATAATCCAATTACTTTTTTACCCATTGGAGTAGTGCACATAGAATAATCAAATGTATGTATATGCCCTACAGTAGAAGATACTTTATTTTTTAGTAAGAGAGCACGAGCAATATTGTCCCCACTAATAGGCTTACCCATAACACCGTTAGGGAAATTATGGCAATAATGTACGCCATCGACCACAACAGGTTCTTGGTATGGATAAACCTCCCAACCATATTTTTCAAATTGAAAATCATTAGTACTAATTGTGCCATCAAGTTCGGGTGTTTCATCTATTATTCTATCTATCCTATCTTCGTGATTACCAAGTAGCATGATTTTTCTTGGTCGTCTCCCATTGAGACCTTTGTTAAATTTAGTTAATGCATCATGAGCATGGTCTATATCTTTTTTATATCTTCTGCCTTCAAAAGATTTCTTACCTTTATCGTAGCTAGATAGCGAATCCATACTTGAAAAGTCTCCCATACAAATAAGGATCCCCTATGACTAAATGTGTTGCCATTAATTTAACTCCTTATCACGTTTCTGTTTTAAGTATTCAAGAAAGTCTACTACATTATCTGCATCATCAAACTCTGCAACAGAACTTATAGTTAAGTCTCCCTTGTTATTTTTCTTATCATCAGCGAATCCACGAAGTCCCCATAGAAACGTTGAATGAGGGTCAGTAGTTGCCATTTTAATCATACCTCTAGCTATTGTAGAACACAACTCATACTCTTCTGTTGTCATCTTTGATTGAGTATCCATGGATATACCACAAGTAAATCCAAGTTTCCAAGGTGTAACTAAAACTTTTATTGCTTTAAGCAAATCTATTGTATCTTTTTTCTTAGTCATTATAATTTAAAGTATTTATGATCATAGGGTACAACTTTCCATTCAACAGATTTTTTAAATTTATTTCTCTTTGCATAATCAATTGCTTCTTTTTCTGAGTCCCATATTTCATTTGTAAATATTCTCCAAGTATCATTATCTTTTATTATTAAACAATACATTTTAGGTAAAGGCAGATGCTAGACCCCTCAAAACTAACATCCACCCAGTTACGCAAACTCTTCCTCCTTTTTAGGATTATTAACTTCCGTATACCAAACCCATTTAGGATTCTTACCTTTTGATTGCTGTTGTGGTAACAACTGCAATTTACTTCCCCAACAAGGAAGTTTGTATGGGCAGAACGAACACGCAAAGCCCAAAACTTTATTACCTGTAGGCTTACCTCTAAAAGTTTCTTCAATCGCATCATAGTTTCTTTTAAATGGTATGCCTTTTTGCAATGCTTTATAATTTTCTTTAGCTTTATCTATAGCTTGTTTTTTATATTCATCATGTAGTGCTGGTGTTTCACATACTGTCCACTCACCAGTAGATTTATTAATAGCTATCCATCCACCAAATTCCTTGTCTTGGCTTTCTCCATATAAAAATCCTTGTGACGCATAGCCAAAGGTATCATCTTTAACAACCTCATTAAAACCACCTTCTTCTCCAAACTTTTTTTCAAAAGAAAATGGCGATGCACTTTTAATATCCCATATCTTTTTATTAATCTCAACATCTTGCCTACCTTCAATTCTGTTTTCCCCAAATTTATATACAACTTTTTTCTGTTCATTTTCTATATTTACTCCTGCTGATTTCATAACAAATAAAGCTAATGCTTCTATTAGATCACCAAATGTATTTCTCATTTTAACATTATAAGGTTGTCCTTCTCCTTTTATACCCTTAGCTTCCATCTGTAATTGACATAATGGTCTACCAACATTAGACATTCTAACTTCAAATTTAGATTTTCTGTCTTCAGTGAATTGCTTGAGTAAGGCGTTTTTACACGCCTCACCAAACTCCTCCACAAGTTTTTTGTCTACTTGGGTAGGACCCTTTGATACATTATCAAGATACTTCTGTACTTTAATAAGTATATCGTTCATTACCTAGCCAATACTTTTTCGGGTGATTCATCACCAAGATCTTTTACAATCTCAGCATCTACATTATCAGAACTATTTACTCTTTTAGTTTTTGCACTATTATATAGTCCAGCAACTTCTAAGTTCTCTGCATCAATAGACTCTTGGAATACCTTTAAAGTATCCATATCAGTATCAGATAACTGTAAATTAGCATCAGCATTTACAGTTATTTCGGGTACGTAAAATACATTACTACCTTTTTTCTGCCTCTTAGTATCAATATTAAGTAAAGAATTAAACATAAGTTTTTTTCTTTTCTTTAGTTGATCTAACGCAGCACTAACAGGTGAGAATGCTGTACCTGTAACTCTATAAAGTACGGGTAAGTTTTCTACACTGTGTTCTTTACCTTGTGCAGTTTTACCATTCTTAAATGATAACAGACCATACACAAGTTTATAACACCTGATAGTTCTTTGTTGTTCTTGCTGTTCAGGAGTAAGATTAGATCTCTCTTTAAAAGATATCTTACCACATCTTGTACCACCTAATATATCAATAGCTTCTTCTTTCCAGCTTTTAAATATAATAGATCTGTTTATGTACTCACCTTTAACAGCATCATAATGCATATATTGCATTGCACTTATGAATGGTCTAAATGTAACTGGCTTACCAAAAACATTCTGACCTACATTTGAATCATAAGTATAGAAGTGACCCACTGGTAATTGATTACCATCGTCATCTTCAGGTGTTCGATTGATAGCTAATCTTGGTATGTTTGTACCTAAATTAGATCCATCATCTTGACCTATTGCCTGCATGATTTGCTCATCAGACATTCCTTTTATATTTACTAAGTTATTATCAGACATTTGTCCTCCATTTTAGTTGTCGACTTATACCACATTTTTGAATAAAAGTCAAGTTTTATTTTATAAATGGATCAATAAAAAAACCTAGTAAAACCCACAATCCTATTACAGAAAATAGGATATTTATTATATCTAGCATATTCTTGTATCTCCTTTTATTATCTTTATTTCTAAACCATCAGCATTTGCAAAGTATTTAAACTCACTTAAGTACTCATGGTTTTCATGTATATATAAAACACTAGGTTCAATCATACATCTATCTTTTAACTCTATATATTCTAGATAAGCATTATAATCTGCATCATCGTATTCATCTAGAGTTTCTAGAGCTTCTATATTTTTCATATTGCCTCCTTCATATCTAACCAATTATAACCGATCTTAAGGTCCGTGTCAAGGGGAACATTAAAATCAATATTGTAATACGTTTTCAATGCAGGTATTACGTCTGCAGTTCCTTGCTTAAAAATATCAGCCATGACTCTATCTTCACCAGGATATACATCTGCTATTATAGAATCATGAACTGTATTCACTAACAAACTTTTAACTTTTTTTTCTTTCATTAGGTTGTAAATATTTATACAAGCTAATGGTACAATATCTGCCGTAGCAAAACCTTGAACAGGATAATTCTTTATTTGTGTTCCATATGTAGATCCACCCCAAGGAGTTCTCTCTGCATAAGGAAAAGAATACTCTCTACCTGTGGGTAGTTTAACTCTTTTAAATCTAATAGCTTCACTTTGTAATTTATCGTGCCATTCTTTTATACCTTTATACTTTTCTAAAAATTTAGTGTAATATCTTTTCTCATCTTCAGTTCCTGTTACACCACCATACAAAGGTTTAAATGTATGTGCCTTTGCATCTTGTCTAGATACACCAATAATATCTGCAGTATACTGATGAACATCTATTTTATTTTTTATATCTTCCATGCCTTGTTTATCTTGTGCAAGATACACAGCAGTTCTAAATTCTAATTGTGCAAAGTCTATCTCTAATATCTTACCATCTTTAAATCTAGATGTAACTACTTTACGAATAGGAAATGTTTTACCTCTAGGCTGGTTTTGAAAGTTTGGATCTCTACTAGATAGTCTACCAGTTGCAGTTATTGCTTGCATAAACTTAGGATGTAGAAAACCTTTTTCATTTGTAAAATTTTTTAGTCCTTCAACAAATGTATTTAAATAAGTATCTACTGCATTGTGCCTAACGATTGCATCTATAAATTGTTTAAACTCACCTTCAGCTTCACTAGCTATTTTAGTTAATGTAAGTCTATCAGTTCTAAATCCAGCTTCAGCTATATCATATACACTTCTAGGTCTTTGTTGAAATCCTGCAACCTTTGCCATTGGTCTATATAAATATCCATCACCATCACACTCAGTACATTTTGTATAGTTCTTGTAAGGACTGCCATCTTTTTTTATTCTTTTAATAACACCCTTACCCCAACAATGCATACATTGTTCTGCAGTTGTTCTATGTATTATCTCTGAATTTTCTGATACTAAATTTCTAAATTGTATTCTTGAAAACTGTGGTCGTCTTTTATTTTTACCTGTGCTTTTGTCTATACCAACATTAAATATTTTAGCCCAATGCTTTTTATCTTTAGGTTTTTTACTATAGATTAACCAAGATAATTGTTCGGGACTTGACAAATTTATTTTAGTATCACCCATTTGTTTATATACAATCTTATCTATCTTTTGTTTTAGATATGCAAACTCTGCTCGATATTCTTTTTCTACTTTACCAAGTTCATCTAGACTAACCTTAATTCCATTTCTTTCCATATCAGATAGTACAACTAAAAATTCATTCATCATCTTTGCTGTCTTTAATAAGTGTTTATTCTTTGGCATTTTAAAATCTGACATTTGGGAATTAAATAAATCTCTTGTTATTTGTACATCCATTCTACCATACTCTTCAACTAAACCTACTGGTATATTTTGAAAAGGTATACCCCTGTCAGTAAAATCTTTTATTCTACTATCTTTAGAACCTATACGTCTTCTTCTGCAAGACATTTCTAGTGTTAAACTTTTTCTTATACCTCTATTTAATATGTATTCTCCAAGCATAGTGTCGTATACTCTGCCATTATATTTAAATCCTGACTCCAACAACCACATAAGATCAAATTTAAGATTGTGTCCTATTAACAAGGTTGTCTTATCTAGTATAGATTGTATATTATGATAGCAACCTTTATCTATTCTTTCAGAATGGTTTGTAAAATAGTACTCATCATTTATTCCAACACTAACTAATATGTTATCGGGATGAAATGGTGATGGATCATATCCACCTGTACTTGTAACTTGCCATGATGTTTCTACGTCTACTGTTGTAATCATACTTCATACCTACTAATACTTCTTCTAATGGTACATGCTGGCTCACCATGATAACCATTTATTTTATTTTTACTTATACATAATGTTCTTATTTTATTCTCTGCATCAGAGTTAGAGTTTCTGCCTATACCTATTATAATATCTGCTTCTGCAGCTTTACCTGTTTTAGAGTTTTCCATCATATCAAATGATATACTGTTTCTATTGTGTGCATCTGCTGATGCTTGTGATATAGCAATCACAGCACAATCTCTTCTCTTTGCTATCTCTCTTACACTTGTGTATATCTGTCTTAACTTTTCATCTGTTCTTGCAAATGTACCTGTCACATTTATTTTATCTAGCTGATCTATAACTATTATATCAGGTTTATATTTTTCACAATGTGCATCTATATCTGCCATTGACCAATCAACTGTATCAAACATAGAAATGTTATCTTTTATTTCACTCCAAACATTTTGTGCTATTTTTTTATCTTGTACAACTTCTTCCCTAGTCATACCCGTATAACAAGATATTGCTCTCATCTGTGTTCTAATGGCAGGCTCTTCATTTATAAATGCATGTACCTTTGCACCTTGTGTGGCAAATCCTTCAGGTCCTGCACAAAGGCTAACCCAAAAAGCAGTTTTACCTGTTTCAGGTCTAGCAAATGCAATCATAAGATTACCACCACCAATACCACCTACATTTTCTTTTAACACAGGTATATTAAACTTCCATTTAGTTGTTACATCTAACAATCCTAATACTTTATCTACATCTGTTGTAACTGCTGGTGTTTTTTCTTCATCACCTTGTTTATGATTTTCAATCATACTTGTTATCTCTGTAAAGTTTGCGTCTTTACCATTAAATATTTCTGTAGCTTCAACAGCTATTCGCTGTGCTAAATCTCTGTTAGATAGTATAGACATTATATCTTTTGCTATTTCTTTACTAGGCTCTTGAACTTCTTTTAAATCTTCTACTAACTCACTAAACTTTTCTTTCGCAGCACGAGTTAATGCAGGATTAAATATAGCAGTATGTAATGAATACAATTCATCTACACTTATATTGTCTGAGTATTTTGCATGTGCTTTTTGTATTGTTTCAAACAAAGAACTTATATCTCCTGAAAATATTGTTGGGGATATAGAGCCTTTATATTTTGTATAAAAGGTTTTGTTTAACATTAGTCTAAGCATTTGTTTTTCTATCATAAAATATCTCCCTTATTTGTTCTGTGTTAAAGTATTTTAAATCATCTTGTAATGGTTTTACTATTACATTGTCAAATCCTGATGACCTTAATTCTTTTGCCATATCATATGCCTTTGTAGTGGCATCTCTATCTAAACATATATATAATTTTTTATATGGTCTTAAATGTTCTTTATGTTCTTCTTTTAATTTTGTACCCATAATAGATATACCTGTTAATACATTCATTGGTTGCGACCCAGCAACAGATATTGATACAAAACATAGTGATTTTTCTGTGATTACTGTTATAGCTATTGATGGAAATAATGAATTATATGTATTGGAATATGAAAGACATCGAAGTATTCCTACCATTGGTTCTAAGAATCCAGAGACAGGAGAGATACTTGGAAAGAAAGGAGTTGTGGATATAATCCTAGAATTGCACCAAAAATATAACTGCATGTCATCTACTGTTGAGGATGTTGCTATGAATAGAAGTATCTTTCAGGCTCTAAATGATGAAAGA
>LULN01000496.1_pt1 | contig 26359 bp, 21 predicted proteins | sample 728131 | NCBI WGS metagenome assembly LULN01 (sample SAMN03860288, study PRJNA289734) | marine metagenome | biome: seawater column; feature: ocean; material: water; isolation source: Red Sea water column Station 149 - depth 100m | place: Saudi Arabia: Red Sea | collected 2011-10-15 | depth 100 m
TTTGCCCTTGAGCTAGGGTTCTTACGATAATGTTTAGCGGTCTTACCTAACTTTGCTGCCATAAAGTCTCCTTTGTACAAGTTCTGGATCAACTGTAGGCAGGATCTTAGCTAACTTATTTAATGGACTACCATCTAAGGCAATACCAGTTATATCGTTAGTCTTTAACCAATCACATGCTGCCTTTAGGTCTTGGGTAGTTGCTGTGCCACTACGAACCCTAGCAAGGAACTCCGTAGTGACCAAGTTATGCAGTTCATCAAACTGCTGTTCTGTGGCTTTAGCCATTTAACTAAATAGTTTATCTTTAACAATTTTTAATGCCTGATCATCAAGTTTATTATCAGTTCGTTTTACATAAGCTTCTAGTACATCTACTATAAGTTGCTTAACTGAATCTGATTTAATAAAGGTGAGAAGGAGTGGTTTGATGATTAATAACATGATTTACTTTTTAGGTGTTGTTTTTTTAGGTGTTTCTACTACCCTGGCTTCTTTCTCTATAATGATAGAAGTCTTAGGAGCAGGTTGAAGGTCATTAGGACCATCTAGATTAGGAGTTGTATCCTTTCTTTGCAATGTTAATGAACTCATTTTACATGTTTCTTTAGGTTTCTGCCAAGGTTTATACCAAGGCTTAGGCGGAGATTTACATTTAAGAACTTTAGCTTGAGCTTTAGTCCAAGCAGATATAGGTATGACATCACTACATAGGTGATAGACCCGTGAACCTGGTAAAAGCATAAAGCCTTTCTGTTGAAGTTTAGCACAGTTATCAATTCTAACTAGCTCATAATTCAACTTCATCTTTTCATGTTGCTGTGCTGCTATAGATCTACAACGTTTCAAACCTTCTCTATCTAGGGGTATCATAAAGTTGATTTGACCACCCCAATTCTCAGCCATAGTATAACTAGAAGGAGCCATAACTCCTTCATCTATATCCCAAGGTTTGGTATGATTCCCCATATAGAATGGAGAGAAGGTCATGGTAGCTCCATTACAACTTATGTTTGGTCCATAATGTTGTCTTGAGGGAGCTCCATTGTTTTGAAATTGTACAGCTTGGTTTGTAACATTACCAGTAGCAGCAGCAACTGGATTTGAGGTATTATTTGTTTCTCCTTCATTAGCACGAACTGGTGCTACTGAGAGAAGACTGATAAGGAGACCGTAGTAGAAGTAGTGTCGATTTCTCTGTCGATTGATTGTACTTCTAACACTTGACTTGCAGCTCTTGTTGTTATCTCTAATGTAAAGGGATCTCCAGCTGTATGTAGAGTAAAGACTGAATCTGTATCTACTATACCTCCAGAGCTTGCTGAAGTATGTGTTATATTTTCTCCTGACCATTTGTTTAACGCTGACCCATACTTTGTAATAGTTATATCTTCTACTATCTCTTGGGTCGTTGTAGTTGTTGAGTTCATCGACCCTTGGGTGAATTGAGGGGTGACTAACTCTGCTCTTGCTACCGAGGGGGAAAACAGTGCTAAGAGTAAAAGCCATTTCTTCATTCTTCCTTTTTCTTTGCCATTGGACAGTTGACGGCAGTACTTGGACCTTTATCTTTACTATTACCAGTAGCCAAGCCAAAAGTAGCCAGGGCTCCTGTAAACACACTTGCCACGAACGTGATATCTGAGTTACCAGATTTCTTAACCATAGGTAGTTCTACATAGTTTAATGTAATAATAAAGCCAGACCAAACTACAACGCCAAGTCTGACGAATGTACCAAGGATCTGGATTTGTTGTTCTTGATCCTCTATTCCGTCTTTGAGTTTTTTGAGGAGTCCTTTTTTTTCTTCTGGTTTTCCTTCCATTTATTAACTTTAGCTTGTAGTTGTTTTTGAACTTTCTTTTTAATTGGTTCAAATAAGGTTTGAGTAACAGAAGTAGTAGCTACTGCTACCACTGCTGTTGTTACTGCTGTTACCACTACAGCTGTTTCAGGTATTGGCATTTGAATATCCAATACAGGAATCTTTAAGCTTGGTGGTTCAGGCTCTTCTGTTGTCTCCTCCGCCTCAGTGGCCTCAGGACGCTCCAAATCAGCTGGCGGTACGATCATAGGTTTATAAGCTGGAACGTCCGCTACAGGCGGTCTGAAGTGTATCTGAGGGATATCTAGAGGTTTAGGTAGTCTCGCCTTCGGGAGGTTGATCCCCATTATCTAACTCCTTCAGAACTTTCAATGCACCTTGTATTTCAGTAGCTGCATTAAGAAGTACATTCTTTCGTTCTACAAGTTGATTATGTTCTTGTATGATCTGTTGTAAGTCAGATTCTAATTGTTCTATCTTTTCTTTAATGTTGTGTTCACACATAATTTTGGATGGGTATTAAGCAGCTTCAAGTGCTGCTACTTTGGTTGACAATTCTTTTACTGATTCAATTAAGGCTCCAATTAAACCACTATATTGAAGTGATTTAGCACCTTCTTCACCATGAACAAGTTCAGGGAATACTTTCTCTACATCTTGAGCAGTAACACCTATAGAATCATGTCCAGTATCTTTAAACTTATATGTATATCCTGTAATCTGTTGTATTTTGTCTAATACATTATTAATAGGTTCTATATTTGTTTTAAGTGCTATATCAGATGATTCCGTAACACTTCCTGTTACCGTAACTCCAGAACTTGTTGTTATTATTTTTCCAGAGCCATTATGATACAACTCTACAGCCCCATTATTACTACATTCAATTTGTTTATCTCCACCTGTATCTACCATATTAAATACAGTAGATCCTTGGTTTTTCCATTTATTTACACCACTCTCATGATATAGCTGAATATCATTATCAGCACCAATCCTTAATTGCTGACTATCTTGTGGCAATGAAATAGCACCACCGTCTACAATTCTTAGATAAGTTGTAAAGTTTGAATTTGCACCTGTATCTGAACTCTGTTGGAAAGCTAAATCATTACCTGCATCATTGGATAAAATTCTATGGTGATGCGCTCCAGATTTCTCAAGATATATAGTACCGTCAGAAATATATCCATAACCAAATACCTTTGTTCCAGCTGAATTTGTCTCAAATCGCTTAGTGTTATCATAGTAGAGTTCTACGGCTCCGTCTTCAATAATCACTTCCATCATGATAAAGCTTTAAATCTGCACTTGTACCAAGTTCAATTTTACCTGTATCGTTTTCAATACGGAAATCACCAGTAGCTTTACAATTTCCAGTAATCAGTGAGCCTGAACTATATGTCTCAAATTTCTTTACATTATCATAGTAGAGTTCAACGGCTCCATCTGGGATAAATTTTGCACAATTTTCAGATCCTCCAGCGTTTTGTATTCTGATTTCACTTCCTAATATAGCAAGTATTCCTGTACCAGAATCTTGGATATAGCTATCTGATCCATTATGATAAAGTTGAAGATCTCCACCATGACCTAATTCAATCTTCTTACTATCATATAGAAATAAACTTTCATTTAGTTGAACACCATTAGCACCAGTTTGTAATCTTAAATTGTTATTATGATATAATTCAACACTTCCGTTGACATAACAACGAATCATATCCTCATTAGTACTATTAGTTTTTAATCTTAGGTCGTCACCTTTAACAACAAAAACACCAGTATTATTAACAATCTGACTATTGGTTCCATCATGCCAAAGTTGAAGATCATCACCATTACCAAATGCGATTTTAGTATCATCTACAGCAGTCCACAGAGTTCCACGTAGTATTCCGCCTGTTGAACTTGTCTCAAATTTTTTTGAGTGATCATAGTATAATTCAACAGCTCCATTATGTGTAGCTTTTAAAAAATATTCAGTACTAGCTTCATTTGATAGAAATATATTAGTATCAGATCTTAACCATAGATTTCCTTGAGTTGCTGTTAAGTGACCATTTTCACCATCTGAATGAAGTTGAACGGGAACTAGACGTTCATATTTTAAACCATATCTCTTACCATCTTCAGTTAAATTAACTGTTAACATATCATTTGCACTTGAAGCAAACCCATCAGCTTGTTCAATAGCTAAAACATCTTGTGCTAAGAATCCTATATTTTTCTTTGTCTGCTTTTTACTTCCATCTGGAGTTACACTAAAATCATCGGAATACCAAGAACGCTTATCCCATACATAAGTTTTAGGTTGTAATTTATTAACCCAATCTAAACCATGTGTAAAGTTAGTTATATCAGTTTTATCCCTTTGATCAGAGGAGGATATAGAAGTGTCAGCACAATAAAGATCAGTAATACTATCATTACCAAGGCAAACAATATGATTACCAGTAGATATACTTCCTGATGGAGAACCTGATCTACCTGCATCAACGCCTAATAATAGGTTATTACTTCCTGTTGTAACATCTTCTCCTGCAGACCTACCAAGGGAAGTATTCGTGCTACCAGTAGTTACTTTTGTTAAAGCTTCACGACCAATACCAGTGTTTTTTTCTCCTGTAGTACAGACATCTCCAGCTACATGACCTACGAAAGTATTCTGTGATCCAGTAGTTACTGATTCACCAGCACCAACACCTACCGCAACATTATCTGTTGCAGTTGTTTGAGCACTTAATGCTTTATAACCTACAGCAGTATGGTTTGTACCTGTAGTATTTGCATATAGTGCATATCTACCTACAGCAGTATTCCAAGAAGCAGTTGTATTACCTGATAATGAATAAGCACCTACTGCTGTGTTGTACTCTCCAGTAGTATCTGCATCTAACGCAAAGGCTCCTACTGCTGTATTCTGACCAGTACCTAAACTTGCTTTTAAGCTTTGATATCCTATTGCTGTATTATTACTAGATGTGCAAGCATTTAGAGTTTCAAAGCCAACAGCTACATTGTTTATACCTGTAATAGAGGAAGCTAAACTATCGTGACCTACGGCTGTATTACCACTAGGTGTAGTAGAGACTCCTAAAGCACCAGAACCAACAGCTACGTTCCAAGCGCCAGTAGTATTAGCGTCTAAAGTATCCTTACCTACAGCTACGTTAGATGAACCTGTAGTATTAACTGTTAAAGAGTTCATCCCAACTGCGGTGTTATTAGATGCAGTTGTATTTCCTCCTAAAGAATTTTGTCCGACTGCCGTATTATTTTCACCTGTAGTATTTGCATCCATGGCAGTGGAGCCAACAGCAGTATTATAACTTCCAGTATTATTATCTAAAGCATAAGCACCTATAGCAGTACTTTGACTGGCAGTAGTGTTCGCGTCTAAAGCATTAATACCTAAAGCTACGTTATAAGCTCCAGTGGTATTAGCTATTAAAGCATTTCTACCTACAGCTGCATTACTATGACCTGTAGTGTTGGCATGTAGTGCGTTTCTACCTACAGCTTCGTTACTATAACCTGTAGTATTATAGAATAAAGTATTATATCCTACAGCAGTATTATCATCACCTGTAGTACTAGCTTGTAATGCATCAACACCTATAGCTGTATTATAAGAACCTGTTGTATTAGCCCCTAAAGCATCTTTACCTACACCAGTGTTTTTATCTCCAGTCGTGTTTACACCTACAGCAGCGTAACCTATACCAGTGTTATCCTGTCCTGTAGTGTTATACCTTAACGCTGCTATACCTAAGGCGGAATTATTGTTTGCAGTTGTATTAGATTCTAATGCTTGTTTACCTAAAGCAGTATTACCACTACCAGTAGTATTAGCTATTCCAGCTTGGAATCCAACAATGGTATTATTTTCACCTGTAGTATTAGCCTGTAAAGCATCATATCCAACAGCTGTATTATTTTCACCTGTAGTAGTAAGAAGTAAAGCATCTACACCAACAGCTACATTATGTCTTGCAGTTGTACTACTGTTTAAAGCTCGATAACCTAAAGCAGTATTCCAGCTTCCTGTTGTATTATCTGTAAGACAATGAGCACCAACTGCTGTATTCTGAGTTCCTGTAGTTGTATCAGTTAATGTTTTATAACCAAGTCCAGTGTTGTAATCAGGAGTAGTTTGGGCATCTAAAGCAAAAGTACCTAGAGCAGTATTACCTGTTCCACTGGTATTATTCATTAACGCTGCTTTACCTACAGCAGTGTTTTCACTAGCAGTATTATCTTCTAAGGCTTGATATCCAACAGCTGTATTACTATTGGTAGTTGCATTAGCATATAATGCATGGGAACCTACAGCAGTGTTTGTTTCTCCTGTAGTATTAGTCTCCATTGCTCTCTTACCAACAGCCGTATTGTTATCTGCTGTAGTGTTATACTGCATAGCACTTTCTCCAACTGCAGTATTATTATCTCCAGTTGTATTATTTTCAAGAGCAGCAGAACCTACGGCTGTTATAGAGTCACCAGTTGTATTAGCCTTACCAGCTTGATAACCAAAGCAAGCATTATTACCTGCTGTTTCTGATGCACTTAAAGCATGATATCCAACGGCTGTATTATGAGAAGCAGTAGTATTTGCATCTAAAGCAAATCTACCTATAGCAGTATTGTTAGATCCTGTAGTATTCTTACCTAAAGAATGCTGACCAACACTGGTATTAGAACTTCCTGTAGTATTATCATCTAATGCATATTCACCAATAGCTACGTTTTGACTACCACTGGTGTTATCATACATAGCTTGATAACCAATAGCTACATTATCTGCACCTGTGTCGCTCTCATATAATGATTGATACCCAATAGCAACATTGGAAGATCCAGTTGTATTATTATATCCAGCATAATAACCTAAAGCTGTATTACCCTCACCAGTAGTATTAACACCTAAAGCAGATCTACCAATAGCTGTGTTTTTAGAACCAGTTGTATTGCTGAATAAAGAACTTCTTCCAACAGAAGTATTATTAGCTCCAGTAGTATTAGTCGTTAAAGAATTGTATCCTACAGCTGTATTATCTTGTGCAGTAGTGGTTGCGTCTAATGCATTTGCACCTATAGCTGTATTATAGTCTCCAGTAGTTACAACTTTACCTGCATGATAACCAATAAAAACAGAACCATCAATACCTGTGGCTGCTTCTCCAGATTTGTAGCCTACAGCAACATTATCATTATTTCCAGCAGTTAAATTTGTAAGGGAATTATGCCCTATAGCAACTGTATTATGAACACCAGTTGTACAAGCATCTAAAGCTTGGAATCCGATAGCTGTATTATCGTTGGCTGTAGTATTAGCTGCTAAAGCTGATTTTCCAATAGCAGTATTATGATCTCCAGTTGTTATAGCTGTACCAGCATCTTTACCGATTAAGGTATTATCAGTTGCACTAGTACCACTAAAGCTATCTCCAGCATTACTACCAGCTAAAGTATTATTCTGTGCATCACTAGCTATAGCATTGTCAGCAAGCTTTGCAGCTGTAATAGCATTATCAGCAATCTTAGCAGTAGTAACTGCAAGGTTCTGTAATTTAGCTGTAGCTACTGTATTATCACCAGGTGTAGTAATAGTTAAAGCTGAACCAGATTGTACAATAAAACATGTAGAACCAGTTACAGGTGCAGTACAGAATCTAATAGTATCACTATCAGTTAAGTAGAATCCTTCTTCACTAGCACTATAAGAACCAGTATTAGGAGTTGTACCAGCATCGACAGGAACTAAGAATTTAAAGTCTCCAGATGATGTAACTTCTTTCCAAGCAGAAGCTGTACCATCATACACCTTCATCTTATCAGCATTAGTATCCCATACTAAATCACCATCATCATTATTAGATCCAGGTTCACCAGCATTTACACGATACCTACTATTAAAGTCATTTATATCATCACTTAACTGTACTACATCAGATTCTTTAATATTAGCTTTATGGTAGTTATAGATCTGACCTGAACCTGTTGATGTAACTAACCAACCAACTCCAGCAGCAACAGTAGAACTGTTAAATGAAGAGTTAATATTATTAATAGTTACTGTTGTACCACCTACAGTTCTACCTGTAGTACTAGTACCAGATCCATTAACAACAATACCACCAGCATCAGCTATAGATATAACTACACCACTAGCTGGTTGTGTATTAGGGAATACTACTTCTGTTGCTATAACTTCTAGTCCACCTAAGGGAGCAATTTGTGCAGCAACATAATCAACGACAGCTCCTGAAGTGGGGTACTTAGTATCATCATCAGATATAGTAGTTTGAGGAGCTTTGCCATCAACCACTGTATTGATTTCAGAAAGAGTAGCAGTAAGAGCTGTACCGCCCGCCAAAATAGAAGCAGTACCTGACTGCATACCAGCAAGCGTTGTGAGTTCAGCATCGGCTATATGATCTGTTGTAACGGCATTATCTGCTATCTTAGCTGATGTTACAGCATCTGCTGCTATTTCAGCTGTACTTACTGCATTATCTATTAAATGATTATTTTGTACTGCATTATCTGCTAACTTAGCTGCAGTTATTGCATCGTCAGGTAGTTTAGCAGTAGTAACAGCGTTATCTGCTATTTCAGTAGTACCAATTGCACTATCAGCAACCTTAGCATTAGTTACAGCATCTGTTGCTAACTTAACAGCAGTAACTGCACTATCTACTATCTCAGAAGTTCCTACAGAGTTATCAGACATCTTAGCTAATGTAACTGCATTATCAGCTAGTTCAGATGTATTGATAGCACTATCTGTCATCTGAGCATTACCAATAGCATTATTAGCTATCTTAGGTTGAGTTACAGCAGCATCAGCAATAGCATTTGTGTCTACAGCATTGTCAGCTAATTCTGCAGCTGCAATAGCATTATTAGCAATATGTGTAGATGTTATTGTATCGTGAGCTATCTTTGCTCCAGTAACTTGATCATCAGCAATATGAACTGTATCTATAGATCCATCTACATAATGTTCTGAATTAATAGCATTGTCTGCTATCTTTGTACTGTCTACTGCATCAGCAGCTATCTTAGCTGTAGTAACTGAACTAGATGCTAGCTTTGCATCAGTTACATTTGCATCAGTTATTTTAGCTGTAGTAACTGCATTAGATGCTAAATCTGCTGCAGCTATAGTTCCATCAGCTAACATAGTACTAGTTACAGTACCAGTATCACCAGTAGTTACTACTGTACCTGTAACATTAGGTAAGGTAATAGTACGGTCAGCTGTAGGATCAGTAACAGTAAGAGTAGTTTCATGAGCATTATCAGTTGCACCCTCCCAAACAAGAGTTACATCTTCACCTAATGTAACATCACCAGTAAGAGTTCCTCCAGTAGTCTGAAAAGCTCTATTACTTGTCTCTTGTGTACTATATAAGTTTTGGGTGAAGTTATCATTCAAATCCTCAGATTTAATAGCAGACCCTGCATAGAAGGTAGCTGTTAAATTGTCAACGTTCGTTTTTCTAAGTATTTTGATTTTGGCTCCATTAGCTGGAGCAGTATTAAATTGTACCGTGGTAGCATTGGCAAAAGTCCATGCAGTAGTCACGGTTGCGTCAACTTGAACTTCTACGTCAGTTGACTTTAGATATGGAAATGTAAATGAGTAATTGGTGGTGGAGCCATTACCTGTATACGAACTTTCTGTAACAGCCATAATGTGTTATTTAGACATTTTAATTAATTGTTCTGTTTGTTGCATTTTTACAGCACCTTGTATATCTCCTTCTCTCATTCTTTGGTCAGCTATAATTTGTTTTAATCTACCTTCAGCGATTTCAGGATACATTTCTTCTAGTCTAATCTCAGCAATACGTTTCTTTAAATCTAACATAGCATCTATTTCTTGAAATATAGGTAGTAATGTATGATCTAATTCTACTCGTTTATTGAAATTATACCAGTTTTTAGATCTATGTAATTTTAGATCTTCAATGATTTTTTTATTCTTAGGTTTGTTAAGTATTTTAATTAAATCATTAACAGGTTTCTGTGCAGCAATAAGCTTACCCATTGCTTCTAGTTGTCTAGGTGTATACTTATAACTTCCATCAGAAGATACAGTTAATTTAGACATACCATCCCATCTTATATCAAATAAAACTTTTTTCCACCATGGTAAAGTAGCACTAACTTTATAAGGGTTAAATGTATTAGCGACTTTTCTCCAAGGTTCGTTGACATCATTGAGTGCTTCATCAGTCCAAATATCCCATCTATTAGGTAGTAAGGCTCTAACAAGAGGTATTCTATTCATTAAATACTCATGCATATGACCAGCTATTTCCTTCTGTGCAGAATTTATACCTCTAGCCAATGCAGCCATAGCACTAGATCTAGGTATAAATGTAGTACCTACTGCCTTAGATGCAGCTTGTATAGCTGCTCTTCCATTACCAGATAATATTTCCATTAATGGTTGGAATCCTTGTAAAGGACTATCTGCAAAACTAGCTGCTAAAGTCCAAGCAAGTTTAGCTCCAATACTTTGTAGCATAGGCTCATTTAAGTCACTAGCATAATAGGACATATCACCTATAATACCTAATACTTGTTCTAAGCCTGGTATTCCTCTATAGCTAATCCATATATCATTCTCTGGACCACCACCTGGTATTGGAACCTTTATAGTTTTAGGTTCATACCCTAATTGGTCACGTTCTTTATTTCTACGAGATGCACTATAATGACCATTACCTCTTATATTACCAGCCATAGCATATTGAAATAGGCTAAATACTATTCCACTACTAAACATTATACGTCCAGTATATTCATCTCTTAGGTTCTGCCAAATTATTTTCCAGTTAGCTTCTTTATTTATATCTACACCATGTTCTTTTAAAGCTTGAATTATTTGATCATCTGTTTTAGCATATATAGTTTTACTATATTTACTTACTCCAGGTATAGCAGATATAGGAGTCCAAGAAGCAGAGTTTTTAATATAGTTACTACCAGTTCTAGGGAACATGAACATGTATTTAGTAATTGGATAAGCAGTAGTTGCTTCATTTATCCAATTAGCTACACCATCATCTAAATTTAATTGTACCTCACCAGCCATAGCTCTCAACACATCATCTTTTATAAGACCATCTGAATCAAATAAACTATCGTAATGTTTCTTTTGAGCTATTTTTATTTTCTCCCAATCAGCAAATCCAAATTCACTAAAGACATCATCATAGGCTTTCATCTTAGATATATAAGTAGCCATTACAGTATTAGTATATGCGTCTGGAAATACTAGAGCACTCATACCATATCTTAAACCAGGCTTCTTTGATATATCAGTTAACCATTTAGCCATATCGTACTGTATAGCTTTACCTACATTTCCTTCTTGCTTCCATAATTCACGTACATCTGAAGCGATGTCCCATTCTTTAGAAGCTTTAAGTCGAAAATCTTTACGATAAGCTTTGATCATCATTTCAGGATCTTTATGAGCTTTCTTCATCATCTGCCAAGCATCAGTTAAAGCTCTAGTATTAGTATCCCATACAGCACCATAATAATATGCAACACGTTGGAAGTTATCAAAATCTTTTGTAGCTAAACTCCAGAATCCAGTACCTAATCCATGTGTAATAGGTTTAACTGTTAACATATATACAGCTGAACCCATAGCTCTTACAGGAGATAATCCACTTAGAGCATTATTCATATTACTAGACCAAAGACCTTGAGCAAATAAGTTCATTTGCTTAGGGTTAGGACTTTTAATAGCTCCCCATGGTGTAACAGCATCTTCTGCAAACTTATATAACTTAGCTAAAGAGTCAACATCACCATTAGTATGTGCAAAAGCATCAACTAGAGGACGCATTGCTAAAGGATTATTCTTCTTTAACTCTTTAAGAGTTTTAGTGAATCGCATATTCTTAGCATGAATAGCATTCTCTGCAGAAGTAAATTCTTTAGTTAATTGATCTATAACAGTATCTAGTTCTTTAGGAGGTACTTGATCAAACCAGTTCTTATTCCTTAAACTCCAACCTGAGATATATTTATTAAGAGCATATTCATCCATAAGAAATTCCATCTTTTCAATGATAAGATCCATTGCTCTATTATCATCTACATATGGAGCCATTTCTTTAATAGTATCAGCTAAAGTAGCAGCTTCTCTACCAAGAGTATCCATAGCTCTAGCTGAAGCTTCACTGACTTCTCTACCTAAGAATCTATCTACTAGATCTCTCATAGCATCATTAATATGTTCTACTTTGAATCTGCCTAGAAGCATATTCTTAACATCTCTGTTTTCTAAGAATAAAGCTTTAACATCATCTAAGGATGAACCAGGATCTACAATACTAGTATAAATATCCCAAGCAGCAGCATTCATTTGTTTAGCAGAGAATCTAAATCCATCTACTACAGCATCAAATCTACCTATTTCTCTTGTTGATTCTGCTAAACCCATAACAGCTGGACGGCCACCTGGTCCAACCATTAGGCCTTTACTTCTCATAGCTTCTGTTATAATAGGTGCAGGATCGCCTTTAGAGGTTCCGTTTTTAATTGCAGTAGTATCAGCTATGTTACGAGCTACAGTACCCTCACGAGGGATGCTACGAGCCCCTTTGTTACTATCTAATACTCCTGGTGTTATATCAGGATCAATACCTTCAATAGATTCATCTGATTGTAATTTTCTTCTACCTGCTTCAATAGATTCATTATCAGCTATTTCATCTGATAATCTCATTGCTTCATCTACATCATCAACATAATCCAACCCTTCTTCAAGTTGCATTTTTTTATTAATGAGTATTTGTTCATTCTGTCTACTTAAACCACCAGTTGATAATAATTCATCTATCTTTTGAATCTCTATAAGTTTATCTGGATCAGTTACTTTAGATAATTCTAGTTGTTTATATTGAACTGCTGGTTTACTTTTAGGTATAAACCAACCCATCTTCTTTGCACCTGAAAGCATCTCTAAAGTAGCACCAGTAATAACACTTAAGAAAGGAAGAGCAGAATTTTCCCACATAGCATATTTTTTCTTAGCTAGTGGTGACATTGCATCTGTTGTTTTCCATCCCTCAGGTAAAGGTACAGCACCTTCAGGTCCAAAAATACCAGGTATTACTTCAGATAATGTTCTAACTAAATTATCATCTTCACTAGTATCACTTAATGCTGTTATCACTCCTGATTCTAAAGTCCAAGCCCCTAATCTTGTTAGACTTCTTTTTACAAAAGGCATGTTTTGTACACCAGCATTCTGTAAAGTACGTTCAGTAAACCTACCAGTTTGTATAGATGGTAATACAACAGAGAGAACTTTCCTGATTGTTTGATAAGTAGGATTACCTATCATTGTAGCTTTATCCCATTTATCGTCTAATTTAGAACCTAATGGACCACCTAATGTACCAACAGAATCCATGACAAAATCACTCCAAGCTAATCCTTTTATACTTAAAGCTTGGAAATTATTCTTCATACTTTCACCCCAGTTATTAGCACCAGGATAGAAGCCTCCTTCTCTCATGAATAGGTCTTGTTTAGCAGTATTGAAATCTTCAGTACTCATACCATAGTACTTTTGATTAAATGCTTCTCTTAGTATTTCTCGTTGTGGATCATCTCTAGATGTTTTCCACCAAGTACTATACTCTTGAAGCATCTTATCATTGTTACCTGGTATTACTAAATCAACAGAGCTTTTACCTATACGACCACCGAATGGGGATTTAAACTTATTCTCAACTACTTCAGGTTCTACAAGTTGCTGTTCTTTTAAATGCTCCTCTTTTAAATATTTAAGACGTTCTGGGCTTTCACCTAAAGCAATTTTTTCATCAGAGGCTTCTTGTCTTATTTCTTCATCCAACATTAGCAAACCTCCTTGCATAGTCTTCTTGTAATTCTGGACGTACACCTACACCTGGTATTCCAAATGTTTGGGCATTAAGAAATGCTAACACATTTGTAGATTCTTGTTCAGATCCAACCCAATTCATACCAGTAATAGCAGATATTAAGTTTTCATTAGATACAGGCCACTCAACTTCAAAATCTTCATCACCTGATATCACTTTATTATCTTTATCATACTTAAAATGAGTATTTGTTAATACATCATTAATTATTTGATTTAAAGGTTTCTTAAATTTTGTTGATACCTCTCTTAAATTCTCTGGGACTACGAAATCATCTGCATTACCAGTCATTGCAGCTTTATATAAATCTCCCCATTCTATGGGAGTTATAGTATCTGCTACTGTCTTTGCATCATACTTACCTTTTTTTATAAATTTATCAGTAAAAGCATCTGCATTCTCTGCTAGTTTAGTCCTATTGCCCCATTGACCATGATCAAAATGACTGAACCTTAAGCGTGTTGTACCATCATCTCCAGTCTCTTCTACTCTCCAGATACCTTTTTTCTTTTCAATACCTTCATCAATGTTATCTAATACTATTCTTGTAGCTTCTAAAGTGATATTTTTATCACCTGCTATGTATCCCTTATCACCTTCCTTTAATGATTTCATCTGATTGCGTGTATCAAAGAACTGATCCATTGCAGTATCAGTTAATTGATCTACTATTGATGGAAGATCAAGTGGTTTTAATCTCTGAATACCAAACTTTAAAGCAAAGTGATCTCTAAATGTATTTCTTTGTTTTTCTAAATTACCACCACCTTCATAAAAAGAAAGTACAACATCTGGAGCATTGTTTTTACTTTTATAATATTCTCGACTTTTTGGTGATAATAATCTAAATCTATAAGTTACTTCATCTTTATCTCCTGAAGCTAAAGCAGCTTTATAATTCTCTTCTGCTTGAAAAGGTGTTTGTCTTCGATGATCCCAATCTAAATCTTTTAGTATTCCTGCTGTTATATCTGGGTGTAGGCCAGGAGTATGTGCATACTTAAATGCCTGATCTCGTCCTCCATCATCACTATAATCTTCCATATCAATCTTTTCAGGATCGTTATCAGGAAGATCATATCTTGCTTGGAATTTAGCTAAATCAGATTCAGCTCCTAATTGAGCAGAAGTTCTTTTAAGTTCCTTATTACCAGTAGCTTTTCTAGTTAAAGAATCCCCTACTATATCTGTCCAACCATTCTCTCCTAAAAATTCTCCCCATGATGGAGCTTGCTCTTGCCTCCACCATTTATTTGAATTTATAAAAGCTTCTCTTTGTGTGTAACCTTCAGGTGCTTTAGGTAATAAAGCTTTTTGATCTTCACTTAAATTATCAAATTGTTGACCTAATTCTTTTAGTTTAAAATCTTTTAATTTACCAGTTAATGGTGCTTTAAGTTTTGCTAATAAACTATCTAATCCTTTACCATCTAAAGTAGGATCAGCTTTTAAAAGATACCCTGTTAAATATGCAGCAGCTTGTGGTTTTTCAAATGCATGTTGTTCTGGAGTTATCCAGTCAGTACCATCTTTACCACCTTGCAATACTCCAAATCTAGCAAGTAAGATCATATGATTAAATACTGCACTTGCTTTTTTATAATCTTGATCTTTTACAGCATTAATTACAAGTTGAGCACCAGTTGTTAATTGATTAATATTTTCATTACCTGCTTTAGTAAGTGAAATATTATTAATTATTTCATCAGACCATAGATTTACAGCTTGACGTACTTTAATACCTTGCTTACTGTGGAGAGGTATATCATACTTCCTTAGATAAGCTTCTGCTCTAGTTTCTAATAAATCACGTAAAGTAAATTCACTCCATACAGGTTTACCTTGCCTATTCTTTGCTGCCTCTCTAGTACTTTGTATTATTATGTCTTTAGCATCAACAAATTCTTTAGCTCGTAAATCATGATGTAATGGGTGAGCTTTAGATGATACATCTATAGAAGCAACCCATTTATCATAAGAAGGAAAATCCTTACCATGCTCTTCAATTTCATCATAGTAATTACTTAAATGATCTATACTAGCATCATCAGCAGCTTTACTTAAAGGATCTTCGGTAAAGTCATGAGGTTCATAATTCTCTGCAGCTTTTGCTACTCTATAAGCTTGAGTAGCTTTTGCAATACCTTTTACAAGTGGTTCAGATATATTACCCGTAATTGTTTCATACATTTTCTGTTTACGGGACAATTCATCTATCAATACTTTATAAGAATCTGCTTCAGTTTTAGCTGCAACTTTATTAGCAGCTATTTTTATCTCTGGTATTTGTTGATAAAATCGGTGTAATGTATTAGCATGATTTTGTTCATTTGTATTAGCTTCTTTTCTAGCTCTTATAGCTTCAGTTCTAATTGATTCATGTTGTCTACGTGTAGACTCAAGACCTGTAATCTGATCGCCATAAAACTTATTTATTTTAGCGACTTCAGCTGACAGGTTTGAAGATGGGAAGCTAGCTCGACCACCTCTTTCGTGTCTTTGTAGCTTCCGTTTTGTTATTTCATTAGCCATATTTTAAACAGCTGTCATTTGTACATCTAATTGACTATAGTCAACAGCTAAGTAACCGTTGTCTCCTTCAGATACAGCATCATATTTACCTTGGGCAATTAGGTCTTGAGCTATAACTCCGCGATATCTTTGATTATCTCCAATGTAATTCCATTCGTAAATGTTAATACCAGAAGGAGACTTCTCTATGTATTCTAAGTTTTCTTTCAGTCCTATATCAGACTTCAGACCTCCAGCTATTGTCTGTCCTATTGATTCCCAAGGCATTGCACTTAAACCAATACCAGCTATGCTACTGATAGCATTTCCCCATACAGCAGCAGAAGCAGCATTAGGATTATAAGTTGCACCCATAACAGGTTTAGCACCAAAGTCAGCCTCTGTTAATGCTCTAGGTAATTGATACTGAGCTACTGGAGTAGCATAAGGTATAATAGGCATAGGCTCTACACCAGGTTCTAACATCTTCTGTGCATAAGCAGCAAGGTCTGCTGAGAATCTACTACGTTGAATCTCTTTTAACACAGCTCTAGTATTTCTACCAGCACTAGATAATGATTCACTAATAAGAGACATTTGTCTACCATAATCTGCTAAAGTAGCTTGTGTAGCTTTACCTATACTTCTACCTTTAATACCTCTAGATCTTAAAGTACCTTCTCTAGATAAATTCTCTAGATAGGCATCATCTGCTTCAAATGCAGCTTCTGAATGAGCTTCTTGTAAAGCTCTCATTTCATTATGTTTTGCAGCTTCAGCTTCTACAGCATTAAGAGAGATTTGACTACCGAAAACTTCTTCTGATTTAGCATACTGTTTTAAATTAGATTCTTGTCTTGCATTTCTTATTTGTAAATTATAATGATATTGCTGTGCATTTGTAGCATCTGCAAAGTTAGCTCGAGTCTGTTCATTAGCAGCTTTTATTTTAGCTTGTTCAGTTAAGAACTCATGATCATCTATAAGTCTTTGTTTTGTTAAATTCCAATTCTCTGTATTATACCAGTATGCTCTAGTTGCTGCATCATTAGCTGCATTTGCTTGATCTCTAGCAGCTTTAGCAGCTTTTTCAGTACCCATATACATAGCACCAGCCATAGCTCCTGTACCTACAACAGCCATTGTAGCTGCACCTGGTAATAAGGCAGCACCTAAAGCACCAACAAGTATTGGTAAGAATCCAAAGATATGTGGAAATGCAATAGTATGTAATAATAATCCTTCTAACATGTTTGTTATTGTCTCCTGTAATATCTTGGTGAGTAACTTCCTTCCCACATCATAGAGTTTAGAGACACTGGAAATGGAGAATCATTAAAGACTCCATTTGCGTAGGATTTAAGTTATACCATTCGTCAATGTATATTAATACACTGTCACCACTAGCTGGTGCGCTACTCATGGTTACTTGTGTATCTCCTGATACTGTAAATGCAGTAGATACAACGTTATTTATTTTAACTTTGATTTGATCTTTATCTATATAACTTAAATCATCTTCATTCCAACTGAAGATAGTAGTACTACCATCACCAGTATACGATTTAGATCCTTGTAAAGTACCAGTAGATTTTAATTTGAAAGCCATAACTCCAGATAAACCTACAGCGAATTTCATTCGTGCTATTGTTAAACTAGATGTAAAATCTGTTAGCTCTTGAGCATCATCTAATCTAAAGTAAGTCTTTGGTAAAATAACATCTAAATCATATTTCCATCCTACAATAACATCACTAGCTACACTTGTTAGATTCTTAAAGAATACTTTGAAATATGGATTACCATCATCAGTAATGACTTCTGGTGTTACAGTAAATCCTGATTCAATAAAGTTACCTGTAGCTGTTGTACCTTTAATAATTAGAACAGGTGTTAATCCTGTTACATTATTCCAAGGTATATAACATTTAGAAAAGTTATTAGTAGTATCATAAGCAACTGAACTAGCAGTAGCATATAAATCTACACATGGATTAATTTTAGCTCCTTCATTATTAACAATAATAGCATCTTCTGGACTCTGACTTAAGCTAGCTTTACTTAAAGTAAACTGATTACCTTGTTTAGTAACAGCATACATATCATCAGAATCAACAGCTACTGTCTGCACTGTACCAGGTAGTTCCCAATTAAACCAAGCTTGTACTAGATTTTTTTCTCCATCGCTATAAGTACGATAGAAGTAAACCTTACGATCAGACTGACTTGATAGAACTATGAATTGGTTCTGTGGGCTAGCAGTAAATGTATCTACTGTAGCTGGAACCCATTCGTTTACAACTCTACCTATGTCTAATACTTGAGGGTTTTCATCTTGTCCTCTAGTTACCATGCCGAATATACGTGTATAACTAGGGGTTTTGCTTAAAAAGTTTATGTTTGTACCAGTATCTACAGGGTCAACATCTGGGTCCATTTCATAGTTTGATATTGTACGAATAGACGTTGTTGTTGGAGTTAGTATACCATCAGCAGATGACATAAGGAACTGCTGATTCTTACTAAATAATACTAATCCCTGTGTTGTTGGTAATACTCCGTGTAATGATGCAGGTTTAATAGCTGAAGCATTAATATCTACGGGGTCAGCATCAGTTATGATCTGAGCTGATGTATGGTAGAAATTATAATATTCAGCAGATTGACTCATAGACACATTATCTTCCGATAAGAATCCGAGTCTATTATTATGGAAGAAAGCTTGTTGTATTTTCTTTCCTACAAAACTTGGATGTGAGTTAGTGACATCATCACCAACTTTTCTAGGTGTCCAAGTTATCTTTTGAAATGTAAAGGTATTAGTAGAAGGATTTAATAATTCATGAGGCATTGTAGCCTGATCAAGTCCAGTAGATTTACTAGGATCTAATGTTTCAGCCCAGTAACCTACACCTGATGTACCATTATCAGCTACAAATTTAGCAAAGTATGTATCATTAGTAGATGCAGTATTAATAACTTTAACTACATGATCATGATAGCAGTTTTAATACCAGTTGTAACATCATTATAAGTATCATTAGCTTGTATAGTATAAGTAGCAGCACTACCATTTATAGTTACTTTGAAGACTTCTCCAGTAGTCATTGCTGAACTTAAAACTAGAGTAGCTCTTGTATTAGCTATAAAGGTAGGGTCAGCTATCTTATTAGCTGTTATTAAATTGTTTGTTATGATAGATGTATCTTGTACAGTTAGTATATCATAGTTTGTACGAGCACCTGTAAGGTATGCCTGTGCCCCTGTACCATAGTTAACAGTACATGCAGCACCTGTTGTAGCATTCCATATATCTATGTCTCCTGTAGAGCCTCCTAGGGCTGGTTTAATACATCCTATATATTTTTCTGTTGTAGTTCTAGCTATATAAAACCACCTTGATGCATCATAAGTAGTTCCAGTACCTAAGTTAGCTATCCATTTAAATCCTGGTCTTTTAGTTAGACCAAAGGTAGGGTCAGGATAACCATTAAGACATTCTCTTACTTGTCCTAGACGCTTCTTATCATCAGATTGTTTGGATACCCCACCTAGATAATTATCAATTCGTTGGGTTACTGCTGGCATTATCTTTTAAGTGCGTGATATGGTTGATAACTTTGATAGTAATTTTGTTGATCTTGGGGGTGTCCAAAGAAAGTATACTGTCCTTGTTGTGTATCATATTCTAAAGCTGTAGCTCTAGCATATGCTTCTTGTTGCTGTAATGTTTGATATTGAAATTGATCTCCTACAATTTTTTGTGATACAAGTACAGCAGCTCTAGAAGTAATGAAGTTTTGTATAGGTTCAGGTAAATCTACCCAATCAAATTCCCAAACAAGATCACATTCTACAGGTGTAGCTATATCTTTCCATTTGTATGTATGGTTTTGTCTATCATATAATTTACCACTCCTACGAATACCATCAAATTCCATATTAGCAGAGTTTTCACTTAGCTTAATTTGTAGTATATTATTAGGTATTAGTATTTCATCATTTGTATCAGGTGTGAACTCATAATGATATTCTTTATTAAAAGTCCATCCTTCTGCTTGCACTTCTCTGGATACCTGTAACAATGTATCGTATGCAATCGCAACGTCAGGGTTGGTTGTGTCCAACGTCGTTACAGGAGCCTGACCACATGACGACAGGATTTGATTTATAGCTGGTAATTCTTGAGTGGCGTTAGTGGTTGGAAAAGGCATAATATTTATATATAAAAAAAAAGAGGACTCCGAAGAGCCCCCATAAAACGTGCTTAGAATGCAGCGTTACCAGAAGATCCGGCAGCAGCACCAGCAACTAGTTCAACAGCAGCAGCTGGATTGAGGTAGTCAGCTCCCATTGCGAGGCGACCTAAGATCACATCACCTTGGTATACAACTGATACATCACCAGAAGTTACTTGAACTTGTGGTCCAATTGCTTCTACGCAACCAGCAGCTTCTTTCTGGAATATAAGTCCACAAGAGTTGGCAAATTCTGTCTCTTCACCATACTCGTTGTTGATTCCAGTTACGTCGTTAGCAGCATCTTCGATAGCTTCACCGACGAATGAACCTACATTCTGAGGAGATGTTACCCCAGGGTTTGTAGCAGAAGCTGAACCAAACTTAGTACCATATGTACTGAAGAATGGAATGTTCATTGATTTGTAGATTTTGATACCAGCAATCTCAATGATTCCGTTACCACTTTGTAGTGCAGTACCTTGAGTATCACGGTTAACTAGTCCATTAGAACCTACAGCTTGGATTAGTTCATAGTATTGACGTGGGTTAAGTACACCTACTCGTCCTTCAGAACTAATACCTTTCTCATCTAAAGCAGCTGCAGCATCATAGAATGCATTGATTAATGATGCAGATACATAAGCGTCAGATGCTTGGTTGTTAGTACCAACACGAATCTGTGTTCCACCTGGTTCTACGAAACCAGACTTAGTGATAGGAGAAGCGGCTCTAGCTCCACGTGCAATAGCACGGAATACTAGCCTATCATATTTTTGAGCTAATGCATAACCAATCTTCTTAGAGATTTCTCCCCTCAATTCATAGTGTGCAAGTGTCTCATCTAACTCATATACGAATGCACTTGAGATTAGTAGATCGTCAACCGTGATGGTCTTCTCTGCTACTGGAGGTGATCCGTCGGAGTTACCGAGAATGCTCTGGCCTGGTACATGGTACTCAGCCTTTGTGTGTCCCGTGTAGATGAACTGTAATGATTTCCCATTCTTTAGGGTTCTCTTCATTACAAGGTCTCTAGCAATTGCGTTATGCTGGAAGCCTTTGAACATCTCACCACTGAACAACTTGAGATATAATGCTCTTGCGTCACCAGTAGAGTTTGATTGTCCCTGTCTGGTTAACGAGGCATTACTATGGGTTGCCTGTTGGGCCATTGTTCTATAATAAGATTAATATTTACTTTCTTCAGCTGAAATTTTTTTGATCAATTTTCTTGTGGTCTTTCCCACCGTCTAGACGGCTAAGGGTATCCTTCGTAAAGGGCCAAAGCCAATTAGAATGAGGTCCGACTCTGAGGTGTCTCATTCCTGTGGAATTGTAAATGTGAGTATTCTACATAAGTGAAAAAGAGCAGCAGCATAAAAACTGCTGCCCATAATTCATTAAATTTACTCACCCAAGAGGGCTTCCTCAAGAGATTGAGGCTCCCATTCTTCTTCTTTTTCATCTACACCTGGAGGTTGATGATCACTAGGATTAGTGTCAAGAACCTCTGGTTCAGGTGAGAGTCTTGTCACAAAAGCTGGTGAATGTGTTGCTTGTTGTGCCATAGTTAAGGTTTAAAATTTATATTTAGCACCTATTTTAGTGCCATAAGAATTGTCTGCAGTCTCATCAGTTTTAAATGAAACTTCTCCATAGATACCCAGTTTCTCTGATGCAGCTACGGAACCTCCGAGCTTACCTGAGAAATCTGTGCTACCATCTGCTCCATCAGCTGCAGTGAATGCAGGACCACCTTGAATATAATATCCAAGAGAACCTACCTCACCTTCGTAGCCTACGTGGAGATCGGTAGTACGGGAAGTATAATCATTACCTGTATAGGACGCGTTTGACTCGGCATTAATATAGACGCCAGCCATTGCAGGAGTCGAAGCGAGAGATGCCGCTAGGGCTAGTGCAAATTTTTTCATGTTAAGTTAATTACTTTGATGTTCTTGTGTACTCAACACCACGATACCTTAGTTTAACAGTCATTGTTAATACTCCAGTACCACAACCCCGTTCCATGCTGTGGTTTCATGCGACCTTGTTAAAGGTTGAACGGACGTGGCGTGAGGTGGCTTCTACTGTATCGACATACGAGCCGCCATGGCTTTATTTCTTAGGGGGTCTCCCTTTCTTAGTACCGTAAGTACCTTTACCTTTAGGCATATTCTATCTCCTTAGTTGTAGCTAGATCAAGTGGGAAGTTATGTGCATTTCTTTCATGCATTACTTCCATTCCGAGGTTTGCTCGGTTCAGGACATCTGCCCAAGTGGGAACGATTCTACCGCTAGAGTCAACGACTGACTGATTGAAGTTAAAGCCGTTGAGATTAAAAGCCATAGTGCTGACTCCCATGCTGGTGAACCATACGCAAACGACTGGGAAAATAGCAAGGAAGAAATGAAGACTCCTACTATTATTAAAGCTGGCGTATTGGAAGATAAGTCTCCCAAAGTAGCCATGAGCCGCGACGATATTATACGTCTCTTCCTCTTGGCCGAATTTATATCCATAGTTCTGTGACTCAGTTTCAGTAGTCTCACGAACGAGTGAGGAAGTAACGAGGCTTCCGTGCATAGCAGCGAATAAAGCTCCCCCGAACATCCCAATAACACCCAACATATGGAATGGATGCATGAGGATATTGTGTTCGGCTTGGAATACGAACATAAAATTGAAAGTACCACTAATGCCAAGAGGCATACCATCACTGAAGCTCCCTTGTCCGAATGGATATACTAGGAAGACAGCAAAGGCTGCTGATACTGGTGCTGAATATGCTACTGCTATCCATGGTCGCATCCCTAATCTATAACTAAGTTCCCATTGTCGTCCCATGTAGTTATATATGAGCCTAGTGCTGCAACGAATCCTATCATAGCAAGCTGTCCATTGACACGCTCTGCATTCTCGAAGTAGGGTTGCTCAACTACTTGAGTTTGTGGTTCTGTTGCAAATTTGTTTTGAGGCATGAGTAAAGGGAATAAAAGTTCGTGTGGCCGAGGACGATCTTTCGGGTCAGCCGCTATTACTATACCCCTCTTATTTGACCCATTCTTTTCTTTTCATCTCTACCTTCTCTTAATTGTTGTAGAGATGGCCTAGAGAAGTCACCTGTAGGATTTAGTATCTGATCAAATCTATTTCCTATACCTTCTCTTCTATATGATTCAGGTATAGATGCTTGTTTAAACGGACCAATTTTTAATTGTTCTTGAGTTCTACGTATCTGTTCAAGTATCTTTGGATTAGATTGCATTATCTTCATCCATTCATTTCTGGATATAGGGTTAGCTGAGTCACCTGGTATTGTAGAAGTTATTTTCAAATCTTCAGATTGTACCTTCTTCAAGTAAGGGTGCATCCATTTGAATGGTACAAGTTCTTTAGCAGGGGTAACATTAGGACCAACACCATTATCCTGTCGCCATTTGTTAACCCAGAGTTTAGTCTGTTCTAGTTTGCTTAGGTTTGCCATAATTAAAAGTTAACGTTGGAACGTTCAAGCTTTAGCATTACGTCTTGTCTATAAGCTGGATCATTCTCATATCGAGAATCACTCATAGCTTTAACAACTTCAGCTTGACTACGGAATTGATCTCCGCTTGTTTTGGGTGCATTTCCTGTAATCATTTTACCTTCTACTCCTCTTGCGTCTTCATATCTATAGGCTAAAGATCTAACTGCAAAGAATGCTCCTAATGGATCACCTCTTTCCATGACCTTATCAAACATTTCAATCTCTTGTGCATTAAGATTCTTCTCAGCCCACTGTAACATATCAGAATAACCTTGATCTCCACCTGCTATACTTTTTAGCTGTGTTACATCTTGTTCAGTTAACTGTTGAGGTGCATTAGCTTTACGATATTCTAAATGTAAACTAGCCAGATCACCTGGCTTCATACTATTTAGTTCTTTTAATGTTTCATCACTAAACTTCTCACCACTATTAGCTTCCTCCCAAAGACTATCTAAGATGTTAGTTTTCTCAGTATCTTCCTTAGCTTCTGTCTTTTCTTCTGATACTTCTTCGGTTTCTTGAACCTCAGATTCGTTAGTTGGTTCATTATCTTCACTGCTTTTCTCTCCCAATTTCTTTGAGAGTTCAACATACGCCTTCTCTAATTCCTGTGCGTCCTTATATTTACCAGCCAAGAGGTTATCTTGTGCCTCTTGCATAGCCTCACCGACCTGTAGAGAATCCTGCTCATCAGCACTGAGATTCTCTGCAGAGGTTACTTCCTGTGTATTTTCAAACGTTAATGTTTCTGCCATAATTTATTGAGGTGGTATTCCTGCTTCTGCTTCTAACTGAGCAGCTAGAGCAGGGTTTTTAGATGGATCATTCATTGGAGCTTTAGCCATGTTAGGTTCTTGCTTTAATTGCTCCATTTGCATTGCTTGTTGCTGTGCTCTCTGCTCTTCTTGTTGTCTTTCTTCCATGCTCTTAACAAGATTAAGAACATCTATACCTTGAGCAGCTGCAAGTCTCTTTATAACTTCATCAGGATTAATGTATTGCTGTATAGCTTCTGGTCCCATTGTCTGAGCAATAGTAGTTAGGAAGCTACCTAATGCTTGTACATCCTGTCCTCTACCAAGAGCATTAATACCTGCTACAATAATAGGTTTAACCATACCATCAGGTATCTTAGGTATCTCTCCTGTTTTCTGGAAGACACTAAGTTTTCTATTAAGATAAGGTACTAAAAATTCTACAGTAAGTAAACCAAATAACCCACCGAGTTGTTGTTCCAACTCCATCTGAGTCATCTGTACTTCTTGTGCTGTAGTTCTTTCACTATCCCTTACACTAAGTATAAGGAATGCTTCATTTAATCTACCTTCTAATGTTGCCATCAGTTGATAAGCAGTTTGGAAGTCAGCAGTTTTACCTACTTGTACCACACCGATATCATCTGGTCGTCCTTGAACTATCGCTCCATTACCTGCAGAAGCCAACGTCTGAGGTTTTGTTGTGCTTGAGGGTGATACAGTAAAAACAACTTTAGCGGCTGCTGCAGAGCCTTCTACGAGTGCCTGAGACAACGCTTCAAGTGACTTAAGATCCCCTATAAACTGACCTACTCTACCACGACCATAAGCTTCACCATCTACTGTATTGAAACGTAGTGGTAGCCAAGGTGTAGTTTTAACTGGTGCTTTACTATAGGATTCTTTTAAGACATAACCATATACTTCTTGATGCCAAACAAATCTATTGTTATCTCTAGTGACATGAGTATATACATCACACTCATTTTCAGTACCACTAGTTTCATCAACTACGGATTCATCTTCACCATAGTTATAATCTTCGGGTAGATATTTTTCGATTAACTTTTTGTTGATCCGTTCCCTGGTAACTATTTCAATAACATCTCCGTTACCATCTCTTTCTATAACGTAGCGATTTAAAGGAAATAATTTCAGACCAGCTTTACCCATAAAGATAAGAGCATTACCACCGACAACTAAATGCTGTAGTGCTTGGTGTATTACTACACGATCATCTGATGCAGCAATAGCATCGAGGATTGTACGCTCTATCTTTGCAAAGGATAGATCTAATTCTGATTTTACTTCTGGAGGAAACTCTTCACCTAGTTGAGACTCATCTAATTGTAACTTAAAGAAGCTAGTTTGTGGTGGTACTAGACTAAGTGATAATTTACTAGCTAGAGCCACGACTCCTTTAGCACCAACTGATTGCCAAGGAGTCTGTAACTGCTTCATGCCACGAGCATTTTCTTCGTGACCTCTAATTAGATAAGGTAGGGTAAGTTTCGTCGCATCTTCTGCTTCGCTTAGAAATTGTGAA
>LULN01000045.1_pt1 | contig 26301 bp, 23 predicted proteins | sample 728131 | NCBI WGS metagenome assembly LULN01 (sample SAMN03860288, study PRJNA289734) | marine metagenome | biome: seawater column; feature: ocean; material: water; isolation source: Red Sea water column Station 149 - depth 100m | place: Saudi Arabia: Red Sea | collected 2011-10-15 | depth 100 m
CAAATAGAGATAGAACAAAGCTTAACATATAAACGATAAAAATGCCAAATGTAGCTGAGAATATACCTAACCTAAAATTGTCAGTAACAGCAATCATTTTACTTTTATAGAGAATAAGAAGGGCAGCGAGAATACCAAATGTAATACATATTGCTTCGCTTGCGACTCCAGAATACCCTGGAATTGCATCAGCCCATGCTGAAATTGCTCCGAGAAGAGCTCCCTCTAATAAGCAATATAGTGGGACAGTAAAAGGAGCCATTTTTTTGTTAAATAGTGTTATAATTAACAAAATAAATGTTCCAATCATGATTGAGAAAAATAGTATAGGAGACAATGCTAGATTATTCCACGTATAAATTGCACTTGTCATAAGCAATAATAGACATAAAGATGTTTTATTGACTGTGCCATCAATTGTCATGGCTTGATCACCAGATACAGTTCCTGTATTTGAAAATGTATTTCTATTTAGAGCTGGATTACCTGATCTCATTTTTATTTTAATAATTTCAAAATTTGATCTTCGTTAACTCTAGTTTGTTTCATCGAGTCTCTTTCTCTAATAGTCACTGTGTTATCTTCCAGTGTTTGATGGTCAATAGTAATACCAAAAGGAGTACCTGCTTCATCTTGACGATAATAACGTTTTCCAATAGAACCTTGTTCGTCGTAAATACACGAATATTTCTTATTTAATTCTTCAAAAATCTTGGCTGCTCTTTCTGGTAGTCCATCTTTTTTAACTAAAGGACAGATTACAGCTTTGTTTGGAGCTAATTCAAAAGGGAGTTTCAATACTACCCTCTCATTTTCTGTATCTTCAAAGTATGCATCACATAGAACCATAAGAAATATTCTATTTAATCCACAAGAAGTTTCAATAATATATGGATGATATTTCTCGTTTTCGCTTGCATCAAAATATGTCATATTTTTCCCAGATAATTTTTCATGTTGTGTAAGATCGAAATCAGTTCTGTTGTGAATTCCTTCAATTTCTCCCCAGCCAAATGGGAATTGATATTGAATATCATATGCGTCTTTTGCATAATGAGCTAATTCTGATTCTCCATGTTGATGAAATTGAAGGTTAGATTTGTCAATTCCGAGTCTATCTATATAAAAATTAAATCGTTTTTCTTTCCACTCTTTAACATGTTTTGCATCTTCCTTAGGATTAACAAAATATTGCATCTCCATTTGTTCAAACTCTCTTGTTCTAAAAATAAAATTTCTAGCTACTATTTCGTTACGAAAGGCTTTTCCAATTTGTGCAATACCAAATGGCACTTTAAGCCTCATGCTATTTTGGATAAGAAGGTAATTAATAAATATTCCTTGAGCCGTTTCTGGACGTAAATAAATTTCTTTACCACTTTTTTCAGAAGGGCCAGCGTCAGTTTTAAACATTAGATTAAATTGTGTTGGAGTTGTCCATTTCCCAATTGATCCTGAGTGAGGATCTATTACTCCCGCTTTTTCTAATAATCCATCTCCATCTTTTCCTTTTTCAAGTAGCATATGAGCTAGAGATTCAAAAATAGTATCATCATTACTGTGTTTTACATTTAAAGTTTCACATAATGTATTAATCACTTTGTCTTTTTGCTGCGATAAAAGATCATCCACGCGATATCTTTTTTTACTATCCTTATTATCTGTCATTGGATCATTAAAATTATCTACGTGTCCACTTGCTTTCCAAACATCAGGATGGACCATAATAGAGCTATCTATTCCAACAATATTTTGATGTCTTTGGGTCATTTCTTTCCACCACAAATCTGAGATAGATTTCTTTAATGCTACTCCCATTGGGCCATAATCATAAGATGCTTTTAAGCCTCCATAGATTTCAGAATTTGGGAATACGAAACCTCTTCTTTTGCATAAGGATATAATTTTATCTAGGTGTTTTTCGCTCATTAGAACAATTTACTTGAAAAAATACTTGTATAATATTGTTATACCAAATAATCCAAAAATAATTGGAATAATCCACATTAATAAGTTAAATCCAGTTGCAGGCGGATCTGCAAGAATGATAACCCCATATTTTTCTACATAATAATCTTTAATTTCTTTGTCTGTCATTCCTTTGATGACCATTTTTTTTATTTCTTCTCTCATATCAATTGCGACTTTTGATTGAGATTGTTCTAGCGTTAATCCTTCACAGATTGGGCACATTAGTTGACGATTAAGCGTATATAGTCTTTCGTCTATAGAAGTTTGATAACCAAAAAGGATACTAATTATGGGAATAAGTAATAATGTTTGCTTCACTATTTTTTTTCTGATAACAATTTAAGACATTCTTCTAATTGTATATTATCTAAATCATAGCCTTTTAATGATACATTTTTTTTGCCATCTGTAACATAAGGTCCAAATCTTCCAATTTTTATTAAAATTTCTTTATTAGTTTCTGGATCTGTGCCAACAACCCGAGGTTCAAACTTTGCTTTTCTATTTTTAATTAATTCTATCGCTTCTTCTAAGGTGATAGATAACGGATTATCGTTTGCTTTCATTGATGCATTTGTTTTTCCACACTTTACATATGGTCCATATCGTCCAAAATCAACAAAGATATCCTCATTAGTTTCAGGGTGTTGCCCTAGTTTTTTTGGCAATCCAAGTAAATCATTTGCGATTTCTTCAGTAACATTTTCTATCCCAATGCTTTTCGGAATTGATTTTCTAATTTTTGAAGATTCTAACTCTATATAAGGTCCATATCGACCTACTTTTAATAATATATTTTCTCCCTCAGCATTTTTGCCAATCACATTATCTTTTTCTTGAAATTCAATAAGATCATGCACGGTTTTTTTGTTTAAATCTCCTAAAAATAAATCTTCAGGGATAGAAATATTATTCCCATCCTTTTCAATAAATGGTCCATATTGTCCTATTCTAATTTCCATTCCATCTGCAATAGATACTCCACATGCTTTTTTAATATCTATTTCTGCTTCTAATAATTTTTCTACTCCCTCATATTCTCCAGAACCATAATAAAATGATTTTAATACGTCTAGATAGCTTTCATCTGATGAAGCAATTGAATCTAGCCGTCTCTCCATTGCTGCTGTGAACTGTTCATTAAAAAGATCTAAATAATGATTTTCTAATAATTGAGTTACTGCAATCCCAATAAATGTTGGAATAAGTGTTTTATTTTTTTTAATAACATATTCTTTTTTAACAAGACGATCTAATATAGATGAATATGTTGAAGGACGACCAATCCCTCTTGCTTCCATTTCTTTTACTAGCATTGCCTCGGATAGTCTTCTAGGTGGTGTAGTGCTTTTTTCTTCTGAGCTTATTTCTTTGTGCTTGATAATAGATTCATCTGTTAGTTGAGGAAGTAAATTAGCAGTAGATTTTTGATTTCTCCCTAATGCTTGCTCATATGCTGCAGTATACCCTTTAAATTTTGTCACGTTACCGCTTGCTTTATATATTGACTTTCCATTCTCAATAGTAACATTTGTTCTAATATATTCAGCAGGTTTCATTTGTGATGCCAAAGTACGATTGAGAATTAAATCATATAATTGTAATTCATCTTTTCCTAACCCTGACATTTCATTTGTTTGTTTGAAATTACGTCCTGCAGGCCTAATCGCTTCGTGTGCTTCTTGTGCGTTTGCCACTTTTGTTTTATATACATTAGCTGATTCAGGTAGAAATTCTTTGCCAAATTTATTTTCAACAAAATCTTTTGTAGCAGCTAATGCTTCTGTTGATAAATGAGTAGAATCAGTCCTCATATATGTTATAAATCCTTGTTCATATAATTTTTGTGCAATAACCATAGTTCTTTTTGGTGAATAACCAAATCTTCTTGAAGCATCCTGTTGAAGAGTGCTTGTAGTAAATGGTGGTGGAGCAGAGCTTGAAGTTGGTTTAGATTCAATATTTGAAATATTCCAACTATTTTCTTTGCTTGCTTTTGCAATTTCTTCTGCTTTTTTCTTATCTATTAAAAGCAAATCTTTATTTTTTAAACCGCTATCAAACTTTCCAAAATCTTCATTAGTGGCAACTGATTTTTCATCATAGCTAACTAGTTTTGCTTTGAATTCTTGCTTATCTTTTTCTTCATAAAGCGTTGCTTCGATAGCAAAAAATTTATTTTCAACAAAGCGATTACGTTCTTTTTCTCTCTCTACAAGCATTTTTAATGCAACTGATTGCACTCTGCCAGCAGATAAACCTTTTTTGTTAAGATTTCTTAAGGTTTGCCACAATACAGGAGAAAATTTAAATCCTACCAATCTATCTATTGCACGCCTTGCTTTTTGCGCATCAACTAACGCATAATTAATTGTTCTGCTATTTGCTATTGCATCTGTAACAGCATTTTTTGTTATTTCTGTAAATTCTACACGCTCAATTTCTTTATCTATTTCTTCTGTTGCAATTAAAATGCGATCAGCGTTTTTAGTTTCATTTTTTAATTCAGTAATAAATTTTTTTCGATCACCTAACGTTTGAACATTCATTTCAAAATCTTTTTCGATATCAATCCCTAATTCTTTTTTAGGTAAATCTTTGAAATGACCAATGCTAGCTATGACTTTTGCATTATCTATATATTTGCTAATTGTTTTTGTCTTAGATGGTGACTCAACAATTATTAGTAGTTTTTCTTGATTTGCCATTTTAGGTGTCCAACTTACACTCTTTGTATAATAATTGTCAAAAATTTATATATATAATTATATATATAAATTATTGGTTCTTCAAAAAAGGAAGAATTTCGCTTTCTGAAACATTTGTTTCTTTTTTAGATATTAGATTTTTAACACTTATTTCTTCATTAATAGTAATCATAAATTTTGCATTGTTTTTAACAGCATCTTTAATTTGATTTTTTATATTTTTCTTATTTGTATCAAAGAATATTTTGTATTCATTTTCAACAAGATTCTGAATAATATTCAATCCTTTTGATGTATATTTTTCATCATTGCAACTGATATAAATATCAATATTTTTTTTACCTAATTCTTGTTTTGCCTCTAAAATAATTCTTTCAATCCCCGCAGCAAAGCCAACAGCAGGAGTTTCAGGCCCTCCCATTTTTTGAACTAAAGAATCATATCTTCCTCCGCCACAGAGTGCATTTTGAGAACCTGTGCTTTGTGTGGTAATTTCAAATGTTGTGCCATTATAATAATCCAGCCCACGAACAAGATATGGATTTTCATTATAATTAATTCCAAGTCCCTTTAAGTGCGTTAATACTGAACTAAAGTGCTCTTTTTCTTCTGTTGATAAGAGATCTTTAATCATTGGTGCATTTTTAATAATTATTTGATCTTCTTTTTCTTTGCTATCTAAAATTCGCATTGGATTTTTTTCAAGTCTTGCTTTAGAGAGTTCTGATAAACTATTTTTATGATCATTAAAATAGTTTCTAAGTTTTGATTCATATTTAATCCTTGTATCTGAATCTCCAATATTATTAATGCTTAGATTTGTATTATCAATATTTAGCTTTTTTAAAATTTGTGTTGCAATGAGTATTATCTCTGCATCTTGTTCACTGTTTTTTGTGCCAAATGCTTCCACACCAAATTGATTAAATTGTCTTTGCCTTCCTTTTTGAGGTTTTTCTCTTCTAAAAAATGAATCGATATAATACATTTTACATAATGGATATTTTCTAAAAAATCCTGATTCTATATATGCTCTTACAACAGGAGCGGTCATTTCTGGTTTTAAAGATATTTCTTTTCCTGATTGGTCTTTCCAAACAAACATTTCTTTAGATACATCAGTTTCATCTCCAATATTTCGCTTAAATAAATCAACTGATTCAATTGCAGGAGTTCGAATTTCTTGAAAACTAAACTGTTGGCATATGTGATGAATAGTAGATTCAATATGTTGCCAAACTTCAGTCTCAGGAGGAAGAATATCAAATGTGCCTTTTATTTTTTGGTATTTAGACTTCACAAAACAACATTAATAATTTTTTTAAGCAATAACACCTAAAAATTTGATCGATTGCTATATAAGCCTTGTCTTCGTTCAACTTTTAAATCTTTAAGTATATCCGATTTTAAATTTAGCCTAAAGTATAGACCTTTTGCATATCCATTTGGTGTCCAATCTACAAAAAATTCCCAACAATCAATTTCTCTATAAAGAGTAACATTGTGTCTAATAATAGATTTATCTCTTGCATTAAAGCGTGCATTATAATTTAGTTTCCAATTTTGCGTTATGTTAATAGATGTATTTGTATTGATCCAAAAATTCTTAATAGTGTTTGATGGATCAAACTTGTTAATAGTATAACTCACCCCAATTCTTGAATTCCAATTTGTCGTTGATAAGTCATTAATAAATTTTTTTGTACTATCACTAAATTCTTTTCCTTCGTCACCTTCATTGTTTGATTTTCTATTGAGATTAAAATTAGTTGCTAATCGAGCAGAAACCATTCTAGGAGAACTATCAAATTCATTAATTCTTGTATTATTTTCTTTATCAAACTTATATGGATCATGTGTAAAATTAATATCAACTGATACTCCATTTTTTATTTGACTACGTAATGAAGTATTGATTTTACCTAATTTAAATTCATCAGCATTAAAATTATATCCAGTAGAAACACGCCAGTTTAGAAAATTTATCTTTTCTTCTTTTTGGTCATCTTTTTGCACTTTTGCTTGAAAAACATTATTTAATGATAAACTTACTTGTTTGCTGGATGTAATTGGTGTAGAGCCAATTAATGATCCCTGAAAGTAATCATATAATTCATCCCCAATTTCTTGGAAATAATCGCGGTTATTTTGATAATCAGGTGAATAATTAAAACCGATAGTTGGCGTTAAAACATGTCGCACTGATTCTATATCTCCAAATTTAATTGGTAGAATTCCATATATTTTTGTTGATAAAGAAAGTCCAAAATTTCCAGTCGTTCTATTTCTCATTTTGTCTTTGTAGGTGAAGGCAATTTCATTTGATTCATTTAATTCTGCTATTCTGTAACGATTTACAAAGTCTGAATTAATATTAATCCTTGGATTAATTGCTATATATTGAAAAATTGTGAATGGAGCATTAATACTAAAATTATTTTTTAACATCCCATCTATTTTTTGCAACTGTTTAACATCTCCGTTACTATTTTCTCTCCATCTGTATTCAATCATTCCATCACTATTAATAATTTCCTCTGATTCATAGTAGCTTTTCCTATTGTTTAATAATCTTGAACTATAATTCCATTGGATGTTTCCAAGCCATGAATCTTGAGAGAAATTTTTAAATAATTTTCTTCTAGAAACGTTCATATTCAGAGATGGAAGAGTGCTCGTATTTTCTGTAATAGTGCTATTGCTATTAGAAGGATTTTGGTAAAAAGAAGAGTTTGAATCTATTTTACTTGATGCCATCAAATCCTGTTTATTTGATATATTAGCACTGATTGATATATTAGATTTTTTCCATCTTTTAGTATAGGTAATATTAGATATTGCTTGTTGGTTCAATCGTTTAACTGGATCAATGCTAGTCTGTCTATTATATTGACCATTACTATAATAGCTTGCGTTTGCTCTGAAAGTTTGATTGTTTCTTAAAATTTGATTGTGGTTCCAGTTAAAGACATAGTCTGTTTGATTATTTTCATTAATTTTTGCTATATCTTGTTCATTGCTAGATAGAAATCTCCTTGTTTCAATATTTAATGCCCCACTAAATTTATATCTCTTTTTATAGTTATTTTTTGCTTTGATAATCAGCCCTTGACGATCTGCAAAACCAAGCAAGATTTCTGATCCAAAATAATCATTTGGAGCAAAATAATATCCTAGCCCATCCATATAGGTTCCACGATTGTCAGATGAACCAAAGGATGGCATAATCCATCCTGATCTTCTTTCTTTTGATGAATGAGGAAATATTGCTAATGGAACCCCAATAATAGGCACGCCTCCAATATATACATTAAGAGGCTTTGCGATTACCTTATCTCCATAAATAATTTTTACTTTTTTACTACCAAGATAAAATTTAGAAGGATCACATGACGTAAAAATACAGTCATCAATGTAGAAGGTGCTATCAGTAATGCTTGTAATTTGTTTACCCATGTACATGTTTTCTTGCACTTGACTTTCCCCTCTTAATATCTTTCCTTTTTTTGTATTAAGATTGTAAATCATTTCGTCCCCTACCATTGGCTCACGATTTCCTTCAACAAGTATAGGTCTATTATTTTCTTCCTGATTTAATGGATTATTAGTGAAAGCTTCTAATATGTTAGTTTCCCAATTAACATTAACATGAGATGCAGATAAATCAATATCTTCATGTAAAATTTTTGATGATCCGTATAGCTTTGATATTTGTGTATCCATTTCAAACTCAATTACATCCGCTGAATAGTTAATAGGTTCAGTAATGTTGCTGTTAGATTTATTTGGAACATATTTCCCAATTGTTCCTCCACTTGCCACCAGCTTATTAGCAGAGTCATTTTCAATTTTAATTGATATAGAATCTCCAGATACTGCATTATTCCCCTGATAAAGTGAATCATCATATAAATGAATAAATGTTGATGCCATCCCATTAAGATGTAATTGATTTATTTCATTATCTTTTATTTCACCAAAAATGTGCTTTGCTTGTAATAAATTTTCATTTTCTATTTTTACCAAATCTTGAGTGTTTTCATCTTTCTTTTCATATCCGATATTAGTTGTAAAAATTTTTCCTTTCGATAGCACTTCAAAATTGATTAGTTCGTTATTTTTAAAATATAAAATAATTTTATCACCATAAATCTTATGTTTGTTATCCTCATTAATTTCACAATCATTAATCAAAACAATTTGTTCATTTTTATCATCTATCTGAGCCTCTTGTGATTGCATACTTCGTTGATCGCTATCAATTCTGACATTCCCATACATTGAAAATGCTTCTGTATTCTTATTATAGATTAGTGAATCACAATAGATTGTTTGATTCTGTTGAGTGACAATAACATTATCATTGAGTTTTACTAATGGAGACTTATCATATTGAGTAGCAAAATCACTTTTTAAAATAGAATCATCTTTTTTAAAAATAATATTACCAGATAATTTTGTTACTGTTTCTTCATTCACAACTGAAGCTTGCAATAGATCAGCTTGCTGAAGAATCAGTTTTTCTTGTGCTATACCTATTGATATAAAAAGCACTAAAACAAAAAATTTTTTCATCACATTATATTTAACAAATTTTGTGGATTTTTGTTTCATCTTTGTAAAGTAGAAATGTAATGTATAAATTGCTTTAATGTTAGAAAATCTATTAGATAGCATTTTAAGCAATCCTGCTTATTTAGCCGTGGCGATTGCTTTGGGGGCAATGATTGTCTATAGCGTTATACAACGTTTATTCAAGTTGGTTGTTCTTGCAATTACGCTTTTTATTATTTATTGCACCTATCTTGTTTTAACTGATCAACCATTACCAGATATTGATATAGATAAAATTCAAGAAGAAATAGAAGAAGTAACAGATGAAGTGAAAGAATTTCAAAAAGAGGCAAGTGATGCATTGGATAAAGCAAATGAAACGCTTGACAAGTTTAAAACAAAAGAGGATTAATTATGTTTGAAAAAGGTTTATTAAATGGAAAAACTATTGTAGTCACTGGAGGAGGTACTGGTTTAGGTAAAAGCATGTCTAGGCGTTTTGGAGAACTTGGAGCAAATATAGTGATTAGTGGAAGAAGAAAAGAAAAATTAGAAGATACTGCTGATGAATTCTCAAAATTAGGTATTGATGTTCTTACTTGTCCTGGAGATGTTAGAAAACTAGAAGATGTAGAATTAATGACTTCTCAAACACTCGATAAATTTGGAACTATTGATTGCCTTTTAAATAATGCAGCAGGGAATTTTATCTCTCCTACAGAAATGCTGAGTCCTAATGCTTTTAAAGTAGTGATTGATATTGTTTTAATGGGAACTTGGAATTGCACTAGCACAATTGGGAAAGAAATGATTAAAAACAAAAAAGGAAATGTCCTTAGCATTGTTACAACGTATGCATGGACAGGATCACCGTATGTTGTGCCTTCTGCAGCAGCAAAAGCTGGCGTATTAGCAATGACAAGGTCGCTAGCAGTGGAGTGGGGTAAACATAACATTCGATTTAATGCTATTGCACCTGGTCCATTTCCAACAAAAGGTGCATGGTCACGTTTGATGCCACCTGGTTTTGAAGACTTTGAAGATGGTATGAAGGATAAAATTCCTATGAAACGATTTGGTGAAAGACATGAACTTGAAAATTTAGCTTCTTATCTGATGAGCGATGGTTCTGCTTATATTAATGGTGAAGTAGTTACTATTGATGGTGGGGAATGGCTTGCAGGGGCTGCTGAATTTAGTCAATTATCAAAAATTCCAGATTCCATGTGGAAAGCAATGGCTGAGCGTCGCAAGAAGAAGTAACATGTTTAAATTAGATAATAAAACCGCCATTATTTCGGGTGGTTCCAAAGGTATTGGAAAAGCAATTGCATTAAAATATGCAGAAGCTGGCGCAAATGTAATAATCTGCAGTAGGAAAAAAGAAAACCTAGATACTGCTGTTAATGAAGCAACATCAAATGGTCTTAATATCAATGCTATTGAATGCAATACAGGTGATATTGATTCAATTAATAATGTTGTTAGTTATACAAAAGATAAATTTGGTGGAATAGATATTTTAGTTAACAATGCTGCTGCAAATCCATATTACGGACCAATACTTAATTCAGAAGATAGCCATTGGGATAAAATTTTTCAGGTTAATGTTAAAGGATATTTTGAGTTTGCTAAGGCATGTAGTACATCAATGATTGAAAATAAATCTGGTAAAATTATTAATGTTGCATCTATTGCTGCTAAAACACCTCTTTCTGGTTTAGGTGTATATAATATTAGTAAAGCAGCCGTGGTCATGTTAACAAAAGTGCTCGCTAAAGAACTTGCTTCTGAAAATATCCAGGTAAACACTTTAGCTCCTGGTTTGATTAAAACAGATTTTAGTAGAGCATTGTGGGAAGATGAAAATGTATACTCACAAATTATTAAATCTATTCCACAAGCTAGAATGGGAGAGCCAGATGATATTTCTGGGATGGCACTATATCTTGCATCCGATGCATCCGATTTTATTACAGGATCGTTATTTACTGTTGATGGCGGTGTTACAACCTAAGTGTTGATTAGCCAATTATAGAAATCTTTGATATGTTCAAAAGTGTATGCTCCAGTAGCTTTAAGTCTATTTATATCATTATGCCCATTATAAACTAGACCACAATCAATACCCAATGATTGTGATACACGAAAATCTAATAAGCTATCCCCAATGATTATTGTTTCTGATTTATCAATATCAACACTCATAAGCAATTCTTCCCCTTCATACTCTTTTCCATACCCAGAAGGAGTATTGCTTAACCCAGTTATATTATCTAAATAACGATCTAAACCAAAAAATCCCACCTGTTCAATCAGTTTGGCTTGCATAGTGGCTGATAAAACACTTTGCGTCACGTTTTTTTTATGTAACGCTATAATTGTTTCTTCTGCAAAAGGTTGTAGTCCAAGTGTTTTGAAATTTTTCTCAAATCCATCATGAAATTCTATATTTGTATCTTCGAATGGTTCTTTGTCAAAATTAAATCCTACTGATTCATAGAATGTTTTAATCGGAAAAAGAAATTTTTCTTTATATTCTTGAATAGTGATATTTGGTATGTTACGCTTGCTGAGAGATTGATTTAGCATTCTTACACATAATTCAAGATCATTCAATAAAGTTCCATTCCAATCCCATATTATGTGCTTATATTTCATGACTTTGAAACTAAATAAAAAAATAGGATTAATAAAGCAAAGACTATCAGAAGATCTTCCTGGTTTTGGTAGTCAAAAAAAAATGGCTGTTATAAAAGTTAATAAATTAATTGAATTAGCTTTTAAAGTTCCATCAAACCCAAAGCCTTCAGCGGTATCAATTGTGTTATTTCCTTATAAAGATGATATTGGATTTTTTTTAACTGAACGAACTCATACAGTTGATCATCACAAAGGTCAAATTTCTCTTCCTGGTGGGGCACAAGATAAAAATGAAACTTTAATGGAAACATCACTACGTGAAACTAAAGAAGAGATCGGTGTTGATGATGATTTAGAGCTAGTTGGAACTTTGTCTTCTTTATATACTCCTGTTTCTGATTTTTTAATCCATCCATATGTATGGTATGCTGATTCTATACCGGAAACCACATTAAACAATAATGAAGTAAGTAATATTTTTACTATTCCTTTAAATGATTTACTAGATAATCAAATTGTAGGGACAATGCCTAAGCAGATTAAGGGCGTTAATATGAATGTACCTTGTTTTCACTTCAAGAATTGCGATTGCTGGGGAGCTACAGCAATGATATTATCAGAATTGAAAGATTGTCTCTTAAGTATTTAGTTCTGTATCACAATTTGAACATGTAGACTGTTTTACTGCTTGTATTTCTTCAAAACAGGTAGGGCATTTTTCATCCATTGGAGATTTTTTATCTCTTACAACAGCCGGAGATCCTTGGGATGCTCTAGTCCATAAAAATGAAACCATTGCTAATGTGAAAAGGTACGCTATTACTTCTCGATAACTTGGATTACCATTATAGCCAAAAAATCCTTTAAAAATTTGCCCTATTGCACCTTTATCGCTAAATAATGGTTTGGCATTGCCTTTGTCATCTATATTAAATGCAAATACTGGACCAACTTCATTAATATTCCAAATCTCGTTATTTTTCATTACTGTTTTTGATTCTTTTAATTCAGCTTTAGCTGCTTGTAATTCTTTTGCAAAAGAATCAACAGCCACCGCCGATAATTCTTCTGGATTAGTATATTCAAGTATAGAAGATTCGATATTTTCTATTTTGCTCATAGCACGATATTTAGGAACTTCATCAAACTCATGCACGCCATAAGCAACTAAACCAGCACAAACAAAAATGAGAAGTATTGATGTATAGTTAAAAAACTGTTTAAGAGGAACCTTTTGTCCCTGAACAAATATCTGATAGCCTAAGAATAAGGAAATAATTGAACCCAATAATGCACCAATCATTGAAAGTTCTCCTTTTGAAAATAAAATCGAATATAAAAATAATACTACCTCAACCCCTTCTCTAAAAATAGCAAAAAAAGTAAGAGCAAATAAACCTAATGCAACATTTTTATCTCTTTCAATTATTGAAGAAGCTTCTTTTTCTAAGCTTTCAGCAACATTTTTATTTCGAGCCATCCATACAATCATTGTTGAAAGCAATACCGCTGCAATGAGCATCGTAACACCTTCAAAAATCGCAGCTTCATGTCCAGAAAATCCACCTAATAAAACTTGAAAAATGACTGCAAAAATTCCCGTCATAGCAAATGCAGCGATTACACCATTAGTAATGCTTTTTGTTAAATGTTTTTTCCCAGTTTTGATAATGAAAGTATAAAGAATTCCAACTACAAGGACTCCTTCAAGCACTTCTCTAAACATAATCAAAAATTCACTCATAATATTTCCCCTTTTTGAGATACAGTCTCAATTAATATAGATAAATTTTTTTTATCATTCAATAGTGTTCGTAACTTCAATTGTACTATGAATAAAAAATTAAAAATTGATGATATTAAGTCTATCATTCAGCCAAGATTAGCTAATGCACACAAAGGTGATTTTGGTCATGCTATTCTTTTTTCAGGGAGCAAAGGAATGATGGGGGCATGTGTGTTATCAGCAAAATCAATTTTACGCTCTGGTGTTGGGCTATTAACAGTATATATCCCAAAAACTGCTGAACTCATTATGCAAACATCAGTGCCCGAAGCAATGGTTTTAATCGATTCAAATGATAATTGTATTAGTGGATGCCCTAATTTGGATAAATATTCTGTAGTGGGTGTTGGCCCAGGAATTGGGACATCCTCAGAAACAAAAAAAGCTATTTCAGATTTAATAAATCAAGTAAAAGTTCCTACGGTTTTTGATGCAGATGCCTTAAATATTATATCTGAAAACAAAAAATTATTAAATGACATACCAAAAGAATCAATTTTAACTCCTCATGTAAAAGAGTTTGAACGGATTGTAGGAAAATTTGAAAATATTGATCAACGAACAGCCTTACAAGTTAATCTGAGCAAAGAATATAATATTAATGTTCTTGTTAAAGGGCATGAAACATGTATGACCAATTCTAATGGTGATATTTTTATTAATACAACGGGAAATCCAGGTATGGCAACTGGTGGTAGTGGTGACGTTTTAACAGGAATTATTACTGGATTAATTGCAAGAGGGCTAAAACCATTTGATGCAATGATATCTGGAGCTTATTTACATGGTTTATCTGGTGATCTTGCAAAAAAATCTTTGGGGGAGGAGTCTATGACTGCCCAAGATCTTATTGATAATCTTGGACAGTCTTTTTTAGAAGTTCTATAGCTACTATTCTACAATCATGTAGCCACGCATAGTTGCAGCATGTGCAATATATGTGCAGATATATAGGTATCTTCCTGGTTTTGTTGGTGCAACAAATTCAACTGATACTTCTTCACCCAAATCTGCTAGACTAGTCATTGCTAATATATCAGAACTAGGAATTGGGTTTCCGTCATTCATCTCTGCATATTTAACAATATTAGGAACTGCAGTCTCATCAAGTACAATCACTACATTATGAATCATATTTGCCATAGAAGCATTATTTTTCATAGTAAGTTTCACAGTTGCACCAGCACTGACGGTGAATTCTGTGGTATCATATTTCATTTCGTTGCCCAAAGATCCAATAGTAATCGCAGTGACTTCATTGCTCGTTGTGCTACCACCACAATTAAGGATAATCATTGATAGTAATATTATTAGTGTTTTTTTCATTTTTATTTCCCCTTCATTAAATTTGGTAATAACATATTTGATTCTTTAATATGCTCTTTGTATTCTGGTCTTGATTTTATCATTAATTCATCCATCATTGGTCCTGTAATTTTATAAAAAATTAGTCCCATAATTAATGGACCCCCTGCGCTAAGAGCAATACTTAATATATCCATGCTAGATATTGTGAATGTTGATAAACCAACCCAACACATTAAGTCTCCAAAATAGTTTGGATGTTTTGAGTATTTCCATAATCCAACAGTGCAGATTTTTCCTTTATTGTTGGGATCTTTTCTGAATGATTTTAACTGCATATCACTTATTGTTTCCCATAATAAACCTAATCCAAATATTCCTGTGCAAATTACAATCTCTATTGTTGTCAATGTTGCGGGATTAGTATGTGCAAAGTATAAAGGAACACCTATTAAATAAGCTAAACATCCTTGCAAGTAAAAGACTCGGAAGAAGCTAAGCCACCACCAGTGTTTTCCAGCTTCTTTTCTCCAAGCAACATATCGTATATCTTCACCATGCCCAATATTTCTTATTCCAATATGTAGTGCTATTCTTAACGCCCATAAGCTTACTAATCCAAGAACCAATAATGCTCTTTCGGTTGTTTCTCCTATGGAGTGATTGACTGATAAGCCATATATAATAAAACATGGTCCCCAAAATATGTCAACTATGCTAGCATCTTTAACAATTAAACTGATTATCCATACTATTCCCATTAATCCAATAATAGATAAAAAACTGCAGAATAAATCTGGGTAAAGCCAATAATCGATTGCAATTAAACCTGTTAAAAACAGATTGATTAATAAAGTGTTTTTAGTCATATCTTAATACCTCAATATTATTTCCAGAACGATCTTTTATATATACCGATACCGATCCATCTCTATGCTTTATTGGAATACCATAATTTTCAACATCATCTTTTAAAACTGCAAAATGAAATGGGTGCTGTTCTGGAAGCACAAGCGCTAATTTTATATTTTCAAATTCAAGCATCGCCCATGAATCATCTTGATAAAGAATTTCACAATGAAAATTTTCTATATACCAGTCAACTGACTTTTTTATATCATCAGTACATAGTGCTAGGTGATCAATAAAATCTTTTTTCATAAAAAATGATATAGAATATTAAGAAAACTATATGTATTTTGATAGTAGAATGAGTATCAAAATTCCAATTTTTCCACTTCCACTAGTTTTACTACCAGGCGAAAAATTACCTTTACATATTTTTGAAGAAAAATATAAAAAAATGATTGAACACTGCTTAAAGAACAATAAAAATTTTGGAATTATCAATTCTAAGAATAAAGATTTACTTACTATTGGATGTATCGCATCAATTGATCAATTGTTTGGATCTGATGTCTATGATAACAATGAATATGATATTTTAGTGACTGGCACTAAAAGATTTATTGTAAAAGGATATGACGATTCAAAGATTTATAGACAAGCTTATATTAAATCATGGAAAGATTTAGAGAAAAAAGTCAATAAAGATCTTCTAAGTGAAACAAATGTATTTCTTTATGAAGTATTAATGAAATTAGGTGCATCTTCTAAAATTCCTCAGATTGATATGCCAAAAAATTCTTTTGAAATTGCCTCTATGCTTGATATTGATAAAAGAGCAAAAAAAATTCTTTTAAAATCACAATCTGAAAATGATCGTTTAATTGTTTTAAAAAGAATTTTGAAAAAAGCTATTTTAAAAATTGATTATAATGATTCTCAATCAATCGAATATTCAGATTACAATCAATTTGAAGCCTAAGAATTATTTTTCTTAAACAATCCTAAGAAATCATCAATTACAACATATGATATTGGAACAAGTAGCAATATAATTGTTGTAGAAAATAAAATACCTACACCTAAAGATATAGCCATTGGTTTTAGAAATAATACTTGTGTGCTTTGGTTAAATAATAGAGGCATAATACCAAGAAATGTAGTGACAGAAGTTAATACTACAGGTCTAAATCGTGTGCGTACTGCATCAACAACTGCCTTGACTGTTTCTTCTCCTTTTTCTTTAGCTCTATTAATGAATACTACTAGCAGCAAGCTATCATTCACCACAACCCCTGATAGAGCAACAATCCCCAACACTGATAAAACAGACATCGGTTGACCAAATATCAAATGCCCTAAAATTGCTCCAACAAATCCAAATGGTATTGCTGATAAAACTATTAATGGTTTGAAATATGATTTTAATGGGACTGCAAGTAAAACATATATTATAAAGATTGATAGTGCAAATTTATATAATATATCTTCTAGTTGTTCTGCTTGCTCTGCTGCTTCTCCAGCAAGTTTAAATTCGATATCTTGATGTTCATTAAGAATATCCGATAATGGTCCTATAGGTTGATTTTCGACACCAAGTAAATTTTGTAAAATCATCGTTGATGTATTTTTGGTTATATCAACCTCTGCACTTACCCCAACTACTCTCATTCCATCAATTCTTTTGATCTTTGAACTTCCTTCAACTTCTTTAATCTGTGCCACAGAATAAAGCGGTACTTTAATACCTTGATTAGTACGTATTCTCATATTTTCTAATGTAGACATGGTCTGACGTTCTTGTTTTGGGAGCTTTAATATTACTCTTATATCATCGTCTTCTCTCTGGATACGTTGCACTTCTTCACCAAAGAAGCCTTGCCTCACTTGTTTTGCAATTTCAAATGTAGTAATACCATAAACTTCTGCTGAAGGTAATAATTCTATCTGTAGTTCACTTTTACCTTTTTCATCGGAGTCATTAAGGTCATATATCCCAGAAAATGATGATAGTAAAACTTTAGTTTTCTCTACCGCAGAATTTAAACTTTCGTAATTTGTTCCTTTGAATTCAAAATCAATTGGCTTGCCCGCTGTGAATATATTTGCAGAATAATTAAGACGACTGACACCAGGAATTGTTCCAATACGATCTCGCAAAATATCAATAATATCATATGCACCTGTCAAGCCCCATCTGTCATCAGCAGGTGTTAAGATAATTAAAACTTCTCCCAAGTGTGGAGTGCTGTCTGACTTAAAGGCAAACCCCCCAGGGCCTTTAGTAGATTCTACATCAGTATAGTATTGTTGGCCTGTTGTTGTTAGCACATTGCTAATAATAATTTCAGGGCTTGTACTATTAATTTCTTCTTTTAAGATTAATGCTTCACTTTCAATCATTTCTACGATTTCTTTAGTTTTTTCAATTGGAGATCCTTCTGGAAGCTCAAATGCAATTGCTACTTCTTCTGCTTCAAGAGTAGGGAAGAATGTCCATTTCACCCATCCTCCACCAAGCAATGAAAAAGAGACAAGCAAGAGAGCAATAAATACAGAAATAGTTGTATATCTTTCTTTGATTGATTTTCTTACTAAAGGCAACCATGAATTATCAACAAATTTATATAATCTATCGGAACAGAAATTTCTCATTGCACTTAACCTGTTGCCAAATTTCACAAAACTGGTTTTGAACCAATCACCAGCATGATTCAAATGTGAAGGTAATATTGTTGTAGATTCAATTAATGAAAATACTAAAATAGGAATTGCAGTTAATGGAAATGTTCTCCATATGTCTCCAGTTTCTCCTGCAAGGTCTAACATAGGAGCAAAAACAACAATTGTTGTTAAAACTCCAAAGAAAACAGGAGTTAAAACTTCTAAAGTGCCTTTGATTGTGGATGTATAATTATCTTCTCCAAACTTTATTCTTCTTCTAAATACATTTTCACCAACTATAATAGCATCATCTACAACAATTCCTAAAACAACAATAAACATGAAAGCTGATAAAACATTTACAGTGACACCAAGTAAAGGTAATAATAATAATGCTCCTCCAAATGAAATTGGTATTCCCATTGAAACCCAAAATGCTAAAGATGGTTTCAGAAACATTGTTAATAATAATAAAACTAAACTAATCCCAATTGCAAAGTTACGATATAGTAAATTGATACGATCCTGCAAATACCTTGCTTGATCATAGAAGTAATCAATTTCAATATTGGCTGGCATATTATTTTTTTTGTTTTTTACATAAGCTCTTAATTCTTCTGCAGCTTTTAGTACGTCTTGGTCTCCAACTAGATTTACGCCAACAAACATTGCAGGAATTCCATTCCATCTATATGATTTTTCTACATCAATAAAATCATCTTTAATAATTGCTATATCTTTTAGTAAAAGCTGACTCCCACTGCCTTGGCTTTTAATTACAATATTTTCATATTCTTTACCGCTGTATGACTGTCCTACCGTTCTTATTAATAAATCTTCTTTTGAAGTAGATATAATTCCTCCTGGGAGATCGATTGATCCTGCATTGATTGCTAATGCAATTTGGTCAAAATTCAAATTATATTTTTCGAGATTAGCTTCAGATATTTCAATTGTTATTTCTTTATTTCTGCTACCAAGAATTTCAGTATATGAAACTTCATTAAGCATTTTAATTTCTTCATTAATTTCCTCTGTTACTTGCAGTAGTGTTTTTTCTTCAACTTGACCATAGATAACAACATCAAGAACTTTTTCTATTAATTCAACTTTTTGTATTACTGGTTTTTCGCTATCTACCGGAAAGGTGTCAATATTATTTACAACTGTTTTTATCTGATCCAATATATCATCTATTTCAGATGGATTATAAAGAGTTGCTGATACAATACCTGCATTTTCTAGCGCATAAGAAGATATCTTTTTTATTCCTGAAATACCTTCAATTCTATCTTCTATTTTTGCACATATAGATGACTCAATTTCAGTGGCAGATGCTCCTAAATATGGAACTTGTATTGTTATTATATTAATATCTGGTGCTGGGAAGAATTCAGACTTCATATTCTGATATGAGGCAACTCCTCCAACAATTAGAAAGAACATAAACAGATTAGCAGGAACGCTATTTTTTACAAACCAGGTGACAATACTTTTCATTATCTATATTTTGGGTTAACATCCATGCCAGCTGTCACAATGTTAAGTTTTGAGACAATAATTCTTTCTCCAATTGATAGTCCATCTTTAATAATGACACTATCTTTTAATTTTTTAAGAACTACAATTTTTCTCATTTCAATTTGGTTATTCCTGTCTACAATTAAAACTTCATTATTGGTAGTAAGTGACACATTTGGAACAATAAAAACGTTTTCTAAAAATTTTCCATTAATTTCAGCTTCTACAAATAGTCCAATAGGAAGTGTAGTTTGATTTTCTTCCAAAAATTCATTTTTAAAACTGGCAATTATTTTAATCATTCTTGTGACTGGGTCAATCACTCCATCAACTCTTTCAATATTTCCTTCCCATTTTTGTATTTTACCTTTATATGGAGCACTAATTGTAACAAGAGATTTTTCATTATCACTTAACTTTCTTCCATCCATAGGAATATCTAAAAATGCAAGATCACTGTCTTTTACTGGTAGACTAATTTCAATTTGATTAGCTGTATAAATTACACCTACTGGTTGTCCAGGAAGTATGGTTGACCCTAAATCAATACTTACGCTTTGAATTCTACCAGTATACGGTGCAGTAATATCGGTTTTATCAAGTTTTTTCTTTGCAGATTCCACTTGAGCTTTAGCTACATTAAGCGCTGCTTCCACTTGCTTTAGCTGTGGCTTCTTTAATGTTAAATCTTTTGCAGTTCCTTCACCAATTTTTTCCCATGCTTCTTCAGCTACCTCTGCTTCTGCTTTTTGTACTTCAGATTGTACTTCTGCTGTGCGCAATTGAAGAAGTGCATTATTGTATTGCAATTGAAGATCTGTATCATCTATCTTTGCTAATATTTCTCCTTCAATAACTGATGAACCTTCTGAGAATTTTTTTGAACGATATATAATTTCTCCACCTACTTCACTTGTAAGAGCAGTTTGTGTAATAGGTTGCGTTGTACCTGTTGAGCTGATTAAGATTTGATGATTGGTTGGTGTTAAAATTTCTACTTCCACCTCTATTGGAGGTGCGGCGCTTATTGATTGTGGTTTTGTTTGACCTAACCAGTATAAAAAGTAAGCTACTGCCAATCCAAATCCGATAATGAATATAGGTCTTATATATTTTATCATTTTATGATACTTTACTCGTAAGTAAATCCTCCTCCAAGGGATAATATTAAGTTTATTCTTTGTTCAATGCGAATTTTTTCTGTAGTAGCTAATATATTTTTTGTATCAAAAAGCATATTATTTGCATTTATTACATCTTCTACGCTTGCAACGCCTCTATTAAATTCATTTAGAGTCGTATCATACATTGATTGCGCAATTTCTACATTTTTCTTTACAAGATCTAAAGAAGATGATGCTGTATTATCAAGTTCAAGATTTGATTCTACTTCTCCATATGCATTTAACAGATCATTCACAAATTGTAGCATCGCAATTTCTTTTTGATTTTTAGCAATTTTTTTGTTTGCAATTAGTTTTCCTGAATTAAATATTGGCGCAAAAATTGTTAATCCTCTATTCCACACCTTAAAATTTTCTTCTAATAAATCTTCTAATTCATTTGAAGAGCTGGCTGGAGATCCAGATGTTAAACTAAATGTTGGATATAGCGATCTCATTGCTTGCTTATTTAATGCTTTTGCAGAAAGCATATTGTATTGAGATGCAATTAAATCAGGTCTTCTTTTGATTATATCTGCTGGTAAAACAATTGGTATACTTGGCACATATTCTGGGAATGTCTTAGACACCGACAATGTTAAGCTTGGATACTCTTTAATTAATACCTTGCTTTGCCTAATAAGCGTATTCAGGACACTTTTCTTATTTTCTAAATCATTCTTTGTGGTATTAAGTATTATTTCAGACTGTTGTAAGAAATTGCTTTTAATAATTCCTTTTTCATAGCGATCGACATATAAATCATAAATAATTTTTGCATTATTATGTTTTTGTTCTGCATTCTCTACTAATTGTTTTCCTTCAATAATCGCAAAGTATAGTTTTGTTGCTTCTGCAGTAAGAGAGAATTGAATATATGTATAATTATATTTTGCAGATAAATATTGTCTTTTCCCCGCCAATCTTCCTTGTCTTAATTTTCCCCAAAGATCAATTTCCCATTGAGCATTGAGTGACGCATTATAATTTTCTTGAGTAAATGTTGTAATCTCATCACTTCCACCAAAGAAACTGCTAAAAATAGGAGGGAATCCTGCAGTATTTTGTTCTGATTCTGTTGCACTTAAACCAATTCCTATAGAAGGCGCTAAATTTGAGGTTGATATTACTGATGCTTGTTTTGCAATGCGAGTATTCAACATTGCTTGTTCTAGATTAATATTATTTTCTAAAAACGCTGATAAAAATTGATTCAAATTTTCATCTTGGAATTCATTCCACCAAATTTCTGATATATTAGGTGCAATAGATATGTTTGATTCCCATGATTCTGGAATTTGACTGTCTAACAATGTCTTTGGATCAATTGCTTTTTGTGTTGCACAGCCAATGATAAAAAACATCATGATTATTTTGTAAATGTTATTCATTATTCATTCATTAAGTATTCAGAAACTTTAAACAACAAAAGAAAGCTAATAGACCAAGTAATTGATATGATTATATAACTGCTATTTTCTGGCACAATTGTAACTGCATTAATTTTTTCTCCACCTATATATGCTAATGGGGCTAAAAGACCATAAAATCCTATTAATGGATATTTCCCCCTTAAATATTTCATTGCATAATTGACTTGAGATGCAAACCCTGCCCACATGCACAAAATCCATATTGGAGCAAAATTAGGTATAGCACCAATAACGCCATTATATTGGACAATATTCATTATTGCAAATCCGGAATCGACAACAATTCCAAGCAATACTGAAAAAATAATTAGTTTTAGTTCTTTATCTCTGTTATAAGCAATAATAGAGAAATGAAGTAATAAAAATATTATAGTTACAATTGGTGCTAGTAATGGCGTCTCTAATGCAGGGGTTGATGCACAGCAAATCCATACTAGAGAAAAACCAAAGTAGTTTATGATTGGCCCTCTTTGTTTGATAATAAAATTAATCATTTTTTAAATTTTTTTTCTATCACCTTAAATCTAAAGCTAAATATCTTTTTTAACTGAGGTTTAATGATTAATGGATGTATTAATTCTCTTAAAATCTGAACCGGAAGAGCATAATGTATTTCATCTATCATTTTGACTTTGCCATTTACTTCTTCAAAAGAATGTTTGTGGTGCCAATAACTATATGGTCCTTTGAGTTGTTCATCGATAAACATTTCATTTTTTTTATATGATGTAATCATCGTCCTCCATCTTGTTGGAAATCCCATAATTTTTACTATATAATCAATAATAGCACCTTCTTTCATTGTAATTGGTTTTGGTGTGATGATATTAAAACCCATTGATTTAGGAGTGATTTTTTCCAGGTTTTCTGGTCTAGAAAAAAAATCAAAAACATTATCAATATTGTCATCAATAATTTGTTCTGTCTTAAATGTATATATTTTTGGTTTTCTAAAAATCATAATTTTCTAAAAGGCCTAAAAGAGAGTGGCTCGGGGCGGAATCGAACCGCCGACACAAGGATTTTCAGTCCTCTGCTCTACCAACTGAGCTACCGAGCCTTGTAAAAAGTTTCAAAAAATACAAATTATAAGTTATTTAAAAAACACATAAATATTTATTAGTTTCAGAAGTGAAAGAAATTGTCATAGCATCTTCTAATAAACATAAAGTTTCAGAAATTACTCAAAAGATTCATTCACATTTTCATAAAATATATTCGCAGTTCCGTTAGATGCGTGTACATCGAAGTCAATGATAGCTATTTTTTTATAATTATACTTTTTAAGAAGATAATTTGCTCCTATAGCAACATTATTAAAAATACAAAAGCCCATTGCTTTATTTTTTTCGGCATGGTGACCAGGAGGCCTTACTGGACAAAAAGCATTTTAGAACCGTCATTACATATGTAGATGGTGGAATAAATGATTTTTTTGTTGAAGGTATCCTAGAAGGATATATTCTGGAAGAAAAACAAGGCGAACTTGGTTTTGGATATGATCCAGTTTTTTTTGTTCCAGAAAAAGGAGGATCTTTAGCAACTATGTCACCAGAGATTAAAAATGAAATTAGTCATCGCGGTGTTGCAATTGATAAATTCAAAAACAAAATAGATCAATTATTCAATGTATAGAGTATTTTTATTGTTTTATTTAATCTGTGCACCAAATCTATTATTTGGTTCTGATAATCTTATTACTGATCCTTTTTCGAAATCAAAGAAAATTAATTTTTGTCTGAATGATATATCTAATTATCCAATTGGAATTTTTAATCCTAAATTATCTTTGATTAACTATCAAGTTGATTTAAATACAAAATCAAAAATTATCTCTATCAGCGAATCTGTTTTGACCAATAGGAATACAATGCCCTATACAGCATCTGTAGATGATTATTTTGATAGTCTTTACACTATCAATCAAAGATATAATTTTAGTAAACCATTCAATTACTCTGCATCAGACACAACACAATATAGTTCTGGAAAAGGCCAATATGTTGAAATAGCAGACTTTGATATTGGTAGACTTGGTAGAGCTTCTCTAAGAGTTCAAGGGAATATTAGCCTACAGGGTAAATTAGTCAATCAAGATCAAGAGTTAGTTAGATCATCTTACAAAGAGCGAGAACAAACAAATTTCAAATTTGATCAAAAACAACAATTAAATGTTCAGGGCAAAATTGGAGATCAAGTTACAATATCTTTAGATCAAAATTCCGAACGCGATTTTGATTGGGAAAATACGGTTCGTATTGATTATGAAGGGAAAGAAGATGACATTCTTCAGAAATTAGAAGCAGGGAATATTTCTCTTTCATTACCTGCAACTGAATTTGTAACATTTTCAGGACAAAATAGAGGTTTGTTTGGTGTAAAAGCAATTACACAGCTTGGTCCTGTGAATGTAACCAGCATTGCATCGCTTGAACGCACAAAAAAAGCATCTCAAAAATATAAAGGGACTGCACAATTAGAAAAAAAACGCATCCAAGATTATGAATATAAGAAAAATTTATATTTCTTTATCCATGAATGGTTTCGTAATGGTTCAACTGATGTAATTCCATCTAATGGTTTTCAATTAAATGTTCCGCCATATTATCCCCTTAGTAATGGATTGCATAATATAGGGAATCTTGTTGTGAGAAATTTTGAATTATATAAAATTGATTCATCTAATAATCCTGCTGCAGATCCAGGTATTGCATATATTGATCCAAATGATACTGAATATTATAGTGACAGTAGCAAAGAAGGAGCATTTATTCGATTACAAAGAGGTTCAGATTATCAGATTAACGAAGATTTAGGTTTTATAAGAATGCAGAATAGTTTACAAAATGAAATTATTGGTGCACATTTTGATTTAGCAGATAGAACAACTGGTGATATCATTTTAACTGTTGGTTTAGATATCGGAGAAGATGAAAATGACACTTTAGTACTTAAAATGATTAAACCACAATCATCTCATCCAAACCATCCAACTTGGGATTTGATGTTTAAGAATGTTTATTATTTAGGTGCAGTAAATATAGATCAAAGCAGTCTTGATGTAAGGATAGTAGACAATTTCTCAACTTTTTAAATTTATTTGGATTGGACAGCTTAAACCAAACAGGAGGTTCAACTCCAGATGAAATTATTGATCTTAACAATCCAAATATTGTAAACATTAAATCAGGAGAAATCCATTTTCCTTCTTTATTGCCTTTTGTATCCGATGACACTATTGATGGAGGGAATGCTAATAATAGTCTTAACTCATTATTACAGTCTGGAAAGATGTATACCACTACAAATCGCACAGAATATACTGGTGATTCACGTTTTACAATTGAAGCAAATTATACCAGCCCAAATGCTGCGATTAATTTAGGATTTACTTTAGTTGAAGGTAGTGAGGAGATTTATTTTAATGGAGAAAAACTTGAACGAGGTTCAGATTATCAGATTGATTATTTCTCAGGAATGATTGTGCTTAATACTAATATTGATCCTAATGGAGACTTAGAAATTGTTTATGATAAACACGATTTAGTTACTTTTGATAGAAAAATTATGGTTGGCTCTAGAGCTCAAATTGATTTTGATGAGAATTCTTTTTTAGGAATGACAGCATTGTACTATAATCAAGATATCGTAAATAAAAAAGTAGAAGTAGGGTTTGAACCAATTCAAAATTTTATATGGGATATTAA
>LULN01000137.1_pt2 | contig 25484 bp, 27 predicted proteins | sample 728131 | NCBI WGS metagenome assembly LULN01 (sample SAMN03860288, study PRJNA289734) | marine metagenome | biome: seawater column; feature: ocean; material: water; isolation source: Red Sea water column Station 149 - depth 100m | place: Saudi Arabia: Red Sea | collected 2011-10-15 | depth 100 m
ATCTTTAAGAATGGTGATACTGGTGCACCGAGAAATATTGGTATTCCATTTTTTAGAGAAAACAGATAAATGTACTAATTTAAAAGCAATATTTCTGTTATTATAAAAAAGACTTTAAATGATGCCAGTGAGTATCAAAAGGAGATAACTTGGATATAAACAAAGCTCTTTTTCGCCTGAGTAAAGAGATCACAGAATCTGAATTCAGTAATCCTTTATTGATAGGTATTCCAAGAAGAGGAGATTTGTTAGCGAAAAGATTATCAAATAATCTTATTCAATTTAACTATTCTCACGACTTGGATACTGTTGACTATTTACCTTTTAGAGACGACCTAGAGAAAGAAGTTAAGAAAACAAATTTATCTATCAATCCTCAAGATCGAGAAATTATTTTAATAGATGATGTTATATATACGGGTCGAACACTAAGAGCGTCCATTGAGGCAGTAGTATTTTCGGGAAGACCAAAATCTATATCTCTTTTGTGTTTAATAGATAGAGGACATAGAGAATTACCAATCTCACCCAAATTTATAGGAAAAAATATTCCAACGAACGAAAATGAATACGTATCAGTTTTTCTTCAAGAGATTGATGATGTCGATAAGGTTGAGGTTACAAACATATGAAACATCTTTTAGATTTTCAAAATATTCAAAAAAAAGAAATGGAAAATCTAATAGAAGAAATTTTAAAAGTAGATTTATATAAATTGAATCAAATCAAATCATTAACTCTATTGCAATTTAATGAAAACTCAACAAGGACAAGGCTGTCTTTTGCAATTGCAGCAAAGAGGCTTGGAATAGATATTGTTGAATCAACTGACAATATTTCTGCAAAATCTAAAGGAGAAGGATTGATGCATGAGTTAGAAACGTATCAATCTATGGGTATTGAAACAGTCGTAATTAGAAGTAGTGAAAACAACATAGAAGATTACAAAAATTATAAAGATGTAGCAATAATTAGTGGGGGTTTTGGAAACTCATCTCACCCAACACAAGCATTAGTTGATGCAGCTACCTTAATGAAACTTGGTAAATTTAATTATGATATCCCTGTTACCTATGTAGGAGACCTGAAACATTCAAGAGTATTTTCTTCCGGAAGAGAGCTTTTGAATAAACTAGGTTTTAAAGTTGGAGTATTTACAAATGAAGAACTTATCCCTGAAAATACAGATGGTCTTAATATTTTTCATTCCTGGGATGAAGTAATAGACAATTCTGGATCTTTAGAATTATTAAGAGTTCAAAAAGAAAGAATAGAAAATCTTTCTAGCTTTAACTTTGAGAAATATAAAAAACATTTCCAACTAAGCAATGAAGTACTTTCGCAAACTCCACCAGATTTTGCAGTTTTTCATCCAATGCCAATAAATATTGGTATAGAAATCGATGAAATTGCAGCAAAAAATGAAAAATTTAAATATGCAGAGCAACTCAAGTTTGCAATTCCATCAAGAATAATCAGTTACAGATATGCACTAGGAAATATATGATAAAATTACCAACATTTGTTGACTTGCATACACATACTAGATATCCAGATAATAGTAACTTTCCTAGTCAAGACATAGAAAGAGCTGCATTAAACGGTGGTTATAGTGAAATTTTAGCAATGGCAAATTCTGAAATACCAATTGATTCAGTTGAAAATTTAAAATTAGCCAGAGAAATCGACCAAAATTTAAACATCAAAGTTCATAGAGTTGCATCTTTGACAAAAAATCTTGAAGGTAAAAAGCTAATAAACTTTAGTGAATTTATTAACGAAGGTATAAGAATATTTTCTGATGATGGAAAATCTCTTGTAGATGATCAATTAGCCCATAAAGCATTTAAAGCAATTGCAGAGCTTGATGGAGCAGTATTTCAGCATTGTGAAAAGAATTGTCATACAAATCCAGGTGATATCGCACCTCCAAATTTCTCTAATGAATTAATTACTATTGAAGAAGAAGAAGAAACTGAAATTTTAGAGAGAGATTTAACTCTAGTAGAGAAATACAAAACTAGATATCATGCACAACATCTCTCATCAAAAAAAAGTGTTGAACTTATTAAAAAGGCAAAAGATAAAGGTCTGCCCGTTACAGCAGAAGTAACACCTCATCATTTAATGAGCAACAATGAAAAAATTCATACATCAGATGGTGAGTATAAAATGTATCCTCCAATTAGAGCTGAAGATGATAGGCAAGCATTGATTATGGGTCTGAAAACTGGAGTAATTGACATAATTGCAACTGATCATGCTCCCCATCCACAGGAAACTAAAACATTAAGTTTTAAGAATTCAGCTAGAGGTGTTGTTGGACTAGAGTCAGCTTTTGCAGTTTTGTATTCTTCAAATATTTTTACCTTAGAGGAGTTAATAGCATTTATGTCTACAAAGCCAAAAGAAATACTGCATAAACTTGGCTATGACATTTCTGAAAATTCATACTGCAATTGGTTAGAGGTTGAAGACATATTTGTTACTAGGTCAATTTATAAAAATTCTTTATTTGAAAATTCAAAAGTAAAGATACAGAAAGATATTACCCATGTATAACAAAACTCTTCTCATTAATGAAAATGGAGATGAATTTACAGGTTGGTCAATTGACAATTTTAATCCTGCAACTGGTGAACTGATATTTAATACTGCAATGACTGGCTTTGTTGAAATACTCAGTGATCCATCATATATTAACCAAATCCTTACTTTTACATCATCACATGTTGGTAATTATGGTATCTCCAGCAAAGATTATGAATCAAATAAACCTAGAGTTGAAGCAGTCATAGGAAACTCTTTTACAAGTACACCATCTTCTTGGAGGTCTGAAAATTCAATTACTTCTTGGCTAAAAGAATATGAAATCCCCTTTAGTGGAGGATTCGATGTTAGATCAATTACAAAACATTTAAGAAACAACGGTTCTAGTATGTATGCAGTTGGGCAAAATATAGATAAAAAATCATTATTAAATTTACTTGAGAAAGCAAAAAATATAATTGGTGATGATTCTGCATTAACCGCAGGGAGTTTGGAAACCAAGGATTCCAATACTGATGGAAAAGTTGGAATCATTGACCTTGGAGCTAAACAAAGCATAGTCAATGTCTTAAATGATCTAAATTTTGAAACAATTGCAATCGCACCAAAGTCTTCTTCAAAAGAAATCCTTTCAATGAATCTCAGGGATGGATTTGCCGTAGAGAATTTTGACTCAAATTACAAGCACGATAAATATGGGAGGGTTGAAGTCTACGCAAAAAATTTGAATGATGGTAGTAATGAGGGAATTAGCATATGGGATTCTATGGCTTATTCTGTTCAGTTTCATCCTGAATCAGGACCAGGTACTTCAGATGGTTTACAAATATTTGATCCGTTTGTTGAATTAATGGAAAAAAATTATGCCAAAAAATAAAAATATTAAAAGTATATTAATAATAGGATCAGGTCCAATTGTCATTGGACAAGCCTGTGAGTTTGATTATTCAGGTTCGCAAGCTGCTAAATCTCTAAAAAACGAAGGATACAGAGTTATATTAGTCAATTCAAATCCAGCAACTATAATGACTGATCCGGAAATGGCAGACGCAACATATATAGAACCACTGACTCCAGAATTTTTAAAAAGAATAATAGAGATTGAAAAACCTGATGCAGTATTACCAACGTTAGGCGGTCAAACTGCATTAAATTTATCAATTGAATTAGAAAAAGACAATGTATTCAAAGAAAATAACATACTACTTTTAGGCGCTTCGGCTGAATCTATAGAAATAGCTGAAAATAGGTGGAAATTTAAAAGCGCTATGGAAAATGTAGGCATAAGTACTTTAAAAGCTGAATATGTTAAAACTTTAGAAGACGGAATCAAAGCAAGCAGTCATATAGGATTTCCTCTTATGCTGAGACCATCTTTCATACTAGGTGGTGGTGGTACAAGTTTAGTAAACAATAAAGACGAACTCGAACAAAAACTTCAAGAAGCATTTAACGCATCACCAACTCAAGAGGTATTAATAGAGGAATCAGTATATGGCTGGAAAGAGTATGAGTTAGAAGTAATGAGAGATAGTGATGGAAATGGTGTAATAGTCTGTGGAATCGAAAATTTTGATCCAATGGGTATACATACTGGAGACTCAATAACTGTTGCTCCAATTCAAACTTTGTCAGACAAAGAGTATCAAGAAATGCGAGATGAGGCTTTGCTTTGTTTGGATACAATTGGTATAGCTACTGGTGGAAGTAATGTTCAATTTGCAGTTAATCCTAAAAATGGTGATAGAAGAATTATTGAGATGAACCCAAGAGTTTCACGATCTTCAGCCTTAGCTTCTAAAGCAACCGGTTTTCCAATAGCAAAATTTGCGGCCTTGTTAGCTGTTGGATATAACCTTACTGAATTAAAAAATGATATTACAGGAACAACTCCTGCTAGTTTTGAACCTGTTCAGGATTATGTGGTTGTCAAAATACCTAGATTCGATTTTCCAAAATTTCCTTCTACAGATGATATTTTAGGCACTTCTATGCAAAGTGTAGGTGAAGTAATGTCTATAGCATCAACATTTACCGAGAGTTTAACCAAAGCAATAAGGTCTCTTGAAATAGGTAAGACTGGAATAAGAAACATAGATAATCGATTTATAAATTTAGATAAAGATCTACTTCAAAAAGAAATAAGTATTCCTAGACCTAGAAGAATATTTGCAATTTTTGAAGCAATCAGAAGGAATTGGCCAATTGAAGATATATCTGAATTATCAAAAATTGACGTATGGTTTTTAAGAGAAATAGAAAAAAGCTTCAATGTTAATCCTGAATCAACACCATCATCAATACTTAAAATGTTAGGTTGGACCGACGAGGACCTAGACAATAAAGAATCGAAGAAAGAATTAGAGAATAATCGAGTGTATAAGTTAGTAGATACATGTTCTGCTGAGTTTGTATCAAAAACGCCTTATCTTTATTCAACTAATGGGATTTCACATGATGATTTAACTAGTGCACAAAAAAAAGTTGTAGTGATTGGTTCAGGACCAAACAGAATTGGGCAAGGAATAGAATTTGATTACTGCTGCGTACACGGAGTAAGTTCATTAAAAGAAAATGGTTATGAAGCAATCATGATTAATTCAAATCCTGAGACTGTTTCTACTGATTATGACACCGCAGACAAACTATATTTTGAACCACTTGCATGGAATGAAGTAAAAGCAGTCCTCAATAGAGAAAAACCTGATTCAGTAATTATTCAGCTAGGAGGACAAACTCCTCTTAAACTTGCCAAAAATATTCATGACGCTGGATTTAGCATTGCAGGGTCTTCATTAGAAGTGATAGATTCCACAGAAGATAGAGACTTATTTCAAAAGCTGTGTTCAAAGCAAAACATCAAACAACCTTTATCAAGAATTGCAAACAGTGAAGTTGAATTGGTGGATTCAGTTAACCACATTGGGTTTCCAGTTCTTTTAAGACCAAGCTATGTTCTTGGTGGGAGAGCTATGAGAGTAGTACAGAACAATGATGAACTTAATAATTATCTGGATATATTGGCAAGTGCAGATGAAGATGGTAATCCATTTAAATCCGGACCCTTGTTGGTTGATCAATTTTTAACTGACACTATAGAAATTGACGTTGATTTAATTTCAGATGGAGAAGAGGTTTTTATTGCTGGAATTTTAGAACACCTTGAACCAGCTGGTGTACATAGTGGAGACTCAACTGCAGTTATTCCTCCGTTTAGTATTGATAAAACAATGATTGAAGAAATCAAAAATAAAAGTATTAAGTTAGCACTTGGTTTAAATGTAATAGGATTACTAAATATTCAATTCGCCATTCAAAATAATGAGCTATTTATTCTTGAAGCTAATCCGCGTGCATCCAGAACAATGCCATTTGTAGCTAAGGTAACAGGAAATCAAATAATAAAAGCTGGAACATTATTAATGCTTGGTCACTCATTAGAAGATATTAAAGCCAAGACAAAATATTTAAACAGTACAACAGAAAAAATTGCTGTGAAGAAAGCTATTTTCCCATGGTCTAGATTTCCAGCTGAAGATACAATGCTTGGACCAGAAATGAAAGCTACAGGTGAAGTTCTAGGTATAGGAAATGATTTTGGAACTGCACTAAACAAAGCTTATGCTGCGGCTGGAGTAAGTATTGGTGAGAAAGAAAAAGGTGTTTTTGTAACATTAAGTGACAATGAAAAACCAAATTTTGTAGAAATAGTTAAACGTTATGTTGAATTAGGATTTTCGATCTACACCACTGAAGGTACAGGTAAATATTTAAAAATAAACGGTGTCGATTCTATAAATGTAGGAAGAGCCAACGATAAATCCCCTACATCATTAACTATTATCGAAGAAAAATTAATTTCTTTAGTCATAAATACTCCAACGTATGCGAATGAATACACTGACGGATGGAAAATTAGAAGACTTTCGCACGATTCAGGAGTCGCAGTAGTATCTTCAGTTAGAGAAGCAGAAGCATTTTTAGAGGCATTTTTACTTCAGGAGAAAGTTTTAGAGGATATGGAGGCTATACAAAATGTCAGTTAAACCAATATTCTTTGCATTAGATGGACCTAATCTTAACGAATTTGAATTTATGTTAAAAAAATTAGAGGGTCAAATTTTTGGAGTAAAAGTTGGTCTTGAAATGTTTATCTCTGAGGGGCCAAAAGTAGTTGAAAAGTTGAAAAAAGATGGATGGACTGTATTTCTTGATCTTAAACTTCATGATATTCCCAACACAGTAAAAAAAGCCACAAAAAGTGCAAATAATCTGGGAGCAGATTTTTTAACTATACACATTGCGTCGGGTAAAGACGCTTTACAAGAAGCCTCTTCAAGCAAAAATGATTCTTTAAAAATTTTAGGAGTTAGTCAAGCACTTACAAGCTCAACAATGGATGCAAAAATGAGTAAGGGTGTATCTGAAGATTTTCTTTTGGCTAAGCAATGTGGCGTTGACGGTGTTATTTGTCCTCCAAGTGAAATAGAGAGAACTAAAAATCTTTATGATTTAATTGTTACACCAGGAATCAGATTAAACAACGATACCAAAGATGATCAAAAAAATACTACAACTCCAGAAAATGCAATAATTGCAGGAGCAAAATATATAGTTATGGGAAGATCCATAATAAATAATTTGGATTATGTAATGAATGAATTAGATATATGAAAAAATTTATAGCTGCACCATTTGGAAATTATATAAAAACAAAAAATACAATTTCCGTATCAGGTAGCTGGACTATTGAAAAAAGAACAGGACGAATAATACAAATAGCGAAAACTCTGCGCTACACCAAAAGAGGCTGGGTAAATAAAATTGGCCTAAGAAATCCTGGCTTAAATATTGGACTTGTCAAACACAAAGAAGATGAAGTATTTTCAATCGCAGGTATTGAAAGAAACGACTGGAGAATTTTTGCGGAAAAATTGCCAGAAAATTTTAATATTGAAGTCAATATGTCATGTCCAAACATTGATGAACATTACGTAGATGGTATTGAAAAATTTAATCCTGATAGTCGAGATTGGTTCATTGGAAAAATTTCACCACTTACAACTTTTATTGAGCTCGAAAATTACATTACTAAATTTAACTTTAAACAAATTCATGCTTGTAACACTCTGCCTGTTGAGAAAGGTGGTCTAAGTGGAAAAGAACTTATTCCTTATACTGAAAAGTTTATTAAACACATAAAACATCATTTTCCTCAAGTTGAAGTAATTGCTGGCGGTGGAATAGATTCCTTAGAAGATATTCAAAACTATGCAAATATTGGAGCCGATCATGTAAGTCTTGGAACTGTATGTTTTAATCCGCTAAAATTGAGAAAGTTAGTATGAACTTATTTATAAAAGAAGACTTTATCTCACATGCGGGACTTCCATTAACTTGGAAGGTAGAATGTGATGCTTTAACCGAAAAAGATTATGAAGCTCTGGCAAAAATTGTAAGCGAAAAACTTACTTTTTGTGATGTTAAAGGAATTCCTAGAGGGGGAATTCCTTTTGAAAAAGCTTTAAAAAAATACTGTACATACAATGAATCAGATCCTTTGCTTATATGTGATGATGTCTATACTACTGGAACTTCAATGAGAGAAGTTTACGAAGAAGGCGCAATCGGAGTAGTTGTATTTGCAAGAAATGAAATTAATGATGATTGGATAAAAGCTATTTGGCAAATGGCAATCTAGTTTTCTAATTTGCCAACTCTACGAATATATCTTTCTTCTTCAAGCATATAAGTATTCAAAAACTTTAGAACGATACTCAATGCATTTTCATTCGAAACATTATTAGATCCCAAGCACAATACGTTGACATTATTATGCTCAACACTTTGAATAGCGGTTAATTCATCTACAACATTAGCAGCTCTGATTCCCTTGATTTTATTTGCTGCAATTGACATACCAACACCGCTACCACAAATTAATAGACCTCTATAAGAAGAATTGTTTTCATTTATAAAATTGCATAATTCTTGCGCGAAATCAGGAAAATCACAACTATTTTCATTATCAGTACCGAAATCTTTTATATTTATATCAGAATCTAATTGGTTTACTAAAAATGTTTTCAAATTGTATCCAGCGTGATCCGAAGCAATTGCGAGATTTTGAATCATTAAATAAGTTTTTCTATATCTAATAGATTGTCTATTTCATCGCTAGAAAAAAGATTGCTATCTAAAAGAACTTCTTTTATTGTTTTGTTTGAACTCATAGCTTCTTTCGCTATTTCGGCAGCTTTATCATATCCAAGTTGAGGTACTAACGCAGTAACTAATATAGAATTTCTTTGAATATTTTCCTTTAACTTGTCAGTATTAGCTTCAAGATCTTTAATCAATTTATCATTAAAAACATCAGTACTACTTGAAAGAATTGAAATGCTCTCTAATAAATTATGCGCCATTACTGGCAACATTGTATTCAGTTCAAAATTACCATTAGCAGAGGAAAATGTAATAGTATTATCATTGCCTATAACCTGAGCTGATACTTGCATCATCATTTCTGATATAACTGGATTTACTTTTCCTGGCATAATTGAAGAACCTGGTTGTAGTGCAGGCAGTTTTAATTCATTGAGTCCAGAAACAGGACCGCTTCCCATCCATCTAATGTCATTTGCTATTTTAAACATTGAAACTGCATATGCTTTCAAGCAACCTGAGAGATGTACAATTTCTTCACGAGAGCCTTGGCGAGTAAAATGATTTTCAATTTCTTGAAATGAAATTTCTAAAGATTTAGAAATTTCGCTACAAACATCACTTCCAAAGTTTTCAGGTGCATTTATTCCAGTTCCAACTGCAGTTCCACCAATTGCTAATTTTGAGACATTTACTAATGAATTTTCTATATCTGTTTTCCTCTCTTTAATTAAAGCTGCATAACCACTAAATTCTTGACCTAGAGATACAGGGGTAGCGTCCATTAAGTGTGTTCTACCATTCTTATATACCTTCTCCCACAGTTTTCCTTTTTCTTCAAAAGAGACAATTAATTTATCAATCGTTGGAATTAAATTTTCTTTAATTTCTACCACGGCGGCGATATTTGTAGCTGTAGGAATAACATCGTTTGATGATTGACTCATGTTTACATGATCATTAGGATGAATTTCTTTATTTGACTCTTGTGAAGCAAGTGCAGCAATCACCTCATTGGCGTTCATGTTAGTTGAGGTTCCCGAACCTGTTTGAAATATGTCTAAAACAAAATCGTCATCATTAACTCCATCTACTACTTTTTGAGAGGAATTGATAATTGCTTCTGCTATTTCCTGATTTAACAAATTGTGATTTAAATTAACATAAGCACAAGCTTTCTTAATTTCGCCAAGTGCTCTAATGAATGATCTAGTAAATTTTAAATTGGATATTGGAAAGTTTTCAACAGCTCTTGCAGTTGATGCACCGTAATTTGCGTCTATAGGAACCTGGAACTCTCCCATGGAGTCTTTTTCAGTTCTAAATTCTTTTGTCATTTATGCCCTAATACTGAGTATATCCACCAGAATCGACTTCTTCAATGAGTTCTTTTGATCCTGACTTTGCAATATTCCCATTTACAACTACATGTACTTTATCTACTTCAAGATATTTAAGAATTCTACTGTAATGGGTAACGATTAAATAAGAGGTTTCAGAATCTCTGTTTTTATTTATTAGCTCTGCAACAGTTTTGATTGCGTCAATATCCAATCCTGAGTCTATTTCATCTAGCAGTGCTATATTCGGGTTACTTAAAGCAAGTTGAAAAAGTTCACATCGCTTTTTTTCACCACCAGATAAATCAACATTAACTTCTCTATCTAAAAATTCGTCAACATTAAATTTTTTAGCTATTTCCAAGATTTCTTCCTCAGTAATTTCGGGATTAATGTTTTGAGAAAACTCTAATAGCGTAACCCCTGGAAGTCCTACTGGATACTGAAATGATTGAAAAACTCCAGAATCATATCTTTCGTTCTGTTTCATTTTTGATATATCATTGCCATTTACTTCGATCACTCCTTCATGTGTAAAGTTTTCGTTACCCATAATCACATGGCAAAGAGTTGATTTTCCAGATCCATTCGGACCCATAATTGCATGGAGCTCTCCAGGTTTTATTGATAAATCTATGCCTTTAAGTATTTCTACATCACCTACTGAAGCTTTAAGATTTTTTATATTAAGCATCTTCATTCATTTCTATGTACAAATGACCATCCTCAACATAAACAGGATATGTTTTAACAGGTTTAGTTGCAGGCAATGTTACGGCTTCTCCTGTATTTAGATCAAACTCTGCCCCATGAAGTGGGCACTCAACTTTACAGTCGTAAACTTCTCCTTCTGACAAACTAGCTTCTGCATGAGAACAGAGGTCGTCAATTGCATAAAATTTACCTTCACAATTAATTAAAGCTATTTCTTTGTCATCGATATTGAAAACTTTTGAAGCATTTTGCATTATATCTGTTGTATTAAAAGTTTTTACTCTAGCCATTTTTACGTCCAATTAAATTCATATATTTTCTATCGATAATTTCTGAAACTTTGTCATGAACTATATCCCATTTACTGTTATTAATTACTTCATTAAAAAATCCTTTTATAAGTAGTTTGTCAGCATCAACTTTTTTGATACCTCTAGACATAACATAATGGTATATATTTTCTTCAATTGGGCCTACAGAAGATCCATGACTGCAAATTACATCGTCACATAAAATTTCTAAATTAGGTACAGATTGAGCAGTTGCTTCTTCGCTCAGTAATATATTCCTATTTTCTTGATGAGATTCTGTTTTTTCTGCACCCTCAGCTATATGTATTGTGCCGGTAAATATTGAGCTACTTTGGTCACCTAATACACCTTTAGTAATCATGTTTGATGACGTATTTTTTCCTAAGTGATTTACAAATACTCTATTGTCGTGAATTTGTGACTCTTCACCAAAATATATTCCATCTAAACTGAATTCTGAACCATTGCCTAAAAGATCAATATCCATTCTTGAACGAGACAATGCTGCGCCTGTGCTTATATTGTGTATAGTTAAATTTGAGTCTTTTTCTAGCTGTGCATATATGGAATTTACAATATTGATCTCTTTTGGAGAAGTTACAGATAGTATTATTTCCAAATTTGAATTATCGTTTAGAAAAATTTCAATAATTGGATAAATGTTTCCAATAGCTAATTGGTCAAAATTTAAATATAATTTTCCAGATTTGTTCTTATCTACACTAATTCCAATGTAAGGAATCGCATTATCCTCTGATTGGAAATTTACTGAAAAATATTGTTCGCTATCTCCTTTTACACTTAATTGAAAGCCACCCGTTACTTTTTCAAATTGTTCAATATTAAATTTATCAAACGGCCTTTTTATTGACTCTTTGATTAAAGGTTTTTTGACTTCATCAATATTAACTATTTCAATATGATCATGCTCTGTATTGATTTCATAAGTAAAACAATTGGAATCAATATCAAATGTTTTAGAAGCCTCTATATCACTAGATTTACCAATTTCAATATCATTAAGTTCAAATATCTTCTTTCCAAGATACTTCCAGTCTTCATCTTTAGCAGTAATGTTTTTGAAGTCTTTGGATGAAAGTGACTTTAATTTTTTTTCAAATAATTTATTTTTCAATTTTTACCTATTCATTAACCAACGGCGCCAGCTTCTATCATGTTTAATTCAATCAGTTGATTGAATTCCATGGCATATTCCATTGGTAACGTTTTAGTAAATTCTTCTACAAATCCTGCGACAATCATAGATGTTGCTTCAGATTCTGAAAGACCTCTACTCATTAGATAAAATAGTTGATCTTCTCCCACTTTTGAAACTGTTGCCTCATGACCTATTACTGCTGATGCTTCTTCTATCTCCATATACGGATAAGTATCTGATCTTGATTCATCATCAAGAATCAAAGCATCACATCTTACAAAACTTTTTGCTGTTTCTGAGCCGTCTTCAACTCTGACTAAGCCTCTATATGCGCCTCTTCCACCACCTTTTGAAACTGATTTTGATGTAATCAAAGAAGTTGTATCTGGAGCAAGATTAACCATTTTTGCTCCTGTATCTTGGTGTTGTCCTGAGTTAGCAAAAGCTACGGATAACACTTCTCCATGTGCACCGGGTTCCATTAAATAAACAGAAGGATATTTAACTGTTAGACCTGAACCAAGATTTGCATCAATCCATTCCATTGTTGCATTTCCATAAGCTTGTGCTCTTTTTGTGACTAGGTTATAAACATCATTTGACCAGTTTTGAATTGTTGTGTACCTACAAGTCCCAGATGCTTTGACAACAATCTCTACAACTGCGGAATGCAAAGCATCCGTTGTATAAACAGGTGCTGAACAACCTTCAATGTAATGTACAGAAGCTCCTTCGTCGACAAGAATTAAGGTTCTCTCGAATTGACCCATATTTTCTGCATTAATTCTAAAATATGCCTGCAGAGGATCTTCGACATGTACACCTTTTGGGACATAAATAAATGATCCACCTGACCAAACAGCTGAATTTAGTGCAGCAAACTTGTTGTCACCTGGAGGAATAACTGTTCCAAAATATTCTTGAACTAATTCAGGATACTCTCTAACTGCTGTATCCATATCGCAAAATAATACGCCTAATTTTTCTAAATCTTCTCTATTTTTGTGATAAACAACTTCGCTCTCATATTGTGCCGTAACTCCAGCAAGATAGGTTCTCTCGGCCTCAGGTATACCAAGTTTTTCGTAAGTTTGTTTAATTTCTTCTGGTACTTCATCCCATGAGTCTGCTTGATCTTCAGTAGGTTTTATGTAGTAATAAATATCATCAAAATCTAATTGACTTAATTTTTCCTTTGCAACCCATTCTGGCATAGGCTTATCAAGAAATCTTTTATATGCTTTAAGTCTGAAATCAAGCATCCATTCGGGTTCTCCCTTAATTTCAGACATTTTACGAATAATTTCTTCATTTAAACCTTTTTCAGGTTTAAACACGTTTTTTTCAGGGTCAGACCATCCTAAAGAGTATTTTCCTAAATCAATATCAACATTTGCCATGACCTTATATTAATAAAGTGCTGAGCCAATAAGAAAAAGTATTGATTTAAATTATTTTCTGTTTTTGATTACTCTTTTACTATGCCTGCTTTTTTTATTAATCCAATAGATGAAGAACATATTGAGTTGTTAAATAGACTTGATGTGCAAAATCAAGATTTAAGGGTATTTGTATCAGATAAAAATTCACAAGATTTTATCGATAAAATTCCTGGAAAAAAGGCCATCGGTGATATAACAGATGATTCACATATTTCGACAGCATCTGAGGGAGCATATTGTGGAATATTTTTCGAGGAAGAAAACAAGAAATTGAGTGAAATTTTTATAAATGCAATTCAAAATTCGAATTTGCAAAGAATTCTATGGATTTCAAAAGAAGAACCTAGAAATAATATTTTAGAAATTGATAATCTTACTTATATTAAACATTCAAGCGAAAATGATTATTTTAATACGGTATTAAGTCTTGAAGAAGTTGAAGAAGTTAATGAAAAATTTATTGACTTAAAATAAATTTAAGCCAATTCTTTTAGAAAAACGAATACATTGATCAAATCTAAAACATGAATCTTTTATATATTGATAAACATCAAATGACTTACCTATATAAAATTTAGATATGAAAAAAAGTTCCTTTTTCAAAAGTGGGTCTGGCTCGAGAAAAGCTTTTGTATCAAGCTTTCAAAAGGAGAAAGAACTAAAAGAAATACATCAAGATAATAATACCTCCAATGTTAAGAATGAAATATTTAACAAAAGTTCTGAAAGTATGAAAGAACTTGTTGATAACTGTGTTTCGCTTACAGTTACTTCACCTCCATACAATATTGGAAAAGATAGTGATTTAGATTTAAGTGACGAAGAATATTGGAAAATGATAAATAAAGTTTTTTCAGAAACTTATAGAGTTACAAATTCTGGAGGAAGGCTAGTAGTAAACGTTGCAAATTTAGGTAGAAAGCCCTATATTCCGTTTTCAAAATATTTTACAGAAGTTTTAACCGAAATTGGCTTCATTATGAGTCTACATTGTCAATATGGAATATTAATCCCGAAAAGGCAAAAAAAATTGGCCATCCAGCACCATTCCCTGTGGAGCTTCCAAAGAGATTTATCAATCTTTATAGCTTTAAAGACGACTTAGTTCTTGATCCTTTTATAGGAAGTGGCACTACAGCAGTAGCATCTAAATTAATGCAGAGAAATTATGTAGGTTATGAAATAAATAAAGATTATATTGAAATTGCTAATAAGAGGTTACAAGCAGAAACTAGTTAACTAAATTCCAAGCTGAAAATAATTCTTGATAGATTTCATTATCTTTTAATAAATTTTTATGATTATCGAAACCTACTAATTTTCCGTCATGCATAACCATTATTTTTTCAGCGTTAATTATTGTTTCTAATCTATGTGCGATTACGATTGAAGTTTGATATGCAAGTAATGTATCTGTCGCGTCAAGAATAGAATTCTCTGACTCAATATCAAGATTCGCAGTAGCCTCATCAAAAACAATTATCTCTCTCTTGGCCAAAACAGCTCTTAGTAAGGCTATAAATTGTCTTTCTCCGGCTGAGACATTAGCACCTCTTTCACCAACTTCTTGGTCTAATCCGTTTTCATATCTTTCAAACCAATCAAGTACTCCAATTTCTCGAAGTTCTTGTTCTAAATCAATACCTTCCGGGTTTGAATATATTAAATTATTTTTGATTGAGCCCCTAAATAAAAAGCTTTCCTGAGGTACATAAGCAATGTTTTTCCTGGCCCATTTTTGTGAAACTTCTCTTGATGATTCACCATAAAAATTGACATCTCCTTCGTTAGGTAGATAAAACCTTAAAATAAGTTTTGCTATAGTGCTTTTTCCAGCACCAGTCTCCCCGACAATCGCAATTTTTTCACCTTTATTGATAGAAAATGAAACATCATGTAAAACCCTTTCTCTACCATAAGAAAAGTTAACTTTATCAAACTCAATTGCATTGTTGTTTTGCATATCTGGAGTAATTGTTCCAGTATTACTAAGAACGGGTTCTTCATCCAAAATTGAAAAGACTTTTTTCATAGAAGATCCTGCAGATCTCAACAAGTCATAATTAAATGAAAGCATTATTAATGGATCAAAAAAATAATTTAAGTAAAAAAGTAATGCGACTAGTTCTCCAACACTTAATGTGACTTGATCTATTCTTTGAGCAGCAAACCAGATAACAATAGCTATAGAAGTTACTCTTGTTATTTCTAAAAATGGAAAATAAAAGGCAATATTCTTTGCAGATTGCATATTAGCTTTGAAGTGCTCGTTATTTACTTTCTTAAAATTATCTAGTTGAGAAGTTTCATCTGCGTAAGCTTGTATAATCCTAACCCCAGAAATTCCTTCCTGTAGTGATGATAAAACTTGCCCAATCCATTCGCGAACAGACCAATAAGCTTTATCCGCATAGTTTCTGAAAATTTTTGTTGCAATTCCAAGTAGTGGAAGGATTAAAAATGACAAAAAAGCAAGTCGAACATCTACAAGAAATACGGCAATTGTAGCTCCAAAAATTGTTAGTAGTGCAGTAATAATACTGCTTGCACCCTCTCTTGCAAATTCATTTAAGCTTTGCATATCTGAGGTCATTCTTGCAACCAATACACCTGTCTTATTTTTTTCAAAATAATTAATATCTAATGATGAAAGATGTCTAAATAGTTTTTCTCTGACTCTTCTAACATACAACTCTCCAACCAATCCGATAGATAAAAGTGCTTTGCTAGCTACAAAATATAAAGCAATTAATGTTAAAAAATAATAAAAACTTTGTTCAAGTAAGTAGTTGTAATCTGATTTAAGTACTCCATTGTCTATTCCTCTAGAAATTAATTGTGGACCAATCATTCTGATGAGGGTTGCAGCCATCGCAATTAAAGAGCTATACAAAAATGGTCTATTAACTTCTGGAACTAATTTGTATGATCTCAAAAAAGTATTATCTATCATTATTGGGTATCCACTGATTCATTTTCTAAAAACAAAGATTTGTAAGTGTCAACATTATCAATTAATTCTGCATGAGTACCTTGCGCTTTAACAGATCCATCCTCAATAAACACCACCTCATCACAAAGCTCAATAGTAGGAGCTCTATTTGTAATAATTAATGTTGTCATGTTTTTCATCACAGTTTTCAATTCGTTCCTTATCTCTTCTTCCGTTGATGCATCAACAGCGGAAAGAGCGTCGTCTAAAATCAATACTCTTGGTTTTCTCAGGATTGCTCTTGCTAAAGCTATTCTCTGTCTTTGACCTCCTGATAGCCCATAGCCTCTTTCACCGACTTTTGTTTCATAAGACTCAGGTAGTAATGAAATAAATTCATGTGCTCTTGCAGTTAAAGCAGCTCTTTCAACTTCTTCTTGAGTAGCATTTCCTAGACCAAGAGATATGTTTTCTCGAGCTGTATTTGAAAATAAGAAACTTTCTTCAAAAGCTAGACTAACGTTACTTCTTAATTCATTCAGTTTTAGATCGTTAATATTGACACCATCGATTTCTATTGATCCCGATTCTATTTCATAAAGTCTTGGCAGTAAATAAGCTAGAGTTGATTTACCAGAACCAGTAGCGCCAACAATTGCAACCGTTTTTTTTCCGTCAACATTAAAACTTAAATTATCGAATATTTTTTCTTTACCATATTTAAAATTCACCTGATTAAATGAGATACTTCCATTGCCATCATTTGGAAGAGATTTTGTAGATTCACTATCGGTAATTAAAGGGACCTCATCTAACAACTCTAAAATTCTTGTGCCAGCTGCAACACTCGATGGAATTTCAGATAAGAACCAAGCTGTAATTCTTAATGGCCATAAAAGTAGAAAGACATATTGTGTAAAAGCAATAAATTCGCCTAGAGAAATAAATTCATTTATTGACAAATATCCACCAAGAAGTAGAACAGCTAATGTGATAATCATTGGAATTAACTCAAACATCGGGACAAAGCGAGTTCTTAGTTTCAAGTAATCAAGTGATGTATCATATATGTTTGAGACGGCAGACTCTACTTTGCTGGAAGCATATTCTTCATTGCCAAATGCTTTTACAACTCTGATTCCTCCTAGCTGCTCTTCAACTTCAGTTGTCATTCTTGCTTCTGACTCTTTAACTTTTAAAGATACACCCATCGCTTTTGATGAAAAGTTCGATGCTAACCAAAGGACCGCAGGGATAGAAAGTATTACAATTGCACCTAGTGGGAGGCTTAAGGTTAAAAGGGTAATGCTTAGAATTAATAGCAAAAATATATTAGCTGTAGCAAGAGGGGCAATAGCAAAAGCAAGTCTTACTTGAGATGCATCACTAGATGCACGAGCCATTAATTCACCAGTAGGAACTTTGTCATGATAATTGAAAGCTAACTTTTGCATATGAGTAAAAATTTTATTCCTTATTCCTGCTTCGACGTTATATGAGACATGCATGCCAAAGTATCTTCTTGTACCAATGGAAATCGCTCTTGAATATCCAGCCAAAACCATAAATGAAATTAAAACAATAAGATTTCTTTGGTTTCCTGTAACAATTCCATCATCAATAATTATTTTTATTAAATATGGTTGAACAACTACAAGAAAACACCACAAAACTGCTGATGACATAGCAATTATAAAATTTCTTTTATTTTCTATGATCTCTGCTTTGTAGAAATTTAACGCTTTTTTAAATTCCGGTGTTTTAAAGACTTTAAACATATTAATCAATATTAAATGGGTTAAAAATTTAAAAATATTCTAACAATACTTTGTGCATTATTTCACAAGCGTATTATCGTTCAACTTATGGTTGATGTGTTAGATAGCAAAATAGAAAATGTATTAGATTCAGCTGATCGCATGTTCATTGCTACCAGTGTTGGTGGGAACTCTTCAGGAGCTTCTGTATTTTTTAGTAGAGATGGAGAAGATTTAGTTTTCTTTACCTTCCACCCTACTCGTAAAGCAGAGCAGATTAGATTGAATCCTCGTGTTCATGTTGTCATATGGCCTAAAGGCCAAGAAGGAATTGAAGGTCTTCAAATTGACGGAGAATGTTACAAAATAAAAGATGAAGATGAGAAAAAAAGAGCTTATGAGCTAGTTCTTAAAACTACTGACGCTTTCAAAGAATATATGGAAGACGAATTTTTAATCAAAAATGATGTAGTTGGTTATTACAAAGTAAAACCTACAACAATAAAATATGTAAATTTTTATGAAGAAGAACAATTCCAATGGAAGACAATTCCAGGAAATAAAACTTCTGCTGTCAAAATGGCTTTTAAACTTGGTCTCAAACGAATAGGACTTTGGCTTAGGACAATTAGAGCTCCATTCCTAACAGCAACATTTGCACCAATCTTTATTGGAGCTGCAGTTGCGTGGAATGATTTGAAAGACGCTGGGTTAGACTCTTCATGGTCATGGAGAATGTTTTGGTTAGTTTTAGGAGGTGCTTCTCTAGCTCAAGTTGCTACAAATGCATCAAATGATTATTTTGATCATACTTCTAACGCAGACGAAATAAACAAAGTACCAAGTCCCTTTAATGGTGGAAGTAGAGTGATACAAGTTGGCTTAATGACACCTGGACAAGTCTTAATCACAGCACTTGTGAGTATTGCAGGTACCGTAGCTATTGGTTTATATCTTAACCAACAAGTTAGTGGTTCATTTTTTGGAAATACTCCTATTTTATGGACTGGTATTATAGGAACATTTTTAGCTCTTGGTTATACAGGAGATCCCGTCCGATTAGGCTATAAAGGATTTGGAGAGATAGCAATTGCATTAGGTTTTGGCCCTGTAATGGTAATGGGAGCACATTATGTTCTTACAGCATCTATTCATGAAAATGTAGTCTCTAATTGGAACTGGATAGAAGCATTGATTGCATCTGTGCCAATTGCAATTCTTGTAATGTTGATTGTGTGGATTAATCAATTCCAGGACGCACCTTCAGATGCAGCTGTAGGAAAAAACACCTGGGTAGTAAGGACTGCAGAAAAAGGTGAGTGGATGAAACTTGAAAAACCACTTAGGTTGTACAAACAGTTTATGATTGAGGCTTTTGTTGCAGTAGCTCTGGTTGGAGCACTAAGTTTCTTTACAGATTTTGGTACTGTGTATGCCTTCATGGCGCTTATCCCCCTAGCGCTAGTATGGAAAGCCTTCAAAATGGCTGATGAGTGGATGATTAAGTGGAATAATCCAAATGCTGATCGACAAAAAGTTCCCTATGAGCTTCTGTTAGTCAACGTATCCACAATTGGAATTCATTTCTTAACAGGAATTCTCTTAGCTGTAGCTTACATTTTGTAATTGTCTGAAAAAGCTAACTTTTCAAACATATATAATTTCTACGATTTAATTAATACTGTTTTGACGCTTGGTTTTGATAAGTCATGGAGAGAAAAAGCAGCAGATAATCTTATTGGAACTTCAGTCCTTGATTTAGGAAGTGGAACTGGTGCTGCTTTTGACCAGCTCCTTAATTATGAAACTACTGCTATAGATCCAGATAAAAAAATGTTGGAGTTAAATACATTTGAAAATAAAGTTCTAGGATCTGCTGAAAACTTGCCTTTTGAGGACAATAGTTTTGATAATGTTTTTTGTAGTTTCGTATGGAGAAATGTATCAGATACGAATAAAGCTCTTGAAGAGGTACATAGAGTCTTAAAGCCAGGTGGAAAATTTATCCTTTTAGATATGACAAGGCCTAAAAACTCTTTCTTGAAGATGTTGCATAAAATTGGAACATTCAAAGTACTTCATTTGATTGGTCTTCTTACATTTAATTTAAAAGAATATAGATTTCTTTATAAGTCTCTAGACTTTTATCCTCAACCAGAAAATCATTTAAAAAAAGATACTTTTATAGATCTTCAAATTGAGAGAATGGGTCTATTTAATTTTGTCTATTTAGCAGTTTTTACTAAGTAATTTTTATTTGTGAAGCTATAAAATTATTGATTAGCTAAAGCTATAAGCAGCTGTCCTACTTGATCTTGCGGTAAGTTACCTGTTCTTCTTGCAACTACCTTTAAATCTTTGTCTAGAAATACCCAGTACGGGAAAGAGTTAACACCATAAGCTGTACCTATGTCTCTATCAATATCATAAACCTGTGTTTCAGACCAGCCTTCTCTCTCGAGCCAGTCATGTGGTGGATAGTTGTCTCTTGATCTATCAATTGATGTAGCTACAGCAATAATTTCTACACCTTGTGGAATACCAATGATATCTATATATTCTTGTACAATCGGAACTTCTTTTTGACAGAATCCACACCAGTGAGCTAAAAACAGAAGAACTTTTGCGTTACCATTTTTCTCTAACGAGACAATCTCAGAATTTTCATTTGGTCCTGAAAATATTGGTGCATCAAGACCTCTTGCAACATTGTCATCATTGTCTCCAGCATATTCTGGTAAACCTTGTCCAGTAATTGTTGTCTCACCTTCAGGCAAATTACCATCTAAAGGCTCATCAACTAAAGAAACACCAATAGCAACAGCTAAACCTACTACTAAAACTACTGCTCCTGCGATGATAAAGTTTTTATTCAACTGTTTCCTTTCTCGAAATATCATAATACAACAATGACAAGAATATTGTTAAAAATCCTGTAGTTGCCATAACGGGAATACTTATAAATCCAAATATATCTACATATTTTAAATTACATGGAACATCAATAGCACAAGAGCCGCCTCCTCCTCCACCATTTTGTAAATATATATGATAGATACCAATACCAGCTCCAATAGCGCTTAAGTATCCTGCTTTAATTACTGATTTATTAAATAAACCTATTATTAAAAATAGAGCTATTGGATACATAAGATATCGCTGATACCAGCAAAACTTACATGGAATAAAACCGACAACTTCAGAATACACAAGACTTCCAATTGAACAGAAGAGTGCAACACTGGTTGCAAAATTATAAAACTGATCGTTGATTAATTTACTAAATCTTTTTTTAGTAAATATGAAATACAGAATTAGAACACTTATGGCCCATGCAACGAAAGTGAAGAAGCCAAATAAAGTATTAAAAAAAACAATTAAGTCCATATAAAATTTTACCCCAAAAAAAATGATAGGCGGACATTGCCGCCTATCATAAAATATCTATTGTAAAAAGTCTTAGACTTTTTCTCCAGATTTGATTCTTGCCATTCCAAGTACCAATACACCAAGACCAACTTTATTAATAATGTCAGCAATTGTGTAAAGAACTTCTCTAATAGCATCAAAATCGCCTGCTACTGGAGCTAAATAACCTAATGGATAGATTATCCAACCAACAAGAATGAGATTTTTAATTTTCTCAAACTGTTCTGCTTCTGCAGCTTTAAGTCCTGCACCTTCTGCTTGAAGATTTCTCATCAAGTATGCGTATGCAGCCATAGCCAACACAAATCCTACCCAGTAATTATCACTTCCTGCAGCAGATGTTTCACCGTAATAACCAGCTCCGATCATTACTGTTGCAGCGAGTCCCCAGTTTCTAACTTTTTCGTTATACTCTGCACCTGAAGATGTCACAGCAAGCACCTCTACAAACATTAATGGTACTGTTAGGATCCAGTCGACATATCTTAACCCAGTATCATAATCACCACCAGCCCATGAGCCAGTCATTTTGTTGTAATGATACCAAGCTATTCCTGTCACAAGAGCGGAGATATAAACTCCTCTTCTGTGTTTTGGATCTACTTCTCTAGATGATGCAAGTAAAAATACTGTACCAGCGAGCATACCCACTGTTGCCACCATAAAGAGTCTGTAAGTAAGTTCAGCCATTTTAGCCTACTCCTTTGTTTTCAAATACTTTGTGAAATAAATCACATAATAATTGTATTTAGTTTGTGAATTTGTGATATATTTTTTTAAAATTTTTTTTAAAATTATGTAACTTTATTTTGTAGAAATACTACCTGCAAATTCCTCAGAATTACCCCATTTTTCTAAATATGGCTTTAAATTAAACTTTCTAGCTGCTGAATCTGATGTCATATACCTTATTTTTCCGTATATTTTTCTTTCTGGACCCCAGGCTCTGTCATATCTACCCAAAATCCAAAAAACTCCAGAGTAAGAGTTAGGATCTCGTCCGTCTAGTGAATATCTGTCATTTAAAGTAATCATATAAGATAATGCAATTTGAGGATTTGGAGACCACTCTAAAATCTTTTTTCCCCATAACATTCTGAGATAATTCTGGATTACACCTTGTTCTCTGAGTTGATTTTGTGCTGCATTCCAAATTTCATCATGAGTCTGGGAGTAAGTGAGCTGCTCAAGACTATAGATATGTTCCCTTTCATCGCTTGAATGTTCATGAAGCGTTTTAATTGCCCACTCTGGCAAACTTGAATATTGATTGTAGTTAGCACGTCTTACGCAAGTATGATATCCAAGTTCACGCCAAGTAATTAATTCATCTAAAAAGCTTTCAAAATTGAGTGATCCTCCCCACCAACCTTCTCTCCTCCCAACTAAAGTGGGATTAATTTTTTCAGGTGACCATGACTCATGTTCAACTAATCTTTCAAATACTTCATGAGTAGAAATTTGCCCAAAATGAAAGTAGGGTGACATTTGACTACTTGCTTTCTTTGATGGATCGCTCCTATATTGTGCATAATCACTGTACCCCTCAGAAAGAAAATCATTAAATCTTTGCAAAGCATTAGAATATCCACCCTTAATTGAACTGACTTTTACAGATTTATCTATATCCAATTGGTCAAGAAATGCATCTATATCTTTATTTTTAAAATCAAAAGGTTTCCAAGTTTTTTTTACTGAAGAAATCATTGAATTATCAAAATCTTTAATTAACTCATCTAATGGGTCTTCCAATGGAGTCTCAACTATAAAATCTTCCAAATTTTTATGTAAATATCTTCTAAAATCATGAGCACGTACATACTCTTTTTCAGAGAGCCTTATTGGCACTAGTCCGTTTGAATCGACCAACTCATATCTTGATGGTATCTCTCCGGATGCCTTGGCTGTCATTTGTGGAACAAAGTAAGTTGGGTAATCATCAGTTATGACTACAGAAGCCTGCTTAGAAATCTCCATAAGAAGTCCTTCAGACTGTTTTGGTTCTGTTTCAACAAAAGGATAATAATAAGCTTTTGTTTTTGATACAGCTTCAGAGACTTCCTTCATTCCGTCCATCATAAATTTATGGAATCTCAGACTCGACATTGGATAATCAAGAATTAATGGCTCTAAAATTACTAAAGGCTGAGATAATTTATTAGCCCATTCGACTGCACGCTGTAGTGCAAAATTATATTTTGTTCTTTTAAATGCAATACACCAATAAATAACAAACTTTGAAGAATTCACATCTGGGGTGATATCTTTTAATGTTGTTACTCTTGAGTAAGGAACTTGAACCATAAAAATATTATAAGTCGATTAGGAAAGAAGTAAAAATAATTAGATTTGAAATAGGTTTTAAATTTATTTTTAATTAGCTACAATATAAAAGATTAAATTATGGGTGCAATAAATATTAATAATGTTGGAAAAATTTATCCAAATGGAACTAGGGCTCTAGAAGACGTAAATATAGAAATTAATGACGGTGAATTTGTTGTTCTAGTTGGTCCGTCTGGCTGTGGTAAAACAACTCTTCTCAGGATGGTTGCTGGACTTGAAGATATTACTGAGGGTGAAATTTCTATTGCTGATAAAGTGGTAAACGAAATTGCACCTAAAGATCGTGATATAGCAATGGTTTTTCAGAACTATGCTTTATATCCTCATATGTCTGTTTACGATAACATGGCCTTTTCTCTTAAGCTTCGGAAGTTACCTAAAGATGAAATTGACCAAAAAGTTAAAGATGCAGCAAAAACTTTAGAAATAGACGAGTTGTTAGAAAGAAAACCAAAGGCTTTATCTGGTGGTCAGAGACAAAGAATAGCTATAGCAAGAGCAATAATTCTAAAACCTAAACTTTTAATATTAGATGAGCCAACCTCAGCGCTAGATGTGAGTATACAAAATCAAATTATTAAACTTTTAATTAAATTACAAAAAAAATATGAATTAAGCTATATATTCATAAGTCATGATATAAAAGTTATGCAGATATCAAAACATCCGCAAAAGGAACGACATTGATTTTTGGTAATGATAAAATTTTGGCTAAAGATGCTCCTGAGGCCTTAAAAGAGTATGAAGGATAAGAAATTGTTCTTGGAATAAGACCAGAAGCATTTGAAGATTCCGTGTATGCAAACAAAAAAGAATTTACGGAAGAGATAAATATTGATGTATCTCTTTTAGAACAACTTGGTTCAGATACTTACATTCATTTTTTCAAAGATATAAAACCTGTACAAACTGAAGCTATTGAAGAAATTTTAGCTGATGAAGGTGAGGATATTTCAGTATTAGGAACACAGACAAAATTTATTGCAAGAATTAATCCAAATGCGACTATAGAAGAAGGACAAAACATAAATCTTGCAATTGATCCAACAAAATTGCATTATTTTGATCCTGAAACTGGGATGGCTATAACTTAAATATTTTTATCAAAACTATTTAGAAGTTTTACTAGATTTTGTGGACCTTCTTTGATGTATTCTTTAAATAAAATCCATAATTTGTTAGACCCTTTACCTCTAGCCATAATTTCTGATGCATCAAATCTAAATAAATTTTCACTTAACGCATCATGGACAATTGTGTATTCATACAAAGTTAATTCATTAATTATCTTATTTTTATCAAAATTTCTATTAGCAGATATGTAATGAGAATCTTTATT